>LNFM01000313.1_pt1 | contig 170078 bp, 190 predicted proteins | sample 596031 | NCBI WGS metagenome assembly LNFM01 (sample SAMN04254537, study PRJNA301005) | activated carbon metagenome | isolation source: dual media filters at the Ann Arbor, Michigan drinking water treatment plant | place: USA: Ann Arbor | reverse complement strand
AACTCCCTTGCGAGGGATGCGTGCAGTATCGCTCAGCTTTTTGGGTGTGGGATACGTTTTTGCGCGGTGCTTGATTTTGCTGGGTGAAGTCGTGTTTTGGTGTGGCATAGAAGCGGCTGACCGCTATTGGCTGTGACCTCGCAGATCGCTTCAGCGTCAGCCGCATCGTTCTTTTGGCGTTTAACGTAGGGCTTTACGTAGCTTGGCGGGATGAGGCGCACATCGTGGCCGAGTCGGGTTAACTCTCGACCCCAATAGTGTGAGGTGCCGCACGCTTCGAGCCCCACTAAACACGGCGCCTGCTTTTCAAAAAACGCCAACATCCGAGATCGGGGCAGTCTACGACGCAGCACCACCGCGCCGGACGCATCGATCCCGTGTAGCTGGAAAACCGATTTCGCGATATCCAGCCCGATCGTAACTACGTTGCTCATGGCTCTCCTCCGGCTCAAACCGGAAGCATACGCCGCCGGCGGGTAGGAGAGCCGTCCACGGCATCGGAAGCGGACGTTGCCACCCTCATGCTGTGCTGGCACAGAAACGCGGGGAGTGAGCCTTTGCGTATCCGTTGGACAGTGATCGCGCTGGTGCTCTCGTTGGCGCTCAACGTCGGGCTAGTCGGCTATCAGACCATCGACTCCGCTCACCTCCAATCCGATCAAGCATCAACTTGGCGCTACATCACTGCCGAGCGACTTCAGTTGCAGGCAATGCGCGGCCAATTCTGCGGAAATTCATCCAGCCCAACGCGCCAAGAGCTTCTGGCGTGGGAAAGCGAGTCGAGAGCCGCCGAGCGTCTGGGCGAACCATACGACAAAGATGGATTGCTTTGGCTGCGGGACGTTGGCGTAAAACTAGACGATGGTGACCGCTTGATCGGCGTCTGCCCCTTCATGACGTGGCAAGCTCTGGACAACCCAAGCTCTGACGCGCTCGACAACGCAGGCGCCTCGTGCCCGCTTGAACCACTGTGCTGAGAAAATGTCCGCTCTCGGTGAAAAGCGGACACTGATCACGCGGGCTGCGGCGTAGGTTGTTCTAGCGCGAATAGAGCCAATCAGAGGTGTGTTCGTGCGGCCACTTTGCGGCCGTGCTGGATCAGCAGCAGCGAGATGCCGGCGACCCAGATTACGATCAGCGACATGGTCACGCGTTCGAACAGACCCTTCACGCTTTCCGGCATCACGTAATAGAGCGGTCCGGCGAGCACCCAGAGCGTAATGCCGGCCAGGCTGAAGCGCTTCCAATTGCGATGCACTTCGCCAAAGCCGCCCGCGAGCAACAGCGCAGAGAGCGGGAAGAGGGCCGACATCGCATAGACGAGCCACATGTGGAGCCCAAGGTCGTCCGCCGCGGCAGGATCGTAGCCGTTCCAGACTGCGAGAAAGAAGATCGAGATCGCGCACAGCCCGAGCGCGATGGTCCCCGCGCGAAAATAGCGTCCGCCCAGGCGCCAATGATGTAGCGACCAAGCGATGGCGAGAATGCCCGCGGCGAAGATGCAAAGGCCGGTATCGACGATGAGAGAATGTTTGCCCGCGGCGGTGTGGCTGATCGAATGCGCCATCAGGCTCATCCCATCGCGCAGCCCTACGGTAACCACGTCGCCGACAACGGCGGCGACGCACCCGAACAGCCCCAGATACCCCGCCCAGGTGTAGGCGTGGACTGTGGCTCGGTGTTCTTTTTCTTTGGCCGCAGCGTCGGACATCCGCTGCAAACATTTCGCGCCGCGACGAGTTCCCAAAACAAAAGCGCGGAGACCGAAGTCTCCGCGCTAGTTCGATTCCAACCCAAACCAATCAGCGCGCTATTGGCACGCTAAGCATTCTTCGTAATCGGTGCGCTCGCTCGTCATCAGCGGCTCGTTGACGATATCGGCTTTGTTATCTTCGCCCGCGAAACCGGCGCGCTGCACCGATTTCGAGCGGCAATAATAGAGGCTCTTCACACCGCGCTCCCACGCCATCCAGTGCAGCATGTGGAGGTCCCACTTATCGACATCGCCCGGGATGAAGATGTTGAGCGATTGCGCTTGGCAGATGAGGGGCGTGCGGTCGGCGGCCAGTTCGATGATCCAGCGCTGATCGATTTCGAACGCGGTTTTGAAGATCGCCTTCTCTTCGTCGGTCAGGAATTCGAGATGCTGAACCGAGCCTTCCTTCTTCAGGATCGAACTCCACACAGCTTCGGTGTTCTTGCCTTTTTCTTCGAGCAGTTGCTCGAGATAGGGGTTCTTCACCGAGAACGAGCCCGAGAGGGTTTTGTGCGTGTAGATGTTTGCCGGGATCGGCTCGATGCCGGCGGAAGTGCCGCCGCAAATGATCGAGATCGAAGCCGTCGGTGCGATCGCGAGCTTGTGCGAGAAGCGCGCCATGACGTTGTTCTCGGCGGCATCCGGGCAGGCGCCGCGCTCTTGCGCCAGCTTCACCGAAGCAGCGTCGGCGCCGCGGCGGATGTGACGGAAGATGCGGTTGTTCCAAACCTTGGCCATCGCCGATTCCATCGGCACGCCTTGGCGCTGCAGGAACGAGTGATAGCCCATGAGCCCGAGGCCCACCGAACGCTCGCGCATGGCCGCATAGATGGCGCGTTCCATTTCCGGAGGCGCGCGCTCGATGAAGTCCTGCAAGACGTTATCCAGGAAGCGGAACACGTCTTCGAGGAAATCCGGCTCTTTTTCCCACTCTTGGAAGGTTTCCGCGTTCAGCGAGGAGAGGCAGCAAACGGCGGTGCGTTCGCGGCCGTTATGATCCATGCCGGTGTGCAGCATGATTTCCGAGCACAGGTTCGATTGGCGAACCTTGAGGCCGAGCTTCTTTTGGTGCGCCGGCATCTGCTTGTTCACGGTGTCGGAGAAGATGATGTAGGGCTCGCCGGTTTGCAGGCGCAGCTCCAGGATCTTCTGCCAAAGCTTGCGCGCGTTGACGTGCTTCAGCGCTTCCTGATTCTTTGGCGAGCGCAGCGCGAACGGCAAATCATCGCGCACTGCGATCATGAATTCGTCGGTGATGTTGATGCCGTGGTGAAGGTTCAAGCTTTTGCGGTTGAAGTCGCCGGCTGGTTTGCGGATCTCGAGGAATTCCTCGATCTCGGGATGGTGGATGTCGAGATAAACTGCGGCCGAGCCACGGCGCAGAGAGCCTTGGCTAATCGCGAGCGTGAGCGAATCCATCACGCGCACGAACGGAATGATGCCGCTGGTTTGACCGTTCTGGCCGACCTTTTCGCCGATGGAACGGACGCCGCCCCAATAGGTGCCAATGCCGCCGCCGTTCGACGCGAGCCAGACGTTCTCGTTCCAGGTGTCCATAATACCGTCGAGCGAGTCACCGACAGCATTCAAGAAGCACGAGATCGGCAGGCCGCGCTCGGCGCCGCCGTTCGACAACACCGGAGTCGCCGGCATGAACCAAAGCTTGGAGATGTAATCGTAGATTCGTTGCGCGTGCCCAATGTCATCGGCGAACGCGGTCGCGACGCGCGCGAACATGTCTTGATAGCTTTCGCCGGGGAGCAGGTAGCGATCCTGCAGTGTCGTTTTGCCGAACTCAGTCAGCAACGCGTCGCGGCTCGGGTCCGTAACGACCTTGTCCACGACCTTGAGCGGGCGCAGCGGCTTGGGTTTGCCGCGATGGACCTCGCCCATGCGGTGAACTCCAGCTTTTTCCGCCCGTGCCTGCATCGCGTAGCCCCCGAATTTAGCTCTGTGTTAATCCGACTCGGCCCCAGCCCAAACCACATAACCTGGGGCCGCGCTGTGAACCGCACCGCTATATGTAGTGATGCCACCGGTTAATTCAGGGTCAATGGAGAAGCGTCCGCAGCAGAGATTTTGCTGTTAAGAGCGATGTGGATAAAGGGTGTGCGTTAACCATAATAAACGGGGCTGGAGCGGCTTCATTTCGGCGTTTTGGGCGCCTTTTGGACGCATTTGTTTACGAGTTGGGCGCGCCTCCCGGGCCCGCAAAAAATGTCACGAATGAGCTCTTGGACCCCGATTCGGAGCCGAGTCGGCCCGGTCCGGCGGAGAATCGGGCGCCAGATATAGGGGGAGGCAGCGGCGGGACGCCCCAATTGCTTTCCGGCCCCGGCCGCGCGACCTCCAGCCATGGCTGAGGGCAGGCAAATAGGGGGTGCGGCGGTTGCCGTACTGGTGGGCGCCGCCCTTATCGGCCTTGCCCCGATTGGCATCCGGCTCTCGGAGCTGCCGCCGGTGGCCACCAATCTCTGGCGCTTCCTGTTCGCGCTGCCGATCCTGGCGGTTTGGGCGCTTACGGAGAAACCTGCGTCCGGCCGCGATACCCGGCTCTTGCTGATCGCCGGCGTCTTCTTCGGCCTCGAGCTTTGCCTCTGGGCTGCCGCGCTCACGAAAACCACCGTCGCCAACGCAACCTTGATCACCAACATGACGCCGCTGTTTGCGGCGCTGTTCGGTTGGCTGCTGCTCAAGGAAAATATCGCGCCCGCCATTCTGCTCGGCGGAGCTATTGCATTGAGCGGCGCCGTTTTGCTCGCGCTTGGCCGCGCGCCAGGTCCTGCGAGCGCTGACGAGGCGTGGATCGGCGATCTGATGGCGACGGGCTCGGCGTTCGGATACGCCGCCTATCTTTTGATCGTGCGCTCGATCGGCAAACGCGTCGGCGTTGGCGCAATCATGTTTTGGGCGGCGCTCAGTGCTGCTGCTGTTGCGTTTGTGCTCGCACTCATCCTCGGCGAGCCGCTTCTACCGCACTCGCTGAACGGCTGGCTGATCTTGATCGGGCTGGGCGTCGTCACCCAAGTTGGCGGGCAGGGGTTGATCGCTTACGGCGTTGGCCGTCTGCCGATTTTGGTTTCAACGGTTCTGCTGTGGATGCAGCCGCTCGCGGCGGCCGCGCTCTCATGGCTGATTTTCGGCGAAATTCTTGGCCCGATTGCGCTGTTCGGCGCGGCGCTCATTCTGGCGGGGCTTTTTCTCGTGCAACGCAGCCGTCAGTGATGCGGCGGCCGGAGCCAGCGTTGCATGGGGCAATCAATTTCACCGCCCTCGCAGCCGCCAAGCGCAGTTGCGTAAACGATTTCAGCGCGGCCAATCAGATTTTCGATCGGCGCTGGCCCCATGCCCTCCCAACGGCTGTCGAGTGAGTTGTCGCGATTGTCGCCCATGAAAAAGATATGGCCCGCCGGGACGGTGAAGGGGCCATAATTGTCGAACTGCCCGCGCGGCGTGAGATCAAGGCTTGCGTGCACAAGGCCGCCTGGCAGCGTCTCTTCGTAGCGCCGCGCCCGTTGCCTCTCTCCAGTGTTCGTGCGCCGCTCGATAAACTCAGCTGCACCGGTCTCGGCGCTTTCGCCGTTGACGAAGAGTTCGCCGCTGCGCACTTCAATTACGTCGTCCGGTAAACCGATCGCGCGTTTGATCATCGTGATGCCGGTGACGGGATGGATGAACACGACAACATCGCCCCGGCGTGGCAGGGCGCCGAACATGCGTTCGTTGTGCGCCGGCAATAAACGGCCAGCCTCGAATGGCAATGAATAGCGGCTGTAGCCGTAGGCAAACTTTGAAACCGTCACCCGATCGCCGACTTCGAGGTGCGGGACCATGCTCTCGGACGGGATCTCATATTGAGCAAACGCGACCGTGGTGAAGGCGATGAACGCCACGAAGGCGCCGGCGGCCGTCTTGGCCCATTCGGCGGCCTCGGCACGCCATCCGGACGTCACCTGTTCGCCTTCGCCTTGCGTCATCGAAGCAACTCCTTTGGCGTGAGCGTGTTCAGCGCCTAGTGTGGACGTCAACCCGGGAAGCGTTGGAGGCGCGTTTTGGTGCGAGCAATGACGGCAATCCTCGGGGGGCTGAAGGACGTTATATTCGGCCGCCTGACGCTTCTGGCTATTTTGAACTTCATCCTGGCCGTCACGCTGACCGTGTTGGCCGCTGGCGCGCTCATCAAATACGTGGTGCCGCTCATTCCTGACGGCGGCGGCTGGCTGGCTAACGTCTCGACGGCGGGGGAGTTCGTCGCCAGCGTTGCCGTGGTTGTGTTGGCCATCGCGTTGTCGCCGGCAATTTCGATGTTGGTTGGCGGCTTGTTGTTCGATGTTGCTGCCGAGCGGGTGGAGAAAAAGATTGGCGTGCCGGCGGGGCGTGCAGTGCCGCTCCACCAAGGTCTGCTCAACGGCGCACGCATTGCGTTGCCGGCCTTGATTTTGAACCTGCTGGTGATCCCGCTTTATTTTATTCCGGTGGTGAACGCGATCGTGTTCTACGGCTTGAACGGCTTCCTGATGGGCCGCGAGTATTCAACCGTCACCGCCGCGCGCCACATGAGCTTTCGCGACGCCGTGCAACTACGCAAGCGCAACGGACTGAAGGTGTTTCTGGTCGGGCTCGCGTGCTCGTTCATTCCGTTCTTCGCTCCGCTCGTCGGCGCCAGCGCCATGACCCGGCTGGTGCAATCGCTCCGAACTTAAATCGAACAAAGGAAGGGCTTGCAGGACGAACCCTGTTCGGTTAAGCGTAACCATATGGTTACAAAAGCCGGAGCCCGCACAGAAAGCGCCTTTTCGGCCATCGCCGATCCGACGCGGCGCGCGATCCTCGATCTGGTGCGCAACCGGGAAATGAGCGCCGGCGATATCGCCCGGCGCTTTCCTGTGAGCCGCCCGGCGATCGCCAAGCACGTGCGTGTGTTGCGGCAAGCAGGTTTGTTGCGCGAGCGGCGCGAAGCGACGTCGCGTTATTATCGGCTCGATCCCGCCGCGTTGCAGGCGGTGGATCAATGGCTCGCGCCGTATCGATTGTTCTGGGCGGCGAAACTCGTCGATCTCAAACGTGTGGTGGAAGAAGAGGCGAAAGCCAAATCCAAGAAGGGCGAAACATGAGCGCGCTAAAGCACGAGTTCACGTGGAAGATTCCAGCGCCGCCTGCGCGCGTTTTCGCGGCGCTTACGAACGCCGAAGATTTGCAGGGCTGGTTCGCCGAGCATGCTGAGGTCGAGCCGCGCGTGGGCGGCGCCTATCGTTTCTGGGGTAAGCACACGCTCGGGACGCCGACGGCTTCCGGCGCTGATGGCAAGATCACCCGCTTCGAGGCTGGCCGCGCCGTCGCATACACCTGGCGCATCGAGGATCGCGACAGTGAAGTGTCATTCAGCATCGAAGCCGATCCTGAGAGTGCCGAAGCCAGTATCGTCAAAGGCGAGCATAGTTTCATAGAGGCGCCGGCGATCAACCGCGCCAAGGAAATGATCGACGATCTGTGGCGCTTCAATTGGGGCAATTTCTCCGCGCACCTCGCAGGCGGGAAGGGCAAGCTCCTCGTCGATTACGGCGCCAAGAATCCGGACGTTACGCTCTCGATCTATATCGATGCGCCGCCATCAGCCGTGTTTCGCACTTTGATCGATCCGGAGAAAATCCAGCAATGGTTCGGTGTCGCCGCCGCCGTCGATCCGCGCCTCGGCGGCGCCTGGCATTTGAAGATGGAATTCGAGAAGGACGGACAGAAGGTCACTTCGCCGCCGTGCAAGATTTTGGACTTGGTCGAGAACGAGCGCTTGGCGATCTCTTGGCCTGATTGGCGCGGCGACAAGACCGTGCCGGATCAGCGCGTGCTCTGGATGCTGAAGCCTGAAGGCGCCGGCACGCGTGTTGAATTTGTGCATGACGGATTCGTGCGCGCCGTCGATGTTAGCGATTACCCGTTCGGCTGGGGCTGGTTTCTGTCGCGCATCACGACGGTGGCGGAAGGCAAGTCTTTGGACGCGCCGGCCGGACACGAGCAGTGCTAGGAGCGACCATGCAAGGCATCGACTATCTCAAGGCGTTTGGCGTGGCGCTGGCGCTGATGATCGCGAGCGTCGCCATCGCCTTCGGCGTGATGGCCATTTACGGCCAACTCATCGCCCCGGGGCGCGAGGCGGCGTTTTACCAGGAAGCGGCGCTGAGTATCGCGCCGTGGTCTAGCGTCGTCGCTGGGGCGCTCCTGTTTTTCGGCGCAGCTCTTCTTTTCGGCGTGCGCCGGCCCGGTCGCTCCGCCACAGCATTTGCACTGACGTTCACGGCGATCTATGTCGCGACTGATCTTGCAATCATCGCCGCCGTCGGCGGGCTCGGCCAGCAGATGGCGATGATGGGACTTTCGTTCGCCACGAAGTTTGGCGCGGCGTTTTTGGGCGCCCGGCAGGCGAGCGGCGCGAAGGCGCGTTAGGCGGGGAGGCGGATATGGCGATCGCAAGAATCATTCTGGGAATCGTGATCGGGATCGCGCTGGGTTTGGGCGCCGTGATCGCGGGCGACATGCTCAATCATCAATTGTTTCCGCCGCCGCCGCCGGACCAATGGCGGGAGTACGCGGTCAGCGCACCCTTCTATAAGCTTGTTGGCTTGCCGATCGCGTACACCATCGCGGCATTCGCCGCCGCGTTCGCTGCTGCGAAGATTGCCGCGCGCACGTGGGCGGGGTGGGTTGCGGGCGGCGTGTTGACGGCCGCGACGTTTGCGAACCTGATCATGGTCATTCATCCGCTTTGGATGACGATCGCTTGCGTCGTGTTCGTGCCGGCGGCGGCGTGGTTTGGCGCCAAACTCGCCGCGCCGAAAGCTTAGTCTTTGACCCAGTAGGTGTAAGAATAAGCAGTCTCGAAGCCGTCGGCGGCGTAGAGTGCGACGGCGGCTTCGTTGCTGGCTTCGACTTGCAGATAGGCCGATTGCGCGCCGTTGCCCGCGCCCCAGCCGCAAAGCGCGCGTACGATATCGCGGGCCAAGCCTTGGCGGCGTGCGTTCGGCGCCGTGCGCATCAAGTAAAGGCCGAGTTTGTTGTCGGTGACATCGCCAAAGCCGATGGCGGCAGGCTGATGGTTCAAACGCGCAATCGCAAACGTGCGCGGCGCGGTTGTGCGCATCACGATATCGGCGCGCTCGGCGAAATCTTCGAGACTTGGCGCGGCGAGCCGAAGCGGCGTCCAGAATGAATCGGTGGGTTCATCGTCGAGCGTGACCGGACGATCTGGCGGCTGCGTATGGCCAAGCGTGCGGGTCATCACCAAGGTTGGCATGAATTGCGTGTAGCCGCGCTGTTCTAGAACTTGCTGGAGGTGCGGCGGCTCGATCGCGCCATCGGCGAGCTTGAAGGCTTTGCGAATGCCGTGCTGATCGGCGAAGCGTTCGGCAGCTTCGATCGATGCGTCCAAGTCGCCCCCGCTCCACGCCAGCGGCCAAGTCGAGTTCACGCGCCACGATCGGCCCGAGGTCGCGAAGGCGCGCCAGCCATCGATGTCTGCGACGTTTTTCGCCGGCCAAGCGCGGATGCAGGCGGTTTCGAAAGCGAGGGCAGTGATCATGGCGTTCTCCGCCGAAAGACGTCTTCGGCGATGGCGGCGAGCATGGGCTTGCCGGCGACAGTGCGAAGCTTCGTGGTGACAACGCCGAACAAGGGCGTGAGGCGCTGCTTCAAGGTTCGCGCGATCTTGCTGCGTTGATCGGCGCTGGGCGGTTCATATACCAGAACCAAACGCGTATCGCGATGCATGATGCGGCGGATATCGCGAAGTTGCGCGCCGTCGTCGGTCCAGAACATGTTGACGTTGATGGCGAACACGCGGTCGAACAGGGCAGGTTCGCGATCGCGCGCATCGAAGGGCCTGTTCCAGAATATTGCTTTTCCGGGAGGTGAGATGGCCTTGCAGCGGGCGAACGCGGCGTCGCAAGCGGCTTTGGATTTTTCGACGCCGAAATAGGAGCCTCTGCCGGTTAGCTGTTCGCAGACGCGCTCGGCCGCAATGCCGCTGCCGCAGCCGATCTCGATGACGCTTGAGTCCGGCGTGAGCTCCAAGAGTTCGAGCGCCCATTTGATCCGCGCCGGCGCGAGCGCCTTTGGCTCAGGCACGCGCCGCGACGAGTTTCACGACATCGGCCATGATGCCCGTGATCTTGAAATCCTTCGGCGTGTAAACGCCGGCGACGCCCATCTGCTTCAGCGCCAGCGCATCGACAGGCGGGATGATGCCGCCGACGACGAGCGGCACGTTCTCCAAGCCTTCAGCCCGCATCAGGCGCACGACTTCTTGCACGAGATCGAGGTGTGAACCCGACAGGATCGACAAGCCAACTGCGTGTGCGTTCTTTTCCTTCGCGGCGGCGACGATTTCGGCGGGCGTCAGGCGGATGCCTTCGTAGATTGCGTCCATGCCGACGGCGCGTGCGCGGGCGGCGATTTGTTCGGCGCCGTTGGAATGGCCGTCGAGGCCGGGTTTGCCAACGAGGAAGGTGAGTTGACGGCCGAGCTTTTCGCTCAACGCTGCTACATCACGCTTCACGGCTTCGGCGTCCTCGACGCCGGTTTCGATGACGAGGGCGACGCCGGTGGGCCCGCGATATTCGCCGTAGACTTTGCGCAAGGCGGCGGCCCATTCGCCAGTTGTCACGCCGGCTTTGGCGGCGGCGATGGAGGCGGGCATGATATTCTTGTCAGCGCGCGCATCTGCTTCGAGGTTTGCGAGCGCGGTTTCGGCGGCGCTCTTATCGCGAGCGCTGCGCCAAGCTTTGAGGCGCGCGATCTGTTCGGCTTCAACCGCGAGATCGACGGTGTGAATGTTCTTCTCGCCAGCTTCGAGCGGCGAGGGCTCGCCTTCGGTGTAGGCGTTGACGCCGATGACTTTCTGTTGGCCGGCTTCGATTTGTTCGACGCGGCGGCGGTTGGACTCGACCAAAGCCGCCTTCATGTGATCGAGCGCCGCAGCTGCGCCGCCGATCGTGTCGATGGTTTTGAGCTCGGCGCGGGCGCCTTCGATGAGTTGCGCGACTTTGGCTTCGATGACTTTGGAGCCGTCGAAGATATCTTCGAACTCGAGCAGGTCGGTCTCATAGGCCAGCACTTGCTGCATGCGCAGCGACCATTGCTGATCCCAGGGGCGCGGCAGGCCGAGCGCTTCGTTCCAGGCGGGCAATTGCACCGCGCGGGCGCGGGCGTCTTTCGAGAGCGTGACCGCGAGCGTCTCCAATAAAATGCGATAGACGTTGTTCTCGGCTTGTTGCTCTGTCAGCCCCAGCGAGTTCACCTGCACGCCATAGCGGAAGCGGCGGGCTTTCTCGTCGTCGACGCCATAACGTTCGCGGCCGATTTCGTCCCAGAGTTTGACGAACGCGCGCATTTTGCAGAGCTCGGTCACGAAGCGCATGCCGGCGTTCACGAAGAACGAAATGCGGCTGAACACCAGCGCGAAGCGCTCCGGCGCCACTTCGCCGCGGGCTTTCACTTCGTCCAGCACAGCGATGGCGGCGGCGAGCGCGAAAGCGAGTTCTTGCTCCGGCGTCGCGCCGGCTTCTTGCAAGTGGTAGGAGCAGACGTTCATCGCGTTCCACTTCGGGATCGCGTCGAGGCTCCAGGCGATAGTGTCGGCGGTGAGCTTCAGGCTTGGCGCCGGCGGGAAGATGTAGGTGCCGCGCGAGAGGTATTCTTTGAGGATATCGTTCTGCGTCGTGCCCGTGAGCTTTTTCGGATCTGCGCCTTGCTCTTCGGCGAGCGCCACATAGAGCGCCAGTAGCCAAGCGGCCGGCGCGTTGATCGTCATCGAGGTGTTCATCTGTTCGAGCGGGATGGCGTCGAACAATGCGCGCATGTCGCCAAGGTGGCCAACGGGGACGCCGACTTTGCCGACTTCGCCGCGGGCGAGAATGTGATCGGAATCGTAGCCGGTCTGCGTCGGCAGATCGAAGGCGACGGAGAGCCCGGTCTGCCCCTTGGCCAAGTTTGCCCGGTAGAGCTTGTTCGACTCAGCCGGCGTCGAGTGGCCCGCATAGGTGCGGAAGATCCAGGGCGGGTCGGGGGCGTGCTGGAAGTGAGTCATGGCCGGGATCGATCATGGGACAGGGTTTGTTGCAGTGCAACAGAGTGAGCCTGCCGCGCGATTGCCCAGGCCGAAGCAATTTCAGCGCACGGGGGAGAAAAGGCGCCCCCGCGATTGCAGCGATTTTTGCCGCTTCCTAGCGTGGGCCCGCTTGGGGGAGTCGCATGCCTTATTCGTTCGAGAATGCGCGCAGCTTGATTGCGCTCGTCGTGATCATCGCGATCTGTTGGCTGCTCTCGGAGCGGAAGGGGCGTTTTCCGGTTTTTCTCGCCATCGGCGCGCTGGCCGCGCAGGCGGGCTTGGTGCTGGCGCTATTTGCCATTCCGAATTCGCAGGCGGTTCTGAACGGCGTCACCGGCGTGGTCGATGCGTTGGCGACGAGCAGTGACCGGGGCGCGCAGTTCGTGTTCGGCCATCTCAGCGGCGGGCAATCGCCGTTTGTGATGGAGCCGACGAGTTCGAGCTTGCCCTTCATCTTCGGCTTTCGCGTGCTGCCGCTCATTCTGGTGATCTCAGCGCTCTCAGCTTTGCTCTGGCATTGGCGCATTCTGAAGTGGATCACGCGCTTCTTTGGCTTTCTGTTCGAGAAGACGATGGGGCTCGGAGGCGCCTCGGCGCTCGCAGTCGCCGCCAACATTTTCATGGGCATGGTGGAGAGCCCGATCGTTATCCGCGGCTATCTCGACAAGCTTTCGCGCTCCGAGCTGTTCTTGATGATGGTCGTGGGGCTCGCCACCGTCGCTGGGTCGACGATGATTGCGTACGCGGTGATCCTGTCGCCGGTGTTGCCCAATGCGGCCGGCCATGTGCTGGCGGCGTCGATCATCTCGGCGCCGGCCGGGATTTTGCTCGCGCGCATTATGATTCCGGAAGCGCCCGACGCGCCGCCACTCAGTTACGAGGTGACGCTGAAGTACGAAAGCTCGATGGATGCGATCACCAAGGGCGTCCAGGACGGCGTCATGGTCGCCGTGAATGTCGCGGCGTTTTTGATCGTTTTTGTCGCCTTTGTTTGGATCATCAACGGCATGCTGGCGCTCGCGCCGCCGCTCAATGGCGAGGTCGTGACGTTGCAGCTTTTGTTTGGTTACGCGTTCGCCCCGGTCGCTTGGCTGATCGGGGTGCCGTGGAACGAAGCGTTCGCCGCTGGAAACATTTTGGGGACGAAGCTCTTCCTGACTGAGTTCATCGCCTTCATCGAACTCGGCGCTATTCCGGCTGAGGATATGAGCGAGCGGACGCGGATGATTTTGACATACGCGATCTGTGGCTTTGCCAATGTCGCTTCGGTCGGGATCATGACGGGCGGCATGACGGTGCTAATGCCGGCGCGTCGGTCGGAGATTTTGGGGCTTGCGTGGAAGGCGTTGTTGCCGGGCTTCATGGCGACGCTGATGACAGCGGCGATCGTGGCGGCATTTCCGGCGGGCATGTTTTAGTGGCGCACGAAGAGCGCCGCCGCGCCGCTGGATGCTTCATCACAGCGGCGCGGCTCGCGTAAAGTCTAGTTCGCGCGTCGGACGAGGCCGATCAGCAGCAGAAGTACGATCGCGCCGATGGTAGCGTATGCGATCGTGGTGATAAGCGGGTTTCCGAGCGAGAAGCTGAGGCCCAGAGTGGGGAGCAGCCAGCCGGCCAAGAACGCGCCGACGATGCCGACAATGATGTTGCCGACCAAGCCCAAGCCGTAGCCCTTAACAACCAGGCCGGCCAAGAAACCGGCGATGGCGCCGACGATTATCCAAATGATTAGGCTTTCAACGGTCATGTGATGTTCCCCTGCGGCCGAGAGGCGGCCGCCACCGGCGCTCAAGCCCAAGTCGGACCCTAGCTCCATAAGCGTGGTAAACGGGTAGGAACTCGCCTTGTTCCCGAAATCGGCGATCGCCGCTCAAAATTGCCGCAACGGCAGAGGCATTGACGCACTGCAGCATGACAGCGCATCGTGCGGGTCCTGAGGGAGTTTATGATGGCCGATGCCCAGAAAGCCGCGCTGAGCAGTGTGAAAGAAATCTACGCCATCGGCGAGATTCCTCCGCAATATCATGTGCCTGAAAAAATGTGGGCATGGGCGATCCGCAAAGAGCGCCACGGCCGCCCGATCAAGGCCATGCAGCTAGAGCAAGTGCCGACGCCGCAGGTTGGCGAAGACGAGGCGCTCGTTCTCGTGATGGCCGCGGGCGTAAATTATAATGGCGTGTGGGCAGCGCTTGGTGAGCCGCTTTCGCCGCTCGACGTTCACAAGCAGCCTTATCACATCGCCGGCTCGGACGCGTCGGGCATCGTTTGGGCCGTGGGCTCGAAGGTGAAGCGCTGGAAGCCGGGCGACGAAGTCGTCATCCACTGCAACCAAGACGACGGCGACGATGAAGAGTGCAATGGCGGCGACCCGATGTTCTCGCCCAGCCAACGCATCTGGGGATACGAGACGACCGACGGCTCGTTCGCGCAATTCTGCAAAGTGCAAGCGCGCCAGATGATGCCCCGGCCGAAGCATCTCACCTGGGAAGAGGCGGCTTGCTACACGCTGACGCTCGCCACCGCTTATCGCATGCTGTTCGGCTGGCGTCCGAACGTGTTGCGGCCGGGCCAGAACGTCTTGGTGTGGGGCGCGTCCGGCGGACTTGGCGTGTTCGCGGTTCAGCTCTGCGCAGTCAGCGGCGCGCATGCGATCGGCGTTGTCTCGGATGACACCAAGAAAGATTACGTGCTCTCGATGGGCGCGAAGGCCGTGCTTAATCGCAAAGACTTCAATTGTTGGGGCCAGCTGCCGAAAGTGAATGGCGAGGGCTTCGCTGAGTACATGAAAGAGAGCCGCAAGTTCGGCAAAGCGATCTGGGAGCACACCGGCGGCAAGGACGTCGACATCGTGTTCGAGCACCCGGGCGAGTCTACGTTCCCCGTCTCGGTGCTTGTCTGCAAACGCGGCGGCATGGTCGTGATCTGCGCCGGCACTACGGGCTACAATCTCACCATGGATGCGCGCTTCCTCTGGATGCGCCAGAAGCGCGTGCAGGGTTCGCACTTCGCGCACCTTTATCATGCGGCGCAGGCCAACCAGTTGGTCATCGATCGCCGCATCGATCCGGCGATGTCGGAAGTGCTGCCCTGGGACAAGATTCCCGATGCGCACGAGAAGATGCTCGATAACCAGCACCAGCCGGGCAACATGGCCGTGCTCGTGAACGCGCAGCGCTCGGGCTTGCGCACGTGGGAAGACGTGCTGGAGAACAGCAAGGCCGGCTAGTACGCATTTTGCGTTGGCTCAATGCGGCGCGTGTCTGTTGGAAGAATCGTGAGGGCGGAGGTGCTCTCATGATGACGCCCGAGCAACGCGCTCAATTCGTCGCTATCCTCGACGCCGCGCCCGACCTCACGATCGCGACGATCCGAGCCGACGGCTATCCGCAAGCGACGACAGTGAGCTTCGTCAACGATGGTGAGAAAATCTATTTCGGCACGTGGTCGAAATCGCAGAAGGCGCAAAACATCGCGCGCTGCGACAAGGTCTCGGTGACGGTGGATCTTCCGTATTCCGACTGGAACGCGATCAAGGGGCTGTCGCTCGGCGGCAAAGCTCGTATCGTTCGTGACGAACAAGAGAGCGCCCGAGTGGGCGCTCTGATGCTGAAGAAGTTTCCGCAGCTAGCTCAGGCGCTGAGCGGCGTCGACAATAGCGAAATGGCGATCATCCGCATTGATGCGGAGATCGTTTCGCTGCTCGATTATGCAAAGGGGTTCGGACACACCGAACTTCAGCGCGTGGCGTAAGCAGGCGAGGCGGCCCGCGAGCGAGCCGCCTCGGAGCGCTTATGGCGTGGTGGTGGTCGTCGTGCTGGTGGACGGCGTCGTCGTCGTGACGCTGACGCCATTTTCGCCGACGGTGACTTGCGTCGCCTGGCCGTTGCGGGTGCCGGTCGCGCTCCAGGTGCCGTCCGGATTCTGCATGAGGCCCGTCACGTTGGTGTAGCCATCGGTTTCGAGGCGCGTGCGTGCATCGCTCTCAGTGATGATCACGGTGGTCGGCGCCGGCGCTGGCGTTACGACTTCCGTCGTTGAGGTGTCCGGCGTCGTGGTCGTCGTCGTGGTCTGGCCGCAGGCGGCGAGCGCGGCGAGAGCCGCGGCAGCGATAATGATACGCATGGATGCGCTCCTTGGTTTGAATGCAGCCAAAACAATGCAGCGATGGGATCGTTCCTCGGGGAGCCATGCGTTCGCGTTGGGGGAACCTGCGCGAGCGGAGTTCCCGGCCGTTGACCTCAGGCGCCGGAAGGCCTCCAATCTGGCTGGGGAGAGATCATGATACGGCTTATTCTTGCGGGCCTTGGCGCGCTGCTGATCGCGGTCGCGGGCTTTGTCGGCTTCCGGACGTTCTCGTTCGTCGCGCCGCCGCCGCCGGCTGCGGTCGAGATTGCTGAAAGTTCAAGCTACGCCGTCGATGCTTCGGCTGCGGCGGTGCGGCTAGGCGAGGCGATCCGGTTTCGGACCGTGTCGCTGGTCAGCGACGGCGAGGATCGGGCGCAGTTCGAACAATTCCACGCTTGGATGCAGCAACGCTATCCGGCGTTTCATGCTGCGGCGCGACGCGAAATCGTCGGCGAGCTTTCTCTGCTCTATACCTGGACAGGCAGCGACGCCGCGCAGCCGCCGATTATTCTCCTCGCGCACCAGGACGTGGTGCCGGTGCCGGACGATACCCGGCAGAACTGGACCGTCGATCCGTTTGGCGGGCTCGTGCGCGACAACGCCGTGTGGGGCCGCGGCGCGATCGATGACAAAGGCTCGCTCATCTCGATCCTCGAAGCAGCGGAGTTTTTGGCGCGGCAGGGCCGCCAGCCGGTGCGCACGATCATCTTTGCGTTTGGCCACGATGAAGAGATCGGCGGCGAGGGCGGCGCGGTCCTGATGGCGCGGCTTTTGGCTGAGCGCGGCGTACGCGCGTGGTTCGTCCTGGATGAAGGCATGGCCGCGCTCGAGCGCCATCCGCTGACAGGCGCGCCTGCGGCGATGATTGGTATTTCTGAGCGCGGCTCCGGCACCATGCGCGTGCGTGCGGTCGGTCAGCCTGGTCACTCGTCGATGCCGCCGCGCGAGACGGCAGTTTCGCTGGCGGCAGAAGCGGTGAACCGCATCCATGACATGCCGATCGAGCGCGGCCTCGAAGGCGGGCCGGCCTTGGGGATGATGCGCGCGCTCGCGCCAGAGCTGACGCTGACAAACCGGATGGCGGTGTCGAACGAGTGGTTGTTCGGGCCGATGCTGCGTCAGCGCATGGCGGGCAACCCGGCCGCGCAAGCGCTTATGGGCACCACGATCGCGCCGACCATGATCAATGGCGGCTCGCGCCCTAACGTGCTGCCCGGCGAAGCAATCGCGATGATCAATTTTCGCATTCACCCGCGAGACCAAAGCGCGGATCTGCTGCGCCGCGCGCGCCAAGCGGTGGCTGATCTCGATGGCGTGACTGTGGATTGGTCAGAGGAGCCGCGCGAGGCGAGCAGCATCTCAAGCACAACCTCATCCTCTTACGCGCTGCTTGCGGCGCTTTCAGGTGACATTCTGCCGGACGCGCCGGTTGCGCCGGGGCTTGTGCTGGCTGGCACGGATTCGCGGCACTATTCGGAGGTGGCGGAGAACGTTTATCGCTATCAGCCGATCATGCTGACGGCGGAAGATCTGGAAATGCCGCACGGGCTCAATGAACGTATTTCGGTCGATAATCTGGACCGAATGATCAGGTTCTATATCGGCCTCATGGAAGCAGGAGCGATGCAATGATGCGTTTGATCGCGGTGGTATGCGCTATGGCGCTGTGCGCGTGTACGCCTGCGCAGGAAGCCAAGGAGGAAACGCCGGTGAGCAATACGCAAGTGCCGGCGCCGACTCCGGGAGAAGTCGCAACTCGCATCACGGCCGAGCAAAACGGCCAGACGGTGAACGTCGCGGTGAACGAGCGCTTCGCGGTCGAACTCGTCGGCGTGCCGACGGCGGGATATATTTGGGCGCCGGTGACGCTGCCGGCTTTCGTGCAACGCGCGGGCGGAGCGGGCGGCAACACGGTCCCCGAGCAAAGCCAGCCTGGCTATACTGGCGGCAACCACTGGGAAGTGTTCATGTTCGTCGCCACCGAAGCAGGATCGGGCGAACTAGTGCTGGAGCAGCGTCGGCCCTGGGAAACCAACGAGCCTGCGAGCAGCACATTCAGAGTGACTATCGTCGCGCAATGATCGTGTGAGATGCTCTTCATCGCGCAGACGCTGCTCTATCTCCTGGCGCTGGCCGGGGTGGTGGCGGGTTCACTGGGGGCGATCTATTTCGCCGGCGGGGCGATGAATAAGGCGCGGCCGCTTGAACTCCGGCGCCGGCGCTGGGTTCTGGCTGTGCTTTGTGCGTGCGGTATTGTCGCGTCCGCGGCGCTAGGCTTTGTCGCCATCCCCGCCTTGCTGTATCTCGCCTCCTGATGAGCGACCTTCTCCGCGACCTTTGGTATTTCGCTGCGACTTCGGCCGAGCTGAAGCGCGGGAAGATGTTCCGGCGCGAAATCCTGGGTGAGCCGGTTGTGCTGGGGCGGGATGATGAGGGCCGCGCGTTCGCTCTGCGCGATATCTGTCCGCACCGCGCGGTGCCGCTGTCGGCCGGGCGTATTGAGTCGACCAATGGCGTCCAGACAGTGGAGTGCCCGTATCACGGCTGGCGCTTTGGCACGCAGGATGGAATCTGCAAGCAGATCCCGTCGCTGGTCGATGGGCAGCCCTACGAAGCCGGCCGCATTCGCGTGCGTAATTTCGCAACGCATGAGGCTAACGGCATCGTGCTGGTGTTCGTCTCCGCCGATGCGCGCTTTGCCGGTGAGCCGCCGCCGCCGCCGGAGTTTGGGCTCAAAGAGCTGAGCGAGCCGAAGTTTGTCATTCACCGCATCTTCGCCGCGACAATGGACAACGCCATCGTCGGGCTGATGGACCCGGCGCACGTGCCCTACGTGCATAATCAATGGTGGTGGCGCCCGCCGAGCACCGGCAAGAAACTCAAAGAAAAACGCTTCGTGCCGCGCGAACGCGGCTGGGCGATCGAGCGGCATCAACCGGCGTCGAACTCGCTTGCGTATAAGTGGCTGTTCGGCGGCCAGGTGACGACCGAGATATCGTTCATGCTGCCGGGCTACCGCTGGGAAGTGGTGGAGACGCCGAAGGCGCGTCTCTTCACGCTGACCTGCCTCACGCCGGAAAACGAAAACTCAACGCGCATCACGCAGATCACGTACTGGCGCGATGCGCCGCTGCTCGATGTGATGAAGCCGATCCTCATTCCGGCGGGACGCGAGTTCTTGGATCAAGACGGCCGCATGGTCGATCTGCAGAATTCCGGACTCGCTTATTCGCCGTCGATGCTTTGGATCGATGACATCGACGTGCAGGCGAAATGGTACCTGAAGCTGAAACGCGAATGGACCAAGAGCCGGGAAGAGGGCCGGGAGTTCGTGAACCCAATTGAGCCCGCGACGCTGAAGTGGATGAGCTAGAAGCTCACTCCGCCGCGGGCACGAGCACAACCGGCACGCTGATTTCGCGTTGGCCGGGGAGGCCGCTGGGCATGTCTTCGGTGAGGATGAGCGTGGCTGGTGTTTCTTGCTCTACCTCGAACTCGAGCTCGGCGACGTAGGGCACTGGCGCTTCGGTCATCCAATTGCGCTGCGCTTCGGCTGGCGCTTCGGCAATGACTTCACCATCTGCGGTGCGCAACTGGGCTGGGAACACCGCTTCAAAGAACCAATCACCCGGCGCGACGCCCGCAACGCGGAGCGGGCTCGTTACGCGCGCGCCCACGCTGGGCGTCTCCACCACGATGGTTACGCCCTCAACGGTTTCGCCAAGCTCGGCGGCAGGCGGCTCGGCCGGCGGAGAGCAGGCGGCGAGCGCGAAAGCGGCGACCAGGGCGGATACACGCAACATGCGAACCTCTTAGCGTGTTCTGGGTGGGCGTGATGGCGGCAAGATGGCGCGGTTTTAGCCTGGGTCACGATAGATGGCTTTGCTTAATTCCGCCTCGCGCCTGTCTTGGATGACGCGGCGCGAGACTTCGTCCGGCACACCGACGCCGCTGAGCAGCGCCTCGCCAAGCTGCAGCGCCGCTTCGATGGAATCGGGGCTGGCGAGAGCCGTGCCCATGGCGTGGAGCCGCCGCGCGTGCTCAGCGTCGCGGGCGCGGGCGTAGATCGGGATATGCGGCCACGCGCGGCGGGCTTCCCGCACGATGCGCTCGACAGCGTCGGCATCATTGATGGTGACCACGAGTGCGGCCGCTTTGGCTGCGCCGAGCCCCGCGAGCGCCTCGCTGCTCGCCGCGTCACCGAAATGGACGCGGTGATTGCGCTTGCGCGCATGGTTGACCAGAGACGCATCGTTCTCGACGGCGACGTAGGCGATCTCTTGCGCGTTCAGGAGATCGGCAAGCGTCTCGCCGACGCGGCCGAAGCCGGCGAGGACGACGTGACCGGATTCTTCCGCATCGATTAGGGGCGCGTCGATCTTGGCGTTGGACATCCGTTTGGCGATCAGGGCGCCCAGCGACGCGAAGAGCGGCGTGATGAAGATCGAAAGCGCCGTCACCAGCAGCATATAGTCGGCGGTCGCTTCTGGTATCGCGCCGCCGCCACGCGCTGCGGCGATAACGACGAAAGCGAACTCACCTGCTTGGCCGAGCAGGAACGCGACTTCGATCGCGCGTGGCCAGGACAATCCAAACGCGCGCGCGAGCGGCGCGATGATCGCAGTCTTGAGCGCCAGAAGGCCGGCAACGCCGATCACAATGCGCAACGGCTCAGCGAGCAGCAGAGCGATATCGATCTGCATGCCGACCGTCACGAAAAACAGGCCGAGCAGCAAATCCTTGAACGGCTCGAGATCGGTTTCAATCTGGTGGCGGAATTCGGTTTCCGCCAGCAATAGGCCGGCTAGGAAAGCGCCGAGCGCCGCTGACAGCCCCGCCGCTTCGGCAGCGGTCGCCATGCCAAGCGCTGCAAGCAGCGCCGCAGCAATGAACACCGCGCGGCTATTGGCGCCGGCGACCCAACGAAAGAGGGGGCGCAGGAGCAGCCGGCCGAGGATCAAAATGGCGCCGATTGCGACCAGAGCGGTGATGAGCGCAACGCCGACTTGGTTTTCGCTGAACGCGCCGCTGCCAGGGCTGAGGGCCGCCACGATGAACAGGATCGGCACCACCATCAGGTCTTGCATGAGCAACACTGAAAAGCTGGCGCGACCGACTGTGGTGGTGATTTGGCTGCGTTCGCGCAGCAATTGCAGCACCAGCGCCGTTGACGAGAGCGCGAACGCGAGTCCCAGAACCGCGGCGACGCTGAAACTGTTGCCGAACGCCAGTGCGATGGCGCCGATCGCGATGCTGGTGATCGCCACTTGTGCGAAGCCCAGGCCGAACACGTAACGCTTCAGCGCCCACAGCCGCTCGAACGAAACTTCGAGCCCGATGATGAACAGCAAGAAGACGATGCCGAGCTCGCCGAGCAGCATCGTCGGTTCGGCGTCGTCCAGTTCGAACGCACCAAGCCACGGCGCTTCGGCCGCAAGACGCCCGAGGACGTGCGGCCCCATCGCGACGCCGATGATGAGAAAGCCCATTACGGTGCTGAGCCGGGCCTTGCGCATCGCGGGGATGACTATGCAGGCGGCGCCCAGAAAGAGCAGCGCCTGGATCAGCACCTCGTTCCCGCCGTCGGCGATGTGCATCGGTCCAATACTCCTGGGGCGCGGCGTCGCAACGTCACAGTGCGCACCCTCTTTCGCAAGTGCGAAAAGCCAGTTTAAGTGGGCTGACTCGCGAGGGATTGCATGAGCGCTCAAGTCTTAACGCAACTGGAAACAGCCGCCGGCGTGGCCGAGCGCTACGCAGAGGCGGTGAAAGCGGCGGTGCGGCCGCTCGTGACTGTTGGCGGCAAGCTTGATCGCGTGGCGCTCGATCGCGAGCAGCATCTGGTGCACGGGCTCGCCTGGGTTGCGACCTACGCCGAAACGCTGCGTCAAGTGCGGGCGTGGGCCGGCGCGCTCAGCGAAAGCGGCGCCTTCGGCGAGACCGAGCAGGCGCTGGCGCTGCTGGTGGCAGCTGAATATTCGGCGCAGCTCGCAGGCGGCGTGCCGATGACGCAGGTGGAGATCATTCGCCCGGCCGATTTTGGCTTGGCGGCGCCGGAAGTGTCGCTCCGCTTCACGCAAGAGCAAAAGCTAAAGCTCGCAGCGCTCCTGCACGATGCGCAGGGGCGCGCGACGTTCGAGAACACCAATCTCGATGCGGACATGGAGATGATCCGCGATCAGTTCCGCAAGTTCGCCGACGATAAGATCATGCCGTTCGCGCACGATTGGCACTGCAAAGACGAACTCATTCCGATGAGCATCGTCGAAGAGATGGGCGCTCTCGGCGTGTTCGGGCTGACGATCCCGGAAGAGTTCGGCGGCTCCGGCCTCGGCAAGACGGCGATGTGCGTCGTCTCTGAGGAATTGTCGCGCGCTTGGATTGGCACAGGCTCGCTCGGCACGCGCAGCGAGATCGCGGCGGAGCTCATCTTGATCGGCGGCACCGATGCGCAGAAGGCCGAATGGCTGCCGAAAATCGCCAGCGCTGAAATTCTGCCGACGGCGGTGTTCACCGAGCCGAACACGGGCTCGGACCTCGGCTCGCTGCGCACGCGCGCAGTGAAAGAGGGTGATGATTACGTCGTCACCGGCAACAAGACGTGGATCACGCATGCGGCGCGCGCCGATGTGATGACGCTCTTGGTGCGCACCGATCCCAACACAAACGGCTTTAACGGCCTTTCGATGCTGCTGGCGCCGAAGCAGCGCGGCGATGACGCCAAGCCGTTTCCTACCCCCGGCATGAGCGGCGGCGAGATCGAGGTGATCGGCTATCGCGGCATGAAGGAATACGAGATTGGCTTCGACGCGTTCAAAGTGCCGGCTGCCAATCTCCTGGGCGGCGTCGAGGGCCAAGGCTTCAAGCAGCTGATGGCGACGTTCGAGAGCGCCCGCATTCAAACCGCAGCGCGCGCCGTTGGGGTGGCGCAGAGCGCGCTTGAACTCGGGCTAAAGTACGCGATCGACCGCAAGCAGTTCGGGCAGGAGATTTTCCATTTCCCGCGTGTCTTGAACAAGCTGGTGATGATCGCGGCCGAACTGATGGCTGTGCGTCAGCTCACATATTTTTCGGCGCGCCGGAAAGATAGCGGCAAACGCTGCGACCTCGAGGCCGGGATGGCGAAGCTCCTCGCTGCACGTGTTGCGTGGGCGGCGGCGGATAACGCACTGCAGATTCACGGCGGCAACGGCTTTGCGGTGGAGTACCCGATCAGCCGCGTGCTGGCCGATGCGCGCATCCTCAACATTTTCGAAGGCGCTGGCGAAATCCAGGCTATGGTGATCGGCAGACGTTTGCTGGAAGAGGGCGCCAATTGATGCGCGCATGGATCGTACTGGGCGCGGCTTTGCTCGCCTCCGCCTGCAATCAGCCCGCGCCGACTTATGCGCCCGAGGTGGAGTTCAACTTCATGCGCGCCTGCGAGGAGCGCAGTGAAGTTCCCGGGCTTTGCGCCTGCATTTGGGAGCGGATCGCGGCTGAGGTCGAGCCGAACGATTTCATAGCGTTGGAGCAATTGCCTGGGCCGGCGCGTGAAGCGCATGCGCTGACGGCGCAAATCAACGGTTACGCCATGGCGTGCCATGCTTCTCTTGCGCCGCCGCCGCCTGCCGTGGAACCGGCGCCCGCGCCTTAACGTTGTGCCACACGTGAAGCTGCGTTTTTCCCGAATGCCTTTGGCCGCGTTGTGCACAGCTGGCGCGCTCGTCGCGGCCGCGTGTGCGTCGACGGCGCCGCAAGCCGAACTTGATGGCACACGCTGGAGCGTCGCCACCTTGGGTGGTCAGACGATTAGCGGCCCGGCGCCAACCATTGAGTTTGAAAACAATCGCATCGTCGGCACCGGCGGCTGCAACCGCTATTTTGGCGAATACGCCGCCGAGAACGGCACGCTGATTGTGCGCGAAGTTGGCTCCACAGAGATGGCGTGCGCGCCCGACATCATGTCCCGCGAGGCAGCGTTTTTTGCGGCATTGGCCGCAACGCGGAGCTACAGCCGTTTAGGCGATACGCTGCTTTTGTCCGACGGCGCGGGCGGCACAATCATGTTGCGCGCCGCTTAAACACGTTTCTCAGGCCAGTCTTAACCGCGTTGCGCGATACTGCTTCCATGGCTCGGCAGGATTTGCCGGGCGGGAGAAGACGATGCGTATCTGGATGGCGCTTAGTGCGCCGCTGATCGCGGCGGTGCTTGCTGGCTGCGGCGAGTCCGCGCCGAACCCTTATCCTGAAAGCGCGCGTGCGCAGTTTGAAGCGTCGTGTCCGCCCGCAAGCGCTGTCTGCGTTTGCACTTGGGATGCGATCACGCGCGCGGTGACCTACGAAGAATACGAGGCCGCGTTGCAGCGCTTCCGCGAGACCGGGCTTATGGAGCCAAAAATCACGCGCGCCAGAACGCAATGTATTGAAAGAAATAGGGAATAGAGAATTACCCGCCCAAATTGCAGAATGCAATTTTAGGTTTGCTAAGCATTAACGTCCGCTCACCATCGGCGCTCTTAGCGGGGTGAGACATGACAGATGCGGTCGATACCGCAGGGCGCGCTGCGCGCCTGCTCAACACGTATGCCGACGCCATTTTGAGCTGGTCAGAGCAGCATCCGATGCTGTCGCTCGCCATCGCCATCACTCTGCTGTGGGCGAGCCATAACAAGATCCTGAAGCCAGCTCTGGCGGCGCCGAAGGCGTTGTTCGAGGCGACGACCGACAAGCTGGCGGAGCAAGCCACGCACGGGCGGCGACGGATTGACGAGAGCACGCGTCAGGACGAGCAGGACTTTCGCCGCGAGCGGGGGCACGGCGTGTTCGTCGGCGCGATGGCGTCGGTGCTGTTCGTTGCGATCGCCGGCCTCGGCTTGTTCTTGAACTACAATCTGGTGGCGCAGCCGTTCCGCAGCATCTTTTCCGGCGTCGAAGATTTCATCCCCGGCATCCCGAACTACGTCATCGCTGCAATTGCCATTCTCGTGCTTGAGTTTGCGGCTGGGGCTGCACTCATGTCAGCGCTCGGCCACTCTAACCTCATCAAGGTGCGCGCCAACGGACAAGCCAAGAGCATCCCCTGGGCGGTGATCGCGGGCGGCTTTCTATTGGTGTTGACCATCGGCGAAGTGTTGCTGGCGTTTGAGCGCGAGCGTTTAATCGAGATCGAGCAGCAGACAACGCAAATCCTCCAGGGCGAGGATGAGTTTGCCCCGCCACCGCTTCCAGCCACAGGCGCGCCAAGCAGCGAAGGCGCGGTGGCCGAAGGCTCGGTGATCACCGAGACGGAAGAATCGCTGCGCGGCTTGCCGACGATCATTCAGGCTATACTCGGCTTCTGTGTGCCCTGGCTGTTGCTGCTCGCGGTGACGCCTGTCGAAGGCTTGCTGCAGGTGTTGCCCATTGTGCTGAAGCGTTTGGCTACATGGCTGCTGTTTGCGGCGGAGCTCTTGCTGAAGTGGCCGCCGATGGTGATCGTGTTCCTGCTGGGCTTGTTGGAGAAGCTGCTGGAACTCATTCAGAAGCCGGCGGAAATTTTCTACGGCGGCATGGGCGCGCTTTCGCAGCGCATCTTTCCCTCAATCTTCGGCGCTCGGAGAGTCTGAGTGACGCCGAACATGGGAAGGCGCGCGCTCGTTCTGGGCGCACTGGGGGCTGCGGCGTGCCGCCGGCAATTGCGCAACTACAATATTTGCGTCTTGCTCGACATATCCGGCTCGTACGCGGAAGAGGCGCGGCGGGCGGTGCCGAGTATCGGCGTCACTATCAACTCGATGCAAAGCAATGACCGGCTGACGGTCGGCGCGATACAGACGTGCAGCTTCTCCAATGACGGCGTGATTGTGGATCGAACTTTCCCGTCTGCGCCCGAAGAGGTGTTTCGCTCGCGCGTGCAGGTGTTCCAGCGCATCCAATCGTTCTTTCGCAATCCGGATATCGCAACCGACTACACCGATATTCGCGGCGGCGTGTTGTTTTCCGCGCAAACCCTGACGGGCGCGGAGGCGCTGCGGCGGGTGCTGATCATCGCCAGCGATTTGGTGGAGACGCCGTCGCCGGGATGCGGAGCGCCATCATCCATCCGCTTGGACGGCATCGACGTCATATTCGCCAGCCTGACGCGCACCGAGGCGGATCGGCGCAGCCCTGACGCTTACGCTGAACGGATCGCGTTTTGGGATGATTGGGCGCACGGTTGCGGCGCCGCCAGCGTGCACACAACGCCGCGTGTGAGCGATGCGGCGAATGTCGTACTCGAATGGCGGCGCAGCGGGACCGCTTAGGTTTTTTTCTTGCCGATGAGGCCGTCCACACTCCATGCGCCGGGGCCTGCTGCGGCGATGTAGAGGAAGATGAAGCAATAGAGGATCGATGCGTCGCCGCCGTTCTGAACGGGGAAGGTCGCCTGCGGGAAATGGAACATCCAATACGCCACAGCCATCATGCCCGAGAGCACGAACGCAACGGGCCGCGTGAAGAGACCAATCAGCAACAGCGCGCCGCCAAACGTTTCGAGGATGCCGCCGACCCACATCAGCGTCATCGGCTCTGGCGGCGTTGCGAACATTTCCGTCGGTGGCCAGCCGAACAATTTGGTCGTGCCGTGCGCGATGAAAAGAAGCGCGCTGACGATGCGCAGAACGCCAAGAAGCTGCGTGGAATAGCGATCGAGAAAGTTCATGTTGGTCCCTCCGCTTCTCAGCAAAGGGCGCTTTGCCGGCGCTGGCTAGTGGTTTCTCACGAGGGGCGGCGGCTTTGGAGCGCGGCGAAGAGGGTGCCGTCGTCCAGAAGGTCGAGTTCGCCGCCGACCGGGACGCCATGAGAGAGGCGGCTGACGGTGAGGCCGAGATGCTGCAGGCGCTCGGCGAGGTAATGGCCTGTGGTCTGGCCGTCGACGGTGGCTGAAAGTGCGAGGATCACTTCGCGGACGCCGGGGCTGCTTGCGCGTTCGATCAACTTAGAGATGCGCAGATCCTCGGGGCGCACGCCGTCGAGTGCAGAGAGTACGCCGCCCAGCACATGGTAGCGGCCCTTGAAGGCGCCCGCGCGTTCGAGCGCCCAAACGTCGCCCACTTCGGCCACGACGCAGATGACGCCATCGTCGCGTTCAGCATTGCTGCACAACGCGCAAGGATCTTGCGTATCGAGCGCGCCGCAATTGGAGCAGGCGCGCACTTTCTCCGCAGCAACGCCAAGCGCCGCGGCGAGGGGGACCATGAGCTGATCTTTTCTTTTGAGAAGCTGCAACGCAGCGCGCCGCGCCGAGCGCGGCCCAAGCCCGGGCACTTTCGCGAGCAGCGAAATCAGCGCCTCAATCTCGGGCGCGGCGATGGCGGATTTGGAGCGCATGGCGTTGGCGGATCAGCGCGGATCGCTCAGAACGGCATCTTGAAGCCGGGAAGGATGCCCATGCCGCCGGAGAGGCCCTTCATTTCTTCGTTCTGCGCGTCTTCGAGTTTTCGGCGGGCGTCGTCGTGCGCGGCTTTGACCAGGTCTTCCAGGATTTCTTGTTCGCCGGCGACCATCAGTGAAGGATCGATGGTGAGCCCGAGCAATGCGTTCTTGCCGGAGATGCGCGCCTTCACCAGGCCGCCGCCGGCCGAGCCTTCGACTTCCATGGCTTCGAGCTTTTTCTGCGCCTCGTTGATCTTGGCCTGCATGGCCTGCGCTTGGCGCATGATCTGCGAGATGTCTTTCATCGGTCGGCTTCCTTTTTGCGCGGCGGCTGTTGCGCCTGCGGCTGCTTTTGCGGGAACGGCGCGACATCGCCGCCGCCATTCTCCTCGATGGGTTGGCGCACGGCCTTAACTTCGGCGTTCGGGAAGTGCTTCAGCGCTTGAGCGATGAAGGGTTGGCGTTTCAGCTCTTCCATGGCGCGCGCTTCTTCGCGCTTGCGCCGCTCAGCGAGGCTTTCGACAGGCGCTGCCGGCGCATCGCTGGCGCGAATGCGCCATTCGATCTCGGTGTGCTCTTCAAGCAGCGCTTTCAGATGGCGCACGAGTTCGCGCGGCTGATCGGGCGCCGCTACGAAGACGATGTCGCCATTGGGCGAGAAGTGCGTGACCTTGAGGCGCTCAAGCGCAAGCTCGAGTTCGATGTTGCGTTCGGCGGCGACGAGGGCGGTGACATCCTCGAAGCTGCGGAGTTTGTGCGTGTGCGTTTCTTGCGCCGGCTCTTGGGGAGGCGGCGGCGCTGGTGCGGCGGTGTTGACCGTCGGACGATCGCTACCTTGCTTGGACGGCGCTTCGCCGGCGGGGGCGCCGGCGGTCCAAGTCGGGCCGTCGCGCAGTAGGCGCGCCGCGTCTTCCGGCGGCGGCAGGCTTTGGGCTGCACACAGGCGCACCAACGCCATTTCCACCGCAGCGATCGGGTCCGGAGCCTTGCCGGCTTCTTCGAGGGCTTTCAGCAGCATCTGCCAGAGGCGCGAGAGCTGCGCTGGTGAAAGCGTTTCGGCGAGGCCGCGGACGCGGCCAACCCAATCGGCGCCGCCAATGATGCGGGCGTCGGCGCCGAGCGCTTGGGCGCGGGCGGCCTCGTGGCCGATGTCGAGCAGGTCACGCAGGATGAGCGTGGGATCAGCGCCGCTATCATACTGGCCGCGCACCTCGGTGATGGCGGTTTTGGCGTCGGCTTTGGCGATGGCTTCGAAGAGATCGAGTACGCGGCCGCGATCGGCGAGGCCGAGCATTTCGCGCACATCGGCGGCGGTGACGTTCGCGCCGGGCTTTTGCACCAAGGCTTGGTCGAGCAGCGACAGCCCATCACGTGCGGAACCTTCAGCGGCGCGCGCAATCAGCGCCACGCCATCGGGATCGACCTTCACGCCTTCCTTGGCGCAGATGTTGGAGAGGTGCTCCGCCAGCCGCTCACCATCGATGCGCTTCAAATCGAAGCGCTGGCAGCGCGAGAGCACCGTGACCGGCACTTTGCGGATTTCCGTCGTCGCGAAGATGAACTTCACGTGCGGCGGCGGCTCTTCGAGCGTTTTCAGCAGGCCGTTGAACGCGGCCGTCGAGAGCATGTGAACTTCGTCTATGATGTAGATCTTGTTGCGCGCCATCACCGGCGCGTAGCGGACGCTGTCCAGAATTTCGCGGATGTCGCCAATGCCGGTGCGTGAGGCGGCGTCCATCTCGAATACGTCGGGATGGCGGCTCTCCATGATCGCCTGGCAATGCTCGCCCGCCCCTCCGTTTTTTTGGGGGTCGAGTTCGATCTGCGGGGCGTTGATGTCGCCGAGGCGATAATTGAGCGCCCGCGCGAGCAGGCGGGCGGTGGTGGTTTTGCCGACGCCGCGGACGCCGGTCAGCATGTAGGCGTGCGGAATGCGCCCGAGCGCGAACGAATTGGCGATGGTGCGCACCATCGCTTCCTGGCCGATCAGGTCGGCGAAGGTGCGCGGGCGGTATTTCCGGGCGAGGACGACATAGCTGGGGCCGGTCGTATCGTCGCCGAAAAGGTTAGGGGATGAGGATTCGTCCACCCGCCAAACCTAAGGCTTCCGGTGGGAAATGCGACCCCCGGAGCGCCGGCGTTTGTCAGCCATTTACCATCCTGTGGGTACCACAGTGGCGCTGCGGAAGCTGGCTCGGGAGGGTCCATGACGACGGCGGAGCCCTCGCGGCGCATCTGGGAAATGACGATCCGGCGTTTCGCCGAGGTGGCTTGGACCCGGCATGGGCCAACCCGCTACGTCTCGGTGGCGCTGACGCCGCTGCTGGTGGCGCTGCTGACGCCCGGGTTCTGGTGGATTCCTTGTGCGGTCGGCGGGGCGGTCGGCATCCTGATTGATCTACGCGCACAGGCGGCGTTCGCGCGCCTGAGCGCCATTGTCGAAACTTTGGACGAGGCGGCGTTGCGCGCGGCGGTTGGTCGCCACATCGCGGCGCTGGCCGCGATCACGGCGGCTTACGTGTTGCCGTACTCCGTGCTGGCGTTCGCGCCGCAACCGGCGCCGGTGATCGGGTTGCTCTTCTGTGCGGGCGCGGGACTCATTTGCGCAACACTGCACGTGATGACGCGGACGATGATCTTCTACACCGCGCCGGCGATCCTGATCGGGCTCATGCTCAACGCGGCGGCGTTCGGCGAGGGACTATCTTCACTGGTGCTCGCCGCGATGGCGGGCTTGCTTGGCTTCAATGCGATCGTTGCGGCGCGCGCGGGCGCGACGAGTTTCGGCGCGTTGATCCAGGCGCGCCTCAAGGCCGAAGAAGCGGCGGAAGACTTGGAGCGCCGTGTTCAAGAGCGAACCGCGCAGCTGCAGGTGGCGACGCGGCGGGCGCAGGCCGCGAACCGCGCCAAATCGCTCTTCCTCGCCAATATGAGCCACGAATTGCGCACACCGCTCAACGCGGTGATCGGCTATTCGGAGATTGTCGAAGAAGATTTGGCCAGCGGCGATACGTCCGCGAGCGCAGCCGACCTCGTGCGTATTCGCAACGCCGCCGGGCATCTGCTTACCCTCATCAATGAAGTGCTCGATCTTTCACGGATCGAAGCTGGCAAGCTTGAGCTGCGCCCCAGCGCGTTCGATGTCGCCGCGATGCTGCGCGGCGCGCTGGATACGGTTCGCCCCATGGCAAGCAAAAACCGCACGACCTGCCAATTCAATGTCGCCGCTGGCATCGGCGCGGTCGTGGCTGATGAAACGCGCGTGCGCCAATGTGTGCTGAACCTTTTGTCGAACGCTGCGAAATTCACGCAAGACGGCGTGATCGCGCTCGATCTGCGGCCGTGTCGGATCGGCAGCATGCAGGGCGTTGCGATCTCCGTGCGCGATAGTGGCAAAGGCATTGCTCCGGAAGACTTGGCGCGGCTGTTTCAGCCATTCGTGCAGGTGGACGTCACCAATACGCGTGCGCATGACGGCGCGGGGCTTGGCCTCGTGATTACGCGCCGGCTGGCGCGCGCGATGGGCGGCGACGTGCAGGCATCGAGCAAGCTGGGCCAAGGCTCGACGTTTACGCTTTACCTGCCTTTGAACGCTGCTGAAACGCAGCGCGCTGCGGCTTAAGCGCCAGCGAACACCAGCTTCACGTACGCGCGATATTGCATGATCTGCTTCGGCAGCAGGCTGGGATCGCGCAGGCTTTTGGACAGAATGATGCCGCCGTCCGCGACGGATGAGAGCATGTCGGCCATGTCGTCGAGATTGACGTCGATCTTTGCAGGGTAGTGTTCGGCGATGCGATCGAGGCGTGCGCGAAAGCGTGTGCGCCAGATCCGGTGACCCTCTGTGGTCATGTCGCGAACGTCGCGGCTGAACAGGAAGTCCTGATAGACGTAGGACGCCACTAGGCAGCCCGGATGGCCGTTCGGCAGATCGCCCATCATGTCTGCGAACAGTTTCAGGAAGATCAGGAAGCTGTGCAGCGGATCTTCGCTGAGTTCGTCAGCTTGCTGGAAGAGTTGCTCGAACACCCTCCACTCGTTGTCGAGGTAGCGTTGCAGCATCGCCTTCGCGAGATCGTTCTTGTCGCGGAAGTGATAGAAAAAGCCGCTCTTGGTGATGCCGGCTTCGGCGATGATCTCGTCGATCGAGGTGCCGGCGAAGCCTTTGTTCAGAACCGCGTCCTGGGCGATGTCCATCAGCCGCTCGCGCGTTTGCTCGCCTTTGCTGAGAACTTGAACGTTGGCCATGGCGGGCCTCTACCTCTTCTTCGATCGCGCCTTGCGCGCCGCTGTTAAGCGCATCTGCGAACTGTACCACAAGTACTGTACCGGCGGTCAGTTTCTCACGCTTCTGTCATCTCGCAAACGCCGCGCCGCCGCGCTGTGACGCCCGTAACATCCCTGTTTCATTGATGAAAACAGAAAGTGCGTGCGCCGCACCATGGGTTTTCTATCGCGCTGCGCGGCGCTCGAATATCTCTTTCCTATCGGCGGACGATGTGTCCGGCGCAAGGAATGAATGAGATGCGCGGCTTCGCTTTTTTGGTGTCTGTCATCGTGTTTTGGCACGCGACGGCGGCGGCGCTTGCGTGGACCTCCACCACGTCGCCGCTCATCTGACAGGCCTTTGTTTCACCAGTTTTGCAGCTTCCTCCCCGGAGACCTCCCATGTTGAAAGATCGCTACGGCAATCCCGCTTCGACCAATTCGCAAGCGGCGCTCGATAAGTACAACGAGGCTTTGGACCTCATCCGGCTCTATCGCGGCGATCCGATCGCGGCGCTGGATGCGGCGCTGGCCGAAGACCCCGACTTTGGCGGCGCCTGGGCGGCGCGGGCGGGGCTGCTCGTGCAGCAAACCGACAAGGCGTACGAAGAAGAGACGGCAAAAAGTCTTCGCGCTGGTTCTGCGGCCAATCTGAACGATCGTGAGCGTGCGCACCTGAAGGCGGCACAGGATTGGGCGGAAGGGCGCTACCATGACGGCACGGCGCGTCTGGCGCGCATCGCGCAGGAAAATCCGCGCGACCTGCTGGCGCTGCAATACGCCCACGTCGGCTGCTTTTTCCTTGGCCTGCAGAGCGAGTTGCGCGACTGGCCGTTGCAAGCGATGCGCGCGTTCAAGCCGGGCGAGGATGGCTACAGCTATATCCAAGGCATGGCTGCGTTCGGATTAGAGGAATGCGGTGACTACGCCCGCGCCGACATCTACGGCCGCCAAGCGGTCGAGGCTGATCCGCGCGACGGGTGGGCGGTGCATGCGGTGGCGCACGTCAACGAAATGCGCGGCGATCTCGGCGCTGGGATTCCATGGCTGGCGGATAACGCGCAGCACTGGGCGCCGGAGAGCGGCTTTGCCTATCACAATTGGTGGCACTTGGCGTTGCTCTATCTCGACCGCGGCGACGTCGGGCAGGTGCTGAAGCTCTATGACGAGAAGGTGCGGCCCAATCCAGACTCGCAAGTCATTCTCGAAGGCGTCGATGCGTCAGCGCTGTTGTGGCGCTTGCACTTAGAGGGCGTCGAAGTCGGCGATCGCTTCGAGGCGCTCGCGGCGGCGTGGCAGCGTGCTGGCGAGGATGCGATTTATGCGTTCAACGACTTGCACGCGATCATGGCCTTCCTCGGCGCAGGTCGCGGCGCGGATGCGGAGCGTACGTTGAAAGCGATGCGCGGCGCGATCGCGCGCGGCGGCGACAATGGCTACATGACGCGCAAAGTCGGTTTGCCGTTGGCCGAAGCGTTCGTCGCTTTTGAAGCGGGCCGTTACGGCGAAGCGGTCGAGAAAATCGCGGCCACGCGCGGCGTCGCGCAACGCTTCGGCGGCAGCCACGCACAGCGCGATATTCTGACGTTGACGGCGCTGCATGCGGCGTTGCGCGGCGGTTTTGCCAACACCGCCGAAGCATTCGCCGCCGAACGCCTGGCGCACAAGCCGCAAAGTCCCTGGGCCGGGCGCCTGTCGCGCCAAGCCCGCGAGCTGAGCGCTAAAGCGCGCGCAGCTTGAGGAGAACTGGCGGCTGGTCCTCCCCAGCCCCCCCACGGCCAGCCGCCGGTTCGTTCAAATTTTAAAGGTCCCTCCCATGCGATCCGATTGCTCTTTCGTGCGCGCCGCCAATGGTTTGCGCTTTGCCTATATCGAACAGGGCGAGCGCGACGGGCGGGTGGTGCTCTTGCTGCACGGCTACACCGACTCTCACCGCTCGTTCGATTTGCTACGTCCGCATCTGCCTGAAAGCTGGCGCGTGATCGCGCTGACGCAGCGCGGCCATGGTCGCACTGACAAGCCCGAAGCTGGCTACGATATCGCAACCATGGCGGCGGACGTGCCGGCGTTCCTTGATGCTCTCGGTGTTGAACGCGCGATCCTCGTCGGGCACTCGATGGGCGCGGCGGTCGCGCTGCAAACAGCGGCGGATTATCCGGCCCGAGTGGGCGGCATTGCGCTGATCGGCGCCTTCGCGAACTTTCGCGACAAGGCCGCTGTGCTTGAACTGGCAGAACAAGTGCGCGGCTTCACGGACAAGGTCGATCCGGAGTTTGCGCTGGCGTTTCAAGAAAGCACGCTCGCGGCGATGATCCCGCAGAGCTTTCTCGACACGGTGGTTGGCGAAAGTCTGCGCTGCCCGGCCCACGCCTGGAATGGCGCGCTTGAAGGACAGCTTGGCTCAGACCCCGTCGCGGCTGCGCACCGGTGTCGTGCGCCAGCGCTGCTGATCCGTGGCGAGAAGGATGCGTTCGTGCCGGCTGCCGATCAGCTTGCATTGCGCGACGCGTTGCCATCGGCGCGACTGATCACGATGCAGGGCGTTGGTCATGCGCCTCAGTGGGAGCGGCCCGACGAGGTGGCGATCTTGCTCCGCGCTTATCTCGGCGAGCTGGCCGACATCGAGTCGACCCTGAGCTACGCCGTATTCGGCTAATTGGGGAAGGTGCAGACAGGACGGCGACCCGTACGCAACCCGTTACGGCTGCTTCCTTCCGGACCTGACCGGGTTGGCGGGGCGGCCGTCCGCCGCCTGCCTGCGCCGCTCATATCGCAACCCCGGCCGGCGGGGGCAAGCGCCGGTGTGCCCCCTGCGTCAGCCTGACTTCTTAAAATCGGGAGGAACGGAAGGCGGGGGCGCGCGTTTCCAAAGCGTCCAAGTAATTTAGAGGCCGCGTAAAGACGCGGAAACGCAAATGCTGCGAACCCTAGTTTTCGCCCTGGCGATCGGCGCTCCCTCGATGGCGTTGGCCGAGCAATTCCCGGAAGCGGCGACCGGAACGGTCGTTCGCGGCCATGATGGCGCAGAACTTGGCCGCGTTGCAAACGTAGAGCGCGATGCGAACGGCAACGTCACGGCCGCGGAAATTCCGGGCCTTGAGCCGGGCGATGCGCCTTACGCTTCGTCGGATCTGGTCGCCGAGCACCGTCCCACGGTGCGGGCCGCGCAAACGCGCGAACGGGTAGCACGCTCTTTGGTTATCGAAGCCAACGCCAGCAGCCGCCAAGTCCGCACGCGTTAAGCGCGCCGCAGCAGATCTATTCCGGCAAGCACAAATCCAGCCGCGAATAGGACTCCCGCGCCGATCAGCCCAAAACTTGACGCTCCAGGAATCAGGCTCAGGACGCTGACGCAGATCACACTCGCAAACCAGCAGGCGGGCGGGCCGAATGGTCGCTCGCCTGCACGTATCCAAGCGATGCTCAGACCTACCAGAGCGATCGCGAGCGTTTGCGCTCCCTGCTCGTAAGTCGAAAATCCAAATGGATCGGCCTCGGGGCCCCCGATGAACGAAAGCGCTGCGACCGCTACCGCGAAGCTCGCAAGACCCAGGAAGCCGAGCTTTTCGGCGCGGGCGAGATACACGCCGATTAGTCCGAACAGCAGCAACACATCGATTGCGGTGTAGAGCCATTCGAGCGCCGCGGCGTCTTCAAGCAGCGGAAATGAAGCCAATACCCGCAAGAGTCCGCCTGTTATGGCGCAAGCGCCGCTCAGACGGAAAAGTTGTGTCGGTGTCATCTGGCGCGCGTACAGCAAAAAGGGCCCGGCGCGAAGCCAGGCCCTTTCGCCCCGAAGCTGGCGCGCGCGGCTTAAGTGGCCGGCGCGTCTTCAGCTTCGTTTGTCGGCTCTTCCGGCATTTGCTCGGGCGTAACCGGCATGTCGGGCGTTGCCGGCGCTTGGGCGGCTGTGGCGGCTGCAACGTCCGTATTGGCGACGCCCGCGAAGTTCATGCGCACATCAAGCTGGCCGGTGGCGGCGCCTTCTGCGGGCGCGGCGCTGGCGTCAACGCGGATCAGTTCAGCCGGGACGCCTTGGCGCACAAGTGTGGCCTGGACCGCCGCTGCGCGACGCGCGCCCTGACCGGTATCGGCAATCACCACTTCCTGGAGACTGCACACTGAGGCCGCATCCACCGCGTGCTCGATGGCGTGGCGGTTCTGCTGGCTCAAAGCGCTGCTGCGGCCGAAGTGCACGGAGGTGACGCGCGGCTGACAAACCGAGCTGGCGCTGGCGAAGGTTGGCGTGGGGGTCGTGGTCTCGCCGCTTGCTTGCACGGCCGGGCTCGCGGGCATTGGCTGCGCGTTCTGGGCGGCTTGGTCAGCCGGCGTTGGGGTGGTCTGTGCCTCGACGTTGGTGTCGGACTGGGGTGTTTGAGCCAAAGTCCCCAGCGTTCCGTCAGGATTGTCGGTGGACTGGGCTGGGGTTTGGATCGGCGGCGGGGTCGGGACCGGCTCGGTCATGTCGGTTTGGGCATGCGCGGCGGTGAGGCCAAGGCTAACGGCGGCGACGGTAGCGAGCAAAAAGCGCTTCATGGGGGGCTCCGGGGCAGAAAATGAAAAAGGCGCGACGACCTTCCGGCCGCGCGCCCCGCACGCTGATCTAACGCCGCCTCTAGGCGCCTGTTCCGGAGTTCCCGGCAGCCTCTTGCTTGACGCAACGGGCGGCGCTTCATACGTCCTGCAAAATGGCACTCCGCCCCATCCTCGTCGCGCCGGACCCAGTCCTGAAGCAGAAATCCAAGCCTGTGGAAGGCGGGGTTACGGACGCGCATCGGGCGCTGATGGATGACATGCTGGAGACCATGTACGACGCGCCGGGCATTGGTCTGGCGGCGATCCAGGTCGGCGAGCCGCTGCGGATTATCGTCATGGACCTCGCCAAGGAGGGCGAGCCGCCGGCGCCGCGTTATTTCGTGAACCCGGAAATCACTTGGGCCTCGGATGAGTTGTTCAGCTACGAAGAGGGCTGTCTTTCCGTTCCCGATATCTATGACGATGTGGAACGTCCCGCGCGGGTGAAGCTGCGCTACCTGAACTATCAGGGCGAGCAGATCGAAGAAGAGGCCGAGGGCCTCTACGCCGTCTGCATCCAGCATGAGATGGATCACCTCGAAGGCGTGCTGTTCATCGACCATCTGTCGCGGCTGAAGCGCGAGAAGGCGCTGAGCAAGCTGAAGAAAGCGCGCAAGGAAGCCGCGCTCTAAGCCTCTTTCGCAAAGGCGAGAAACCGTTAATGTGCGTCCCTAACAGGCGCGCATGGCGCGTTCATGGAGGGGTTCGAGATGACGGATGCGTTCCGCAATTACGTGTGCACTTCGGCGGCGATCGACGCAGCGATCGAGCAACGCTCGATGCTCAGCCATCCGTTCTATCAAGCGTGGGAAAACGGCACGCTGACCAAGGACGCGCTGAAGGCTTACGCCAAGCAATATTTCCATCATGTCGAGGCGTTCCCGCGCGCGGTGAGCGCGGTGCATGCCAATTGCCCGGAAGCGGCCGGCCGCCGTTTGTTGGCGGAGAACCTCGCCGAAGAAGAAGGCCTCGCCTCCGGCAAGGATGATCACGCGACGTTGTGGCTCGGCTTTGCCGCCGCGATGGGCGCCGATGAAGCGGAAGTGCGCGGCGTTGATGTAAACGCCGAGACGCAAGTTCTGATCGATGCGTTCCGCAAGCTCTCGCGCCAATCGTATGCTGCGGGCATCGCGGCTCTCTATGCGTATGAGAGCCAGCTGCCGGCGATCGCCCGCACGAAGATCAATGGCCTCGTTGAGCGTTATGACGTCACTGATCCGCGTGGGCTGAAGTTCTTTGAAGTTCACGAAGTCGCCGACATCGAACACTCGGATGTTTGCCGCGAACTGCTCGACGCATTGCCGGAAGATCAGCGCGAAGAAGCGCATGCGGCGGCGTGTGAGCTTTCCGAAGCGCTGCGCACGTTCCTGACGGGCATGCAGCGCGAAACCGGCATGGTTTGCTGAGCTAAACGTTTAGTCTGAAGTCTGCGCGCCGCCGTCCATTTGGATTGGCGGCGCGATTTTTTCGCCCTCTTCGACGGGCGCCGTCGGCTTGCCCTGGGCGAAGAACTCAAGTTCGGCGTTCAATGCGCCGCACACCAGGAACACCAACGCTGTGATGTAAAACCAAAGCAGCAGCACCACGGCGCTAGCAAGCGAGCCGTAGGTTGCGCCGAAGCTCGGGAAAAGGCGCAAAGCCACAGTCAGCAGCGAAGACGCGAGCAGCCACAGCACCGGCGCTGCAACCGCGCCGGGCCACAGCCAGCGCCAGGGGGGCGGCGAGCGGCGCGGGCCCCAGCGGTAGAGCATAAGCGCAACCGCGATCGCGGCGCTGCCAAGGATCGGCCAGCGCAGCAACAGCACCAAAGTCTCGACATGGCTTTCAATGCGGAAGGCGGCGAGCGCCAGTGGCGTGACGCCCATCAACAGCACGGCCAGTGTTACAAGCGCGATGGTCGCCAACGTGAAGCGCAGCGCGGCGATGTAGCGACGCAGCGCTTTGCGTTTCTCTGAGCGGCGGTTGACGGCGGTGAGCGCCATCAGCACCCAGCGTACGCCTTGCAGCGCGCCCCATAGCGAGAGCACGAGATTGAAAACGGCGCCGAAGGCCAGTGTTTCGCTTCGCGTATTGAGCAGGCGGGTCAGTTGATCGTCGATAGCCCGGACAACGGTGTCCGGCGCGATGCCGTAGAGCGAACGGACCTGTTCACCTATCAGCGCCGGATCTCCGAACAATCCGACGAGCGCAACCAACGCCGCGATGCCAGGAATGGCGGCCAAGAGGCCGAAGAAGGCGATGCCCGCAGAGATGAGCGCCAGATTGGCGCGTTCGGCAGTGGCTTGCACGCCTTGCAGCACGCAGAGCCATTGAGCTGGGGTGAGCGAGAGGGGGCCATCCACGTCAGGCGGCGTGGTTGGGCTGCTTTTCGTTACGCTCATAGGCAGAGAACCGGCGTTGCGGCGGGCAAGTTCCATTTGCGCCGGAGCGGGGAATTCGTGCATGTCGCGGCGATGCGGATAGCTTTCATGGGTTCGCCGACTTTCGCGCTGCCGACGCTCGAAGCTTTGCTCGATGCGGGGCACGAGATCGCGTGCGCGTATTCGCAGCCGCCGCGTCCCGCCGGACGTGGCAAGCAAGAGCGGCCGACGCCGGTGCATGCATTCGCCGCTGCGCGTGGGTTAGAGGTGCGAACGCCGAAGAGCTTGAAGCGCGCCGAGGAGCAGGCGGCGTTTGCAGCGCTTAATCTCGATGCTGCGATCGTGGTCGCGTACGGACTCATTCTGCCGAAAGCGATACTCGATGCGCCAAAGCATGGCGCGTTCAATTTGCACGGTTCGTTGCTGCCGCGCTGGCGTGGCGCGGCGCCGATCCAACGCGCGATTATGGCGGGCGATACGGTCACTGGCGTGCAGGTGATGCGCATGGAGGAAGGGCTCGATACCGGCCCAGTTCTCGCGACTTTCCAGACTCCCATCGATTCCGACGACAATACCTCGACAGTGCACGATAGATTGGCCGTGAGCGGCGCTGCACTTATGCGGGATACACTGGACAAGCTGGAGCGTGGTGAGGTCACCGAAACGCCGCAGCCCGACGAGGGCGTCACATACGCTCATAAGATCACGCCGGCTGAAACGCGCATCGATTGGACGCGTCCGGCGCGCGAGATCGACTGCATGATCCGCGGGCTCTCGCCAACGCCGGGCGCCTGGTTCGAGTTGGAGGGCGTGCGGATGAAAGTGCTGATGTCTCGCTTGGGTGCGGGCGTCGGTTCGCCAGGCAAGACGCTAGACGACGGCCTACTGGTCGCGTGCGGTGAAGGCGCGGTGCGGTTGCTCAAAGTGCAGCGCGAAGGACGAGGCCCGATGGAGGCAGAGGCGTTTCTGCGCGGCCAGCCGGTTCCGGCAGGCGCGCGCCTCGCTTAAACCCAGATTGAACGCCAAGTCCCATCCGGCTATGACCTTGAACATGGAGGGACTTTCATGCGCGTGTTGATAGCGGCTGCGGCCCTGGCTTTGTGTTTGGCAGGCTGCAATCGCCAGGACGCGGCGACCCAGGCTGATGGCGCCAACGCGCCGCAACTGGATGCGCCGGCGCCCGACACGCAGCCCTCGCGCAATTTCGCGGCCGCAAATGATGCGGCTACGGCGGCGACGGGGCAGGTCACTGTGGCTGTTACGCTGCGTTTGCCCGACGCCAGCCAATCCAATGCCGACGCGCAAGAAGTGCTGACGCTCACCGGCGCCAATGGCGTTGTCGTCGAAGCGGAAATCACCGGCGCTGTTTCGCCAGCGACGCAGGTGCAGGGCCAGACCTTGCGCGCGCTGCTGAACATCCCCGTCGAGGAGCCGCAGGTGATTGTCTATCGCGTCACCAATGAGACCAAGCCGGCCGGCCAAGGCATTTGCGGCGCCGATAGCGCGGCCCACGTCGTTGTGTGGGAGCCTTCGGCGCCCGGTGAATCGGCGATGCGGGTGCTGGGCGTGATGGGCGGCGCACCGGGCGCTGGCGACTCGCGTCCGTGTCCCATGCTGGACTACCGTCGCTCCTGACGGGCGCGATGCGATATAAGCTCACGCTCGAATATGATGGCCGTCCATACTCAGGCTGGCAGCGTTTGCCGGATGGGCCGAGCGTGCAAGGCGCGCTTGAGGATGCGGTTGAGAAGCTGACTGGCGTTCGCAGCGATGTGTTTGGCTCGGGCCGCACTGACGCGGGCGTGCATGCGACCGGGCAGGTTGCGCATGTCGACATCGAAAAAGTCTTCGAGCCGCAGCGTTTAGCCGATGCGTTGAACGCGCACATTCGCCCGCATCCGATTTCGGTGCTCGGCGCCCAGATTGCAGCTGAGGATTTTCACGCGCGCTTCAGCGCCAAGCGGCGCGTCTACAGATACGATGTCATCTGCCGGCGCGCGCCGCTGACCTTGCAACGCGGGCTGATCTGGCGCGTGGGGCGCTCCCTGGATGTTGCAGCGATGCAGGATGCGGCGTCGCGGTTGTTGGGCAAGCATGATTTCACGACGTTTCGCTATGTGCACTGCCAAGCGAAGTCGCCAGTGAAAACGCTCGACGTCGCAACCGTGCAGGGCGATGCGAGCGGCGTGTCGTTCGGGTTCGAAGCGCAGAGCTTTTTGCATCGGCAAGTACGCTCGATGGTCGGGACGCTGGTGGAGGTCGGGCTCGGCGCGATGACGCCAGATGATGTCGCCGCTGCGTTGGCGTCTGCGGATCGGGCGCGCTGCGGGCCGGTGGCGCCGGCGGATGGGTTGTACTTGGTGCGCGTGGATTATTAGCGCGCGAAGTACCGCCGCAGCACCGCCTCATAGCAGCGCGACAGCGTGCGCACGTCTTCCACCGCGCAATGTTCATCGACCATGTGCGCCGTTTCGTTGCGCAGGCCGAGTTCGACGACGGGGCAATGATCCTTGATGTAGCGTGCGTCTGAAGTGCCGCCGGTGGTGGCGAGGATTGGCGCTACACCGAAGCTTTCCTCGACTGCGGCGCTCACCAGATCGGTGAATGCGCCCGGCGCGGTGTAGAACGGCGCCGCTTGTGAGGAGATGCTGAAGCTGACTTTTGCGCCATGGCGGGCGGCGGCTGCTTCGGCTGTTCCTTTGATCCAGTTGAACAGGCTTTCGCCGGAATGATGGGTGTTGAAGCGGATATTGAGCTTGGCCGTTGCGCGCTGGGCGATGACGTTGTGCGCGGCGTTGCCGACATCGATGGTGGTGATCTCGAGGTTCGATGGATCGAAACCCGGCGCGCCGTCGTCGAGTTTGCGGGCGTTCAGCGCGGCGGCCGTTTCAACGAGCGCCGTGACAGGGTTTACCGCGCGGTGCGGGTAAGCGACGTGGCCCTGTTTGCCGTCCATCGTGATGACGACGTTGATGCTGCCGCGCCGGCCATTCTTGATGACGTCGCCGACGCGCTCTTCGCTGGTGGGTTCGCCGACGATGCAGTGATCGAGCTTTTCGCCTTGCGCCGTGAGCGCGGCGAGCACAGCTTTGGTGCCGTCAACGGCCGGGCCTTCTTCGTCGCATGTCAGCAGAAACGAGATCGAGCCGTTCGGTTTGCCATGTTTGGCTAGAAAATCTTCGGTCGCGGTGATCATCGCGGCGATGGCAGTTTTCATGAGGCCGCCGCGAATTTCCGCCGCGAACGGATCGCTCGCCCAGCCCGTACCCGGCGGCACCACGTCGACGTGGCCGGCAAAGCAAAAATTCGGCTGCGCCGTGCCGAGGCGTGCGTAGAGATTATCGACCAGCCCAAACTTGAGGCGCCGCACGCGAAAGCCGAGCGCTTGGAGCGCGGCCTCTGCAACATCGAGCGCGCCCTGTTCGTCGGGCGTAATGGACGGCCGTCGCATTAGGGCTTGGGCGAGCGGAATGGGGTCGGTTAGGGTGCGGGCGTCCATGACACACGGTCTAGCCGCGCGCGCGGCCGGGCAAAAGGGGGAGTTGGCATGAGCGACGTTGCGCCGGTCCGGGAAGGCAGCCGGATCAAGAGCCTCGATGTCACGCGCGGGTTCGCGCTGCTGGGCATTCTGGCTGTCAACGCGGCTTTCTTCGCTGCGCCCTGGCAAACATCGCAGAACCCGCTTCTAGCGCCGCTCGATGTCAACGAAGCGACGATGTGGTCGTGGCTGGTGATGCATGTGTTCTTCGAATTCAAATGCATCACGCTGTTCTCGATGCTGTTCGGCGCGAGTATCTTTCTTGTCGGCGGCGATAAGAGCGGCAAGGCCCGCAGCGGGGTGCTGACGCGGCGCTTGCTCTGGCTGCTGGTCTTTGGCCTCATCCATGCGCTGCTGATCTGGTACGGCGATATTCTCACGATTTATGCGATCACTGGCTTGATCGTGATGCTAGCGCGCAATTGGGGGCCGCTGACGCTGACGATCGTGGGCTCGGTGCTTTATCTCATCGCGTTCGGCTTGCAGAGCATGCTGGCGCTGGTGATCGATTTTATTCCGCCGTCGGAGATGGCGAATGTCGAAACGCAGCTGGCAGCCGTGTTTGCACCGTCGCCGGAGGAGCTGGCGCGGGTACAGGCCGCGTATCAGGGTGGATGGCTCTCAGCGCTGCAGGAGAACGTCAACACTTGGCTGACGATCATCACCAGTTCGATCTTTGGCCTCGGCATCCGCACCATCGGCGTGATGATGATCGGCATGGCGCTGTTCAAGTGGGGCTTCCTCAGCGGGCGCGCTCCGGTTTGGCTTTATGTGCTGATGATCGCGCTGGGCGGCGGCGCTCTGTTTGTGATCTGGCAGCAGGCGATGCTGAATTGGGAAGCCGGCTTTGACATGATCCACATGGTCACTGACGGCGCGATCGCGAATGTCGGGCTCTCGATCTTCGTCTCCATCGCGTACGCGAGCGTGCTGATCCTGCTGGTGAAAGCGGGTGTGCGCTTCTTGACTGAACCGCTCGCGGCGGTGGGCCGGATGGCGTTCACCAACTACATCGCGCAATCCTTGATCATGACGACGATCTTTTGGAGCGGGCGCGGGTTTGGCCTGTTCGGCGAAGTCGATCGGCCAACTTTAATGGGGATCGTCGGCCTTGTTTGGCTTGCACAGCTGATCTGGTCGCCGATTTGGCTGTCGAAGTTCCAGATGGGGCCGCTGGAATGGCTGTGGCGGCGCTTGAGTTACGGCAAGGGCGTCGTTATGGGCAAGCAGGCGCCGGCGTAAGGCGCGGTGGAGGAAACGACATGAAAAAATTTGTAGCGGTGCTGGCGTTTGGTGTTCTGTCGGCTGGCGCGGCTTTCGCGCAACCGATCGCCAACGCCGCGGAGAACACGTTCGTCGTGACCTACGCCAATGGCGCGGTGGCGCGCTATCACTTCAACGCCGACAACACGTTCGGCGCCCATACGCCGAATGGTCATATTCACGGCACGTATGAAGTCACGGGCGGTCAATTGTGCCTGACGCCGGCTGGCGGCGAGCGCGGCTGCCTGCCGTACGCGGGCGACAAAAATGTTGGCGATACGTGGACGCAAACTGGCTCGGACGGCAGCTCGATCTCGGTCACGCTGGAAGCTGGTCGCGGCGAGCACGCGCACTAAGGTCTTCGTGAGTAGCTCGTCATTCCGGATCGCGCTTTGCGCGTCCGGAATGACGAAGTTCGAGCTAGTCCCGCAACAACTCGTTCACGCCGGTCTTCGAGCGCGTCTGCGCATCGACGCGTTTGACGATGACGACGCACGCTAAGCTTGGCCCGCCGTTTGGATCAGGCAGTGAGCCCGGCACGATGACGCTATAGGCTGGCACTTCGCCGCGCGTGATCTCGCCGGTGGCGCGGTCGACGATCTTGGTCGATTGGCTGATGAATGTGCCCATCGCGAGCACGGCGCCTTCGCGCACGATCACGCCTTCCGCCACTTCCGAGCGCGCGCCGATGAAGCAGCCGTCTTCGACGATGGTGGGGTTTGCTTGGATAGGCTCAAGCACGCCGCCAATGCCGGCGCCGCCTGAGATGTGCACGTTCTTGCCGATCTGCGCGCACGAACCAACGGTCGCCCACGTATCCACCATCGTGCCTTCATCGACGTAAGCGCCGATGTTCACGAAGCTCGGCATCAAGACGACGTTCTTGCCAATGAAACTGCCGCGGCGCGCAACGGCGCCAGGCACGGCGCGGAAGCCGGCTTTCTCGAAATCGCCTTCGCCCCAGCCCCCGAATTTCGTCGGCACTTTATCCCAGTAGGGACCGGGCGACGGATCGCCGTTGCCTGTGAGGCCCATCAGCCGGTTGGCCTTTGTGCGGAAGGAGAGCAGCACGGCCTTCTTCAGCCATTGATGCGTCGTCCACACGCCATCGGCGCCGCGCTCGGCAACGCGCGCTTGGCCAGCGTCCAGCATATCGAGCGCCGCTTCGATGGCTTCGACATCGGCGCCTTTGCTAGCGGGGGTGAGTTCGGTGCGGCGCTCCCAGGCGCTTTCGATTTGGGCGGCTAGATCGGTGCTCATGGCCGCAGAGCTAGCGCGATTGGCGGCGCGAACCAAGCGCTCGCTTAGCTCAGCAGCCCACGCAGCAGCGCTTTCACGTCAACGGCCCAGTGGTCGACGTAGGCAGGCTTGGGCTCGGGATGGACGGGGCCAACGAGCGCCGTGGTGAAGCCTAGGTCGTGCGCGGGCTCAAGGTTGCGGAGCGTGTCTTCGACGAAGATCGCTTCCGTCGGCTCCACGCGGCTGGCGGCAAGAAAGCAATCGTAGCTTTCGCGCTGCGGCTTTGGCGCCAGTCCGCAGGACTCAATGTCGAAGACCGCATCGAAAAGACTGTCGAGGCCGAGACTTACGAGCACACGCTGGGCGTGGCCGCCACCGCCATTGGTGTAGATGATGCGTTGGCCCGGAAGCGCCGCGATCAGGTCGCGCAATTCAAGGTCCGGCGTGAGCACCGAATGATCGGCGTCGTGCACGTGACGCAGAAAATCGCCGGCTTCGATAGCGTGGTGGCGCGCGAGGCCGACGACGGTTGCGCCGTATTGGTGGAAGTAGCGCTCGCGCAGTTCCTGCGCTTCCGCCGTCGCGAGCGTAAGTTTGCGCGCGATGTAGTCGGTCATTCGCACCCCAATCTCATCGTAGAGGGCGGGGGCGGGATAGAGGGTGTTATCGAGATCGAACACCCAGGTGCGGATGTTCGCTGGCGGGCTCATTGCTGATCGGAGCGATCTTGCGTGGGCGCGTCCTGCGGGACGAGGCCGCGGCGCGGCGCGTCCGCGTTTGGCGCAGCTTCAAGATCGCCGCTCGCGTCCACCTGGCGCGGCGCGACGCCGACTTCGAGGAAGTCGCGCTCTTCAAACTCCACCACGAGACCCTCGCGATCGCGCACACGGATCGGCGCGAACAGCGCGGTCTGGTAATAGCGCTCGTCGCAGCGCGTGCGGCCGAGGATCGCAAAGCGCGCAGGGCTGGTGCAGAACGGCTCGCCCGATTGCAGGAAGCGCGGACCTTCCTGCGTCTCCATACTGGCATAGACGTAATAGCGATCCTGGATCAGCACCTCGTCGATGGTGCGCACGCAGCCGCCGGCGTTGAGCGGCCACCAGCCGCGGCTTTCCCAACCTTCGCCGCGACGGCGGCCGACAGCCGTCCAGACGCGTTCGCGCGTGCGGTTGCAGAGCGTGAGGCCAACTTGGCCTGCGCGGCGGCGCGCTGCGACTTCCAGCGCATCGACCAATTGTTCTTCGTTGGTGTTCGGTGCGAGCCGCGCCGAGGCGCGAAATTGCGCGATGGCTTGGGCGATGCGGCGCGGGTCGGCGCCGCGGCGGCCTTCGCGCAGATCGTAGCCGGCGTCGTTCAACAAACGCTGCAGGCCCATCTGGCGGGCGCGCGTCAAGGTGTACGGCGCGGCTTCCGAGAACGACGTGCGCCAGCTGTCGCGCTTATTGATCTGCACGCGGCGGAAGCGACGCTCTTCGTAAGCGTCCGTGCAGCGCGGCGGATTTTCGATTTGGAACTGATCGGTGGGATCGACGCAGATGACAGCGTCGCCGCCCCATTGGCGCCGGCCGCCGCGATGCGCGGTTGAGGTGCGGGCGTAGAGATAGTGCGTGCCGCGCGCGAGAGGTGCGCCAACCGCGAGGCGGCATTCGCCGGGCCTGAGGCGCGTCCAACCTTGCACTTGGATGGCGCGGCCTTCCGGGCGGCCGGTGGCGGCTTCGAGCACGAAGCTGGTTTCGTTGCAGACTTGCCAGCCGCTGGCTTGGCGCTGCTGCTGTTGTTGCTGCGCGTCGGCGCGGCCGGCGAACGCAGCGAACGCCGCGGAGGCGGCGCAGATCAGAACGGCGGCGAGGCCGACCTTATTGAATGAGCGTGCCAGCGCCATGTTCGGTGAATAATTCCATGAGCAAGACGTGCGGGGTGCGCCCGTCGAGGATGACAGCAGCTTCGACGCCGTTGTCGAGGGCTGCGATGCAGGTTTCAAGTTTCGGAATCATACCGCCAGTGGCGACGCCGGTTTGGATCGCGGCTTTCGCGTCGGCGACCGACATCTCCCGGATCAATTCACCGTTTTTGTCGAGCACGCCGGCGACGTCCGAGAGAAGCACAAAGCGTTTGGCCGAAAGGGCCTTGGCGATGGCGCCGGCGGCGGTGTCGGCGTTGATGTTGTAGGTGCGGCCATCCTCGGCGACGCCGATCGGCGCGATGACGGGGATATAATCTTCCGGCGCATTGATCAAAGCTTGGATCAATGTCGGATCGACATCGACAGGCTCGCCGACAAAACCAAGATCGACGACTTGCTCGATCATGCTGTCGGGATCTTTCTTCACGCGCACGGCTTTTTCCACGGTGATGAGGCGCGCGTCTTTGCCGGAGAGGCCAACACCGCGCACGTCCGCTTCACGGCCCGCGGCCGTGATCAGATGGGCCAACTCTTTGTTGACGCTGCCTGACAGCACCATCTCCGCCACTTCCATCGTCTCGGCGTCCGTCACGCGCAGGCCATCGACGAATTGCGATTTGACGCCCGCCCGATCGAGCATGCGGCTGATTTGCGGGCCGCCGCCGTGAACGACGACGGGATGAATGCCCACCAGTTTCAGGAGCACGATGTCTGCGGCGAATTTGCGGGCGGTTTCTGTGTCGCCCATGGCGTGGCCGCCATATTTCACCACCACGACTTCGCGGTCGTAGATTTGGATGAAGGGCAGCGCCTCGGCCAAGGTCTTGGCGGCGACGAGGCCATCTTCCAGCGCCGCGAGGCGGTCTTTCGGGGGAAGTTTGCTCACGGGCGGTTCCTAAGCGGTAACGGCGCCCACGCCAAGGCCGTGGACTGAGCTTGGGTCGCCGAGCGGTGGAAATGTGCGGCGGTGAATTTGCCGTAAGGCTAGAGCGCCAGCGCCGCGATCTCGGCGCGCAGCTGTTCGATGCCGAAACCTTTCTCCGCCGAGGTCGGGATGATCTCCGGGTGCGCTGCAGGGCGCTTGGCGATAGCGGCGGCGGTCGCGGCGCGCAGCTCTTCGATTTCGGTGGGCTTCACCTTGTCGGCCTTAGTCAGCACCAGCTGATAAATCACAGCCGCTTTATCGAGCGCGTCCATGACGGTGACGTCGTCGGGCTTGAGGCCATGGCGGCCATCGATCAGCAGGATGACGCGCTTTAGGCTGGTGCGCCCGCGCAGATAGTCGCGCGTGAGTTTGGTCCAGCGGCTGATCTCGCCTTTGGGCGCCTTTGCATAGCCGTAGCCGGGAAGATCGACCAGGCGCATGCGATCGCCCATGCGGAAGAAGTTGAGCTCACGCGTGCGGCCAGGTTCGGTCGAAGCACGCGCGAGTTTAAGCCGGCCCGTCAGCGCGTTGATCAGCGACGACTTGCCGACATTGGAGCGCCCCGCAAACGCGATCTCCGGCAGCTCTGCGTCCGGCAAATGCTCCATGCCGACAACGCCGCGCTCGAACTCGATCGGCCCAGCGAACAGCAGGCGGCCGGCTTCGATGCGTTCGGCTTCCTCGGCAGTCGGATCGGTCATTGTTGCGACCTTATCCTGAGCCGGCGGGCTTCTCGCCTTTTCGCAAGCGTTTCGCGATGAAGGTGTCGAGCTGTGTCTCCACGCCTTGGAAGCGCATGATCGTATATTGCTGCAGCATCGTGACGATGTTCGACCAGGTCCAGTAGATCACGAGGCCGGCCGGGAAGGCGGCGAACATCACCGTGAACACCACCGGCAAGAAGCGGAAGATCTGCGCTTGCACCGGATCGGTGATCGGCGGCGAGAGCGATTGCAGCGCCCACATCGAGATGCCGTACAGCAGCGGCCATGCGCCGATCAGCAGGAAGCTCGGTACATCGTACGGCAGCAAGCCAAACAGATTGAACACTGAAGTCGGATCGCGCGCCGAGAGATCGTTGATCCACCCGATGAACGGCTCATGACGCATTTCGATGGTGACGCTCAGCGTTTTGTAGAGCGCATAGAAGACCGGAATTTGCAGCAGGATCGGAATGCAGCCGGCCAGCGGATTGAGCTTTTCCGTCTGATAGAGCTTCAGCATTTCCTGTTGCTGACGCTGCTTATCGGCAGCGTAGCGCTCCTGGATTTCCTTCATCTTCGGCTGCAGCGTGCGCATCTTCGCCGTCATTTTGAACGACTGGATGACGAGCGGTAGCATCAGCGTCTTGATGATGACGGTAGAGGCGATGATCGCCAGGCCGAAATTGAAGATGATGCCCCAGCCGGCGAAGAGCTGGCCGAGCGGGTGCAAGAGCCATTGGAAGAACGGCCGCGTCAGGAACCAGAAATTGCCCCAGTCGATCGCCCAATCGAAGCGCGGGATGGGCGGCGCCGCCGCGGTGCCGTCGCCGCTCTGATAATCGCGCAGCAATTCGTAGCGCTTGGCCCCGGCGAACAGACGCTGCGTGTAGGTGAACTCGCCGCCAGCCGGCACTTCATGCCATTCGCCGCGATAGGCGGCGCGGTAATCGTTCGATCCCGATTCCGTGCGCGCATCATAATAGGCGGAGACGCTTTCGTCGGCCGGCGGCACGATGGCCGTTAGCCAGTAGTGATCGGTGACGCCAAGCCAGGCGCCGTCGCCTTGCCAGTTCTGCGCGCGCTCATCGGCGCCGACGCGCTCGCGCACGCGGTCACGCGCGTGCTTATCGGCGTCGCGATAGGTGAGTTGGCGTGTCTGACCGCCAAACGTTCCGATCATCCCCTGATGGACAATCTGATTGAACATATAGTTTTCCGGCAAACCCTGGCGCCGCACGACGCCGAGCGCGCGTACGGAGAGCGGCGCGCCGCTGGTGTTACGCACCACGTCGGTGGTCGTGAACATGTAATTCTGATCGACCGAAATTGTGCGCTCGATCGTAACGCCGGAGCCGGCGTCGAGCGTCAGCGTCACCGGTGTTTCGGGCGTGAGCCGCGAGGCGGCGTCAGCGCTCCAAACGCTGGCGGCGTCGGCGAGGGTGGCCACATCTTGGCCCGATTGCAGCTCCCAGCCGAAGAAAGCGTCGTGGCCGAAATTGGCGGACATCGGCGACAGCACCGTCACTTCCGGGCTTTCCGGATCGACGGTGCGGCGGTAGCCGCGGAGATTGAGATCGTCGAGCCGGGCGCCGACGAGCGAGATCGAGCCGTCGACCGAGCCCGTGTCGATAGCGATACGCGCCGTTGACGTTGAACTCAGCGCCTCTTCGCGCGTGGCCGGCGGCGCGTTGGCGGCAGAAGGCGTTTCACCGGTTTGCGACGTCTGCGGCGTCAGCTGTTCTTCAGCCTGCGCGCGCTCTTGCGCGAGCCGGCTGCGCAGCGGGGCATTGTAGAAGAATTCAAAGCCGAGAAGGATCAGTCCCGACAAAACCACCGCGATGATGATGTTGCGGGTGTCGTTCGGGCCCGGGCTGCCGGGATTCTGCATCGGATTCAGTCGCTTTCGGTAGAGGGACCGCGCTGCTTAGCACTTGTCCGAGGGGCGCGCCCACGCCCGCTTTCCAAGTCGGCGCGGAGCCTTATCAGCGCGTTTCCAACATCGTCAAGCAAAGCGGCCCAGGTGGCGTCTGGGGTTTGTTGACGCGCCACGAGCACATAATCGACCCCGGCCAGCCCGTGCTCTGGAATGAGGCGGCGTGCGGCTTCACGCAGGCGCCGCTTGGCGCGGTTGCGCAGCACCGCTGAGCCGACTTTGCGGCTGGCGGTAAAGCCGACGCCGATGGGGCCATCTTCAGCCCGCCGGCGCGCCTCGATCAGCACGAATGGCCGCGATGCGCGTGCGCCTTGGCGCACGAACAGGAATTGCGCCCGCTTGGTGAGGCGCTGGAGGGTGGGAAGGGGTGTCACGAAGCCGGCTCAGTGCCGGGATGCCGACTAAGAGCCGGCGAAGCAAGGCGGATTAGGCCGAGAGCTTCTTGCGGCCCTTGGCGCGGCGGCGCGAAAGCACCTTTTGACCGCCTTTGGTGGCCATACGGGCGCGGAAACCATGGCGGCGCTTCCGCACGAGCCGGCTCGGCTGATAGGTCCGCTTGGTGCTCACGACGCGCCTCGATCTTTACTTGGCTAGAAAATGAAGGCGCGGGGAGTACCCCAGCGGCTCCGAGGCGTCAAGGATTAGCCAGCGAAGGCGCGCACAGCAATGAACACAATGGCGACAGCCCACAGGGAAGCGAACCAAAGAACTGGGCGGCTGGGCTTGAGGCGGGGTGACATGGCGCGGCTCCTTTCGGGGGAATTGGAGCGTCGGCGGGCCGGGGACTACACCCGGCGGAATACTCACAGCCTAAACCCGGCATGGCCAAGATTCCGAGTGAACTTATTGTTTGATTGCAGAAATGGCCTTCGCTGGCCCGGGACAGGCCCCGGCGGCATGGGCTAGCAAGGGCGCAATGACGGTTCCGGATGATCCGACGCGCCGCGGCGGCCCATGGCGGCGCGTGCGCGAGTTCATCGACAGCCTGGCGGGGCGCCTGCTGGGCCTGACCGCGCTGGCCGTGCTGGCGGGTGAGATTTTCGTCTTCGCCCCGGCCTTGGCCGGGTTCCACGAGGCCTGGCTGCGCGAACGGATCAATTTGGCTCAGATCGCCTCGATCGCGGTTTCCCCCGATCTCGAAGTGGCGGAGTCGCTGGAATATGACCTCCTTAATAACGCCGAAGTGCAGCGCGTCGCTATTCAGGGTGAGGGCGAGCGCATCTTGCTGCTGGAGGATCCGAACGCGCCGTCCTCCGAGCAATTGGTGACCTACGATTACACGCACGCCTCCGGCTTTCAGCGTTTCCGCTGGGCGGTGGAGACGTTCTTCGCGCCGCCGGGGCGCGTGTTGCGGGTGTTGGCGCGGCCGCGCTTTGAAGAAGCGGACTTCATCGAGATCGTGCTCAACGAAGCGCCGCTCAAACGCGCGCTCAATGATTTTGCCGTGCGCTTTGCGCGCATCTCGATGGCGATCCTGATCGCGGCGGGCGCGCTGATTTATTTTACGCTGACAGCGGCGTTCGTGCGGCCGATGCGCGAACTGACAAAAGCGATCGAACTTTTCCGCGATCGTCCCGAGGACGTGTCGATCGCGTTCCCGCGCAGTCCACGCGCCGATGAAATCGGCCGCGCCCAACGGGCGGCTGCGGATATGGCCGAGCAAGTGCGCAACGCGTTGCGGCAAAAGGAGCGATTGGCCGCGCTCGGCGCTGCGGTGGCGCGCATCGGGCATGATCTGCGCAACATGCTTTCTACCGCGCAATTGGTGGCGGATCGCCTCGCGCGTTCGGAAGATCCTGCTGTGCGCCTGCTTGCGCCGCGGCTGGAGCGCACGATCGATCGCGCGGCGGGGCTTGCAGCATCGACGCTGAAATACGGCCGCGCCGATGAAGATCCGCCGGTGCTGGCGAAGGTGGCTGTCGCAGAAGCGGTGGAAGAAGCAGCGGCCGAAGCGCTGATCTCATTTCCCGAGACGCAAGCGCGCTTCGATATCGAGGCTAAGCTCGCCTGCGTCGCCGACGGCGATCATTTGCACCGCATCCTCGTCAATCTGATGCGCAATGCCGGCCAGGCGATGGCGACGCATGCGCGCCGGGACAAAACACTGGTCATTCGCGCCGCACGCGTCGAAGGGCGTTGCGAGATCGAGCTGATTGATCACGGCCCGGGCGTGCGCGAGAATTTGCGTGACCGCCTGTTCGAGCCGTTCGTGTCGGCGGCGCCCGAGGCCGGCGGCACCGGGCTTGGCCTTGCCATCGCGCGCGAACTTACGCGGGCGATGGGCGGCGAACTTGAGCTCACGCGCACCGGCGCCGAGGGCGCGACCTTTCGCATTACGCTGCCGGCCGCATGAAACAAGCACGTGCGCGCCACGTTGCGCACTGAGGAGAACACACAATGCGTAGAGCTGCTCTCGCTGCCTTTATTTTTGCGCTGGCCGCATGCGCCACAACGCCGGGCGCGCTGCCAAGCCCACGCTATGCCGACGCAGCGAGCCGCGGCACGCTCGCGTCCGTGTTTGCGGGCCGCCCCTCAGCTGACCAGGTGGCAGACGCGACTGAGGCATGGTCGCTTGCGCTTGGCGATAGCTTCGCATGCGGTTTGCCGGTGCGGCACGTCGTTGATGCGGGGCTAGTCGGCGCGCTTGAAGTCGCGGCGATGAACGCGGCCGCGAGCCGGGGCGGCGAGCGCGAGGTGCGAGAAGGCGTGCGCCAATATCTCGGGCAATTGGCGCGCCTTGCGGTCGATCGGCGTGACCGGCCGAACGCGCGGCGCTGCGATGCGTTGGCCGCGTGGGCCCCGCGCACCGCCGAGCAGGGCCGCGAAACGGTGCAGCGCGCACGCCGCAACGGTTTGATGGATGACGATTACGGCATCTTGCTCGATCTGCTGACGCGCTAGCGCGCCGGCAGCCGCCCAACGATGCCTTCGCGGCGCGGATCGGCGCCGCCTTCGAGCCCGCGCGATGTCGCGCGGATGGCGTGGATACCACTCTCTTCAAGCCCGGCGACATCGCGAAGCTCCCACCCGCGCTGGCGCAAGCCCTCCATCACGCCCGCCGGCAGGCGCGCCGCTTCGACATTAGCGGGCGAAGTGCGCGCCGTGGCGTTGGAGAGATTGATCGCTTCTTGAACAGGCAAGTCCCAATCCAGAACGCCGATCGTTGTGCGCGCGGTGTAACCGATAATGGCGGAGCCGCCCGGCGAACCCACAACAAGTTCAAGTTCGCCATTGCGGCGGGTGACGATGGTCGGGACCATGGACGACCGCGGCCGCTTACTCGGCGCCACCGCGTTGGCGACTGGCCGGCCGTTCAGCGTAGGCATGAACGAGAAATCGGTGAGCTGATTGTTGAGCAAAAAGCCGTTGGTCATGCGCTGCGCGCCGAAGACGCTCTCCACGGTCGCAGTCATAGAAGCGGCATTGCCCCAGCCATCGACGATGACGAGATGTGTTGTGCCGTTCTCCGGTCCATCATCGCGGCCCCAACGATTGTAAAGCTCTTGGCCAGCGGGCTGGCCGGCGCTGACGAACGTCGGCGCGCGGGCAAGATCAACAAGAGCTGCGCGCTGATCGAGATAAGCCGGCGCGATGAGTTCCTGCGTTGGCACGGTCACGAACTGATCATCAGCGACGTAGTGATCGCGGTCGGCGTAGGCGAGGCGGCTCGCCCACAAAAACGCGGCCCAATCGTCAACGGCGCCTGCGCCCTCCGGCTCCGGGCGCGCGCGCTCATAGATGCCAAGGATTTGCAGCACGGCGCTGCCAGACGCCGGCGCAGCAGTGGTGCACACGCGATAAACCCGAAACGCCCCGCACACCGGATCGAAGCGGCGCGGCTGCGCAGTTTGCAAGTCCGCGAGCGTCATCGCGCCGCCGCGTGGGCCGCGGCGTACGGCGGCGACAATGCCTTCGGCGATCGGCCCTTCCGTCAGTGCGCGCGGGCCTTGCTCCGCGATGGCGCGCATCGTGGCGGCGTATTGCGGATTGCGCAGGGTGACGCCAGCGGTGAGCGGGTTGCCTTCGCGGTCGAAGAAATAGCCGCGCGTGCCGAAATCGGCGCGCAGGCGCCCGTTCTGTGCTTGGCTTGCGATAAATCGCGCAAGACGCGGTGAAATGACGAACCCCTGTTCAGCCAAGCGCTCAGCTGGCGCGAACAAGCGCGCCCACGGCAAGCGGCCATGATCATCGTGCGCAAGCTTTAGCATCGCAACGAGCAGCGGCGTGCCAACCGCGCGGCCGCTGGTCTGCGCATCAAGAAATGGAATCGGCCGGCCACGCGCATCGAGGAACATGTCAGGCGTTGCGCCCGCTGGCGCCCATTCTCGCCCATCAAAGCCGCTGATGCGTTCGCTCGCTGCATCATAGTGCAAGAGAAAGCCGCCGCCGCCGACGCCAGATGATTGCGGCTCAACGAGGCCGAGCACCATCTCGGCAGCGATCGCCGCGTCCACGGCGCTGCCGCCTTCGCGCAAAATCTCGAGCGCCGCCTCAACCGCGTACGGATTGGCCGCCGCCACCATCGCTTCGCCCGTGGCGGCCGCGGTGCTTTCGCCTTGACGCGGAGTCGTTCCGCTCGCGCAGGCCGCGAGTGTCAGCGCGAAGAGGGCCGCGCAGAAGCGTTGCAGGGTTCTTTGCTTGTCAAACATGAGGACGCTTTCTACGCAGGCATGGTCATTGAACAAACGAAAGACCCGCGATGGCGCGTCCCGGCCCAAGCAATTCTTTGAGTGATGTGCGGGGTTTGTCCATAGGCTGCGCCGAGGACAAAAGCGCACTCACGGGCGTGACCGTGATTGTTCCGGATGCGCGAGCTGTGTGTGCGGTCGATGTGCGCGGCGGCGGGCCGGGCACGCGTGAGACGGATGCGCTGGCGCCTGAAAATCTGGTCGATGCGATCGACGCGCTCGTGCTCGCAGGTGGTTCCGTTTATGGGCTCGGCGCAGCCGATGGCGTCGTCGCGGCGATGGGCGCTGAGGGCAAAGGCTTTGCGATGCGCGAAGCGCCGGGCGTGCCGCGTTCGCCGGTTGTCCCAGCTGCGATCCTCTACGATCTCGCCAATGGCGGCGATAAAGCTTGGGGCGATGCGCCGCCCTACGCGGCCCTTGGACGTGCAGCGTACGCGGCGCGTGGGCGCGATGTGCCGCTAGGCAATGCAGGCGCCGGCATGGGCGCGCTCGCGGGCGCGCTGAAGGGGGGGCAGGGCAGCGCCAGTATCGTCACGCAAGACGGCTTCACCATTGCGGCGCTTGCGTGCGTTAATTGCTTTGGCTCGACGACGATGCCGAACCAGCGCGCCTTCTGGGCGCATGCGTTCGAAATCGATGGCGAGTTCGGCGCCGCCGTGCCCGCGCAGCAAAGTTTCGACGCGGAAGATTGGCACGGCGCTAAGCTCAACCCGGCGCCGCGCGCCAACACTACGATCGCGTGCGTCGCGGTCGATGCGGATTTGACCCCGGCAGAAGCCAAGCGTGTGGCGCAGATGGCGAGCGCCGGCTTAGCGCGCGCGATCCGGCCGGTGTTCGCGCCGTTCGACGGCGACGTGGTGTTCGCGCTGGCGACAGCCGCAAAGCCCACTCCAGAACCGCGCGCGCTGGCGATCGCCCGTTTCGGGGCGCTGGCCGCAGACTGCCTGGCTCGGGCGGTGGCGCGGGGCGTTTTTGCCGCCGGGAGCGTGGGCGGCCATGCGGCTTGGCGGGATTTAGGCTAGCGGGGCCAGTTCCGCCCTGGGGCGGCCTTGCCACCGCCGCCAAGCACGGCTATGCACCCCGCCTTCGCGCCCGTAGCTCAGCTGGATAGAGCACCAGACTACGAATCTGGGGGTCAGGAGTTCGAATCTCTTCGGGCGCGCCATTTTTCTTTTCAGGTTAAATCGTTTCGTTGCGTGCTCTTGCGCGGGCTTTGTCGCCGGGCAGCGTTCGGGCCTGCGCAATGTCCGATGTCGGACCTAACCCGCGGGCGCGTCATACCGATGCTACCCTAACGTCGTGGATATCTTTCACTGCGGTTTCGCGGAGAAAGCAGCTGGGCGATTTCGAGCTCTTGCCACTTTTAAGGCGGAGTTCTTGACAGTCGAAACCTATCGCAATCAGCTTTTGCTTGGCCTGAGTAAGGCGGATCGCCGCCTGCTGACGCCCTCGCTAGAACCGGTGGAGCTTGAGCTTCGCCGCCCGATCGAGCAGCCCAACACGCCGATCACGCACGTCTACTTTCCCGAGAGTGGAATCATTTCCGTCGTCGCCAGTGCGGGCGGCCAGCAGATCGAAGTTGGTCTGATCGGGCGCGAAGGCATGTCAGGCACGGCGGTGCTGCTCGGCGATCATCGCTCGCCCAATGATGTCTATGTGCAGATGGAAGGGGCGGGCAATCGCATCTCCACCAAGATTCTCTCGCGCGCGCTGGAAACGAGCAAGACACTGCGCGAACGCTTTCAGCGCTATGCGCATGTCTTCATGGTGCAGATCGCCCAGACCGCGTTCGCCAACGGCACCGCCAAGATCGATGCGCGTTTGGCGCGCTGGCTGCTGATGGCGCACGATCGGCAGGACGACAACGAGTTGATGCTGACCCACGAATTCATTGCGGTGATGCTCGGCGTGCGTCGCCCCGGTGTGACGGACGCGTTGCACAAGCTTGAGGGCAAGGGCCTCATCAGCACTGACCGCGGCGCCATACGGATCGTGCGCCGCAAGGGCCTCATCGCCCTGGCGGGCGGCGCTTATGGGGTCGCCGAAGCGGAATACGAACGGCTGATGCGCTAGCGCGCCGCTCCATCATTTCGTCAACAGCCGGTCGAACTCTTTCTTGGACACCGCGTAGCACTCGCACGAGCGGTTCTTCAGGCCGCGCCGATCGAGTATGGTCACCATGCCGCGCGTGTATTCGATGAGACCAGCGCGTTGGAGCGCGCCCGCGGCGCGCGTGACCCCGGTGCGTTGAACGCCAAGCATCATGGCGAAGAATTCCTGCGTCAGCAGAAACTCCTCCGACTCCATCCGGTCATGAGTCATCAGCAGCCATCGGCAGCAGCGCTGCTCGATATTGTGAAAGTGATTGCACGCCGCCGATTGTGCGACCTGGTTGAAGAGCGCGTGACCGTAGCGGAGCATCACGGCGCGCAACGTTGCGCTCGCCGCCAACTCCGTCTTGAAGCGCGCTGCGGACATGCTCAGTCCCTCGCCAGGCACCTGCACATAAACGCTTGTTGGCGCCTGCGCGTCGCCAAGGACGACGGGGAAGCCGACGAGGCCTTCGTTGCCGATGGTGCCTACTTCAGCCGCTTGCCCATTGTTCATGGTGTTCACCAGCGAGCCGACGCCGGTTTCGATGAAGTACACATTCTCAATGGGCTTGTTGGCTTCATACAGCGATTGCCGATAAGTCAGCGGCGCGCGTTTCAGATGCGGACGCAAGCGTCCGTAATCCTTCGCCGACAATAGCGCGAGCAGCCGGTTTACCGGCGCGTCGACAGTTTTGCGCGCTGCCATGATCCGTTCTCCTGTCGCGTTGCAAACGGCCATTTCCAATGTGAGTTCAGCCCAAGGCCTTGCCGTTGCGACAAATCAATGCGGCGGGCTTAGTGGGTGAGCCACTATCGTTGGCGCAGCCTAGTAGAGTCGTCCGCCTTTATATTGGGCGCGCCCATCGATTAACGAGCGCAAACTGTCTGAAATCAGACGCTGTGAGTGGACGGGAACAAAAATTGCGCGCCTGAGTGCTACGCCGTTGGTGGAGAGCGGCGGGGTGCGGGTGGCTCTTAGTCGGCGGGTATTGCCAATGTAGGGCGCAGTACAGGGAGTCACGTGATGACTGAAGAGCCTGCGTTTGACCCAAGAATTTTTTTGGCAGCTTCCGATCATTCACGGTCCTACGCCACTGGCGAGATCGTGTTTGCACAGGGCGATGTCGCGGACGCCGTGCTTTATATTCATAGCGGTGAGATCAAGGTCGTCGTCACGTCGGAGCAGGGAAAGGAAGCGGTCGTTGGCATTTTGAAGGCCGGCGAGTTCTTGGGAGAGGGATGCCTGGTTGGCCAAACCGCGCGTCTCGCCTCCGCAGTGGCGCTTACCGATTGTCGCGTGGCCCGCACTGGGAAGGCCGACATGATGCATCTTCTCCATGCGGAGCCAGCGTTCGCGGAAATTTTCATGATGCACCTGCTCACGCGAAATAGTCGAGTAGAGGCCGATTTAGCCGACCAGCTCTTCAATTCGAGCGAGAAGCGTCTTGCTCGTGCGCTCTTGTTGCTCGCGAACTTCGGCAAGGACGGCACGCCTCAGGCCATTACGACGCGGGTGAGCCAGGAAACGCTGGCTGCCATAGTCGGCACCACTCGTTCGCGGATCAACTTCTTCATGAACAAATTCCGTAAGCTTGGTTTCATCGAGTACAATGGCCACCTGCATGTCCATTCCTCGCTTTTGAGCGTGTTGATGCGCGAATAGCCACCATCGCGTGGCGGTAGGTCTCACGACCTATGTGTGCGAAACCGGACATATCTCCCCGCTTGCATGCGCTATGTATTTGCTTGGGTCCGGTGTGCTGACGGGGGTGAGTGTTCAGGTCGCCAAAGGAGGGTCAAAATATGCCCACTCTAGATGCGTCCAAGCTCGGCGTTTCACGACCGAAGCTGTTGAATGAAGCGATGAGTGGCGCGACGCGCTACGAATGCGAGCAGAACGATGGCGTGTGCCCCGTCACCGAGTTGCGAGAGGCTCTCGCCCGCGAGGCGGCGTTGCTGGTCGAGCGCGAGATTCTGCTCGACCGCCAAGCGACGCTCTGCCGAGAGTCCGACCACCGCCTCTTGAACAATCTCCAAATGGTCTCAAGCCTGCTTTCCATGCAGAGCCGCTCGTCGCTCAACGCCGAGAGCGCCTCGGCGCTTGCTCTCGCGGCTGACCGTGTCGCGATGATCGGGCGAATCCATCGCCATCTGCATTCGAACGACGGTGTCGAAAGCGTCGCATTTGTTGGCTTTGTCAGCGCGCTTTGCCGGGATTTCACAGCCATGCTGTCGAGTCAGGGCGGCGTCTCCCGGCCAATCTCCGTGAGGGGGCCTGAACTTCTGCTGCCATCGGCCGTCGCCATCCCGCTTGGCTTCGTCGCGAGCGAACTCATCACCAACGCGCTCAAATATGGCGAAGGGCCAATCACAGTGCGCTTCGCTAAGAATCCGCGTAAAGGCTGTGCGTTGTCGGTCGAAAATGCAGGGGCGGCGCTGGCGCACGACTTTGATCCGGCGGCAAGCAGAGGCTTCGGTATGCGAATTGTCCGATCTTTGGTTGCCGCGATTGGGGGCGAGCTGTGTGTCGCGCGCGGTCGAGACGATCAGGGCGCGCGGTTCACCGTGCTGTTCGCTGCGCCGGAACAAGCGCGCTAGCGTACATTTCCAAGCAAAGCGGCGTTCTTCAATAGATATACGCGCAGCGCTGACGCCGCTGGTCGCCCGGCGCTCGTCGCCAAGATCGTGCCGATCAATCTGGGAAGCGATTGACCTCGTCCGCGCGACAGCGCTTCAAGCGCTGCCCAGAACTCAGGTTCCAAGGCAAACGAGGTTCGCCTGTCGCCAATCTTGAGCGATCGTTTGATCAGCGTGCCTCTCATAATGTGAGGCTGCGACCGGCAGGTTATCAAAAAGACAATGTCCGGTATCGCACATAGTGTCGTGGCGTTGTGACTGCGATTAGAACATGCGCGTGTAAAGCAGCCACCCAGCGCCAGCCATCACGATCGCGCCCAGACTCAAGAGAATGCCGTCGCGCGCGGTGAGCCCGAGGCCGAAGAGTACGACGGCGAGTCCCGGAATAATCGGCAGCACGGGAATGAGCCCAAGCGGGTAGGTCACCAGCGCGGCCGCCATGATCAACAATGCGATCAGAAACACAGCCGGCGCCTGTGTGAGAAATTGAAGGCGCGGCCGGATCAGCGTGTCGATGAACTTCGCCGTGGGCCGCGCCGCTTGCACAAAGCCGCGGAGCTTTTGCTCGGAGAGGCTCATGTCGAGCGCGCTGCGCGGCATCCATGGCGTCTTGCGGTGAAAGAGAAGCTGGATGGCGATGACCAGAGTTAGCGTCGCGAACGCCCAGGTGGCGCCAGGAATGATGGTGGCCGGCGAGATCGAGATGAGGCCGACGATCAGCAGCAGCGGCCCGTACGCGCGCCGGCCGATGACTTCGAGGATTTGGCGAACGGTGACTTTTGCTTCTGCGCCGCCGTCCGTCTCGCCCTCGAGGGCGTCCAGCAGCGAGGACATGTTATGCACTTGCGATCGGCGGGCCATGGATACTCCGGCGGGTCAAACCCCGGCTGGGGTAGGCTGTTCCGCGCCCGCTGGCGACGTCGCGCGGACACCGATTTTGCGCGCTGAGGCGTCAGAATCCATCAGCCTGAGCCAATGTGCAGGTGCAGCAACAAGGATATTGCGCATTAGGCGTGCTGAGGCGGAAGGAATTGCCCTAATTATGGGCGTTTACGGCAATGCTCGCAGCGATTTAGGCCGTCTGTTGCGCGAACCGCGCGTCTGAGTATTTTGCGCGCAATCATAAGGGGCCGCCGCCGTGCTGGCCCTTGGGAGCGAAGCGTCCATCATGAATACATCGCGCCGCCGGGTCGTCCTCGCACTCGGGTCCACCATGCTTGTGCCGCTCGTGGGCGCGCCAGCATTTGCGCAAACCGCCAGCCGCGCCGATCGCGCCTTCGAGGCGCTCGGGCGGCGATGGCTTGATCGCTCGATGCGCTTCTCGCCGATCTCGGCCACTACGATCGGCGACCACCGCTACGACAACCGCATCGACGACGTCAGCGCCAATGGCCGCAACGCCGGCTTGCGCTTCACCCGCGACACGCTGCGCCAGTTGGAGCGCATCGACCGCACGCGGCTTTCGCGCGCCAACCAAGTCGACGCCGCCATTCTCGAAAACACATTGCGCGCGCAGATTTGGCAGACGGAGACGCTGCAGACCTGGGCTTGGAATCCGCTGGGCTATCAATCGCTCGCGGGCGGAGCGCTTTACGGTTTGATGGCGCGCGAATTCGCGCCGCTGGAGCAGCGTCTCGATAGCGCGATCGCGCGGATGGAATTGCTGCCGGACTTGCTGCGCAAGACGCGGCAGGAATTGGTGCCGTCGCGGGTGCCGACGCCGTATGCGCAAACCTACGTGGCGCAGAACCCGGGCCTCAAATCGATCGTCAGCGGCATGATCGAGCCGCACAAAGGCACGCTTTCCGTAGCGAAGCAGGCGCGGATGGAGCGTGCGATCGCGGCGTTCAACGCGGCGGTAGATGAGCATCAGGCCTGGATTGAAAGCACACTCGTGCCGGCGGCGCAGGCGGATTTCCGCGTCGGCGCCGAAGTGTTCGATACGCAGCTTGGCTACACGCTGATGTCGACGATGCCGCGCGCAGAAATCCGCCGCCGCGCCGATGCTGCCGTGATCAGCGTGCGTCAAGAAATGTATCGCGTGTCCAAGCTCGCGCTCGCGGGCCGCGCTGGCGCTCCAGCGACGCCGGAGAACCCGACGCCAGAGCAACAACAAGCTGCGATCCGCGCCGCGCTCGATCTCGCCGCCGCCGATCGTCCGGCGCGTGACCAATTGGTCGAAACTGCCACGGCGGGCACAGAAGAGGCGCGCCGCTTCGTGATCGAGAAAGATTTGATCACGCTGCCGGAAGGTCCGGTGCGCGTGATCCTGATGCCGGAATTCCAGCGCGGCTATGCGGTCGCCTATTGCGACTCGCCTGGCCCGCTCGAGCGCCATCTCGACACGTTCTACGCCGTGTCGCCGATCCCGGACGATTGGACCGAAGAGCAAACCGTCTCGTTCCTGCGCGAGTACAATAATCGGGGCACGCTCGATATTGCGGTGCACGAAGCGATGCCTGGACACTACGTGCAGATCTATCACTCGAACCGATACCCCTCGACGCTGCGCGCGGTGCTGGGCTCGGGCTCCTTCATCGAAGGCTGGGCTGTCTATGCCGAAGAGATGATGGTGCAGGAGGGCTTCCGCGCTGACGATCCGCTCTTCCGCCTGACGCAGCTCAAGATCCAACTGCGCACGATCACCAACTCGATTATCGACCAGGCAATCCATGTCGATGGCATGTCGCAAGAGGAGATGATGCGCTTCCTCACCGAAACCGCGTTCCAGGAAGAGCGCGAAGCGGCGGGCAAGTGGCGTCGTGCGCAAATCTCCTACACGCAGCTCTCGACCTATTTCGTCGGCTTCCAAGAGCATCTGGAAACGCGCGCTGAAGCACAGCGCCGCGCGGGGGCTGCGTTCGATCTCAAAGCTTATCACGACGGCGTCTTGTCGTTCGGCTCGCCGCCCGGCCGCTTTGCCCGTCAACTCTTGCTGGAAGAACCGATCCAATGATGGACCCAAAGCAGCACCCGTCGTTCGATGGGCACGAGGATGTCGTCTTCGTAGGCGGCGAGTCGCAAGGCTTCGCCGGCATCATCGCCGTTCACTCAACCGCCATCGGCCCCGCCGCTGGCGGTTGCCGCATCTGGGACTATGACAGCGTCGGCGACGCGCTGACCGACGCGCTGCGCCTCTCGCGCGGCATGACCTACAAGAACGCGATGGCCGATTTGCCTCTCGGCGGCGGCAAGGCGGTGATCTATCGCATCAACACCGATCGCGTGGACGCGTTTCAGAAATTCGGCGACGCCGTCGAAAAGCTCGGCGGGCGTTACATCACCGCCGAAGACGTTGGCGCCACCGTCGCAGACATGCGCGCTATCGCCGGGCGGACATCTTACGTCGCCGGCATTCCGAAAGAGCATGGCCAAGCTGGCGGCGATCCTTCGCCGATGACGGCGCTTGGCGTGTTCGTGTCGATCAAGTCGATGCTCGGCGGCTCGGTCGATGGCCGCACCATCGCGGTGCAGGGCGTTGGCGCTGTCGGCTTCAACCTGTGCCGGCTGTTATCGGCGGAGGGCGCCAAGCTCGTCGTCGCTGACGTAAACAAGGCCAATCTCGCGCGCGCTGAAGCGCTCGGCGTCGAGATCGCGCCGGTGGACCAAATTCATGCGGTGAGCGCGGACTTGTTCTCACCCTGCGCGCTTGGGGCAGGGCTCAATGTGCAAACCATACCCGAACTTGGCGCACCGCTAATTTGCGGCGCCGCCAATAACCAGCTCGCCACCGAGGAAGACGGCGCACGCCTCGTGGCGCGCGGCATTACCTATGGGCCGGACTACGTCGTCAATGCCGGCGGCATCATCAACGTCTCGGCCGAATATTTGGGCGAAGCCGCCGATGTGGTCGAAGGTCGCGTGCGGGCTATCGCCACGCGGCTCAATACGGTGCTTGATATGGCCAAGGCTGAAAACATCCCGCCGCACCAGGCCGCTGACCGTATCGTTCGTGAACGCATCGCCGCCGCGAAAAAGAACTGAGGACTTAAATGAGCTCTCGCAAATCGAACGCGCTCGATCTGCACGTGCCTGCGCCGCGCGCGCGGCCGGGCGACAAACCGGACTTCAGCGGCTGGACATTCCCCGAGCCCGGCGACACGCCGCGCCCGGATGTCGATGCGCCGTCGATGGAGCTACGCGAGTACGCCTATGGCCTCATCCGCGTGATGGACATGGACGGCAACGCGCTCGGCCCCTGGACGCCGCACATCGCCCCGGAGACGCTGCGCCGCGGCATCAAATATATGCTGCTGCTGCGTGCCTACGATGAACGCATGCACAGAGCGCAGCGCCAGGGCAAAACCTCGTTCTACATGCAGTCGCTCGGCGAAGAGGCGATCTCGATCGCACAGACGCTGGCGCTCAATCCGGACGACATGTGCTTCCCGTCGTACCGGCAGCAGGGCATTCTGATCGCGCGCGACTATCCGCTCGTCGATATGATGCACCAGATTTACTCGAACGCGTCCGACCCGATGCGCGGTCGGCAATTGCCGGTCATGTATTCGTCGAAGAAGGACGGCTTCTTCACCGTCTCCGGCAATTTGGCGACGCAAGTGCCGCAAGCGGTGGGCTGGGCGATGGCTTCGGCCTATTCCGGCGATGGCCGCATTGCTTCGACATGGCTCGGCGAAGGCTCGACCGCCGAAGGCGACTTCCACGCCGCGATGACGTTTGCCGCAGTCTACAAGGCGCCCGTCATCATCAACGTCGTCAACAATCAGTGGGCGATCTCATCGTTCCAAGGCATTGCTGGCGGCGAGAACACCACGTTCGCCGCGCGCGGTGTCGGCTACGGCATTCCGCCGCTTCGCGTCGATGGCAACGACTTCCTCGCCGTCTACGCGGTCACGCAATGGGCGGCCGAACGCGCGCGCGCCAATCTCGGCCCGACCTTGATCGAGCACTTCAGCTATCGCGCGGGCCCGCACTCAACGTCAGACGATCCGGCCCGCTATCGCCCGGCCGACGAGGGCCGCTCCTGGCCACTCGGCGACCCGATTGCGCGCCTGCGCGATCATTTGGTCTCGATCGGCGAATGGTCGGAAGAACAGCACCGCGCCGCGCAGGAAGAAGCGGTTGAAACCGTGCGCACGGTCGGCCGCGAAGCGGAGAAGGTGGGCGTGCTCAGCACCGATGCGCCGGCGACGCATACGCGCGCCAGCATGTTTGAGGACGTGTACAAAGAAATGCCGTGGCACCTGCGTGAGCAGCGCGACGAGACGGGAGCCTAAGCCATGGCCACGATGACCATGATCCAAGCGCTTAACTCGGCGCTCGACACCATGATGGACCGCGATCCGAGCGTGCTGACGTTCGGCGAGGACGTCGGCTATTTCGGCGGCGTGTTCAAAGTGACTGAACACCTGCAGAAGAAGTACGGCCCCAAGCGCTGCTTCGACGCGCCGATCAACGAGAACGGCATTGCCGGCGTCGCCATCGGCATGGCGGCCTATGGCCTGCGCCCCGTGATCGAAATTCAGTTCGCCGACTACATGTATCCGGCCTACGACCAACTCGTCAGCGAAGCGGCGCGGCTGCGTTATCGCTCGGCGAACGACTTCAGCGCGCCGCTCACGGTGCGCATGCCGTATGGCGGCGGCATTCGCGGTGGGCAAACCCACAGCCAGTCGCCCGAAGCGCTCTTCACGCATGTTGCCGGCTTAAAGACCGTAATCCCGTCGACGCCGTACGACGCTAAGGGCTTGCTCATCGCCGCCATCGAGGAAGACGATCCCGTCATCTTCATGGAGCCGAAGCGCATCTATAACGGCCCGTTCGACGGGTTCCATGATCGGCAAGTCTCGCCCTGGTCGAAGCATCCGGCCAGCGAAGTGCCGGAGGGCTATTACAAAATCCCGCTCGGCAAGGCGAACATCGTCCGCGAAGGCGAGGCGCTGACCATTCTTGCTTACGGCACAATGGTCCACGTCGCGCTCGCCGCCGCTGAAGAGAGCGGCATCGACGCGGAAGTTATCGATCTGCGCACTTTGCTGCCAGTCGATATCGAGACGATCGAAGCCTCCGTCTCGAAGACTGGCCGCTGCGTCATCGTCCACGAGGCAACGCGCACGTCCGGCTATGGCGCTGAACTCAGCGCATTGGTGCAGGAGCGCTGCTTCTACAAACTCGAAGCGCCGATCCAGCGCGTGACCGGCTACGACACACCCTATCCACACTCCCTCGAATGGGAGTATTTCCCAACCCCGCCGCGCATCATCAAAGCGATGCGCCGCGTGATGGAGGGCTGACGCGTGGGCCAGTTCGTTTTCAAGCTGCCCGACGTGGGCGAAGGCACCGCCGAAGCGGAGATCGTCGCTTGGCACGTGCGCGTTGGCGACGTTGTCCAGGAAGATGCGCCGCTCGTTGACGTGATGACCGATAAAGCGACGGTGGAGATGACCTCTCCCGTCGCCGGCAAGATCGTCGCGCTTCACGGTGAGCCGGGCGACATGGCGCCCGTCGGCGGCCCGATCGCAATCTTCGAAACCGAAGGCGGCGAAGATGCGCCGGCAGCGCCCGCACCGAAAGCCACCGCGGCAAAGACGCCAGAAGCCGATGGCCTGACCTCAACGCCCGCTGCCTCCGAACCGTCGCAAGCGCCGCCCACCACTGGCGCCAAGCCCAAGATCAAAGCGCCAGCGGGCGCGACTTGGTCCGAGGATCAAGTGCAAGCCGCGATGCAAGGCGCTGCGCCGCAAGCCAAAGCGGTGCCAGCCGCTGCAATGCCGGCGAGCAAATCGCCGCCGCCCGCGCCGAAGCAAACCCAAGCCGTCACCCGTCCCGAACCCCGCGACGCGGCAGTGAAGGAATGGAGCCAGGCGCAAGCCTCGCCGGCCGTGCGCGCGCGTGCGCAGAAGCTTGGCATCGATCTTGGCCAGGTGCGGGGCAGTGGCCCCGATGGCCGCATCACACACGAAGATTTGGACGCGGTGCTCGTGCCCGTCGCTGGCGCGCGACGTTCGTCGGCGCTGGCGGAGCGCAACGGCGTTGAGCCGGTGAAGGTGATCGGCCTTCGGCGCAAGATTGCCGAGAAGATGCAGGACGCCAAGCGCCGCATTCCGCACTTCGCTTACGTCGAAGAGTGCGATCTCACCGAGCTTGAAGAACTGCGCGCGCACTTGAACGCCACCAAGCGCAGCGATCAGCCGAAGCTGACGCTGCTGCCGTTCCTGATGCGGGCGCTGGTGCTCTCGCTGCCGGATTTCCCGCAGATCAATGCGCGCTTCGATGATGATAACGGCGTCGTCTATCGCCACGACAATGTCGATATCGGCATCGCCACACAAACCGATAACGGCCTCGTCGTGCCTGTGGTGCGTCATGCCGAAGCGCGCGACGTGTGGGACGCGGCGACGGAAGTCTCGCGACTCGCCGCCGCTGTGCGCTCCAACACGGCGACGAAGGAAGATCTCTCCGGTTCAACGATCACCATCACTTCGCTCGGCGCCCTTGGCGGCATCGTGACGACGCCGGTGATCAATCACCCGGAAGTCGCGATCATCGGCGTCAACAAGCTGGTCGAGCGCCCGATGGTGCGGAACGGCGCCATCGTCGTGCGCAAGATGATGAACCTAAGCTCGTCCTTCGATCACCGCGTGGTTGACGGCTACGACGCGGCCGCGTTTATCCAGCGCGTGAAGGGGATGTTGGAGCACCCGGCGGCGCTGTTCATCGATCGTTAAGCGGCCGGAGGGTTTCTCATGCGCTGGATGGCTGCTGCGCTTGTCGTTGGGTTCTGCGTCGTGGGCGCCAGCTTCGCACAAAGCGAAGCGCCGACTGCGTCACGTCCGCAATTTTTCGACCTAGAGCCATTGGAGCGGCCCCGCGAACGAAATTATCCTCAGCGCGCCCTTGAACGTGGCGTCGCTGGCGTTGTTCATCTCTGCTGCAGAGCGAATGCCGCCAGGGACGTGAGCTGCGAGGTTGCTGTCGAGTGGCCGAATAATTTCCGCTTCGGTGAGTCAGCGTTGTCACTGATGCACGGACGCAGGTTGACCGAACAAGCAGCTCAAAACCTTCAAGACGTCCCGGGTGCAACTTTCCGCGTGCCAATCCGCTGGCAGACCATGCCGACTCCGCCAGAGCTCGACGGCGTTGTGGCGCGAATTGATAGCGAGACGATTGACCTCTGCGGCCCCGGCACCGGCGCAGCGCCGGATTACATCGTCATCGAGGCGCGCAGGTTATAGCGCCCCGGTTCGCCCAGAGCCGCCGCCCAGGTTGTTGCCTTTCGCGTTAGCCGGTACGGTTCGCCGGTCTGGTCACCGAGGAGAGGGCGAACGTTGGACGACGAAGTTGGCCACGGCCGAAGGACGCTTGGCGTCATCGACGGCGCCTTAACTCAGATCGCAATGGCCGTGGTCCTTCTGCCGGTCACCATCGCGGCAGTCTTGGTGCGACCCAACCTGCTCACCGTACAAATCGATGAGATTCAAGATGTCGGCTTTCGAGGCGCCATCCTGGCGCCTGGCCCTCTCTTTGCCCTTGGCTTCTTTTCGCTTCTGATTGCGGCGTCCTTCATGCAGGCGGACGGCGCCATGATTGCGATTGGAGAAAGCGTATTCGCGGCGACGACAGAAGGTCAGTTTTGGATGGCCGCGTCACTCGTCGCGCCGTTGTTTTTTGCAGCAATCGGACTCGGCCTTATCTTTTTCTTGTCCGCGATTATCTGGCGACTAAAGCGGCGATCGCTTGAAGCGTCTTTGCGGGCCGGCCTCTATGCGCTGTTCGGTGTAGTCTGCGTGCTCATCGTCGCAGAACCGCTCTCGCTCCAAATCGGCCCTAGCGAGACGAGCACAGTCTTTGCACCAGCTGTCGGCGCCGTCGTGGCCAGCTGGGTGATCTTCTTTCACGCCAGAGCGCTCACAGGTCCGCTGGACCATGCAATTTCCCGCGTCGGGGCCGCGCTTTCTGCTGCCGCTTTTTGCATGATAGCGGTTGTCTTCAGTTACGGGAGATAGTGGCGTCCGGCGCGTGACGGCGCGCCGCGCGCGTTGCCATAAAGCTGAGGGCAAGCGAAACCTCTCGCGCCTTTCCGCGTTTGCCACCCATGCTCGATCACACCGGCTTCGTCGTTACCGACCTCGCGAAAGCGCGCCGTTTTTACGACGCTATCGCCAAAACGCTCGGGCTGGCGACAGTCGATAATTTCGAAGGCTCGTTCCTGCTCGGAAAAGGACCGAACGAATTTCCCTATCTGTGGATCGGCACGCTGATCCCGTCGTATTGGGTGGAAGGCTCCCGGCCCGGCATCAACCAGATGCACATCGCGTTTGCCGCCAAAGACAAGGCTGCGGTGGATGCGTTCTACAACGCGGCGCTCGAAAACGGCGGATCGGACAACGGCGCGCCTGGCCCGCGCGCGGGCGCCGGCGATTATTACGGCGCGTTCGTGCTCGATCCCGATGGCAACAACATCGAAGCCTGCTGCCGCGGCGCGGCGGCGCGTTAGCATCGCGGCGTTCGGGAAGCTGGATAGAAACACGCTCTATCCCTCAGCAAACAACACAAAAACCGCCGCGAGCGCGGCCGCCCGCCCGCACCAATCCGACTGCCTCGCAGCGCCGGTATGCTTGCGCGCATGCAACCCTCGCGAAAACCACTTGTCTCCAATCACCGTCTCGCCAGGTATCTCGCCTGGACCGGGGCGCTGTTGGCGTGGTTTGCGCGTGGAAAGCCGACACGCACGCGCGCAGATGCGCGCCATCGGCGCCGTTATGGCCATCTCGGTATCGCGGCGCTGACGCGCTTTGTGCGCAACGTCATTATTCTGCGCGCAATTCAGCTTTTGTGTCCGTACGCGAGCGTAAGCGCGCGCCGCCGCATCGAACGGCCAGCGGCTACTCCGTTTGGCTGCAGGCTTGGCCGCTCGCCGCGTCGGCGATTGCGCCCGTTCGCAGGCGGTTGGCTACGCCGACAACTCAAAGTGCGAGGCAATTTTGCGCAACGCGTCGCGCACCTGATTGCGGCGCTGCGCCACTATCGCGGCCTCGCGGCTTATCTTGCGTGGAAGCGCCGACGCTTCGTTTGGAAATGTGCGATCATTCTCGTCTGGTCGGCGCCAGCGCGCATCGGCGGCGTCGTTGCGCCCGCGCCGCTTGCGGCTGACAGCTCCTAAGCGCCCGAAAACTTTATCCTTCGCGCCGTGCTGAGTCGCCTCAGCGCGGGCGCCTTCGCGCGCCTATCGCGTGGGCGTCAGAAAAAGCACCTTTGCCGCGCCGTAGCTGCGTTCATCCAGCGTCGTGAAGCCTAGCGTCGCCGGCGTTTCGTCGGCCGCGCACTCGAACACAATCAGCGCCTCATCGCTCATCCAGCTGCCTTTGCGCAGTCCGCTCAAAGCGCGCTCGCCTAAACCCTTGTGATAGGGAGGATCCAGAAACACGAGATCGAACGGATCGCCGAGGCCGGCGGGTTTGGGGCCAAGATCTGTGGCGTCGCGGCGGTGGATGCGGGTCGTTCCAAAGAGGCCCAGCGCCTCGATATTGTCACGGATCGCGCCGCGGGCGGCGGCTTCCGTTTCCACAAACAGCGCAAAGCTCGCACCGCGGGACATAGCCTCAAGGCCCAATGCGCCCGAGCCGGCGAAGAGGTCCAGAACCCGCCGGCCGTGGAGCCCGGGCGACCATTCGGCGTGGGCCAGCACGTTGAACACCGCTTCGCGGGCGCGATCACCCGTAGGGCGTGTATCGCGTCCCGCGGGCGCGGTGATCGCGCGGCCTTTATGGGTGCCTCCGACAATGCGCATGGCTCCGCTCATGCGACGGGACGCGTTCAGAATCAATCCGCTAGCGGGTGGCAGCGGGCCAGGTGCTGAATTCATCGCAGCCCGCTTGACCCGTTCCATGGCATTGCCCAGAAGGTCCGGCCACTGCCGTGGGGAGTTGAACAACGTGGATACTTTAGCCGCCCATTTCGCGGAATTGTTCAATCCCGATCTCGCAGTCGCAAATTTCGCAGCCCTGTTCGCGGTCATTCTGATCGACTTGGCGCTGGCGGGCGATAATGCCGTCGCCGTTGGCCTCGCAGCTGCTGCGCTTCCTGCGGCGCAGCAACGCCGAGCCATTTTTTATGGCATCCTGATCGCGCTGGTTTTGCGGATCGTGTTCGCGACGATCACGCGCCAATTGCTCGAAATCGATTGGTTGCTGCTGGCGGGCGGGGCGCTGCTGTTCTGGGTGGCGTGGCGCATGTGGGACGATTTGCGCAAGCATCAGCCCGTGATGGTCGGCGATCCGGTCGCCGGCGAGCACATGGCTGAGTCCGTGGCCTCGCACGGTGAAAAGCCAAAGACTTTCCTAAGCGCACTGATGACGATCATCATCGCTGACGTTTCGATGTCGCTCGATAACGTTCTCGCGGTCGCGGCGGTGTCTCGCCACAACGAAGTGATTATGTGGTTTGGCCTCGTTCTTTCAGTGGTGCTGATGGGCGTGGCCGCGACGATCATTGCGCGGGTCATCGAAAAGCACCGCTGGATCGCCATCGTCGGCATCGTGATCATCGTGTTCGCTGCGACGCGGATGGTTTGGGAAGGCGGCCATATTTTGTGGCCCGCTACGGTTCCAGGTCTGCCGAGCTTCCTGGGCGGCGGCGGTCACTAATCGAGCGCGTCTTTGCCGAGCTGATCTTTCAGCACCTTGCGCGGAATTTCTTCAACCGCGCCAGGCTCCAACGCGCCGAGTTGGAACGGGCCGTATGAGGTTCGGATCAGCCGGTTCACCTTGAGTCCAAGCGCATCGAGAACCCGGCGGACTTCGCGGTTCTTGCCTTCGGTTATCGCCACATTGATCCACGAATTTGCGCCCGCGCCGCGCTCAAGTTTCGCTTCGATCGAGCCGTAGCGAACTCCATCAACCGTGATGCCATCGCGCAATTGATCCAGCTCCGCTTGCTCGACCCGGCCAAAGGCGCGGGCGCGATAGCGTCGAACCCAGCCGTTCGCAGGCAGTTCAAGCCGGCGCGCGAGTTCGCCGTCATTCGTAAGCAGCAACAGTCCTTCAGAGTTGAGGTCGAGCCGGCCGACAGAAATAACGCGCGGCATGTTCTCGGGCAGGTGCTGGAACACGGTTGGCCGGCCAGCAGGGTCGCGGTGCGTGGTCACTAGGCCCGAGGGCTTGTGATATCGCCAAACCCGTGTGGGCTGTGCTGCTGCGATCGGGCGGCCATCGACCTGCACCTGATCGGCGGCGGTGACTTTGATCGCCGGCGTATCCAACACCACCCCGTTTAGCTTTACTCTGCCTTCGGCGATCAGCCGCTCGGCATCGCGGCGCGAACAGACGCCGGCCCGCGCCAGAAACTTGGCGATGCGCTCGGCGTCCGCGTTAGAAGGGGTGGAAGGAGTGATGGCCATGTTCGCCGTGATCTACCGTTGGCGTGTCGTACCAGGGCTGGAGGCGCAATTCGAGGCCGGCTGGCGTCGCGGCACTGAGCGTATCGCCGCGGAGTTCGGCGGCTGGGGTTCGCGGCTACATAACGAGGGCGGGGGCGTCTACATCGCCTATGCGCAATGGCCCGATGAGGCGACCTATTCCAGAGCGATGGAAAGCCGGATGCACCACTCAGACGATGAGGCGCGGAGCATGTACCGCGAGGCGATCGTGCCGGGCTCGTTCGAGACCTTGGCGTCTGGCGCGGTCGTTGCGGATCTGCTCGAGCTCAAACGCGCATGAGCGACCTGCTTTATATGGACATGGCGCTGTCGCTCGCCCGCACGGCGGCGGAGTTGGGCGAGACGCCGGTAGGCTGCGTGATTGTCGATGAGGCGACCGGTGAGGTGGTTGCTGGCGCAGCGAATGGGCCGATTGGCCTCACCGATCCCACCGCCCATGCGGAGATATTGGCGTTACGGCGAGCGGCCGAGGTGGTGGGTAATTATCGGCTGCGCCCGAACTTGACGCTTTATGTGACGCTGGAACCGTGTGCGATGTGTGCGGGCGCCATCAGCCATGCGCGCATCGCGCGGGTGGTGTATGGGGCGAGCGATCCGAAAAGCGGCGGCGTGGCGCACGGGGCAAAGGTGTTCGAGCATCCGCAATGCCATTGGAAGCCAGCGGTGACGGACGGCGTTCAGGCGGACGAAGCAGCAAAGCTGCTTAAGGATTTCTTTAAAGCCCGGCGAAGCTGAGGGGACAGGTAATGGCGCTTTCTGACGTGCAGACACTTTATTTCGAGGACCTCAGCGTCGGCTTGCGCGAAACATACGCCAAGCTCGTGACATCGGAAGATATCGTCGCATTCGCGGAGATCAGCGGCGATCGCAATCCGATCCATCTCTCCGACGAGTTCGCCGCCAAGACGCCGTTCGGCAGCCGCATCGCGCACGGTATTTTCACCGCGAGCTTGATCTCGGCCGTCATTGGCACGCGCCTGCCAGGGCCTGGGGCCATCTATATCTCGCAAAACTTGCGCTTTTTGGCGCCAGTGCGGATTGGCGACACGGTTGAGACAAGCGTTGAAATCGTTGAACTGATTGATCGCGGCCGCCGCGCCAAGTTGCGCTGCGCGTGCAAGGTCGGGGACGTGCTGGTGCTGGAAGGTGAAGCAGAGGTTAAAGTCCCGCCGCGTCCGTCCGTAGCTTAAAGTTCACTAACCGCGTTTGCGAAATGTTTGCTGTTTACCCGCTAAGGCTGTGGGGTGAGTAAAACTGATGGCAGACGCGACCTATCCCTGATCCGCGCAAGCGGCTCGACGGCGCGCGTCCTGAATCTGGCGGCGGTGTTCGAGCGCTTCGGCGAGACCGAGGAATACGTGACCAAGCCGTTGTTTCGCAGCAAACAGCTGAACCGCGCTCTGATTATCAAGCACGCGGTGCGCAAATCCGAGCGGGACCTGTTCGAACTGCCGCTGCGGTCGACCACCAAGATTATTCTTCCATACTCCACCAAGGAGTTGGAGCTCGGCGGCGTCTCTGTTCTTGTGCGCGAGCGGCGCTGGGAAAAAGTTTTGCGCCAGGCCGCCAACGGCGATCAGGACCCAGTCGCCTTTGAGGCAGATCTGGAATTGGTGCGCATGCTTTCGTCGCTGCCGTCGTTCGATCCGTTCCTTATGCGTGAGCGGCTCCGCCATGCAGGCGTGGAGCCAGCGCGCTGCTATTTCGATCTGGCTGAGGCCGATATCTCGCGGATGCGTGCTTTCGTGAGCAAGGAGATCAGCCAGCTGATCGACCTCGCATTCGCGACAGGCGGGCGCGGCTCGGGCGATTTGTCGTCGCGCTTGGCGGAAAAACTGATGACGGACGAGAGCGCTAAGTCGCTCGATCCGTTGCGGCAAACACTTCGTCTTTCCGGCGAGGATTACGTCGAAGGCGTTTTCGCCTGGAAGGGCTTTCTCTATTACAAGTGGCTGATGGCGGAGTTTCGCCCGCAGCTGGCGTCGTTCAAGCCACAATTCGAAGCATGCCGCGTAACGGGCGTGACGACCGAAGAGCGCCGCGAGCTCGCGATCATCCGCCAGACCATCCTGAAGATGATGGAAAGCGCGACTGCGCGCGTTGAAGAGTCACTCCTTGAGTACGGCGCCGCGTTCGCCGCTCTTGCCGGCGGTGACGCCAGTGCGTTCCGGAACTTCCTCTTGAAAGCGCCGTCACTCTTCATCCCGATCGGTGAGGCCGTTGGCGTCATTCGTCATATCGAGTCGTTCTGGCGTTTCCGTTTCCCGAACGGCGGCATGTCGCTCCTCGATGCAGATGAAGCGATGGAAGTGTTCCACGACTTCGAGATGAGCCTCTCCGGCGTTGAGCTGCTGCGTGAGAACGCGTCGGCCGCCGCCTAGACGCCGATCAATGCGCGCCGCGCCTGAATTGCATCTTGCTGCATTTGAACTTTGAGCGCCTCGACACCGTCGAATTTCGCTTCATCCCTTAGGAAGGCGACCAGTTCGACTTCAATGCGCTGCCCGTAAAGGTCGCCGCTGAAATCGAGAAGGTGGGTTTCCAGCAATGGCTCCGGCAGAGCGCCTACGGTAGGATTTACGCCGATGCTGGAGACCCCGGGGAGCAATACGCCATCGCCGAGATCGACGCGCGTCGCATAAACGCCAAGGCGGGGCCGGACGTAATCTGCGAGAGCGATATTCGCGGTTGGCATCCCGAGGGTGCGGCCTCGTTCAAACCCGTGCTGGACTTCGCCCTCGATCGCCCACGGGCGGCCGAGCAGTTCGGCGGCTTGCTTCATGTCGCCGGCGACGATGGCTTTGCGGATGAGCGTTGATGAGATTTTTGCGGCGCCGCCAACGGGCGCCACGGGATCGACGCTAAAGCCGAGTTCCTCGCCGAGCTTACGCAAACTTTCGGCGTCTCCCATGCGGTCGCGGCCGAAGCGAAAATCGGCGCCAATGCTGACATGGCGTACGCCGATGCTGTCGTGGAGCAGGCGTTCGGCGAATTCACGATCGGTGGAGCGCGCGAGGCTGGCGTCAAAGCCGATCTCGAACACCTCTTCGACTTCAAGCGCCGCGAGTGCGCGCGCGCGCTGCCCTGATGTCTGCAGGCGAAAGGGCGGCGCCTCCGGTTGAAAGAAACGCCGCGGGTGCGGTTCGAACACTATAACGCCAAGCGCTGCGCCTAAGCGTTCGCCGGCAGTGCGCGCAGATGCGATTACAGCTTGGTGACCGAGATGCACGCCGTCGAAATTGCCGAGCGCCACTGAAGCGCCGCGCGCATCATCAGGGATCGTGCTTGAGGGGCTGTGCGGCGGCATACCTTCACAAACCCTTGCTGTTTTGAGCAATCAACGCGTCGTGCATTGCCAAATAGTATCCGATCGCCGCGCAAAAGTGCGCATCTTCACGCATGCTTAAGTGCTGTTTTACCGAAAATTCTCGCCTCTTTGCTATCCGTCATTGCAACGACACGGCGCAATAAATGCCGGTAACGTCTCGCCGCTGGGTCGTCGCACCCCGATCCGGCGGCGGGCGCGACCGACATAAGAGACGCCGGCGGGGTATGCGGGAAAAGCGTTCATGGCCGTCTCTATGACAATGCCGATTCTGATCGTCGATGATTACAACACGATGATCCGGATCCTGCGCAATCTTCTCCGCCAACTTGGATTCTCGAACATCGACGAGGCCAATGACGGCGCTGCCGCTTTGGCCAAAATGCGCACCAAAGATTATGCGCTGGTGATTTCAGACGCCAATATGGGTCTGCAGAGCAGTGTGCGCGGCGATGCGCGCATGAGCAAAACACCGATCGTTATGGTCGCCAACGACAATGGCGCAGCGCCTGACGCGGCGGCCTATATTGTCGCGCCGTTCAATGCGCAAGCGTTGAAGAGCAAACTGGTCTCCGTGATCGGCGCGTTCTAAGAGGCCATTACCCCGCCATCAATGACGAAGGTTTGGCCGGTCGTGAAGCCGCCGGCTTTCGACGCCAGAAACACCGCCATGCCCGCGATCTCATCCGGTTGGCCGATGCGCTTCAGTGCGCTGCGTTCGGTGGACGCCTTTAGGATTGCAGGATTCTCCCAGAGCGCTTTGGCGAAATCGGTTTGCACCAAGCCCGGTGCGATGGTGTTAACCCGAACGTTATCCGGTCCGAACTCGCAGGCGAGGTTGCGCGCCAGCTGCATGTCCGCGGCTTTCGAAATATCGTAGGCGCCGATCACCGGTGAGCCTTTAAGGCCGCCAATCGAAGAAATGATGATCACCGCGCCGTCCTTGCGGGCGCGCATTTGTGGCGCGCACATATTGATCAGCCAGTGGTTCGAAATGATGTTGTTCTGCAAAATCTTGGCGAACTGATCGTCGGCGATACCGCTCATCGGGCCGAAATATGGGTTCGACGCGGCGTTGCAGATGCAGACGTCGATTTTGCCGTAAGCGCGATTGGTCTCGTCCACGAGGTGCTGTAGCGCCTCTTTCGAAGCGATGTTCGCCGGGATCGCCATTGCGGCTTGGCGGCCCACCTTGTCGTTAATCTCGGCTGCGGCCGCTTCGCAGGCATCGGCTTTTCGGGATGAGACAACGACGTTGGCGCCATGCTCGGCCAGGCGGTGGGCGATGGCTTTTCCGATGCCGCGCGAGGAGCCGGTGATGATGGCGCTCTTGCCGGTAAGATCGAACAAATTGGCCATCGAGCCGCTCCCTGGTATGTGCGGGTTAGTCTAGGCGGGCGCTGCGCGACCGGTCTAGGTTGACGTTGCTGGAGGACGTATGAAGCGGTTGGTTTTGGCGCTGGCGGTTGTGGGGCTTGCGGCGGCGTGCGAGCGGCGCTCTGAAGTTGCCGATCCGGTCGTTGACTGCGCGCGCCTTGAGGATGCTGCGGCGCGGATCGCGGCGTGCACTGCCGTGGCCGAAGATGAGACGAAGAGCGCTGAGCAGCGCGCGGCAGCATATGCGCAACGCGGTGCGGCCCGCGAAGACGGCAGTGAAGTGACGCCGGCGCTTCGTGATTATGAAGCCGCGCTGCGCCTGGATGAGGCGCAGCCGCTGGCTTTGATCGGGCGAGGGCGCATTCTTGTGCGCAGCGGCCAACTCGATGCGGCGGAGCCGCTGCTGGTGCGCGCAATCGCAAGTGACGACACCGGCGTAGCACGCGAACTGCTTGGACGCATCGCGCTTCAACAGGGGCGCATTGTCGAAGCGATTACGCACTTCGATGCATCGCTGTCGCAGACGCAATCAGCGTCCGCTATGGCGGGCCGGGCGCGCGCCAAGCAGCGCGGCGGCGATCTCGGTGGCGCAGCCGCAGACTACGACGCGGCCGTTCGGCTCGATGGCACGCTGTCCGAAGCGCGCGCCGGGCGGTGCTGGCTTGATCTCAATGAGGAGCGCAATTTGGAGCGGGCGCGCACGGACGCGGAAGCGGCTGTGGCGGCCGATCCGCATAATTCTGAAGCGCAGCTCTGCCGGGGCGTGCTGCAACTGCGCGGCGGCGAATGGGCGAACGCGCGCACTTCGTTTGAAACGGTGCTGAGCGTGGAGCCCGGAAATCCGGTGGCGCTGTTTGGGCGTGGCATTGCGCGCCGGCGCAGCGGCGATAATGACGGCCGCGAAGACATGAATTTGGCGCGCGATTTCGACCGCCATATCGGTGAGCAGTTCGACGATATGGGCGTGGAAACCTATTAAGCCAGCGCCGCCATTGCATAAGTTGCGTGCACCTTCTCGGCGGCGAGCGCGGCTTCGACCTTTGCGGCGTCGATCGCGCCGTTGCTCCATAGCGCCTCGCCATGCATGCCGGACGCGATGAACAGGCAATCGAGCCCTTGGGCGTTAGCGCCGGCGATGTCGGTGGGGACGCCGTCGCCGATGCAGAGGATGCGCTCGCGATCTGCGGCGTGGCCTGTGAACTGCTGCAACTCGTGGAAGGCGAGATCGTAAATCGGCGCGAATGGTTTGCCCGCCATGATGACGCGGCCGCCGATGTTTTCGTAATCCTGCGCAATGGCGCCGGCGCACCAGATCATGCGATCCCCAACGCGGACGACGATGTCAGGATTTGCGCAGATGAGATCGAGATCGCGCGCCTTCATGTGCTGCAGCAAGCCAGCGTAATCGGCGGGCGTTTCATCGTCCTCGTTCAAACCGGAGATGGCGGCAAATTTCGCGGCTTCGATCGGCGCCTGCGTGAGGCCCAGACCCTCCCAGAGCGTGCGGTCGTAATCGTCCGGGCCGATTTTGAACATCGGGCCGGGCGCCCGCGCGGCGAGTTCGAAGCGGATTGCATCGCCTGATGTCACGATGGCGTCCCAAGCGTCGCGCGGCACGCCTGCGTGATCGAGTTGACGCGGGATCGGGCCGCGCGGCTTCGGGACATTGGTGATGAGGATGACGGGTTTGCCCAGTGCGCGAAGGCGCTGCAACGCGGCGCAGGCGGCCGGATAGGCGCGTTGCCCGTTATGCAGAACACCCCACACGTCGCACAGGATCGCGTCATAGCGTTCTGCGATCTCGACGACGGACTTGATAATGGCAGGCTGGCTCAAAGGGCGCTCATGATCTGCGCGGCGCTTCGATCGGCGTGATCGGGCGCGGCGTCGTAGGGAGATTGGATGATGATGTCGGCCAGCGCGCGTTGCGGCGCAACGTGCGTCTCGTGCATCGGGCGGACCGTCGCGAAGAACTGCACCATCACGGAGCGTGCGCTGCGGCCGCGGGTTTCTGTATCGCGGATCATCCGACGGGCGAGGCGCAAGGCCTCGTCGGCTTCGACATAGACTTTGAGATCGAAGAGCGCGCTGAGGTCAGGCGTAGCGAGCAGATGTATGCCTTCGACGATGATGATGTTGGCGTGAACGATGCGCTCGATATCAGCGCGCCGGCGGTGCGTGACGAGATCGTAAACCGGCTTATCGAAAGCCTCGCCGCTTTTGGCTAGCGCCAGATGCTCGCGTAGCAGCGTGTGGTCCTTGGCGGCCGGTGCGTCAAAATTGTGCGTCGCCGGATCGAAGTCTGCGATGGTCGATGCGCAGCGATAGTAATCGTCTTCAGCGATCACCACGGCGCCAGCGCCGAGACGCCGCGCAACGGCGGCGGCGATTGTCGTCTTGCCGGCGCCTGAGCCGCCGGTGATGGCGATGAGTTTGGTCACGAGAAAAGGAATAGGGAGCTGGGGCCCCCTCGATCAAGCCGTCCGGCCGTTCTTGAGATAGAACTCCCGCGGGGGCGCGGTTTCTTCCATCAGGCTGTCCTTGATCGCGCGCGGCGAGCCAAAGAGGTGACCTTGGCCGAACGGGATGTCGAGATCGAGGATTTCGAGCACCGCGTCTTCGCTCTCGATGCGCTCGGCGATGAGATCGACGCCGTAGCGCTGAAAGACCGCGGCGATATCCGTCGCTGAAATTTCGCGCGTGATGGCTGAGCGCGGACGCACGCCGTCTCGGACGATCTGCTCGGACAGCACCGAGAGCGGCATTTTCACGTAGCGCACGCCGGAGCGTTCGAGATCGGGCAGATCGATGCCGGCATTGGTGACGCGATCAATCGAGAAGCGGAAGCCAAGGTCCACGAGCTTGGCCATCGCGCGCGCTTCGATCGAGCTGCGCGCGTCGTAAGAGGCTTGCGGAATTTCGAAGATGACGCTGCCGGCGAGGTCGCGGTTCTCACGCATGAAGTCGAGAAACTGGGGGAAGAAGCCATCGTCGGCGAGGGCGCTTGGGCTGATGTTGCAGAAGATTCCGATGCGGCGATCTTGCTTCATCAGTTTGCGCACGATCTGTACGCAGCGGAACAAGAGCACGTTGTCGATCGTCGGCATAAGCCCCGCCTGCTCGGCGGCGGGGATGAATTCTTGCGGCAGGATGAGGCGGCCGGTCGCATCCTTCAGTCGCGTAAAGCCCTCATAGAATGCGGTTTTGCGCTGTGGCAGCTGCACGATCGGTTGCAAGTGCAATTCAACGCGGCTTTCCAGCAAGGCTTCGCGCACGAGATCGATCGGCCCGAGCGCAACGTTCGGATGGATGGGCGTGACATTGCCGGCGGCCTGAATCGAATGCAGGCGCGCGTCCATCGCGGCGCCGAGTTTATCGACGATCTGATCGATGAGCTTAAGTTCAATCTGAGCGCTGCCGTGCTGCGGCGCTTCGATCTGTGGCGGCGGCGCCGGCGCGCCGAAAGCGACTTGTGTTTCAATCTGGTCGAGCCGCGCTTGCACGGCGTCGATATCGGCAGTGACTTCGCGGTGCGCGGCGCGCAAGCGCTCCATGTCGCCCTTGATGCGCTTTTCCGTGCCGCCGATGCGACCCGCGGCTGCGCTGGCGGAGATACTCGCGTGCGTGACGGCGCAAGCGCAGAAGAGCGCGATGCCGCCGAGGAACGAGCCGCCAATGTCCTGGCCGCCGACCTGATTAAGCGCCGCGCCAACCGTGAGCGCGATCGTCGCGTAGGCGGCGTAGAGCAGCACGTGGGTGATGATGGGCATTATTTGCCGTCCCGAATCTCTGAAGGTCCATGGGACGAGCGCGCCGGTTGACGGAGCCTTAACCAAGCGGCGAACAAGCGGCTTGACAAATTATTGAATGACGATAATTATAGCTGTAAGACGATAATTTATTATCGCGATGCTTGAGGGATCGCCCATGTCGAATGCTGCCGTTGCGCCCTTGGCGCGCGCACAGGAACTTGCTGGAGGCGCGGCGACGGTAGCTGTGGTCGCCGCCGTGCTGATTGTTCTCGGTGCTGTCGCGGGTGAGGTGGATCCCGTTATCGGTGCTTTCCGCAACCGTGAGGTGACGCCTGACCTCCAGGGCGCCGCCAACTTGTTCAACGCCGTCGGCGTGTTCTGGCTGATGGCGCTGCCGAGCTTCCTGCTGGCGGGCGCGCTGCTCGATCTCAGCAAAGTGCTCGACGAGTACGGCAAGGGTCAGTTCTTCACGCTGCGCGCCAGCGCGCACGTGCGCAAAGCCGGCGAGGGCGCGATCTGGGCGCTGGTGTTCAAGATCGTCGCCTCGCCGACGATCGTCAGCTGGATCACGCACGAGGGCCGCGGCTTCATCTGGCGCATGGAGCCATTCGATCTCGGGCTCATTGCTTTTGCAGCTTTCGTGATGGTGCTGGGCCGCGTGCTCGAGGCGGCCGCGAAAATCAAACAAGAAAACGATGAGATCGTCTGATGAGCAACGTTGATAGCCGGATCCAAAAGGCGCGGGCGCAAGCCGGGCAGATGCGTGTCATAGGGGCGACGTTGATCCCTATCCTCATCGCCGCAATCGGTCTGCCGTTCATCGGTGAGATTTATCTGGTGTCGTTCGAGCCAGCGCCGTGGGCGGTTGAGGTCGGCGCGCCGGCCGCGATTTTGATCAAAGTTCTAAGCTATGCGCCGGCCATGGCGGCTGCAGCGGCCGTCATTCTGCTTCAGCCTGTGCTGGTTGAGTACCATGACGGCCGGTTCGTTTCCGATAAGGCGAGTACTGCCTTTCAGCTGGCAGGTTTGTCAGCGCTTGCAGCGTTCTTCTTGAAAATGCTCATTTCGCCGCTCGCAATTTCCTTGCTCGGCGGCCCCCCGTTCGCGTGGCGGTTCGATCCACTTGATATCGCTCTTATGGTGTTTGCCGCGTCGGTGATGATGATCGGCGGCGCGCTTGATGCGGCGGTCGCCTCGCTCAAATCCGAGAACGATAAGATCGTTTGATGCGGATCGTCGTCACCCTCGACGTGATGCTGGCGCGCCGCAAGATGAAGGCGAAGGATCTCGCCGAGCGCGTCGGCATTACTGAAGCGAACCTGTCGCTCTTGCGCACGGGCAAGGTGAAAGGCGTGCGCTTCGAGACGCTGGCGAAGATTTGCGAAGCGCTGCAATGCAAGCCGGCGGACTTGCTCGACATCGAAGAGGGCGACCCCGTCGATGAGGCATCAGGCTAGGCGAGCAGCAGCCAACAATAGCCGATATAGTGCAAGAGCAGAAAACCGCCCTCGGCGCGGCTAACGCGGCCGCCAGTATTGGCGTGGAGCAGCACCAGAAGGCTCGCGACGTAGAGCGCAGCCCAGTCACGCGCGAGCAAGTCTACCGGTACGGCAATGGGCTGAATGAGAGCAGTGATGCCGATGATGCCGAGAATGTTGTAGATGTTCGAGCCGATGATGCCGCCGAAGGCGACATCGGAACGTCCCTTCAGAGCTGCTGCAGCCGACGCCACAAGCTCCGGGAGAGATGTGCCTAACGCCACGATCGTAAGGCCGATGACGGTTTCCGATATGCCGGCGGCGCGCGCGACGGACTGAGCGCTGCCTACCAGAAGATCGGCGCCGAACACCAGCATAACGAGGCCGGCGATAGCGAACGTCGCAGATTGCCAGAGCGGCGATGGCGCTGGCTTGTGCATTAGCTTTTCGGCTTCGTGCATGTTGGCCGCGGGCGTGCCGCGCCGTTCCATCATGTAGGCGAGGATCACGTAGGCCAGCAGCGCCGCGATGAAGGCGATGGCTGTAAAGCGTGAGATTTCGTCGAATACCACGCACACGGCGATGAACGCTGCTGTTGCAGCTAACATGACCCAGCCGTCCCGCTGCAGCGCTTTTGCGTCCACGGGGATGGGCTTGATGATGGCGACGATGGCGAAGATTAGCAGAACGTTGGAAATGTTTGAGCCAACGACGTTGCCGATTGCGATGCCGGGCGAGCCGGCAAGTGCGGCGCTGATGCTGGCGGCCAGTTCGGGTGAGGACGTGCCAAAGCCGACCAGGGTGAGGCCGATCATGAGTTCTGAAACACCGAATTTGCGCGCCACGCCGACTGCGCCGCGCACGACGAATTCGCCGCCCACGGCAAGCAACGCCAAGCCCGCCGTGAGCGAGGCCGCGACGACAACCCAACTCTCCAAGTCCGCCCCCTGGTCTAACTGCGTGTCCCGATCCGAAACGGTCTAGCCGGCAAATAGGATTGCAGCCTGGATCAGATAGGCGACCCCGATTGCCGTCACCAACCACTTCGTCCACTTCAGAAAGTTCACGTCGCTCATCTTGTCGAGCACTTTTCCGCCGAGCCAGGCGCCGATCATCGCGAGCGGGGCTGCGATGGCGAAGAACCACCAGGCCGGCATGCCGGTGTTGGCCATGCCCAGCAGCGGCGCGCCGTAGAACACCATTTTCACCGTGTGGCTGAACGCTTGCGTCGCCGCTTTGGTGGCCACGATCTGGTGGCGCGTCAGCGCCGTGCGGACGAAGAAAACGTCGAGCAACGGCCCGGAGACGCCCGCGATCACATTCAAACCCGTCACGGTGAGCCCGCAGGCGATTGCGTGCGCGGGTTTGGCGGCGTCCAGATTGAAGCGGCCCTTCGGGATCCAGGCGAGGCCGGGCACGAGGCCGAGCAGCAGGAACACCCAGGCTTTCGTCGGCTCATACGTCACCAGCGCCAGGATGGCGGCGGCGATGGCGGAGCCTGCGCCATACATAAGGATGATGCGCCAGTTGATGTGCTGGCGATGCAGCACGGCGCGCCAGCCGTTCGACACGAACTGCACCGCGCCGTGCGTCACCATCGCGGCGGAGACCGGCATGGCGAGCGTCAGCGCGCCCATCAGCATAAGCCCGCCGGCCATGCCGAAGACGCCGGAAATGGTCGCCGTCACCAGGACGACGAGGAGAAGCATGAAAGATAATGCGAGCGATGACACGCGCGCCTCCTGTGTTGAGTGGGAGAGCGGCGCGGCGGGGAGCGCCCCGATTGGCCGCATGGCGGCGCTCGCGTCGGGGCGAGTGTAACTCAAGTCGCGAGGCCTTTGAAGCAGAGGTTTATGGTAGCCGCGCTTCCAGCCCCGCCTTCACCGCCGGCCATTCTTCGCGGATCACAGAGAACCACGCGGTATCCCGCAAGCTCCCATCAGCGCGTCGCATGTGGCGGCGGTGGATGCCTTCAAATGTCGCGTCCATTTTCAGCATCGCTGCACGCGATTGGGCGTTGAGCGCATCAGTCTTGAGTTCGACGCGTTCGGCGCCTTGGTCGAAAGCGTTACCGATCAGCAGCAGCTTGCAGCTTGGGTTGACGAACGTCGCTTGCGCGGCGCGCACGTACCAAGTGGAGCCGATCTCGACGCCGGCGTCGCGCGGGCGGATGTTAAGATAGCAAGATTGGCCGACGATGCGATCGTTGGCGAACACGGCGTGCGGGATCGAGCGGCCGGCGGCTTGGTCGACGCGCAGGAGATCGAACCAGGCGCCGTAGCCGAGCCGCTCGACCGGGAACGGCATGTGGCGGAACAGCTCAGGCTCGGCGGCGGCGATGGCGCTCAACCCCTCGCGGTGGCGCTCCTCGAAAGGCTCCAGCCGCACGCGGCCAAGCGTGAGTATCGTTGCGGCAAGGTCCATCGCGCGCATTGCCCCCGGTCAGCCTCGGCTTTAGCGTGCCGCCAAACACGCCGCTAGCGCCGTGGGAGGACGCCCATGAATTTCGAACATTCCGCAAACGCCCAGAACTGGATCAACAAGGTCCAAGGCTTCATGGACGAGCACGTCTATCCGGCTGTGCCGACGTACGAGGCGCAGCAGAAGGAAGGATCGCGCTGGAAGGTGCTGCCAGTGGTCGAGGAGCTGAAGGCCAAGGCCAAAGCGCAAGGGCTCTGGAATATGTTCATGCCGCCGAGCGCCGGCGCGCCGCACGTGGACGATACGTTCGAGTTCGAAGGCCCGCGCCTCACCAATCTCGAATATGCGCCGCTTGCGGAGCTGATGGGCCGCGTGGCGTTTGGCTCTGAAGTGTTCAATTGCTCGGCGCCCGACACCGGCAACATGGAAGTGTTCGAGCGTTACGGCACGCGCGCGCAAAAGGACAAGTGGCTGAAGCCGCTGATGAACGGCGAAATCCGCTCGGCGTTCTTGATGACGGAGCCGGCGGTGGCCTCGTCGGACGCGACCAACATTCAGTGCGAGATCAAGCGCGACGGAGACGACTACGTAATCAATGGCCGCAAATGGTGGTCGTCCGGCGCCGGCGATCCGCGCTGCAAGGTCGCCATCCTGATGGGCAAGACCAATCCGGATAACCCCAAGCACAGCCAGCAGAGCCAAATCCTGGTGCCGCTCGACGCCAAGGGCATCACCATCCACCGCGCGCTCACCGTGTTCGGCTATGACGACGCGCCGCACGGGCACATGGAAATCGAACTGAAAAACGTGCGGGTGCCGGTGGAGAATCTGCTGCTCGGCGAAGGCCGCGGCTTCGAGATCGCGCAAGGGCGCTTGGGCCCGGGCCGCATCCACCATTGCATGCGCACCATCGGCGCGGCGGAAGCGGCGCTGGAAGCTCTGTGTAAGCGCATCACCTCGCGCGTGGCGTTCGGCAAGACCATTGCCGAGCATAGCGTTTGGGAAGAGCGCATCGCCGATGCGCGCATCGATATCGAGATGACGCGGCTTTTGTGTTTGAAAGCTGCCGACATGATGGACCGTGTTGGCAACAAGGTCGCCAAGAACGAGATCGCGATGATCAAGGTCGCGGCGCCGCGTATGGCGCTGAAGATCATTGATGACGCGATCCAGGCGCATGGCGGCGCCGGCGTCTGCCAGGATTTTGGTTTGGCGAAGAGCTATGCTGGCATCCGCACGCTGCGTCTGGCGGACGGCCCGGACGAAGTGCACGCCCGCACAATCGCGCTGAACGAGCTCGCCAAATATGGCTGGACCGGCAAGCGCCGGAAGGATGAAGGCGAGAGCCTGCCCGGCATGCGCTGATGCTTTTTGCGTGGGGGCTGAACGTCATTGCGCTCGCCCTCGGCGCAGCGCTCGGTGCGCGCGCGCTGATCGATCCGAAATGGGCTGCGCGGTTTGTGCGGCTCAAGGCCGATGAACAGGGAGGCGGCTTTGCGGAATTTCGCGCGACCTATGGCGGCGTGTTCTTAGGGCTTCACTTGGCGGCGCTGTTGCTGGCGCTGCGCTATTTGCTGAGCGGCGGCGCGCTGGTTGGTGTCGTGGCGGCTGGCGCGTCGGCGGCCTTGTGTGCGGGCTGGGCCGGAGCTGCGTTTGGGCGCTTCGTCTCGATGGTGCGCGACAGAACAGACACCAAGTTCAATCGCATCAGTTGCGGCGTCGAACTCGCGATGGCGCTGGCGATTGGGATGCCGTGGTTCGTCTGGGCGCTCAGCTGACCGGCGCTTTGCCGAGAAAGACAACGCCGGCGCCAAGCGCGATGAGCGCAAAACCGAGCAGGTGGTTCCAGCCTAGATGCTCGCGCAGGAACAGCGTCGAGAAGCCGATGAACACCACGAGCGTGATGACCTCCTGCATGGTCTTCAGTTCAGCGGTTGAATAGACCGCGTGACCGATGCGGTTGGCCGGCACGGCCAAGCAATATTCGATGAAGGCGATGCCCCACGCCACAACGATGGCGATCAGCAGCGGCGTCGATTTGAACTTGAGGTGCCCATACCAGGCGAACGTCATGAAGATGTTCGAGGCGATCAAAAGCAGGATCGGCGCGATCTGCGGCGAGGTGAGGAAGGATGGCATGCTGGGCTCCGCGTGGATTCGGAGCCTAGCGCGACTTCATTGGCTCAGAAATCGTTGATGCTCATATCGGCGCGCAGAGGCCACGCGCCGCCGCGCAGACCGCTGGCGCCTGCGTCGAACACGTCGCGGTTGACGATGACGGTGTTGGTTGGCGTTTCTTCGATGCGCACTTCGGCGACGGTGAAGGGCAGGCCCTCGTCGGCGACGAAGGCGCTGAGCTTTAGCCAGAAGCAGGCGGCGAGCGCTTCAGTGGTCGGATCACCCTGGAAGGTCATGATCTGCGCGAGGCGGCCCGGCTCGTGTTCGCGAAAGAAGCCGATCAGCGGATCGTTCTCGCCGAGATGCAGTGTGTGATCGACGTGCTCGTCGATCCATTGATGCCAGCGCTTCTTGATCTGGTCGAAGGGCGCAGCGGAATTGGTTTCGCTGAAGCGGAAGCTCGCGGTGGGCGCGAGGCGCACGGTGACGAACTCATTGTGCCCGTGCGGGATCGCGCACTTGGGGCTCTTGGTCGCCAACAAGCGATGCGCCATCGTGTAGCGACGGGTGAATTCTAAAGCGGCCATAACTCGTCCTCGGCACTCCCGCAGCACAGACGGGCGCCTCTATTTGGCCGCTGCTTAAGCGCGGCTAGGCCCGAGTGCAATCACTCGTCCCAGACGGGCGTGCCGAGATTGACGTTTTCTGGCGGGGTGAACGCGCCGACCGCGCCGCCGATAATCGCGCCAGGGATAGCGCCGACGCCGCCCGCGACGAGGCCGACGCCGCCGCCAATGGCCGCGCCGGAGGCGACACGGTCGCCCATTTGCGTTCCGCAACCGGCCAGCGCGATCGTGGCGGCCGCGGCTGCGAGCATGACAGTCTTCTTCATGACCTACTCCTCAAATGGATCGAGCGCCGCTTTAGGCGACGCTCGATGTCTAATTTGTCTACGAATCTTGCGCCATATGAGGCGACAATGAAGCGAGAGGAATGTGGCTATTTCGGGCTGCCGTCTTCGTTGTAGCGATCGCCCGTCTCGTCATCCCAAGCCGGCTCGCCAAGGTTAACTTGGTCGGGCGGGGTGAATGCGCCGACGCCGGCGCCAATGATGGCGCCAGGGATTGCGCCGACGCCGCCAGCCGCGAGGCCGACGCCGCCGCCGATTGCTGCGCCTGTGGCCATGCGATCGCCGAGTTGCGTGCCGCACGCGGAAAGCAGCATCGCAGCCGATGCCGCGAGGATAACATTCCTCATGGTTGTTCTCCTGATTTCATATGGGTGCGCAACGCGGCGTGAGCGGCGTGGGTTCCAGATCAGAACCAGCGCCGCCACTTGGCGATGGCGAACAATGCCGCAGGCGCGATGATCATCAGCGCAAACCCGACCCACGGCCCCCAATCGTGCTCAAACCAGCTCATGGCTTCGAAATTCATCCCGAAGATCGACGCGATCAAAGTTGGCGGCACGAAGGCGATGGTGGCGAGCGAGAGCGCCTTCAGCACGTTGGTTTGCTGCGCGTTGATGAGGCCAAGCATGGCGTCTTGCAGATAGGCGAAACGCGGCTGCATGGCTTCAGCGATGCGTTCCAGTTCGTTGACGTCGCGCGCGAGCGCCGAGAGGCGAGCCGGGTCGAACGCGTACTTATTTTGCGAGGCGCGGGAATAGACGAGCAAGCGCTGCAGACTTGAGAGTGAATCGTGCGAGAGCGCAGCGAGTGCGCCGAGTTTGCCGAGATCACGCAGCGCGGCGCGCAAGTCGACAGTGTCGGCTTCATCGAAGACGCGTTGTGACAGCGTGTTGGCGTCGGTTGTCACCTCGGCGAGCAGATCGGCGAGGCGTTCGGCGGCGCCTTCAACTAATGCGAGGAGGACATCGGCGCCGGTCTGGGCGGAGCCGATGCGGGCTGAGGCGCGGCCTTGGCCGATTTCGAACGCGCGTGGGCTGATGTGGCGGACGGTGACGAGTTTGCCGTTGGTGAGGATAAAGGTGACGGGGCCGGAGACGAAGCGGCCTTCTTCGCGGCGGCCGAGCAGGGTGGCGGTGAGGTGGAGGGTGTCGCCTTCTTCGTAATAGCGCGCGGATTCTTCGAAGGCGGCGCGCTCGGCCGGCGTGGGCACATCAACGCGAAGGCTTGCTTCGACTTCCGCTTCTTCGGCGTCGTCGGGATTTTCAAGATCGTACCAGAGTGCGGTGGGGCTCTTGCAATCAGCCTCGGCCCCACCGCGTGCGATGACGCGGAGCATGGGCCGAGTTAGCGCTGTTTGCCGGCGCTGGGAACGGGCGTTACTCGTTCTTGAACACAGCCCCGCGCGCCATCACGAACGGCGCCTGCATCAGCACCGCCACATCTTGGGTCGGATCGCCGTCCACCGCGATGATATCGGCGGCGTAACCAGCGGCGATGCGGCCGGTGACGTTGCCGATCTGCAGGTGATCGGCGGCGTTGACGGTCGCCATTTGCAGCGTCTGCATTGGGGTGAAGCCGGCTTCGACCAAGAGCTGGAACTCGCGTGCGTTCATGCCGTGGGGCGACACGCCTGTGTCGGTGCCGTAGGCGATGCGGACGCGGTTTTCGCGCGCGAAGCGGCCCATATTGGCCATGTCGCGGCTGACTTGGCGGGCCTTGTCGGTTTGCGCCGGCGTCAGCACGCCGCCTTGTTCGGCGAGTTGGCCAACCCACCAGCCGGCAAGAAGCGTCGGCACCAGGTAGCGATTGCCTTGGCGCAGCAAGCGCACCGACTCGCGGTCGAGATAGGAGCCGTGCTCGATGGAATCGACGCCGGCGCGCAGCGCGGCGTTGATGCCTTCGACGCCATGTGCGTGCGCGGTAACGCGCCGGCCCATCGAATGTGCAGCGTCGACGATGGCGGCGAGTTCATCATCGCTCAATTGTTGGCCAACGCCTGCGGCGGTGTTGGAGAGCACGCCGCCTGTGGCGGTGATCTTGATGACATCGGCGCCGGCCTGGATTTGGCGGCGTGTGTCGCGGCGGCATTCGTCAGCGCCGGAGCAGGCGCTTTCGCTGCGCAACACGTCGAGCACGTGCGGCTGGAAGCCTTGCGCATCGCCGTGGCCGCCGTCCGGCGTAATGCCGCGGCCGGACGCGATGATACGCGGGCCGACGATGCGGTTTTCGTTGATGGCGCGCCGCAGCGCGAAGATGGCGTCATTCGGCGCGCCAAGATCGGCGACGGTGGTGAAGCCGGCGTTGAGTGTCGTGCGGCCGTTTTGCGCGGCGCGGAGAGCAGCGTCGGCGGGGGTCAGCAGCACGCCGTCATAAATGCGGTTGGGACCGAGTTCGCTAGAGAGATGGACGTGGCTGTCGATGAGGCCGGCCATGACGAAGCGGTTGCGCTGATCGATCACTTCGGCGCCGGCGGGCGTCACGTAGCCCGCTTCTACTCCGATGATGCGGCCATCGGCGCCGATGAGGATGGATTGTTCTGTCAGGACGCGGCCGGTTGAGGCGTCGGCGAGGAGGCGTCCGGCGTGGATGACGTGCGCGACTTGGCTTTGCGCGTCTTGCGCGAAGCTGGAGCCGGCGAGCATGGCCAAGGCGGCGAGTGCGCCGACGATCAGTTTTCCGCGTTGCAGCATGTGCATCCCCCGTGAGCGGAGCTTTGATCCCGCCGCATCGCATCTTCGTCAACCGATTACGCGTGATCGGCAGCGATCACAGTCTTCCGGACTGGATTTCCCAGAGCACCATGCCGAGCAAGAAGAGACTGAGGAGGCCAAAGCCACCGACAATGATCCACTTTGTCCTTTTCTCGGCGGCAGTGAGGACAGGCTCGTCTGGCGGTACATGGCGGCCGGCATCCAGCAGTGCGTGGTAACGCCATTCCATACGTCGCCAGATGACGATGGAGACGAAAACGCCGAGCCCCGCGAACGCGGCAATGGATATGACGAAGAGAAAGAGTGTTGGGCCCAGCACGCGGGCGATCGCGCCGAGAATTGGCCCCGCCGCTTCTTCACTGACGCGGAAGCTGGCGCCGCCCTGTGTCATCGCAAAGAGCATGATGGCGGCGAAGACAAAGCCGCCAATTGCGCCGATCAATAGCCCGCGCACCAGCGTGACGCGTTGGCCCTCGCGCCGCCGGCGCGCCCAGCCCCAAAGAAAAATGCTCTCCTCGCGGTTGGTCACGCCGTCTATCCGTACTGAACAAACAGGAAGATGATGAAGCCCGCGATGATGGCGACTGCGATGCCAACCGCAACAGCGGGGCCGCGGTCACTCGCTTGCATCACCGGCTTTTGCGCGGGCACCTCGGCGCCGGAAGCGAGCATGCTTTGGAACATTGCTTCTTGCGCGGCGTAGACGCGGTTGGCGCCGAGCCAGCCGATGAACGCGAAGGCGGGCACGGATAGCGCGATGAGCCGCGCCATGGGCGCGAGTTGGCCGATGATGTCGTAAGCTGGCGCATCGCTGCCTGGCGAAAGCATGAAGGCGAACACGAGGCCGCCGAGTGCGCCGATCAATGCGCCGCGCAAAGCGATCGCGGTTTGCCCTGGTTTGCGGCGGCGCGACCAGAGCCAGAGGAAGAGGTCACGCTGCCTTTCGTTCATTTGAGGCCGGCTTTTTGCGCGTACATGTAGGCGGCGCTGGCGAGCGGGCGGATGCGCGCGATCATTTGCGTGGCGTGGGCGCTGGCGGCGGTGCCGTCACGGACGCGGCCGGCGATGCCTTGCAGGATGCAGGCGAGGCGGAAGGCGTTGTAGGAGAAGTACCAATCGAGCGAAGCGATGCCGTCGCGGCCCGTTTGCGCGCAGTAGAGTTGCACCGCTTCTTCGAGCGTTGGGATGCCGATCTCGCCGAGATCAAGGCCGCCAAGGCCGGCGCGGCCATCGTGCGGCATCGCCCAGTTCATCAGATAATAGGTGAAGTCGCCGAGCGGATCGCCGAGCGTTGAAAGCTCCCAATCGAGCACGGCTTTGACGCGCGGCGCGTCGGCGTCGAGGATGAGATTGTCGAGGCGATAATCGCCGTGGACGATTGAGGTGCGCTCGCCCGGGGGGATGGTTTGCGGCAGCCACTCGAGCAGCCGGTTCATCTCGTCGATGTTTTCGGTTTCGCTGAGTTTGTATTGCTTCGACCAGCGATCGATCTGGCGCGCGAAATAATTGCCAGGCTTGCCGTAATCGCCGAGGCCGATGCCGACGTGGTCGGTGTTGTGAAGCTTGGCCAGCGTTGCGATTTTGTTTTCGTAGAGCTGGCGGCGTTGTGGCTTTTCCAGTTCCGGAAGTGCGCCGTTCCAAAGCACGCGGCCGTCGACGTTTTCCATCACGTAGAACATCGCGCCGAGGACGCTGTCATCGGTGCAGAGCGCGTACTGGCGCGCGACGGGAAAGCCGGTGGGGTAGAGCGCAGACATGACGCGAAATTCGCGGTCGACGGCGTGCGCGGAGGGTAGGAGTTTGCCGCCGGGTTTTTTGCGGAGGACGTATTTTCGCGTCGGCGTTACGAGCTGGTAGGTGGGGTTGGACTGGCCGCCCTTGAACTGATTGATGGTGAGCGGGCCGGAATAGTCTTCGACGTTCGCCTTAAGCCACAGTTCCAGCGCCGCCTCGTCCAAGCGATGGCGCTCTTCGACGGGTTTCACGCCTTTGAACTGAGCGTGCGGGTCTTCGGCGGGTTCGGTCATGTTGGTCCTAGGCGTTTGGATCAAACGGGCCACCGACCGCACTTTCGATGCTCAAAAGTGCTGCGTCGAGGTCGCTTAGGCCAGTGCTGATCGTGTTCCAAAGAAGTGTTGGAATGACTTGGTCGTCATAGTCATGCGCCAAGAAATCGCGAAAGCGTGCGGGTTCGCGCCAAGGGCCGTGCGGGTTCAGCGCGTTAAGATCAACGGCTTTCGCCAGCTCTTTTACGGCTTCGCCCAATGCGATGAAGGCGCGCTCAACGGCATAGCGCGTGCGCTCGTCTCGGGCAAAGGAATCGACGTCCATTCCAGATGTCCACTCGCCGATCCGTTTGATTTGGAGGCGCGCGTAATAGACCGCTTGCGCGGGTGTGCGCGCTTTGCGTGGTCTAGAAGACATGGACGAGTTCGCCAGCGCGCCGCTTTAGGCGTTCAGCCCGGTCAAACCCCTTCTTGTCGATCACATCGACGGGATTTCCGAGCATGCGCGCGAGGAGATCATGCAACGGCCCGATGGTGAACAGGGTGATCGGCCTGTCGGACGTTGTCTCTACGACCAGGTCGACGTCGCTTTCTGAGCCGGCGTTATCGCGTGCGACTGACCCGAAGAGGGAGACGTGGGCTATGCCTTCACGCCGAAGCTCGTCGGCGTGTTCCCGGAGGATCCGAATGGCGTCGGCGCGGCGCATGCCGGCAGTATAGCAGCGCGGCGCGCAAGCGCTACTTCGCCAGCGCCCGCCAGGCGATGTCGCTGCGGCAGAAGCCGCCGGGCCAATCGATTTGGCGGACGGCGGCGTAGGCGCTGGCGACAGCGTCTTTCAGCGCGACGCCGGTGGCGGTGACGTTGAGGACGCGGCCTCCAGCGGCGCGAAGGTTGCCGTCTTCGTCCAGGCGCGTGCCGGCGTGAAAGATGACGACATCGCGCACCGCATTGGCTTCGCCGATGCCGCGAATGACGGAGCCGGTAAGCGGCTCGTCGGGATAGCCTTGGGCGGCGTAGACGACAGTGACGGCGGGGCGTTCATCCCATTCAATGGCCGGCGCACTGGCGAGTTCGCCTTTCGCTGCGGCGAGCAGGATGTGCGCGAGGTCGCTTTTCATTCGGCGCATGAGCGTCTGACATTCGGGGTCGCCGAAGCGGACGTTGAACTCGATGAGCTTTGGGCCTTCTGGCGTGATCATAAGCCCGGCGAAGAGCACGCCGACGAATGGGCGGCCTTCGGCCTTCATCCCACGCAAAGTCGGCAGGATGATTTGCTCCATCGTTTGATCGCGCACTTTGTCGGTGAAGACGGGCGCCGGTGAATAGGCGCCCATGCCGCCAGTGTTGGGGCCTTTGTCGCCATCATAAGCGCGCTTGTGATCTTGCGCTGCGATCAGTGGGATCGCGGTTTCGCCGTCGCAGAGCGCAAAGAAGCTGGCTTCTTCGCCGGGCAGAAAATCCTCGATGACGATGCGCTGACCGGCGGTGCCGAATTTGCGGAGGAACAGAATCTCATCGATCGCGGCGTCCGCCTCGCGGCGGGTCTCAGCGATGATGACGCCTTTGCCGGCGGCGAGGCCGTCAGCTTTGATGACGAACGGCGGCTCACGATCGCCGAGATAGGCTTTGGCGCGGATGGCGTCGTCGAAGACTTGATAGCCGGCGGTGGGGATGGCGTGGCGGGCGCAGAAATCCTTCATGAAGGCTTTGGAGGATTCCAATTCCGCCGCCGCTTGCGTCGGGCCGAAGCACGGCACGCCGACTTTCGCCAAGCTATCGGCGAGCCCTGCGGCTGCGGCCACTTCGGGGCCGATGACGACGAGGTCGATCTGTTCGCGCATGGCAAAGGACGCCAGATCGCCGGCCGCATCGACTTTGATCGGGACCGTTCGGCCGAGTTCCGCGAGGCCGGGATTACCGGGCGCGGAAATGAGTTCCGAAACCAGCGGGCTCTGTTTCAGTTTCCAGCCCAAAGCGTGCTCGCGCCCGCCCGATCCGACGATGAGAATCTTCATGTGTGTGGATTGCGGCGGGACGTCGCGCTGGTCAAGCGGAGAGGCGGGCTAGGCGGCCGCGATGTATCCGGCGATCGAGGCCAAGAAACGCTGCCAAGCCGCCGCCATGTCAGCCGACCACGTCTCGGCGCAGACAGCGCGCACCACATCCCGGATCGTTGCGAAAAAATCCGCGAACGCCTCGCGCGGCACGTTGTAGCCATCGTGGTTCGTCGCTTCAGCGCTGATCAGATTGTGGGCGTAGGCGCGTGGGCCAATGAAATCGAGAATGGCGTCGAACGCGCGCGAGAGCATCTCGCCGCGCACGGCGCCGTCGGTGTCCATGACAAAGAGAGGCTCGAGTTCCGGGCGATCGTGGAAAAGGCGTTCGTAGACGGCGGCTGTAAGATCGCCGCCGCGCTCGGCGGCGGTTTCGAGGCTTTGCGCGATCAGCGCGGCGTCCTCGGGCGGCGTCACTTGAAGCGCAGCACCCATGCGTGCAGCGCTTCAAGATACTTGCCCAGGAACTCCGCCGTCTTTGCGTCTGTTAGTTCGCCGGTTGCGTCGAACTTCTCGTGCGCGCGGAAGACGAGGATTTCGGGCTGCGGCATGCAGAACGAATTGGTGAACTCGAAGGCTTGGCGCAATTGGCTTTGGCCGCGTGCGGAGCCGGTTTGACCGGGTGAGGCGCCGATGATGCCGACGGGCTTGCCGCCAAGCGGCGCGCCGCGGGCGGGGCGCGAGGCCCAGTCGAGCGCGTTCTTCATGACGCCGGGGACGCCGTGATTGTATTCGGGCGTGACGAAGAGAACGCCGTCAGCGGCGGCGATGCCTTGCTTGAATGCTGCGACCCCCGGCGGATCGCCGGCGGCTTCGACATCGCCGTTATAGAGCGGCACATCATCGAGATCGTGCGGAGTGATCGTCACGTCGGCGGGCGCAAGCTTCACACAGGCGCGCAACAAGGCGCGATTGAGCGAGCCTTTGCGCAAGCTGCCCGCGACGCCGAGTATGTTTATCGAACTCATGGCGCACTTATGCACCGCCGGCGTGCCGTCGGCAAACACCGGCGGTCCGTATTATGCAGGCGTCACGATGCGATCGACGCCGGCTTGCACGATCGGGTGATAGCGCCCGCGCACATTTCGATAGAGCGTGCGCGCGAGGTTTTGGCCCCAGGCGCCTTCATCCATCAGCGCGCGATAGATCGGACGCACGAACTTGCCGCGACCTTGCTCGCTGAGGAAACGCTCCACAGCCGGGCCGGACGGCTGATAGCCGTTGCGGACTGCGATCATCAACCAATCAAAGCGCACCTCCATGTTGCCGATGGTGTCGAGCGCGAAGGCGCGTTCGAGTTCGCGCAGACGCTCGGCCGGAAGTTGGCGAGGCATGGTTTGCAAATAGCGCTGGCGCTGCATCGTGTTCCAATGCTCCCACGGCGCAGCGGCGGCTGGGCCGCCCGCGACGAAGGCCGCGACATAGTTTGGAATTTCATCGAAGCCCGACGCGACAGGCGCCACGGCGTTTGACGGAATGCCGGGCTCGTAGGCCCATTGATCCAGCATCAAACGCTCTTCCAGTGCTGCATCACCGCGCACGACGTGCTGGCGGAAGTCGGCGAGGAAGGCTTGCGTCGTCATCGGCTGGAAGGCGTAGCGATCGAAGTAGGAGCGCAGATAGCTGTCGAGCCGGTCGCGGCCGACGATGCGTTCGACGGTGCGCAGGAAGGTCGCGCCCTTGTCGTAAGTGATGGCGCTAGAGTTTTCGTTGGCGTCGACTTCACCGACCCAATGCAGGCGTTGGCCGTCAGGCGTGACGGTGGTGAGTGCGGCTTGAATGTCTGACCATGCCAGCGCCTCTGCCATCCGCGCATGCTCGGCGCCGAACAACGCTTCGCCGATGCGGCCTTCGATGTAGGAGGTGAAGCCCTCATTGAGCCAGCTATCGGCCCATACCGCGTTGGTGACGAGGTTGCCGGACCATGAGTGCGCGAGTTCGTGCGCGACGAGCGAAACGAGGCTGCGATCACCGGCGAGGAAGGTGGGCGTAAGGAAGGTGAGGCGCGGATTTTCCATGCCGCCATACGGGAACGACGGCGGCAGGATCAGCACGTCGTAACGGCCCCAGCGATAGGGGCCGTAAAGCGCTTCGGCTACGTCCATCATGCGTTCCATGTCGGCGCATTCGTACGCGCCGCGCTCGACGACGCTCGGTTCGGCGTAAACGCCGGTGCGCGGGCCGACAGCGCGGAATGCGAGATCGCCGATGCCGATGGCGATGAGATAAGGCGGGATCGGTTGCGGCATGCGGAAGCGGAAGGCGCGTTGACCTTCGCCGGCAGGCTCGCCGTCGGGCGTCAGCATCTCGGCGCTCATCACCGCTTTCAGATCGGCCGGGACGACGATGCGTGCGTCATAGGTTTGACGGATGCCGGGGCTGTCTTGCGTTGGGATCCAAGTGCGGTTGTGGATCGACTGGCCTTGGCTGAACAGGAAGCGTTTGTTGCTGGCGGTTTGCGCCGGCTCCAGCCATTGCAGCGCGCTTGCATTGGGCGCGCTCTCGTATTCGATTTCGATCTGACGCGCGCCGTTGAGCTGAATGGTGAGCGGCGCGCCTTTGCCGGCGCTGACTTCGCCGATCGTGTAAGCGGCCTCGCGTGTGCCGGCGCGCACGGCGCGGATCACGAGGCCATCGCTATCCAGCACGATCTCGCGCGCATCATTGCGGGCGACGATGTCGAGCGTGGCTTTGCCGTGGAAGACCTTGCGGTCGAAATCGGCTGTGAGGTCGAGCGAGACGTGGCGCACGCGGGCTTCATCGGGGCGGGCGTGGCTGCTGGTGTCGTGCGGTAGCGGCGCCATCGGATCAGCCGCGCCGACCGTACTGGCGCAGGCGCTGAGCGCGGGAATGGCGATCGCGGAAAGCAGCAGAGTGCGGCGAAGCATAGGCGGGTCCCCCAGGGATATGATTTTGGCCGGTAAGAACCCGCTCCTGCCGCGAGGGGCAAGATGGTAAGCGCAGCGCGCGACAATGGGACCGCAGGAGCATGGGATAGCGGTCATTTCGGGCTCGGGATGGCCCGAGTCGCCCTATATAAGGGCCCATGACCGAGGCTGCGGCGGCTCACGCTCAATCCAATCTGCCTGAACTGAGCGTCAGCGAGCTGGCGCAGGCGGTGAAGCGCACGATGGAGACCAATTTCGACCGCGTGCGGGTACGCGGCGAATTGGGCCGGGTGATGATCGCCAAGTCCGGCCACCTCTACGTGGATTTGAAGGACGAAGGCGCGACGATTTCCACGGTGATGTGGAAGGCCAACGTGCAGCAGCTCGGCTTCAAGCCTGAGGAGGGCCTGGAGGTCGTCGCTGAGGGGCGGCTTTCGACTTATCCGGGGCGTTCGCAATATCAGCTGATCTGCGATCGGATGGCGCCGGCAGGTGTCGGCGCGTTGCTGGCGCAGTTGGAGAAGCTGAAGGCGAAGCTGCAAGCGGAAGGGCTGTTCGCGCGCGAGCGGAAGAAGCCGATCCCCTATCTGCCGCGCACGATTGGCGTGGTGACGTCGCCGACCGGCGCGGTGATCCGCGATATATTGCATCGCTTGGGCGAGCGTTTTCCGTGTCGCGTTCTGCTGTGGCCGGTGCTGGTGCAAGGGCCGGAAGCCGCGGGGCAGGTGGCGCGCGCGATTAAGGGCTTCAATGCTCTCACCGGTGATCTTCGTCCCGATGTGTTGATCGTCGCGCGCGGCGGCGGCTCGATCGAAGATTTGTGGGCGTTCAACGAAGAAATCGTGGTGCGCGCGGCGGCGGCGAGTGAGATCCCACTGATCAGCGCTGTTGGTCACGAAACTGATACGACGTTGATCGATTATGCGTCCGATCTGCGCGCGCCGACGCCGACGGGCGCTGCTGAGAAAGCCGTGCCGGTGCGCGCCGAGTTAATCGAACGCATCACCTCAATCGATGGCCGCTTGAAAAACAGCTTGGTGCGCGGGCTTGAGCGTCGGCGTACTGAATTGCGTGCGGCTGCGGGAAAGCTGCCGCGGCTGGAGACGCTCTTTCAAATTCCGCAGCAGCGTTACGACCGCGCGGCGGAGCGTTTGAACGCAGCGCTCGTCACCAATACGCGCGCGGCGCAATCCAAGCTGGATCGCGTGGCTGCGCGGCTGCGGCCGGAGGCCTTGAGCCAGGATATTTTGCGCCGGCGCGATTTGCTGGCGCGGAGTGCTGTGCGGTTGCAGCCCGCGATCAAACGCGCACTTGAAGCGCAGCGCAAGCACTTGGACGCCTCCGCGCGCATGCTGGAGAGCCTCTCGCACAAGAAGGTGCTGGAGCGCGGGTTCGTGATGGTGCACCGCGAGGACGGCACGCTCGTGCGCGCGGCCAAGGATTTGTCGTCCGGCGATGTGGTGGAACTGACGTTTGCGGACGATAAGGCAAAAGCCGTGATCGATCCGCCGCCCGGTGCGGAGCCCGCCAAAACCAAGCCCAAGGGCAAGCCCGGCGGCGATCAAGGCAGCCTTTTCTGACCCGTCGTTGGGGTGACGTTCAGGCGCTCCGGGGGTAAAAGACTCGCATGAACAAGCACGATCCGGGCGGGGCTGAAGCGAAGCTCCATTATGGCGATAACGAAATCAGCATCCTGAAGCAGGGCACGCATGTGCTGTGCGCCGTGAGCGGAGAGCGCATTCCGCTGGATGAACTCAAATATTGGAGCGTCGATTTGCAGGAGGCCTATCGCGGCCCGGCGGAGGCCACGCAGCGCTGGAAGCAGCTTGAAGCGGAGAAGCGCAAATGAGATTCCTGGCGGGGGCGCTCTTCTTTTTAGCGGCGTGCGCTGCGGCGGAAGCGCCGGCGCAATCGGAGCCGGCTGCACCAGTCGCGCAGCCTGCGCCCGCGCCGGAAGCCAATGTGCCGCGCGACGTGACGTTCCGTTGTGCTGGCGCATTCACGCAAGGCGGCATCGCCGTGTGCCAGGGTGCGCCGGGATCGGACGTGCGCATTGAAGGTGAGAGTGTCGGCCAGATCGACGCCAATGGTTGGATCGTCGTTGGCTTCAACCGCGAAGCGCCGGCGCAGCTGACGATCGAAGCGGTTCACGCGGGCACGACGGCAAGTCAGCGCTTGGAGATCGCGCGGCGCCAATTTGACATTCAGCGCATTGACGGCTTGCCGCAGCAAACGGTGACGCCAACCGATCCAGCCGTACAAGCGCGGATCGCGCGTGAGGCGGCGCTGAAGCAAATCGGCTTTGCCAGCCAGGCGCCGATAACGGGTTTTCTCGATGGCTTCATCATGCCGGTCGAGGGCGGGCGCGTTTCCGGCACGTGGGGCAATCAGCGCATTCTGAACGGCACGCCGTCAACGCCGCACTTCGGTTACGACATCGCAGTGCCGACTGGCACGCCGATCCGGGCGCCGGCGGCAGGCGTGGTGACGCTTGCCAATCCGGACATGCACTATGAAGGCGGGCTCGTGTTCATCGATCACGGCCAGGGCCTCATCACGATGTATCTGCACATGAGCCGGCTCGATGTGGCGGTCGGCGATGTGGTGACGCAGGGCCAAATCCTCGGCGCTGTCGGCTCAAGCGGCCGCGCGACCGGCCCGCACCTGTGCTGGCGCATGCGCTGGAACGGGCGACAGCTTGATCCGAGCGTGGCAGTGCAAGGTTTGGCGACGGCGCGGGCGGAGTTGGTTCGCTAGCGCGTCACCACGTGCGCGACCAGCACGACGGCGATCTCATCTGTCTCGTTGCGCCATGAGTGCGCGGTGCTCACGTCTTCGCGGGCGATGTCGCCGGCGCGGTAGGTGAGCGCGTCGAGGCAGGTGTTGCGGCGTTCCACGAGTTCACCGGAGACGATGAGCGCCATGCCTTGGACGGCGCTGTGATCGTGCCAAGCGATGACGCCGCCGGGTTGGATGGTGAGGCGGCGCAGGCGCACGGCGCGGGTGGGATCGGCGAGCGGTGTCAGCGCCACGTCTTCGCCGAGCACGCCGATCTGCGCGCCGAAGCCTTCGCTCTGCGCGTTGGCTTGTTGGCGTGCAGCTGGGCATTCGCGCACGCGGGCGTTCTGCACCGCGATAAGGGCGGCGTCCGGCGTCGTCGTGACATTGGCGTTGACGGAGACGCATGCCGAAAGCAGCGCCGCGGCGCCGAGCATTAATGTGCGCATGAATTCCTCCCGCCGTCAGTCTGCCGCGTTGAAAATGGTCCGCAAGGTTTTTCGCTGTTTGTCGGCCTCAAACCAGAAGAGGCCGAGGAATACGCCGTAAAGCAGCGCCAACATGAACGCAGCTTGGAGGCCGATGCCTTCGCTCACGGCGAGAAAGGCGATCACCGCGGCCGCCCATAGTCCCGATATGATGAGGATTGGGAGCGCAGGGCGCATGCGGATGGTGATCAGCGACATCGCGCCAACGCTGCGGACTTCGCCTTTAACGATGGGCAAGAAGGCGTTGTTGTAGCCGGTCACGCGATTGATCTCGAAATTGTCGCCGAGGACTTTACCTTCGAAGCGATTGTCGTTCGCGCTGCTTGGCCAGCGGAGGCGGAACCACTTCACGGGCTCGACGCGCGCGGAGATGGCGGCGATGGCGTCTTCACGGCGCAGCGGCGTTGAAATCTCGAACTGGTGATAAGGAAGCACCCAGTTCACATCACGCCTGCCTGATGCCAGGCCTCTTTCGGCCAGCGGCGGTGCGACCAGAACCATTGGCCGGGCGCTTCGCGGATGCGCGCCTCCATGAATTCGTTGATGCGCTTCACGCCTGCGAAGACGGCTTCGTCCGTCGGGTTGTCGTAATCGAGCGGGATCGGGTCGTAGGCGCGGGCGACGAATTTGACGCCATCGATGCGGCGGCCAGTGATCGGGATCAGCGGGACTTTGAAACGCAGCGCGAGGCGCGTGGGGCCATCGGCGGTCATGCAATCGTAGCCGAAGAGCGGCACGGCGAGACCGGCATTGTACTTCTGATCGTTCATCAGCGCGATGCCGCGGCCTTGCTTCAGCGAGCGCAGCAAACCCATGCCGCCTTCTTTGCCTTTCGCCGCTTGCAGCGTCAGGCCGAACGCAGCGCGCGTATCGACGATGTATTTGTCGATGATCGGATTGTTGGCGGGGCGGTAGGTGAAGTGGCAATTGGGATCGGTTTGCGCGAGGCAGAGCGAGGTGACTTCCCAATCGGTGAAGTGGCCGCCGATATAGACCGCGCCTTTGCCGAGCGTGGCTTCGACAATCTCTTTGCCTTCGAAGCGCAACTCGCCGCTACGGTATTGCTCAAGGAAGTTATCCATGTGCGGAAACTCGCCCGTCATGCGGCCGAGCTCCTGGAAGGATTCATGGCGGACTTTGCGGTGCCAAGCGTCGCTCTCTTCCGGGAAGCACATCTTGATGTTGCGCAGCGCGGTTTTCCAGGCGCTGCTCACCGGCGCGATCGCCGGCACAATGGCGCCGCCCCAGCGCGATGCACGCTCAACGCCCAGCGCGCCAAGCCCGCCGACATAGACGTTCCACGCCAGCGCCTGCAGGCGAAATCCGAGATCGAGCGGCTTAGACTTGGCCATGCGTCGAATTCATCCGCGATCGAATCGGCGCGAGCAAGGCGTCCAGCGCGGTTTCATCGTCAAAGCGGGCCGCGACGGGCAAAATCGCGACACGTGCGCGCCATTCGGGCGAGAGCCGGGCGGCGTCTTTTTCGGTGGTAATCAGCATTGCATCGCGCTCGTCCGCCATTTGCGCGAGCACGCCGAGATCGTCTTCGGTGAAATAGTGGTGGTCGGCGAACGGCACCGCTTCGGTGACCTCGCCGCCCATTGCCGCCAAAGTGTCGAAGAATTTCTCGGGGCGCGCGAGACCCGCGAAGGCGACGAGATTGCGGTCGGGGGCAATGCCTGCGGGTTCGAGGCGTGCATGCAGGATCGGTTTCGCAAAGCCGGTGAGCCAGTCGAGGCTCGGCGCTTCGTCGTCGCCGCTGCGGGCGCTGTGAAGAATGATCACGGCATCTGCGCGGGCGAGGCCGTCAGCGAGGCGTTCGCGTAGGGGGCCGGCGGGAAACACTTGGCCGTTGCCGATGCCGAAGCCGGGATCGACGGCAATGATGGAAAGGTCTTTCGCCAGTTTCGGGTTCTGAAATCCGTCATCCATGATGATGGCGTGCGCGCCGGCTTGGGCGGCAGCCATGGCGCCGGCGAAGCGGTCGCGCGCGATCCAGGCGGCGCCATCGCGCGCGTGCAGCAGCGGCTCATCGCCGACTTCGCGCGCATCCATATCGGAGGTGACACGCAGCGGGCCTTCGATGCGGCCGCCATACCCGCGCGATAGCGTATGCACGTTCGGCCCGAGCTTGGACCGGAGCGCGCGTGTGATCGGCGTCTTGCCCGCGCCGCCGACAGTGAGGTTGCCGATGCAAATGACCGGCACGGGTGCGCGCCGTGAAACCGTGGTGTTCTGCCGTTGCGCCGCTGCAAAAGCGTAGAGCCAAGAAACCGGCGTCAGCAGCGCCCGCAACGCGAGCGCCGCGTCGCGCCCGCCGACATCGGCTTTCCAGAACTCAGGCGGACGCATGAGCGGCCTCTGCGTTCGCCCGCGCCGGCATCAAGGCGAGCAATTTTTCTGCGGTTTCGCCGAGCGCCCCGGCGCCTTGAGCGGTGGCCGCTTGTGCGGCGGCGCACTGATGTGCGCGCGCGGCATCGTCGCGCCACAGCGCCGCGACCTGTTCTGCAAGTTCATCGGCGCCGCCGACAATGTTTGCGCCTCCCGCGTCGATGATGGCGTCGAACACGTCCTGGAAGCTCTCATAGTGCGGGCCGGTGAGAATGGCGGAGTTCAGCTTGGCCGGCTCGATCGGATTATGGCCCTTCAAATGATAGATGAGGCTGCCAGAGACGAGAGAAACGGGCGCGAGATCGTAGAACAAGCCAAGTTCGCCCAGCGTGTCGGCAACATAGACGCGTGCATCGCCAATTGGCTCGAACCGCGCCCGGCGCGGGGCGCCGCCGGCTAAGGATGCGATGGCTTCGCCGCGATCGGGGTGGCGGGGCGCAATGATCAGCAACGCGTTGGGGTATTCAGCGAGCAGACGGCCATGTGCTTCGAGCGCGATTTCGTCTTCGCCTTCGTGTGTGGAGGCGGCGAGCCAAAGCGGCCGGGCGCCGATTTGCGCGGCAAGCGCTTCGCGCGCGCCGGCATCCACGAGCGGCGCCGGCGCTGCGAGTTTGAGATTGCCCAGCAGCGGCACGGGCTTGCCGCGTACGACGCTGAGCGCATCCGCGGTGCGCGCGTCGGCGGCCGCGACGAAAGCGAACGCTTTCAGCAATCGCGCGCCTGCTGTGCGCCAGCGGCTCCAGCGTGCGAGAGATTTCGGGCTCATTCGCGCATTGATCAGCGCGAGGGGAATACGGCGCTTCTCGGCGGCGAGAATGAGGTTGGGCCAAAGCTCGCTTTCCAGAAAGACACCGAGATCGGGGCGCCAATATTCCAAAAAGCGGCGCACGGCCCCGGCGCTGTCGAGCGGTACATAGACGTGCGTGAGGCGCGGCAGGTTGCGGCGGGCGACGAGGTCAGCAGATGTTTTGGTGCCGGTGCTGACCAGGAACGAGAGCGAGGGATCGCGCGCAGCCAGCGTCTCGATGAGCGAAAGCGCAACGCCGCTCTCGCCAACGCTCGCGGCATGAAGCCAAACCAATTTGCCGGCAGGACGAAGCGATGTGTAGCGACCGAACCTTTCAGGCAGGCGCGCGCGATCTTCCTTGCCATCACGCGCGCGGCTGTTCAGCCACAGCCCTGCAAATGGCGCGACGACAGCCGTCGCGGCCGCGTAGAGTGCAAGGGCTGGCGAGAAGCTCACGTTGCGGCTGGCTCTGCGTTTGGCGTCGCAGCTGGGCTCGCGGCCGGCATGATTGGCTCCACGCCTGCAAGGCGATCTGCTTCCGCGGCGATCCGGTTCATCTCGATTTCGAGTGCAAGACGTACGCGCTCTATTTCTGCATCGCTCGCATCGGGCGATGGCGGAGGGATGGGGTTGCCCCACACCAAGGCGCCGCGTCCGAACGGGAGCGGCAATATGAAGTGATCCCAGCTTTCGTTGAAGACGAAGCGGTTCGAGGTCGACCACGTCACCGGCAATAAAGGTGCGCTAGCGAGCTTGGCGAGCTGCACAGAGCCGCGCTTGGCGCGCATGCGCGGCCCAGTCGGTCCATCGGGGGTCATGCAGATGACGCCGCCGCCGTCGATATGGCGGGCCATAGCGCGGAGCGCTTCGGCGCCGCCTTTGCGCTGCGTGCCTTTGGCTGCGGATCCGCGAATGACCTCCGCGCCCACTGCGCTTGCCGTGTGCGCCACGATCCCACCTTCACGCGACATTGAGATCAGCATCTTGGCCTTTGGCACGCCCGGCTTGAACGACCACATCTTGTGCACAAGTGAGAAGCGGCCATGCCAAATGCATCCGATCAGCTTGCCGCCGTCCGGCCGCCAAAACGGTTCGATGGCGGAACGATTGACCAGGTTCCAGCGCGTGGTCGCCCCGACGAACAGCATATAGCCGCCGATGGCTCGCCCGATCAGGTACTGGACGACAGAATTGCCGAGAAATTTCTTGGCCATGAGCTCGCTGGTCGCGCCGCTTCCGAGTTTGCGCGTAGCCCCTTATACGGGGGCCGCCCGCCCCGGCGCCAGCAGCCCTTTGACGTGAGATGACCAAGACCGAGGAGAAACCGCCGCGCTTTGACCTGACCACCCCCCAGGGGCGGCGGCGGGCGAATGCCGACCTGATCTGGGCGGACCACGGGTTTTTGCGGGCTCGGTTTTCGAATTTCCACTGGATTGAAGAGGGGGTGATGGCGCGGGCGAACCAGCCTTCGCCTGAGGCGGTGGCGCGCTACGCCGAGATGGGGATCAAGACGATTCTCAATCTGCGTGGGCCATCCGACACAGGTTATTACGCGCTTGAGCTCGAGGCCTGCGCGCGCCACGGCGTCACCATGATCGATGCGCGCATGCACTCGCGCGAGCCGCCGAGCGTTGAGCAAATTCGCAAAGCGAAGGAGCTGTTCGAGACGATCGAATATCCGGCGCTGATGCACTGCAAATCCGGCGCAGACCGCGCTGGTGTGATGGCGGTGCTCTATCGGCACTTCAAGATGGGCATGCCGATCGCAGACGCTGTCGAGCAATTGTCGCTGAAGTACCTGCACGTGAAGCAGGGCAAGACCGGCATGATCGATTTCTTTTTCGCCACGTATCTTGAAGAGACCAAAACAAGCGGCAAATCTTTCATGGATTGGGTTGAGCAAGATTACGACAAGCCGAAAGTCAAAGAGGCTTTCATGGGCGAGTGGTGGGCGAACATCCTCGTCGACAAAATCCTGCGCCGCGAGTGAAGCAGCGGGGGCGCTGCCTTACACAAATTGGGTGCGGTTTGCTGTCCACTGCTCGGGCGTTTGCGACCACTCATCATTGGCGATGGCTTCGAATGGCGGCGGCAGGGTGATTGGTCCCAGATTTACCGAGCCAAGCTTTCGCGCCAATCGCTGCGAGGCCGTATTTGCGGGACGAATTGTGTGGATCACACGGGTGCGATCCAGTGTGAAGAACGCGAAGTCCATCGCTGCTACCGCGCCTTCCAGGGCGTAACCTTTGCCCTGGAATTCCGGCAGCAGCATCCAACCGACCTCGATACACGGCCAGCCATATGGCTTTGTCGGGCCGAAGCGACCGATGAAGCGATTGCTGGATTTTTCGACGGCGCAAAGCGCGCCCCATCCCATGATCGACCAGTGGCCGGCGACGGAGAGGAGTTGGCTCCAGCTTTCGCGGCGATCTTGAACTGAGCCTGTGTTGGCCTTCACGCTTTCGTCGGCCTCCATCAACGCCCACGCATCGAGGTCATCCTTGATTGGCGGACGCAGGATCAGACGCTTCGTTTCGACGATCGTCACGGTTTTAGGGCGCCGACCATTTCGTGGCCTTCGCCGCCTAGGATTTCGAGCTGCGCGATTGTGCCTTCGGCGATTTCGTCGTCGCTATCGACGTAGGTGACGCCGTCGATCTCGGGGGCGTCGGCCTTGGTGCGGAAGGCGTAGGCTTCGGCGTCTTCGTCCCAGCCGTCGCAAATGGCGTCGACGGTTTTGCCGATCATGGATTGCAGGCGCTGGTGCGCGAGCGTGGTTTGCACTTCCATGAAGCGGTCGTAGCGTTCGTCGACGTCGTCCTGATCGACGTGATCGGGGAGATCGCGTGACGGCGCGCCGTCGACGTTCTCGTATTTGAAGACGCCGGCGCGATCGATTTCGGCTTCTTCGATGAAATCGAGCAGCGTTTCGAAATCGTCTTCGGTCTCACCGGGGAAGCCGACGATGAACGATGAGCGAATGGTGAGGTCGGGGCAGATTTTGCGCCACGTCTTAATGCGATCGAGGACTTTGTCTTGGTTCGCGGGGCGGCGCATAGCTTTCAGCACATTCGGCGAGGCGTGCTGGAACGGGATGTCGAGGTACGGAAGGATTTTGCCTTCCGCCATTAGGCCGACGACTTCATCGACGTGCGGATACGGATAGACGTAGTGGAGGCGGACCCAGGCGCCCAGATCGCCGAGCTCTTTGCAAAGATCGTAGAATTTCGCGCGGACCATGCGGTCCTTCCATTTGCTCTCGGCGTATTTCACGTCGACGCCGTAGGCTGACGTGTCTTGTGAGATGACCAGCAGCTCTTTGACGCCGGCTTTCACCAACGACTCTGCTTCTTTCAACACAGCGTTGGCGGGGCGCGAGACGAGGTCGCCGCGAATGCTCGGGATGATGCAGAAGGTGCAGCGGTTGTTGCAGCCTTCGGAAATTTTCAAATAGGCGTAGTGGCGCGGCGTGAGGCGATAGCCGCCTTCGGGCACCAGATCGATTTTCGGATCGTGCAGTTGCGGTAGATGCGTGTGCACGGCGCCGACGACGGCTTCGTATTGGTGCGGGCCGGTGATCTCGAGCACTTTCGGGTGCGCTTCGCGGATCAGCGACTCTTCCTTGCCGAGGCATCCGGTGACGATGACCTTGCCGTTCTCGGCAATGGCTTCGCCGATGGCGTCTAAGCTTTCGGCCTTGGCGCTATCGAGGAAGCCGCAGGTGTTCACCACGACGAGGTCGGCGCCTTCGTAGGAGCCGCTGAGCTGATAGCCCTCGGAACGCAGGCGCGTGATGATGCGCTCGCTATCGACGAGGGCTTTGGGGCAGCCGAGCGAAACGACGCCGATGGTGGGGGCTTTTGCGGACATTGAGGCGGGGGCTTAGCGGAAAGTGAGCTGGAGCCCAAGGGTCAATGCTGCGTTGTCAGGCGGTCTTGCTTGCGTCTAGATGCGCGCGGGGGACGTCAAATGCGCTTCTTTCGTCGGATCGGCGAACTCAAGGGCTGGAAGCGCTTTGGCTTCGAGGTCGGGATTATCGCTATCGGCTTGAGCATCACGCTGATCGCGCAAGAGCTGATCACCAACGCCAGCCGCGCCCGCGAAACGCGCCAAGCAGTCGACGCGGTCGAGGTTGAATTCGTCCAGATTTGGTTTTTCGCCAACGAACGTGCCGCTTTGGAGCCATGCCGCCGCGCGCAATTTGAAGCGCTAAGCGAGCGCTTGCAGCGTGCTGATGCACACTGGACGCCTGACGGCCTCGAACAACCGTCGCAAAGTTCTGATGTCTATATGCTGCCTTCTGTGTTCCGCACGCCGTTGCGGCCGTTCCCGGACATGTCGTGGCAAGCACTGCTCACCAGCAATGCCGCCACTGAGTTGGATCGCGCCCAATTCGCAACGCTGGGAAACATCTTCAATATCGTTGCTGAGATGCGAGGCCTACAGGTCGAGGCTTGGCGTCTGAAGGGCCGGCTTGCACATCTCAGCGTGGCTGGCCCGATGTCAGCTTCAGAGCGGCGCACGGCCTACGACGCCTTCGGCGAATTGGCGGCGATTGAAGCTCTTGTCGCCGCGGATGCGATCGACTTAGGGCGCGCCATCGCGACGATCGACTTTCGCAATGAGCGCATCTTTGACCCCGCACTCTCCGGCTTATCCGCCGAGGAGTTTGAAGCTGCCTTGCTTGCGCAGATCGCAGGGGCGCAAGCAAGTTTCGGCGCATGCTATGACGCCAGCCAGCATCAGCTCTTATTTGACCTCTACAATCGCGTGACCGGCAGCAATCTGACGATCCCACCGCGTGAGGTCGCGCCATGATCTTGCGCCGGATCATCGCGCATTTGGCGCGGCGTGATCGCGCTGCGTGATGGAGTGTTGGCAGACGCCGCGACGTAGTTTTTCCTGTGCATAGAGGGAGGGTTGCATGAAGCGCATGAGCATTTTCGCGACGATGATCGCTGGCGCCGTGTTGTGCATGGCGACCAGCGCCGGCGCCGAACGGATTAGACTGCAATGCGTCCAGGCTGTCTCGGAGGCTTACGAGATGACGGACGGTCAGGTCGGCAATAGCCAATGGTCCAGCCCGACGTGATCCTCGAAATGGACACCGCCACAGGCGAGTTTTCGGTGGGCACGACGCGCGGTCGGTTCACGCTTTCAAACGAGACTTTCATCGGCCTGGCCCATTCGGCGCCATTTTACGGGGCATGGGACATCGATCGCGAAACCGGTCGGATGCTGGTGCTCGGCCATGCCGATATGTCTGGAAACTGGGCGTTTATTCGCCGCGAGGGGACGTGTGTCGGGCCAAATGGCGCTGTTCCGTTTTGAGGTCGGCGCGCGGGTGGTCCGCTGCGGCCAGTCGCCTCTGCTGCGAATGACTTGCAGGAGCGCTCGCGATCAGCTAGGGTTTCTTTGCGGCTGACTCTCAGTCGCCAGATTCGCCTTTGCTTTCAGAGAAGTGCCGGATGTACGTCTGCAATTGTAACGGTGTGACTCGGGCGGAAGTGGACGAAGCCATTTCTGCTGGGGCGGAAGGTCCGGAAGCGGTGCTTGCCCATCATGGGTGCGAGCCATGCTGCGGCCGCTGCCTCCCCGAAATCGCCGATGGCATTTCTAGCGGCGGAATGGCCTGCGCTAAGCGGAGCCTCGTCGCAGCGGAGTAAAGCGCGATGAAGGGTGATGCGGACGTCATTAAACAGCTCAACAAAATTCTCACGAACGAGCTGACGTCGATCAATCAATACTTTCTGCATGCGCGGATGTATCAGTCCGACGGCTACGGCAAGCTCGGCAAGAAGACGTACGAAGAATCCATCGAAGAGATGAAGCACGCGGACCGGATCATAAACCGGATCCTGCTGCTCGAAGGCTTCCCGAACCTTCAGAACCTCAACAAGCTGCAGATCGGCGAGAAGGTGCAAGAGCGCCTGGAAGCTGATCTGAATGCCGAGAAGACCGGGCACGCCGGCATCAAAGAAGGCATCACGCTTTGTGAAGAGAAGAAGGATTACGTCACGCGCGATCTGCTGACGGAGTTGCTCGACGACACCGAAGAGCACATCGACTTCCTCGAGACGCAGCTGCAAAACTTAGCTGAGATGGGCCTGCAGAATTATCTGCAGAGCCAATACGAGCTGGATAGCGCAGCTGAGTGATCAGCGCGCCGGGCTGGAAGCGGGGGCGTAGTCGTAGCTGGCGAGCAGGGCAAAGCCTTCGCCCGTTTCCAGCATCGCCGTCTCACTGGCGTTTAACACCAGCCAGTCGCCGGCTTCCGCGTAGCTCGAGAGTTGGCGCAGCGTCGACGAGAAGGCTTCCTTAGAGTCGCGTCCGCCGATCCAATAATCGACATGCGTTTGCGCAGCTTCGCTAAAGCAGAGCCATGCGGAGCGGCGCAGCATCTGGAAATCGAGCGGCGCGAACATCTTCTTGTAGCGGCCAAACAATCGATCGAGGGCTTCCATGGGGACGCTCGCGAACGTGCCGCCAGGATGGACAACGCTCAGGGTGTCACGCTTCAGGAAAGACGGGTTCTCGGCCAGAAACGCCGCCACGGCTTCGAGTTCGAGAAGCGACACTTGGCCGTGATACTCGGCCAAGTTCATCTCGATCTGTTCGTTGTGACGCAGAACCACCGGCACGCGAGCGACTCCCTTAGCAACAGCCTCTGTTCGCGGGGCCTTTAGGAACCGTTAAGCGTGCGGCGAAAGGCGTCCGCCGCGCGTCGCTTGACATTCACCCTCGGAGCAGGCGGCGTGGGTCGCATGCGAATTTTGCTTCTGCTTGCCGCCTTCGTCGCTGCCTGTTCACAAACCGACACCGCGCCGGACGCGGCGCCCGTGATCGCCGCGGAGCGGGCCTTTGCGGCGGAAGCGGCGCGGATAGGTTGGGTCGAAGCGTTCGAGGCGCACTCCACGGACGATGCGATCGTGCTCAGCGCAGGGCCAGGGAACGCGCACGCTTCACTCGCCGGTATCGATCCGGCCAATCGCGGCGACACCTCACTGGCATGGGCGCCTGATTTCGCCGGCATTTCCCGCGGGGGCGACATCGGCTTCACCACCGGACCTTACAACGGCGGCGGGGCCGCGTTTGGCCAATACTTCACGGTCTGGCGTCTGCAGGCAGATGGCTCGTGGAAATGGATTTATGACGGGGGCACAAACCAGCGTACGCCGACGCAGGTGAACGCTGACGCGGACGTTCGCCAACTGGCTTTTGGCCAACGCGGCGCCGGCTCAGCCGATGCTGCAGTCGCTGCGGTGCGCACCCGTGAGGCCAGCTTCGCTGAGCAGGCGGCTGACAATGCAGGCGAGGCGTTCGAGGCTTGGCTGGCGGAAGGGGCGCGGGTGAATCGGGACGATCAGGCCAGCGCCGAGAGCGTGGAGGCCGCGGCCCAGCTCGTCGGCGCGGGCCCGGTCCGCTACAGCGCGCCGGAGATCATCGAGGCCGGAGCGGCCGGCGATCTCGTTTTCACGCTGGGCGAGGCCCGCTGGGAGGGCGGGGCCGGGTATTATTGCCGGATCTGGGTGCTGACGTCGGCAGGCTGGAAGATCGGCTTTGACCAGATCATTCAGCGCGCGTTGACCCCTTAAGTTTGACTTTCCTGGGCGCTTCCGCCAAAAGCCCCGCTTTCCAGCGCCGGACTTCGTTCCGGATGCGGATTCATACTGGTTGACGGGCGAACCGCCAGGGCAGTCGCAATCTCATTTGTGAGGTTGCCGGGCCCCGTCAGAAGAAGAAGGCGCTCAACCGCGCATGACGAAGCGTATCCAAGCTAAATACAAATCGGACCGCCGGTTCGGCCAGAACCTCTGGGGCCGTCCGAAATCACCGGTGAACAAGCGCCAGTACGGCCCGGGCCAACACGGCCAGCGCCGCAAGGGCAAGACCTCTGACTTCGGCCTCCAACTGGTCGCCAAGCAGAAGCTGCGAATGTACTACGGCAACATCACCGAAAAGCAGTTCCGCAAGACCTACGAAGAGGCCGCGCGCCGCAAGGGCAACACGGCTGAAAACCTCATCGGTCTGCTCGAGAGCCGTCTCGACGCGTTCATCTATCGCTCGAAGTTCGCCCCGACGCCGTTCTCGGCCCGTCAGCTGGTGAACCACGGCCACGTCAAGGTGAACGGCCGCCGCGTGACCATCGCGTCCTACTTGGTGAAGGTCGGCGACGTGATCGAGATGCGCGAGAAGGCCAAGGCCATGGCGCTGGTGTTGGAAGCCGTTCAAAGCGGCGAGCGCGATACGCCAGATTACATCGAGGTCGATCCCAAGGGCATGACGGCGCGCTATCAGCGCGTGCCGGTTCTGGCCGATGTGCCGTACGCGGTGCAGATGGAACCGAACCTGGTCGTCGAATACTACGCCTCGTAAAACGGGCGACAGTTTGAGTTGGCGAAGGCCGGTGCGAAAGCGCCGGCCTTTTGCTTTTGGTGCGATGGCGCTTGCTCTGACGCCGCCCTGGTCGCTTTATGCGGCATGACCGATTGGAAGCTCTTCGACTCTGAACTCCTTGTGGCGCCCGGCGCAAAGTCGAACCTGGCCGGACGGCCTACTGTCCGTGATGATCTCTTGGCTGACAAAGACGCGGCCAAGGACGCGCTCGATGAGTGTTCCAAGGAGATCGATGTGCTGCAGGATCGGCTCTATGCCGAACAGAAGCGCTCGCTGTTGGTGGTGCTGCAGGGCATCGATACATCCGGCAAGGACGGCACCGTGCGCGGCGTGTTCAATCGCTGCGGCCCGCTTGGCGTGAAGGTGACGCCCTTTGGGCGGCCGAGTGAGCTGGAGCTTAGCCATGATTATCTCTGGCGCGTTCACGACGCGGTTCCGCGCAAGGGCGTGATCGGCGTGTTCAACCGCTCGCACTATGAGGACGTGCTGGTAGCGAAGGTGCGCGCGCTAGCGCCGCCGGAGGTGATCGAGCAACGCTATGAGCAGATTAACGCGTTCGAGAAGCACCTGACCGAGAACGGCGTGACCATTCTCAAGTTCATGCTGCACATCTCGAAGGATGAGCAACGCGAGCGCTTGCAGGCGCGTCTCGACGATCCGGCCAAGCACTGGAAATTCAATCCGGGCGATCTGGAAGATCGCGAGCTGTGGGACGATTTCCAAGCGGCGTATGAAATCGCGCTGGATCGCTGCTCAACGCCGCATGCGCCGTGGCGTGTGGTGCCTGCCGACAAGAAATGGCAACGCAACGCGTTCATCGCCGCGATCGTGCGCGGGACGTTGGAAGTGATGAATCCAACTTATCCGGCGAAGAGTTGGAAGGCGGAGGACTACAAGGTCGTTTAATCACGCCGCCGTGTGAAGTGGAACGTGCAGTGCGGTAATGTGATTATATTCACATGCGTACTCACGTCGATCCGACTTTAGTTGAAAGACTCCGTGCAATTTCGGCGGCTTTGCGGCGCGTTTACTCTGCCGAGCCGGCGCATGTGCCGGACGCTATCAAGGACAGGTTGCGGCGTCTGAGAGAGTGCGAGGACGAGGGCGGCGATCGTTCGCGTTAATCGGGCGTCTTGGTGTCCATAAGACGCCACAAGTGCCAAGAGGCGGCGCTTCTCCACGGCGCCCATCGCTCTCCGTAAGCGCCTAGTTCCTTTGGCGTGAAACTTCGCCGATAGAGTTTCTCCGCGCCTTTGCGCACACCCAAATCATCGATCGGCAGTACGTCCGGCCTGCCCAGAGTAAACATCAGATACATCTCGACCGTCCAACGACCGACGCCGCGGGCAGCGGTGAGGCGTTCGATAACCTCTTCATTTGGCAGCCGCGAAAGCGCGCGCGATTGCGGGATGACACCGTCGATGCGCTTCTGCGCGATATCCTGAACGGCGGCGATTTTCTGACGTGAGAGGCCGGCGCCGCGCAGCAAGGTCGGGTCGATGGCGAGGATGTCTTCCGGCTCCGGGTGATCTTTGTCGGGCCAGAGCGCGATGACGCGATTGTGGATGGTGGTCGCGGCTTTGCCGGAAAGCTGTTGAAAAACGACGGCGCGTACGAGCGCGCGATAGGGGTCTTTGTTCTTGGCGAATGTGGTTGGGTAGGGCTCGTGCGTCTTCACCACGGCAGCAAAGCGTTTGCAGAGTTTGCTGAGCTCCCGTTCCGCTTCGCCCACGTCACACTCCCAGCATCGGCCGCAACGTCCGCCAGATCGGCTCTAGCGCAAACCCCAACAGGACGGCGGCGCCTATGATGGCGTTGTGTTTGAACGCCGCAAGCGCCGTTTCCGGACGTTTATCGTCGACGCTTGCGAGCATGGGCCAGATCAGCAGCGCGCCGATCAAGGCAAGCGCGGTGGCGACGATCGGTCCGGCTCCGCCGGCGGCGGCCGCAGCGGTCCAGAGGACAAGCGCAGCGACGTAGAACACCGTCGTCCAGGTGCGCCACTGCCCTGCGAAGAGCCGCGCGGTGGAGCGCACGCCGATCAATGCATCGTCTTCGCGGTCCTGCAGCGCGTAGATCGTGTCGTAGCCGATGGTCCAGGCGATGCAGCCGGCATAGAGCGCGAAAGCTTCGAGCGGCACGACGCCAGTTTGGTAGCTCGAGGCCGCGCCGCCGACGAGCGCACCCCAGCTGAACACGATGCCGAGCCACGCCTGCGGCCACCACGTTATGCGCTTCATCAGCGGATAGAGCGCCACGAGCGGGATGGCGATGAGCGATACGATCTGCGCCATCGTTGGCAGCATGAGTAATGCGATGAGGCCGACTAGGCATTGCGCGATCAGCCACGCCCACGCGTGCTTTAGCGACACCGCTCCGGATGGCAGCGGCCGCAGGCGTGTGCGTTCGACTTTCGCGTCGATGTCGCGGTCAAGAATGTCATTGTAGGTGCAGCCGGCGCCGCGCATGGCGATGGCGCCGAGCAGGAACGCCAGCGCAAACCGCGCATCCTCCCAGTAGAAGCCGTAGCCGGTGCGCGCCACCGCAATGCCCATCAGACACGGCAGCAAAAGCAATTGCCAGCCGATCGGACGATCTAGCCGCGAGAGCTGCGCGAACGGCTTCCACGTGCGCGGCAGCGCCTCGGTCCAATGTTGCTTCAACGCATCGGCGGGTTTCAAATCAGTCACGTTTTGCTATTGCGCGCCGCTTTTGCTTTACGCAAGGCGGGCGTGACGGTAAGTAAGCCGTCCTTCGAAAGAGGAGCTGTCTGGATGAACACCCGCTTGAAATAGCACGGCGCCGCGAACGGTCGCCGCTTGAGCCTCGAGGGAGCTATCGCTGCCTCGGCTCTGAAATCTCTGGCTTCGATCAGGGAAACCGTTGCGCGAGAAAGCTGTGCTGTGGGTGTTTCGGCGTCTTCGACGCTTCGCTTCCAGCGCTCCATTTCCCATTTCCTGTTTTGCGCATGCCGCCGCCGCGCGGCGCGTGCGCGCTGTTTTCGGTGCTGTGATGAGTGACGTGTACGAAATTGACGATGCGGGCGAGGGCGGCAAGCGCAAGGCGAGCTTGCGCCAAGTGGCCGCCTTCATGTGGAAGCATTGGTCGAGCCAGCCGGGCAAGCTCGCGTTGGTGGGGCTCTTCTTTGGTTTGGCGATCGTCGCCGATTTGGCGATGCCGTTTGCATCGAAGCATCTGGTCGACGCGTTGACGGCTGGACCGTCAGAAGCAGGGCAACGCATGGCCGCTTGGGGCTATGGCGTCGTGGTGGCGCTGGCGTTCGTGTTTTACATGTCGCGCAACATCGGTGTGCGTTTCCACATTCCGTTCGCTTCCAAGAACATGGAGCGGATCGTCACGGACGGTTTCCGCGACGTGCAGCGTTTCTCCGCCGATTGGCATGCCGACAATTTCGCCGGCGCGACGGTGCGGCGCGTTTCGCGCGCGATGAATGCGTACGACGTGATCTCGGATACATTGGTGTGGTTCCTGATCCCGGCGATTGCCGTGCTCATCGGCGTGACCGTGCTCACTTTCATGCAATGGCCGGTAATCGGCGCGTTCACGGGCGCAACCATCTTGGCGTTCTTGGCGGTCGCTTACCTGACCAGTCGCTATTATGTGGCCGAACCGCTCAGCCGCTACATCAAAGCTGACACCGCCATCGGCGCCGCATTAGCGGACGCCGTTTCTTCGAACGCGACGGTCAAAGCGTTCGGCGCGGAAGCGCGCGAGCAGACGCGGTTCGACGGCGTGGTTCAGTCTTGGACGAAGGAAGCGAACACGACGTGGAGCCGCTTCACCAATGCGTGGGTGGTGCAGAACATTCTGCTCTGGATTCTGCAGGCGGGGCTGCTTGGCCTTGTGCTGCTTGAATGGAGCAAGGGGCGCGCGACGGCCGGTGATGCGGTGTTCGCGATCACCTCGTTTTTGCTCGTCTCCGGCTATCTGCGGATGCTCGGTGAGAACGTGCAGAATTTGCAGAAGGGCATCGCCGACCTCGAAGACGTCGTCGCGTATGCGCTTGAGGATGCCGTTGTCGTCGATCGTGCTGACGCAAAGCCGTTCAAGCCGAGCGCTGGCCATGTCGTGTTCGACGCGGTGTCGTTCGGTTACAAGAACGCGGCCGATAAGCTCTATCGCGATTTCTCGCTGGAGATCGCGCCGGGCGAGACGGTTGCGCTCGTTGGGCCCACGGGCTCGGGCAAGACGACGTTCGTGAAGCTGGTGCAGCGTCTCTATGACGTCGATGGCGGCGCGATCCGCATCGACGGCCAGGACGTGCGTGCAGTGACGCAAGCGAGCTTGCGTCAGAACATTGCGCTGGTGCCGCAGGACCCAGCGCTGTTTCACCGCTCGCTGCGTGAGAACATCGCCTACGCCAATCCGGATGCGACGATGGATGAGATCATCGCGTGTGCGAAGCGTGCACGGGCGCATGATTTCATCGCTAAGCTTCCGAATGGCTACGAGACGGAAGTCGGTGAGCGCGGCGTGAAGCTTTCGGGCGGCGAGCGTCAGCGCGTGGCTTTGGCGCGCGCATTCCTGGCCAACGCGCCGATCCTGATCCTCGACGAGGCGACATCGTCTCTCGATGTGGAAACCGAGCGCGACGTGCAGGCTGCGATGGCGGAGCTGAAGCAAGGGCGCACGACCATCGTCATCGCCCACCGGCTCTCCACCGTGCGCGAGGCGGATCGGATTCTGGTGTTCGAGCAGGGCCGCATCGTCGAGCAGGGCAAGCACGCCGAGTTGATCGGCGCCCACGGCCTCTACGCGCGCCTCAATGCCATGAGCCGCGGCGATATGCTGGCGGACGAGGCGGCTTAAACGCCGGCGGCGCTTGCATGAGCGCCGCCGGCGCGGCAGCAAGATGCGATGCCTGAGCCGCGCCTGATGATTGATGACGCCTTAGCCTCCGGCGCGGAGATCGCGCTGGAGGAGGGCCAAGCGCGCCATGTCGGGACCGTGCTGCGGCTCGACGCTGGCGATGCTGTGCGTGTGTTCAACGCGCGTGACGGAGAATGGCGCGCGCGTGTCAGCGCAAAGACAAAGCGCGGCATGAGTGTGCGCGTGGAGGAAAAGCTCCGCGACGCGCGGGCTGCGCCCGATCTCGATTTGCTGTTTGCGCCGGTGAAGCGCCACGCGACCGATCTGATCGTTGAGAAAGCCACGGAGCTTGGCGTGCGCCGCATTCGCCCGGTGATCACGCAGCGGACTATTGCGGAGACGGTGCGGGTCGATCGCTTAACCGCAATCGCGCGCGAGGCAGCGGAGCAGACCGAGCGCTTCGATGCGCCGGAAGTGTTCGACGCGGTATCGTTGGTGCGCGCGCTCGATGGCTGGGATGCGGCGCGGCCGCTGATCTATGCGGATGAAGCTGGCGATGATGTGAGCGCGGCTTGGGGCGGCGAGCGCGGGCGAGGTGTGGCGTTATTGAAATCCTCCCCCCTTGCGGGGGAGGTGTCGCCGAAGGCGACGGAGGGGGGTATCGGCGCCGGCGCCTCCACCCCCTCCCCCTCCCCGCGAGGGGGAGGGGAGAAGCTGGCGTTGCTCATCGGCCCCGAAGGCGGCTTCACCCCGGAGGAGCGGCGGATGTTGCGGGGATTGAGCTATGTCATTCCGGTATCGCTTGGACCGCGTATCTTGCGCGCCGAAACTGCGGTGATCGCTGCGTTAAGCGTCATTCAGGCCGCGTGGGGAGATTGGCGCGAGGCGTGAGTGCTTGCGGAAATCGCGCGCGCGCTCCACATGCCCGGGAACGAGCCGTCGGAGGAAGCGCGTGGCCAAAGCAACTGAGAAGGCCCCTGTGCTGACGGGCTTCGATGATCTCGTCGCGCACTTGGCGACGGGGCCTAAGCCGGATCGCTCGACGTGGCGCATCGGCACCGAGCACGAGAAGTTCGCCTTCTACGCCGATACACTGAAGCCTGTTCCGTACGAGGGCGAGCGCGGCATCGGTGCGCTGCTCAACGGTCTCGCTGACAATTACGGCTGGGAGCGCGTTGTCGAGAACGGCAATGTCATCGCGCTGAAGCAGGGCATCGCTTCGATCACGCTGGAGCCGGGCGGGCAGTTCGAGCTTTCCGGCGCACCGCTGGAGCATCTGCATCAGACCTGCGCCGAAACCGGCTCGCACCTCACGCAATTGCGCGACGTCGCGGGCAAACTTGGCATCGCATTTTTGGGCGTTGGCTTTCAGCCGCTATGGGCGCTCGAAGACATCCCGATCATGCCCAAGGGCCGCTACAAGATTATGCGCGACTACATGGGCAAGGTCGGCCGGCTTGGGCGGCAGATGATGTTCCGCTCGTGTACTGTGCAGGTGAATTTGGACTTCGCGTCCGAAGCCGACATGGTCAAAAAATTCCGCGTCGGCCTTGCGCTGCAACCGATCGCAACAGCGTTATTTGCAGCGTCGCCTTTCGCGGAAGGCCGGCTCAACGGTTTCCTCTCATATCGCGCCCATGTCTGGACGGATACCGATCCGGATCGCACGGGCATGCTGCCGTTCGTGTTCGAGGACGCCATGGGCTTTGAGCGCTACGCCGCCTACGCGCTCGATGTGCCGATGTACTTCGTCTATCGCGATGGCAAATACATCGATTGCTCGGGCCAGAGCTTCCGCGCTTTCATGGACGGGAAAATGCCGGTGCTGCCGGGCGAACGCCCGACCGCGAAGGATTGGGAAGATCACTTGACGACGATCTTTCCGGAAGTGCGCTTGAAAACGTATCTCGAAATGCGCGGCGCGGATTCCGGGCCGTGGTCGCGCTTGTGTGCGCTGCCAGCATTCTGGGCCGGCATTCTCTATGATGATGCAGCGCTAGAAGCGGCGTGGTCGTTGGTGAAGAGCTGGACGGCGGAGGATCGCGAGAGCTTGCGGCGTTCAGCGCCGGTGCTCGGTTTGCGTGCGCCGATCCGCGGCAACAGCGCGCGCGATATCGCGCAAGCTGCGCTGGCGATCGCGCGCCAGGGCCTGAAAGCCCGCGCCCGCCGCGACAATAGCGGCGACGATGAAACCCATTTCCTGGGCGAACTCGACGATATCGCCGCCACCGGCGTCACACCGGCCGAGCGCCTGATCGAGCGCTACCGCACCGAATGGGGCGGCGACGTAAAGCGCGTATTCGAAGCCTGCGCTTACTGATCGTCTCGTTATTGCCGAGATTTCGGATGCGCGTATCTTAGCGGCAATGCGCGCGCTCGACCATCCACTGCTCACGCCACGTTTGCAGCTTCTGCCGGTCACGGCGGAGATGGCGGACGCAGCGCGCGCGGGGCAGGCGGTGTTCGCCAATGTCATAGGCGCCGATGCGCCTGCTGAATGGTGCCAGGCAAATCTCGGGCTCGTCGCGCGCTCCATCTCTCCCATCTGGGGCCATGCGCCGACGCGGGCGATTGCCGTGCATCGCGCCGAGGGCGTGGTCATCGGCGATGTAAGGTTTGAGCCGTCGCTGCGGGCGCAGCGCGAGTTCGAAATCGGGTACGGTATCGCGCGGAGCCGTCGTAGGCAGGGTTACGCTGTCGAAGCGACTGGCGCCGTTATCAACTGGCTCTTCGATGAAGCCGGCGCCGAGACGATCCTCGCTGGGTGCGATGCAGCAAATCTCGCCTCGGTGCGTACTTTGCGTCGCCTTGGCTTCTGGCTCGACTCCAATCCGGGGAAGACGTTCTGGTGGGTCATCGACCCGGAGTTGCGTTCAGCGACCCGCGCTTGACGCAAAGGCCGTCACAAGGCTTGTCTGTCCCCCGAGTTAGGGACGGGAGCGCGCGTAAGCGCGTCCAGGGGATTTTCTATGACCGACACCACCGCCGGGGCGCCGAACGGCTCCGACGAGCAGACTTTCCTTGGCCACCCGCGTGGCCTGGTCACGCTGTTCTTCACCGAGATGTGGGAGCGCTTCTCGTTTTACGGGATGCGCGCGTTGCTGGTGATTTATCTCACGCAGCACTTCCTGTTTTCCGACGAGGCCGCGCAGGGGCTCTACGCCGCGTACGCGGCGCTTGTGTATTTGATCCCGGTCATCGGCGGCGTTCTCGCTGACCGTTTCCTTGGCGCCCGCAAAGCGGTGACGATTGGCGCGGCCCTCTTGGTGCTTGGCCACTTCGGCATGGCGTTCGAAGGATCGGGCTCGCGGCAATATCTCGATGTCGGCGGCGAGAGCTACTTGGTGGCGGCTGACGGGCGCGGCGGTGATCGGCAATTGTTCATCGATCTGCCGGAAGGCCGCGCGCAGCTGCGCTTCGATGTGACTGAACACGTTCTACTCACGGGAAATCAGCAGCAGCGGCAATTGCAAGAGGGCACGTTCACGCTCGCATCAGCGCCGCCGACTCTGGTTTACTCGCTCTGCAGCATGGTTGGCCTGCCGTGCGGCGAAGCGCCGACAACGACGCTCCAGATCGAAGGCGAAGGCGAGTTTCCGGTTGTGACCGGCGGTGAAGTTCCCGTCGTCGTCATCAATGGCGTGAGCTACGAGTTCGAGCAAACGAGCACGACCGAGGGCGTGGCGTTCAACCCTGGCCCCACTGACGCGGCAGAGGATGACACAATCGTCCGCACGCTCGCCGATGGCACGTATGAGAGCCGCGTCGAGCAAGAGGCGCTCTACGTTCAGATCCTCTATCTCTCGCTGGCGCTGATCATCATCGGCGTCGGCTTTCTGAAGGCCAACATCTCGACCACGGTCGGCGCGCTCTATGCTGAAGGCGATCCGCGTCGCGATGGCGGCTTCACCATCTTCTACATGGGCATCAACCTCGGCGCCTTCCTGGCGACCCTAGCGTGCGGCTATCTCGGCCAGACTTATGGCTGGAAATACGGCTTTGGCCTTGCCGGCGTGGGTATGGCCATTGGTTTGGCGCAGTACCTGTTCGGCCAAAAGCACCTGCGCGGCAAAGCCGATCCGCCAAAGCCGATCGGCGCGGTGACGGAAGGCGTCTTCTGGATTCTCGGCCTTATCGCCGTGATCCCGACCTGGATGCTGGTGCAGCAATCCGAGCTCATGGAGCAGGCGCTGCCGATCTTGGTGCCGGCTTTGTTCGCGCTTGTGATGCTCTACGTGCTGCTTGGCTTTAAGGGCACGGACCGCACCAAAATGGTTGCGGCGCTTATCCTGATCTTCTTCAGCGTCATCTTCTGGATGCTGTTCGAGCAGGCGGGCTCGTCGCTCTCGCTCTACGCGGAGCGCTCAACCGACCTCACCGTCGCGCAGCCGAACTCTCTGGCGCACCAGATCGTCACCTACAGCCTCTTCGGCGTAGCGGCGCTCGGCGCGATCATGTTCCTGGTGACCATCGGGGCGTTCTTCCAAAAGAAGATCGACGCGGTGATGCTGGGGTATGGCGTGGTGTTCTTCGCGCTCGTTGCGGGCGCGGCGGGCTACATCGCCGCCACCACGGGCCTCAACGGCGACGTCTACGAGATGACGGCGGCGCAAACGCAGAGCTTCAACGCCGGCTACATCGTTCTATTGGCGCTGCCATTCAGCGCCATGTGGATTTGGCTGGCGAAGCGGAAGATGGAACCATCGACGCCAGTGAAGTTCGCGCTCGGCCTCGTGCAGGTCGGTCTCGGCTTCTTCGTGCTGGTGTGGGGGACGCAGTTCGCGGGCGGTGACTTCCGCGTGCCGCTGATCTTCCTCGCGGCGCTCTACCTGCTGCACACCACTGGCGAACTTTTCCTCTCGCCGGTTGGCCTGTCGATGATCACCAAATTGTCGGCGGCGCGCGTTGTCGGCCTGATGATGGGCGTGTGGTTCTTGTCCAGTTCGCTCGCACACATCCTCGCCGGCATCATCGCGCAGCAGACTGCGGCGGACACGATCGGCGGCCAGGTTGTCGACCCGTCGGCGCAGCTGCAGAGCTACATCTCGGTGTTCACCGCTGTCGGTATCTTGGGGGTCGCGACCGGGGTGGTTCTGCTGCTCCTGTCACCCGTGCTGAAAAAATGGATGGGCGACGTCCATTAAGCGTAAAAGCGTGAAAAAACAAAGCGATCGCCGGCCCCAAAGGCCGGCGATTAGCTTTGCGGGATAGTTATGCCCGCAACAGCGTCAAGGCGTTGCGCCAGGTATTTTTTCCAGGTGATGTAGCGGCGAGCGGGGGCCAGAACGGCGCTCCTCCCAGGCTTTAACCGATACGGCCCTTTCGCCGTAATCCGGTGCGGGTCCGGCCCCGATTGCTGTCTACGATTTGATTCTCGGTCGCGCTCCTCAGCGGCCGTGAGGAGGTGCTCCATGGCCCGCGCGCGTACGCCCCGTTCCCGCAAGAAGCCTCAAGAGGCTGCGGGTCAGGGATTGCGCCCGGAAGTCATGGACTTGCTGCTCGGCTGGAAAGCCGATGGCGACGGCCGGGACCCAATTGGCTTTGGCGCGCCGAGGGCCGCCGAGGCAGCTATCCAGGGCGAAGTTCCGATCCTGTACGGCGAAGACCGCCACCTGGTGACCATCGCGCCCACCGGGGCCGGGAAGGGCCGGGGGGTGATTATCCCCAACCTGCTGCGCTTTGAAGGCTCGGTCATCGTCATCGATCCCAAGGGCGAGACCTGGCACGTCACCCACCGCCGCCGGAAGGAGATGGGCCAGGAAGTCCGTCTGCTCGATCCGTTCGGGGCTGTCTCGAAGCGCACGGATAGCCTGAACCCGTTCGACCTGTTCGATCGCCCGGGCGCTCTCCTCGACGCCGACGCCGAAATGTTGGCCTCGCTGCTGGCTGGCGATGTCGGTTTCCACAAGGAGCCTTTCTGGGACAATTGGGGCCGCTCGCTGATGGCGGGCGTGATCGCCGCTGTCGCCGAAACCGCGCCGAAGGGCGAGCGGCACTTCGGCAAGGTGCGCGAAATCCTGATGAGCGACGACGCGGTCTATAATCTCGCGGCGCTAATCGAGGGCCACGAGAACCTGAACCGGCTCTCGAAGCAGAACATCTCGAGCTTCCTGCCGATCACAGAACAAACGCGCTCCGGCATCCTCTCGACCGCGCAGTCTTATCTGAAGGTCGTGAACTCGGACTCGGCGCTGCGTTCGCTGTCGAAGTCGACGATCAGCCTTGATGCAGTACGCAAAGGCGATCCGATGACGATCTACATCGTCATCCCGCCGGACAAACTTGAAAGCCACGGCGCGCTGCTGCGGCTGTGGGTCGGCGCGCTGATGCTGACGGTGATGGGACGTAAGCGCCGCCCGAAGCGCTCGACGCTGTTCCTGCTGGACGAGTGCGCCCAGCTCGGCGAGTTCGGCCCGCTGCGCCAATCTATGACGCTGCTGCGCGGCTATGGCTTGCAAGTGTGGCCGTTCTTCCAGGATTTGAGCCAGCTGCAGCGGCTCTATCCGAAGGACTGGCGCACGATCTTCAACAATGCTGGCGTCTTTCAACTCTTCGGCGTCGCCAACCATCTGATGGCCAAGGAGAGCTCGGAGCTGATCGGCGATATCAACGCTGATACGCTGCGCGCGATGACGAAGGCGCAGCAGATCATCGCGGTGTCGAACGAAAAAGCGATGAGCGCGCGTTTGCCCGACTATCTGCTCGACGCGCCGTTCCAAGGACAGTTCGACGCGAACCCGATGTTCGAACCGGATAGTCCGTCGCCGGCGGCAAAGCGCCGGCCGCCGCGCGCGCGATAGGATAGGGGTTTCGCGTCACCCGTCGGGGTGACGCGCTCTCCCTCAGAAACTTCCGCTTAGCTCCAGAATAAACCAAGGCGCGCTGGCGAACTGGCGTTCGCGCAGGTCGCGGCGCGCGAGCGGGCCGTTGCGATCATCATTGCTGGGATCGCCATCGGTCAGATCGCCGAAGAAGCGGCGGTCGCGGCGGACTTCGCCATCGAACAAGTTCGCGGCCCAGAGGCGCAGCTTCATGTCGTTCGGCAGCGCTGTCGTTTCGATGAAGAGGTCGACCCACGGGCCTTCCTGGTTCGTGTCGATCTCGTTGAACCGATAAGCCTGAAACTCGCCTTGCTGTGACGCCGAGATGCCCCACGCGAATTTCCAGCCGGTGATGTCCTGCCGGAATTCGATCTCGAACTCGGACTCTGGCGCAAAGGATATGCTGCGGCTGTTGCCTGTCACCGGGTCGGTCACTTCGGTGTCGCGCAAATAGCCTTCAAGGGTGAGGCGCCCGCCCGGGATGAAGTTGATCGGCGTCGAGAAGTTCACGCCAAGGCGCGTGATCTCGCCGTCGCCGATATTGCCGGGCGCGTCGTAGTAGAAAAAGTCGTCGTTCGGATCGAGCGGGTCTTGGCCGGGGTTTGGCTCGACAATCGGCACAAGGTCCGCAACATCCGTTAGCTGCTGGTGCGAGAGCGTGAGGCTGAGCGCGGCGCCGCCCGGAAAGCGGAAGTCCGTGCCGATCTCGCCAATCCACGCGGTCTGCGGACGCAAGTCCGGATTGCCGCCGGAGATCAGCGAATCTGCGATCGCCGCTGCAGAGGAGAAGTCGCCGAAATTGAGCTGGCCGACATCGCGATACACGCGCAAGCGGATTTGATCATTGCCGCCGAATGTGTGCGAGAGTTGGACCGAGGGCTTCCAGAACGAAAGCTCCACTTCCTGATCCGTGTCGCCGCTGAAGGTGAGGGTCGACGTCTCCCACGCGAGACGCGTTTCCAATGTCCAGTTGTCCGCCGGGCGCCAGGTGTGCGAGCCGAAGAATTCCGCGCGCTCTTCTTCGACGAGGATGTTCGAGTTCGGGATCACAAACGGCGTGCCGTTCTCGACATAGGAAAGCTGCTGATCGAGCGAGTTGAATGCGCCTTCGCCGCCGAACTCGATGCGGTGCTGGGCGTTGAGCGCGCGCGCAAGCGTGGCGCGGAAGATGGTCTCGCCGCTGTCCTGTTGCACTTCTTGGATGGCGGTCGCGAGAGTCGCCATCGCATCGTCGGCGTACTCGGCGTCTTCTTCGCTCTCGTAGCGCGCGCGGTTGATGAGCGTGACGAGGCCGAGTGACCACGGGCCGAAGTCGCGGTCGTAATTCATGCCAAGTTCGAAGCCGCGCTGCTGCTCTTCGAACACGGTGTAAAGATCGCTCAGCGGTGTCGCGATCGGACTGGTGCGAATGAAATCGCTATCGGCGTGGAAGCGCCAGGCGTTGAGTGAGCCGTTGGCGCTGAGGCGCCCGCCTGCAAGCGGGAAGGCGATGTTGCCGGTGAGGCCGGCTTCGCGGAAATCGCGCGGGGATGGTGTGCTGATGTCTTCAAGGTGGACGCCCGATCCATCGGTGATGCGCCGCCAGCCGGGGAGGTCGCGATACTGGCTGAAGATCGAGCCGCCGATGCCGAACTCAACGTTGCCATTGCGGCCGCTGTAGGAGAGTTCGCCCCGCGGCGCCGCGACATCGCGCGAGGTGACTTCAAAGCCCGCTTCCCAAAGTCCGCTGCCGGCGCTTGCGGTGCGCACGATGTTGAGCAGTGTCGATTGGCCCGACGCATCGCCGGCGACTTCGCCGCCGCGCAAAATTTCGATGCGTACGACTTGGTTCGCGGGAATGCGCGAGAGGATGCCTTCGAGCGATTGGCTCTTCGTGCTTGGGCGAATGCCGTCGATCAGCAGGTTGCCGACAGCGCCGGAGAAGCCGCGCCGATCATCGCCGCCATCGAGTGTGAAGCCCGGCGTCTGGCGCACCATGTCGAGCGCGTTCGACGGATTGTATTGCGCGAAGTAGGCGGCGTCGTAGCCGACGCGATCGCCGTTCGTGGCGGCTGGCGTCGCTGCGGTGGTTTCCGGCGGCGTGTCCGCTTCGGCGTACGCCACGCCCGTCAGCGCGAGCGCCGACACCATCATACGTCCCAGCATTTTCTCTCCCCTCCCGTCGCCGTCTCCCGCGGCTTCGGCACGCCCGCATAAGCGGGGCTGCTTGTTTCAAGATGATTGCAGCGCCTGAAACAGACGCGAGACGTGGGGGCTTTTTCTGGGCCGATAGCAGTGGCTTGCGACGAAGGGCCGAGCGGGTGCGACGATCTGAAAACGAAAACGCCGCCGAGGCGGACCTCGGCGGCGTTCCGTATTCCAAGAGAGAAGAAGCTTACTTCTTCTTGCCAGCCGGCTTCTTGGCTTTCGCCTTCGAAGCGGACTTGGCGACCTTCGCGGTCTTCTTTTTCGCAGCCATAGTATCAACCTCCCCAGACATTGGGATGAACACAGTCTCTGCGTCGATTCTCTAAATTGTAAATCCGCGCCGACGAACTAGCCGCCGCCAACGGTCAGTCCTTGGATGTAGAGTGTCGGCTGGCCCACACCCACTGGCACGCTCTGTCCGGCCTTGCCGCACGTGCCGACGCCTTCATCCAATTTGAGATCGTTGCCGATCATCGTCACGCGCGTGAGTGCGCTCGGACCATCGCCGATCAATGTCGCGCCTTTGATCGGCGCTTTGATCTTTCCATCTTCGACGAGGTACGCCTCGGTGCATTGGAAAACGAACTTGCCGGACGTGATGTCGACCTGTCCGCCTCCGAAATTAACCGCGTAAACACCGCGCTTCAGCGAGCGCAGGATCTCTTCGGGGTCTTTATCGCCGGCGGTCATGAAGGTGTTCGACATGCGCGGCATTGGCCGATGCGCGTAGCTTTCGCGCCGGCCTGAACCTGTCGGCGCCACGCCGGTGAGGCGCGCGTTCATCCGATCCTGCAGGTAGCCTTTCAGGATGCCGTCTTCGATCAGCACGGTGCGCTGTGTGGGCGTGCCTTCGTCATCGATGGTGAGCGAGCCGCGGCGATTTTCGAGCGTGCCGTCATCCACAACTGTAACACCGGGCGCCGCGACACGTTGGCCGACCATGCCGGAGAACGCGCTGGTGCCTTTGCGGTTGAAGTCGCCTTCGAGCCCATGGCCGACCGCTTCGTGCAGCAGCACGCCGGGCCAGCCTGGGCCGAGCACCACGTCCATCTCGCCCGCCGGAGCGGGGATCGCGTCGAGGTTCACGAGCGCGATGCGCAGCGCTTCGTCCGCCAGCGCCTTCCAGCGCTCGGGGGCGATGAAAACTTCATACGGCTCGCGCCCACCTGCGCCGGCAGAGCCGGACTCGCGGCGGCCATCGCGCTCGACAGTGATGGAGACGTTCACCCGCACTAGCGGTCTGTGGTCGGTCAGCTGCGCGCCATCGGGGCGCAGAATGGTAAGTCCACGGCGGGCGCCGGCGAGGGTGGCGGCCACTTGCACCACGCGCGGGTCCTTGGCGCGGCAATAGGCGTCGATCTCGGCCAGAAGGTCGGTCTTGGCGGTGAAGGACGGCGCTTCGATCGGATCGAAGTCGGCGTAGAGCTGGCGGTTCACCTTAGCCGGGCTCACATCGAGCGTGCCTTGGTGGCCGAGCTTAACCGCAGAGGCGGCCTCGGCGGCGCGCGCGACGGCGTCGGTTTCCAGAACGCTGGCATGGCCGTAGCCGGCGCGCTCACCTGCCACGACCCGCAGACCAAAGCCCTGGGTGGCGTCGAACGAGGCGGACTTCAGCCGCCCGTCATCCCAGTAAAAGCTCTCCGTCCGGCTATCCTCGACAAAGAGCTCGCCGTCGTCGGCGCCCCGGGTGGCGTCGGCGAGGATGCGGCGGGCGGCGTCCCAATCCATCTCGGCAGCTTCTTCGGGGTGGGGGGCGCGCTGGCCGTCAGCCATTTATGTCTCCTGGGTGTGTGTCCGGAGAATATAGGGGGCGAGTCGGGCTGTGGCGTGTCCGAAGATTGGGTTCCGTAGCGTAAAACTACGGTGTTGGCTCATCCAGCACGGTGGCGAGGTGCGCGCGGCGTGCGCGCGCGAAGCGGGCCAACTCCGCGCTGGCCGGACCCCAATCGGGTTCGATCTGAAGCGACGTCGAGTAATCCTCGTACGCCCCGCGCAGATCACCCAGAGATTCCCGGGCGATGCCACGGTTGAAATAGGCCTTATGCGGCTCCCGCACGCCCAGCCCGAGCGCCTCGGTCAAGGAGGCGATAGCTGGCCCATAACGCTGCAGCTGCACCAAGGTCGCGCCGCGGTTCAGGTGCGCCTCGGCGTTGGACGGGTCGAGCGCGATGACGGCGTCGAAATCACCGACCGCGAGTTCGTTTTGCTGGCGACGCAAATAGGTGACGCCGCGGTTCACCAGAACCTGGATTCGCCCTTCACGGGTAATGCGAGAGTAGCCCAGGGCGCGGGTGCAGAATTCCACAGTCGCGTCCGAACTGTTGCCGTCGACGACCGCGGCGCCGCAACGGCGCGCATTTGAGTCGTTGCCGATGATGGTCATGGCGCGCGGATCGCCGCGCGGGTCCTGGGCGTGCGCCATCGTCGCCGCCGCGGCGAGCGCGAGCGTAACGGCAAGCGCCGGCAGGGCGTTTTGAATGCGCCTTGGAAGCTCAGCGCGGATCATGCTAGCTCCCCACTCGTCGAAGACTTACAGAACGGCAAGGCGCGGTCAAAAAGCCGCGCCCGGCGACTATAGGCGGGGGCGCTGGCGCGCGCCATACCGACCGCTGAATCTCTAGGAGGATCATTGCGTGAGGCGAGGGGCTTTGATCGCAGCTTTAACGGCAGGTGCTTTGTCACTGACAAATAGCGCTTATGCGGCTGTTGGCGCACCGACGCCGCGTGGCATTGACCTGCAGCCGGCGGCTACGCAGGTGATGCGCGAGATCCACGACTTCCACACCTTTCTGCTGTGGATCATCGTGGCGATCTCCGTATTCGTGCTGGCGCTGCTGCTGTGGGTGATGATCCGCTATAACAAGCGCGCCAATCCGACACCGAAGAAATTCACCCACAACATGTTTGTTGAAGTGGTGTGGACGATCGTCCCGGTGATGATCCTGGTGGTTATCGCGTGGAAGTCATTCCCGCTCATCTACATGCAAGAGCGCATCCCGGAAGAAGCCGAGCTGACGCTGAAGGTCACCGGCAATTCGTGGTTCTGGACTCTCGAATATCCAGACCAAGGCGTCTCGATCGCTGCGAACCTTTTGCCGGAAGACGAAGCGCGCGCTTCGGGCCGCCCATACCTACTGGCCTCGACTGAGCCGCTGCTGGTCCCTGTCGACACGACGGTGCGTGTGCTCGTGACGTCGAATGACGTGATCCACTCTTTCGCAATGCCGGCCTTCGGCGTGAAAGAGGACGCGATCCAAGGCCGCGTGAACGAAACCTGGTTCCGCGTTGATCGTCCTGGCGTGTTCTACGGCCAGTGCTCTGAATTGTGCGGCGTGAATCACGCTTACATGCCGGTCGAAATTCACGCGGTCAGCCGCGCTGAGTGGGAGCAATGGGTCGCCGCACAGGGCGGGACGATCGCTGCCGCAGAGCCCGCGCCCGCCGCGACGACGCCAGCTGAAACGCCGGCCACTGAAACTGGAACGCCGGCGGCGACGCCCGCACAACCGACGCGCTGAGATAGAGAGCACCATAGATGACGCACGAAGCTGCTCACGCTGAAGGCCATGGTCACGAGGATCATCGTCCCAGCCTCTATGATTGGAAGCGCTGGGTCTATTCGACCAACCATAAGGACATCGGCACGATGTACCTTATCTTCGCGATTATCGCGGGGTTGATCGGCGGCGCGCTCTCCGGCCTCATCCGCTGGGAATTGGCCGCGCCGGGCGTGCAAGTCTTCGCAGAGGGCGCCGCCATAACCGGCTGGCTGAACCTCGACAGCGCACACGGCTACAACGTCACCGTGACGATGCACGGCCTGATCATGATCTTCTTCATGGTCATGCCGGCGATGATCGGCGGCTTCGGCAATTGGTTTGTGCCGCTCATGATCGGTGCGCCGGACATGGCGTTCCCGCGCATGAACAATATTTCGTTCTGGCTGCTGCCGGCGTCGTTCATCTTGGCTTTGCTGTCGATGGTGGTGCCAGGCAACGGCGACTTCCCCGGCTTCGGCGGCGGTTGGACGCTTTACGCGCCGCTCTCGACATCGCCTGCGCACCATAGCGGCCCATCGATGGATCTTCTGATCCTCTCGCTCCACATCGCGGGCGCGAGCTCAATCCTGGGCGCGGTCAACTTCATTACCACCATCTTCAACATGCGCGCGCCGGGCATGACGCTCCACCGCATGCCGTTGTTCGTGTGGTCGATCCTGGTGACGGTGTGGCTGCTCGTTCTGTCGCTGCCGGTTCTCGCCGGCGCGCTGACCATGCTGCTGACCGACCGCAACTTCGGCACGCAATTCTTCAACGCCGCCGGCGGCGGCGATCCGGTGATGTACCAGCACTTGTTCTGGTTCTTCGGTCACCCGGAAGTTTACATTCTGATCCTGCCGGCCTTCGGCATGATCTCGCAGATTGTGTCGACATTCTCGCGCAAGCCCGTGTTCGGCTATCTCGGCATGGCCTACGCCATGGTCGCGATCGGCGTCATCGGCTTCGTGGTGTGGGCGCACCATATGTACACGGTCGGCATGGGGCTCGATCTAGAAGCCTACTTCATCGCCGCAACGATGGTCATCGCGGTGCCGACAGGCATCAAGATCTTCTCGTGGATCGCCACGATGTGGGGCGGCTCGATCGACTTCAAAGTCCCGATGCTTTGGGCGATCGGCTTCATCTTCCTGTTCACGGTGGGCGGCGTCACCGGCGTTGTGCTCGCGAACTCGGGTGTCGATACTTCGCTGCACGATACGTATTACGTCGTCGCGCACTTCCATTATGTGCTGTCGCTCGGCGCCGTGTTCGGGATCTTCGCGGGTTTCTTCTACTGGATCCCGAAGATGAGCGGCTACCGCTACAACGGCTTCCTGGCGGGCTTGCAGTTCTGGATCATGTTCATCGGTGTGAACATTATCTTCTTCCCGCAGCATTTCCTCGGCCTGCAAGCCATGCCGCGGCGCTACATCGACTACCCAGAAGCGTTCGCGTTCTGGAACCACATCTCGTCGGTGGGCTACGCGATCACGACCGTTGGCGTCCTCGTATTCCTGATCACGCTCGCGGAAATGTTCATCGTGAAGCGCAAGGCAGGCGCTAACCCGTGGGGTGAGGGCGCGACCACGCTCGAATGGACGCTCTCTTCGCCGCCGCCGTTCCACCAGTTCAACGAACTTCCGGTGATAAAGCCGGATACGCATCACTGAGGCTCTAGTTTTGGTTGATGTAACCGCCTCCCACGATCGGCCCAGCAGCGCGAGCGACTACCTCGCGCTGCTGAAGCCGCGCGTGATGAGCTTGGTGGTGTTCACGGGGTTGGCTGGCTACGTCGCAGCGCCCGGCGCAGGCGATTGGGTCCTCGGCTTTGCCGTGATCCTGTCGATCGCCATCGCCGCCGGCGCTTCCGGCGCGCTCAATATGTGGTTCGACAGCGATATCGATCTGACCATGACGCGCACGCGGTCGCGGCCGATCCCATCGGGCCGCGTCGCGCGCGATGAAGCGCTGACCATGGGGCTGACGCTTTCAGTGTTGGCCGTTGTCACCATGTATCTTGCGGCCGGTTTGCTTGCGGCCGGCCTGCTGGCGTTCACGATTTTCTTCTACGCCGTCGTTTACACGATGTGGCTGAAGCGGCTGACGCCGCACAATATCGTCATTGGCGGGCTCGCCGGCGCGCTGCCGCCGGCCATCGCATGGGCGGCAAAGACCGGCTCGCTCACGCTCGATCCGATCATCCTCGTTGCTATCATCTTCATGTGGACGCCGCCGCACTTCTGGGCGCTGGCGCTGCTGCAAAAGGATGACTACGCCGCCGCCAAAGTGCCGATGCTGCCGGTGACGCACGGCGCGAAGGCGACGCGCCTGCAAATCTTCGTCTATTCGCTGCTGCTGGCGCCACTGGGGCTGGCGCCGGTGCTCACCGGGCTGGGCGGCGTTGTCTATGGCGCGATCGCTGCGTTCGGCGGCGCCTTCTTCTTGTACTTGGCGTATCGCGTGCTGCGTTCGCGTGCAGGCGACGGCGATAAGACTATGGATAAGCCGGCGCGCGATCTCTTCGGTTTCTCGATCATCTATCTGTTCACGTTGTTCGGCGCGCTTCTGGTCGAGCAGGCGGTCGCATAATGACGCCTGACGAACTTGCAGCCCGCAAGCGGCGGAACGTCTGGATCGCGGTGTCGATCCTGGCGTTCGTCGCGCTTGTGTTCGCGATCACGCTCACGCGCCTTCAGGGAGCTACGCCATGAGCCAGCCGCCAAACCAGAAGCGCATGGCCGTAACGGCTGGCGTCGTTGTCGCCACCGTTGTGGGAATGACCGGCCTCGCGTTCGCGGCCGTGCCGCTCTACGACGCGTTTTGCCGGATCACCGGCTATGGCGGCACCACGCAGGAAGCCACGGCCGCACCTAGCCAAATTCTCGACCGCACCATCGAAGTGCGGTTTGATTCAAACATTGCGCCGGGCCTGCCGATCGAGTTTTCGCCTCAGCAGATCAGCGAGCATCTGCGCATCGGTGAAACCGGTCTTGCCTTCTACACGGTGCGCAATCTTTCAAACGAGCCCATCGTGGCGCGCGCGACCTACAACGTCACGCCGCATGTCGCCGGGCTGTACTTCGCCAAGCTCGAATGCTTCTGCTTCCAGGACCGCCTGATCGGGCCGGGGGAAGAGGCCGAGCTGCCAGTGGTGTTCTTCGTCGATCCGGAAATCGTGAACGACCCCGACACCGCCGACATCGGCACTTTGACGCTTTCCTACACGTTCTTTCGCTCCACCGATCCGGCGGCTGCGGATACGGCAAGTTGATAATTAGGTCTTAGTCCGGGGTTCGCTCCGGCAACGCGCGACGAGGGATCAAATGGCGCACGGCGAAGTCAAACACGACTACCACTTGGTGAACCCGAGCCCGTGGCCGTTTGTGGCCTCGGTCGGCGCGCTGGTCGCGGCGATCGGCGCGGTGGTGTTGATGCGCGGCCTCTCGAGCAACGAGGCCGACTTCTTCTTCGGCAAAGGCCACTGGACGCTCTTCCTGGTTGGCATGGGCATCCTCGTCATCACCTGCATCGGCTGGTGGGGCGATGTGATCAAGGAAAGCCGCGCGGGCGATCACACGCCGGTCGTTGATATCGGCCTGCGTTACGGGATGATCTTGTTCATCGCTTCGGAAGTGATGTTCTTCGTCGCCTGGTTCTGGGTCTTCTTCGAGATGGCGATCTTCCACGGCCACCGCGCCGATTGGGTGGTGCCGACGTGGGACGAAGCCACCGCGCAAGCTTGGGCCAACTGGCCGCCGCCACACGTGGAGACATTCGATCCCTTCCACCTGCCGCTCATCAACACGCTCATCCTGCTGCTCTCCGGCACGACGGTGACGTGGGCGCACCATGCGCTCCAAACCGGCGATCGCGCCGGCGCGCGCCTTGGCCTCATCCTCACTGTGTTGCTCGGCATCTTGTTCAGCTGGGTGCAGTTCGCCGTCGAATATCCGATCGCTGGGTTCGCTTTCGGCAATCCTGACGGCGTGGGCAACGCCACCGTTTATGGCGCGTCGTTCTTCATGGCGACGGGCTTCCACGGCTTCCATGTCATCATCGGCACGATCTTCCTCGCGGTTTGCCTATTTCGTCTGCTGGCGGGACACTTCACGCCGCAGAAGCATTTCGGCCTCGAAGCCGCGGCTTGGTATTGGCACTTCGTTGACGTGGTGTGGCTGTTCCTCTTCACCTTCGTCTACGTCATGCCGTACCTGACGATGCAGAATTGAACTTGATGACGGCGCGTCCGTCCGCATGGGCGGCGGGGCTTAAGCTCCGCTGCCCGCAATGCGGAAAGGGCGAGGTCTTTCAAGGGTACCTGAAGTTTCGCGATACCTGCCGCGCCTGCGGCGCTGACTTTAAAGCCGCGGACGCAGGCGATGGGCCGGCCGTGTTCGTGATCCTGATTGTCGGCGCCATCGTCGCGCCGTTGCTCATTGTTCTGCAGCACGGGCTTGATCTGCCTGGCTGGCTGGCGCTTACGCTCACTTTGCTTGCCGCGGTCGTGCTGTCCCTTGCGCTGCTGCCGCCGTTCAAGTCCGTGCTGTTTGCCTTTCAGTGGAAGCACAAGGCGCGCGAAGCGACCTCGGACGACATAGAATGATCCGTTTCAAACCGCTTCTGATCATGAGCGTGGTGACGATCGCGACATTCGCGTGCCTCATCATGCTCGGGCGTTGGCAGTGGGAACGCTACGAGATGAAGTCCGCACTGGCCGACGAGCCAGTGCCGATGATGACGATCGAGAATTACCAGCCGCTGCCGGACGGCATTCAGTTCGTCTATGGCGTCCGCAGCGATACGCGCGAAGCCGGCTGGCGCGTGTTCGCGCCGGTGCAGGAAGGCGAGAGCACCATCTTCGTGGACGCCGATTTTATCGCGTCAGCGACAGGCGCCGGGCCGCCGAACGCGGACGAAGTGCGCGTCCCGGCGTCGTTGCGGCTGGGCGCGCCGATCAGCGGCGCATCGATCCGGCCCAATCCGCCTTCGCCCTTTGCAGGCGCGCCAGAACCCTTGCGGCGTCTGTGGTTCGCCATCGATCTACCGGCGATGGGCCGCAATATCGGCGTCGATCAAGTGTCGGAATATTACATCGCTGGCGCCTATGTCGGCGCCGATGGGCGCGCCACGCCAAATCCGTTCGCGCGCGCTCCTGGCGCTGACGATCTGCCGCCGGCGCGGCACATGGGTTACGCCATCACCTGGTACGGTTTGGCGCTGGTGCTGATCGTGATCTACTTTGCATACCATGTGAGCGTCGGGCGGCTTTCGTTTGCGCCGCCGCGCCCGCCTGAGGCCTGATGCGTTACATCTCCACCCGGGGCGGGGCGCCGCCGGTTTCGTTTCTGGACGCTGTGCTTGCCGGCATGGCGCCTGACGGCGGGCTTTATGTGCCGGAGACTTGGCCCGAGCTCGGGCTCAGTCCGCGCAAAGTCGTGTTCACCCATTACGGCAACGTCGCAAAGCACACGCTGCGCGCCTTCGCGGGCGATGATCTCAGCGAAGACGACACCATCGAACTCGTCAACGAAGCTTACATCGAAGCGCCGGCCGATCCGCACGACGCAAGCTGGCGCGCCAAGTGGCCGGAGCCGGTGACGCCATTGCGCCAAGTGCGCGTCGGCGATTGGCTGCTGGAGCTTTTTCACGGGCCGTCGCTCTCTTTCAAAGACGTGGCGATGCAGCTGATCGGCCCGCTCTACGATCTGGCGCTGACGAAGCGCGATACGCGATTGAGCGTCGTGTGCGCCACGTCGGGCGATACAGGCGGCGCGGCTGTCGAAGCGCTGAAGGGCCGCGAGCGCATCGATCTCTTCGTGCTGACGCCGAAGGGTCGCGTCTCCGAAGTGCAACGCCGCTTCATGACAACATCCGGCGCTGCAAACGTGCGCGTGCTGGAGGTCGATGGTGATTTCGATGCTTGCCAGGCAATCGTCAAAGCCATGTTCGCGGATGCGGACTTCGCCACGCGTGCGCAACTCTCAGGCGTCAACTCGATCAACTGGGCCCGCATCGTGGCGCAGAGCGTATATTTCCAGATCGCCGCGCACACGTACGGCGGCCTCGGCCCCGTTGATTTCGTTGTGCCCACCGGCAATTTCGGTGATGCGTACTCCGGCTGGGTGGCCAAGCAGCTTGGCGCGCCGATCGGTAAGATCATGCTCGCCACCAACGAGAACGACATTCTGGCGCGCGCGTTGAACACTGGGCGCTACGAGCGCGGCGCGTCGAAAGCCACGCTCTCACCGGCAATGGATATTCAAGTCGCCTCCAACTTCGAGCGCATCCTGTTCGAGGCGTTGGAGCGCGATGGGGAAGGCGTCGCGCGGCTTTACGCGCAGCTCGCACAATCCGGCGGTTTCGATATTCCGCCCGCGGCGCTGGAGCGCCTGCGCGCTGATTTTGCCGCCGCGCCTGTCGACGATGCGGAAACGCTGCAAACCATGGCGTGGAGCGCGCAGGATGACGCGCCGGTTTGCCCGCATACCGCTGTCGGCTACGCGGCGCGCTCGAAAGTGGTCGATGCGCTCTCGCAGAACGCCGTCGTCTTCCTCGCCACCGCACATCCGGCAAAGTTCCCCGAAACGGTGGAGCGCGCCACCGGCGCTGCGCCGCCATTGCCGGCCAAGTGCTCGGATCTCTTCCAACGCACTGAGCAGTTTGACTCCGTCGCCGCCGACGCCGATGCCGTGAAGCAATACATCCGAGAACGGAGCCGAGCGTGGAGCTAGAACTGATCCGCCTGCCGAATGGCGTGCGCGTGGCTTTGGACCCAATGCCGGGCCTCGGCACCGCAGCGCTTGGCGTATGGCAGCGCGTCGGCGCCCGTTGGGAGCCGGCCGAGCACAACGGCATCGCGCACCTGTTTGAGCACATGGCGTTTAAAGGCGCTGGCTCCCGCGATGCGCGTGGTTTTGCCGAAGCCATCGAGAATGTTGGCGGCGTGATGAACGCCGGCACCGGCTATGAGCGAACTTCGTATTACGCGCGCGTGGTCGCAGAAAACGCGCCGTTCGCGCTCGATCTGATTGCCGACGTGTTGTTCGAGCCGCATTGGGCGCCGGACGATCTGGAGAAAGAAAAAGGGGTCGTCGCCCAGGAGCGCGGCGAAGCCTTCGACATTCCGGATGACCGCGTCTTCGAACTGCACCAAGCCATACTCTATCCCGATCAACCGCTCGGCCGCCCGATCCTCGGTGAGGACGCAACGCTGGCCAATGTCAGCGTCGATACGCTGCGCGCATTCCACGATGCGCACATGACGCCGGACCGCGTTGTCGTCTCGATCGCCGGCGCCTTCGATCGCAACGCCTTCGTCGAGACTGCAGAGCGGCGCTTCGGGCATCTGCAATCGCGCCCCGCTCAGGCCATGGCGCCCGCGCGCGCCCACGCCGGCCGCGCCAGCGAAACCCGCAAGCTGGAGCAGACGCACCTTGTGTTCTCGTGGCCAGGCGTGGCGCAAGGTTCGGATAAGGCCTACGCGCTGCGGCTCATGTCGGAGATCTTCGGCGGCGGCATGTCATCGCGGCTCTTCCAGGAAGTGCGCGAGCAGCGCGGCCTGGTTTACGCCATCGATAGCTTCCTCGATTCCATCGAGGACGATGGCCGCCTCTGTGTTTACGCGGGCTGCTCGTCCGAAAATGCCCGCACCGTCGCCGAGATCGTCCGCACCCAGCTGGCCGTGATGGCCGAGAAGGGCCCAACCTCGGACGAGCTCAACCGCGCCAAGGCCGTGTCACGCGCGCAAATGCTGATGGGCTTGGAAGCGCCTTCGGCGCGGGCGGAGGCGCGCGTGGGCCAGGTTTTCCTGCGGGACCGTCTTGTAGATTTCTCCGAGCTCCGCGCCCGCATGGACGCTGTCACCGCCGAGGATGTCCGGGCCGCGGCCGAGGCGGCGCTCTCGGGGCCTGCCTGCGCAGCTGCAATTGGCCCTAAAGCGGGGCATGGCGCGCTGGACGCGTTTCAGGCAAACTCCTGAACCATGGTGCTGATGCGCAAGGATAGCGACGGTGGCCGCCGCATTGACGGCGAGGGCGTCTATTTGCGGACGCCGGAAGCGCGCGACTATCAGGATTGGGCCGCCGTTCGCGACGCCAGCCGCAACTTCCTCACACCCTGGGAGCCGACTTGGGCGCAAGATGAAACCTCACGCGGCTCGTATCGCTATAAAGTCCGCCGCTACACCGAAGATGCGCGCGACGATAAGGCCTACGCGCTGTTCGTGTTCCGCGAAGACGACGACGCGCTGCTCGGCGGCGTGACGCTCTCAAACGTCCGCCGCGGCGTCGCGCAAACGGCGTCGCTCGGTTATTGGGCCGGCCAGATGCACGCCGGCAAGGGCTACATCACCGCCGCTGTGCGCGCTGTGGTGCGCTATGCGTTCGAGGATTTGGAGCTGCACCGCGTCGAAGCCGCGTGTCAGCCCGACAACATGGCCTCGCGCCGCGTGCTCGAAAAAGCTGGCTTCACCCAAGAAGGCATGGCGCGCGCCTATCTCAAAATCAACGGCGCCTGGCGCGACCACATCCTGTTCGGGATTGTGAACGAGGCGGGTTAGAGCGCGTCCAACCCCACATCCAGCGAACGCGCCGAGTGCGTCAGTGCGCCGATGCTGATCACATCAACGCCCGTTTCCGCCACCGCGAACACGTTCTCGATCGTGATGCCGCCGGACGCCTCCAACAACGTCTGCCCCTTCGCGAGCTTCACCGCCGTGCGCAAATCCGTGAGGCTAAAATTATCCAGCAGGATCGCGCTCGGCGCATGCGGCAGCGCTTGTTTCAATTGATCCAGCGTATCCACCTCGATCTCGATGCAGGTCAGATGCGCCGCCGCCGCGCGGGCGCGTTGCATGGCGTTGGCGATCGTGCCTGAGGCGGCGATGTGATTGTCCTTGATCAGCATCGCATCGTCCAAGCCGTAGCGATGCGCGCCGCCGCCGCCGAGTTTGACCGCGCGCTTTTCCAGCGCCCGCATGCCCGGCGTCGTCTTGCGGGTGGAGGCGATGATCACGCCCATGCCGTCCACGGCGCCCACATAGACCGCGGTCAGCGTCGCGATGCCGGAGAGGCGGCCGATGAAGTTCAGCATCGTGCGCTCGGCCATCAGCATCGAGCGCGCGCTGCCTTCAATGGTCATGATCGTATCGCCGGCTTTCACGCGCGCGCCGTCGCCGGCGCTGATTGTGAACTGCAGGTCCGGGTCGATCATGTAGGCCGCCAAAGTCGCCGCATCGAGCCCGGCCACCACGCCAGCTTCGCGCGCGCGCAGCGCCCACTTGCCTTGCACCTCTGGGTCGATCAGCGCGTCGGTGGTGACATCGCCGGCGGCGCCGAGATCTTCAGCGAGCGCCAATTTCACGATCGGTTCGAGAATAATATCAGGCAGCGGCGGCAGCGTCGTTCCGCGTGAGGAAGCTGCGGTGCGGTTCTGCGGCATCGGGGAAATCGCTCCTGAAGTGCGCGCCGCGGCTTTCCTTGCGGGCGAGCGCGGCGGTGAGAATGAGGCGTGCGGCGACAAGCGGGTGGGCCTCGCCATGAGCTTCGCAGAGCGCGCCGACTCGGTCGAGCGCCAAGCTTAAGCCGGCAGCATCACGGACGACGCCAGCATGCGCTTGCATCAATTGGCGCAACTGCGCGCGCGGCGCGTCGGGCAGAACCGGCGGCAGCGCTGTGTTGTCCACAGGCGCCACAGGCGTCGCGACGGTGTCGCGCAGCCGATCCGCGATGCGCTGGGCGAACACCACAGCTTCAAGCAGCGAGTTCGATGCCAGCCGGTTGGCGCCATGTGCGCCGGTCGAGGCGCATTCGCCGACAGCCCACAAGCCCGCAAGCGTTGTGCGCCCCCACACGTCAGTGACCATGCCGCCCATGTGATAATGCGCGGCGGGCGCTACCGGGATCGGCGTGGTGCGCGGGTCGAGGCCGGCGCTCATGCAGGCGGCGAACACAGTAGGGAAATTGCGCGGGAAGTGTGAACCGACTGCCTCTCGCGCATCGAGAAAAGCGCCGCGCCCAGCTGCGCGCTCCAGGTGGATCGCGCGCGCGACGACGTCACGGGCCGCCAGATCAGCGACGAAAGCTTCGCCCTTGCCATTGATCAGATGTGCGCCTTCGCCGCGCAACGCTTCGGTGGCGAGCGGGGCAGGGTCGCGGCCGATATCGATCGCGGTTGGGTGAAACTGAACGAACTCGGGATCGGCGATCAGCGCGCCAGCGCGCGCGGCCATGGCGAGGCCTTGACCCATCGCTTCCGGCGGATTGGTGGTGACGGCGTAGAGCCCGCCCGAGCCGCCTGTGGCGAGCACGGTTTCGCTGGCTTCAAAGCGCGCGCCGTCATCGCAGACAACACCCGCAACACGGCCATTGCCATCTTGCAGCAGCACGCGCGCGCGCGCGTTTTCGATAATGGTGATATGCGGCGCTGCACGCGCAGCGGCGATCAGCGCGTCCATGATGGCTTTGCCGGCGAGATCGCCAGACACACGAACGACGCGCGGCTTGGAGTGCGCCGCTTCCAAGCTCTGCGCGAGCTTTCCATCCGGCGTGCGATCGAAGGGCACACCGAGCGCGACGAGATCAAGCACACGCGCCGAGCCGTCGCGCGCAATGAGCTGCGCCACCGCCGGATCAACAAGCCCAGCGCCGGCTGCAATTGTGTCCTGCGCGTGCAGTTCTGGATCGTCCTCCGGCGCCAGCGCGGCAGCCAAGCCGCCTTGCGCCCATGAACTGGCAGAAGCTAGTCCAAGCGGCGCCTGGCTCAGCACGGTGACGCGCCGCGGCGCGAGCTTCAGCGCAAGAAATAAGCCCGCGAGCCCCGCGCCGACGATGAGGATGTCGTCGCGCATCACCCGCCCCAAAACCACCTGCGCTTAAACCAATTCCACCGCGACTTCCGGGCGGCCGATCTCGAACGCGCGCGGCTTTTCCTTCGGCAGCGCCAGCATCGCGTCGATCGCTTTTTTGGCGCGGACGCGCACATCTTCCGGGATGATCACTTCGTGCTGCATGTTCGCCAATGCGTCGTAGATGCCTTCAAGCGTGATACGCTTCATGTGCGGGCACAGATTGCACGGGCGCACGAAATCCACGTCCGGCGCAGCGGCCGCGACGTTGTCGCTCATCGAGCATTCAGTGAGCAGCACCACCTTCGCAGGGCGCTTCTCTACGACGTAATCCTGCAAAGCCGCAGTCGAGCCGGCGAAGTCCGACGCCGCCATCACGTCAGGAGGGCATTCGGGGTGCGCGAGAATTACGATACCCGGATGCGCGGCGCGGAGCTCGGTGATGTCCTCGGCGGTGAAGCGCTCGTGCACTTCGCAGCGGCCGTGCCACGAGATGATCTTGATGCCCGTCTGCGCCGCGACGTTCTTGGCCAGGAATTCATCCGGCAACAGGATGACGCGATCGACGCCCCATTCACGCGCCGCCCATTCGACGACGGCGGCGGCGTTCGAGGACGTGCAGCACACATCGCTTTCAGCTTTCACGTCAGCCGAGGTGTTCACGTAGGTAACGACCGGCAGGCCCGGGAAGCGTTGCTTGATCAAGCGCACGTCTGCGCCCGTGATCGAGGCGGCGAGCGAGCAGCCGGCGCGCATATCGGGGATCAGAACGGTCTTATCCGGCGCCAAAATTTTCGAGGTTTCGGCCATGAAGTGGACGCCGGCCTGGACGATCACCGCCGCATCCGTCTCTGCCGCCTCGCGCGCGAGCTGCAGCGAGTCGCCGCGGAAATCGCCGACGCAGTGGAAGATCTCCGCCGTCATGTAATTGTGCGCGAGGATGACCGCGTGCTTGGCGCGCTTCATCTTGTTGATGGCGCTGATCAGCGGCGCATACGCCGGCCACTCGACCGCTGGGATGACGTGCTTCACGTGCTCATAGAGCGGCGCGGTCTCAGCGGCGACTTCCGGCGTGTAGGCGAGGCCACGGCGGGCGGCGGCGTCGAGCGCGCCCCAAGTCCCGTGGACGGCGCGGGGGTCGCAGCCCGAGCTTTCGCTGGTCGTGAGGGGGGCGTCGATAATCCGGGCCATGGGCGGCCTCCTGATGGCCCGGGGCGGGCCAGTTATGCTCAATCGGAGCATATATGGGGTGCTAGAACTCGCCGGAAAGACCCCGACGCACCCCTTATGCTAAAATTGAGCATAAGTACTTGGCGGAACTTACCCCCAAGCGATTCAGCGCGCAAGCGAAACTCGATCCAGCCCGCCTGCGCCAAATGCTGCCGCTTGCCGCTTTCGGGCGTTACACCCCTCATTCGGTTTCGCGGGAGTTTGCCAATGCGTCGTCTGGGGATTTTGGCCGTAGCCGGTCTGGCGCTGAGCGCCTGCGCGACGTCGCCTACGACCGAGGGGACGGCGACGCCGGAAACCACGCGTCCGACAGGTGAAGCATTCGCGCTGCAACCCACAAGTTTCTCAGACATTCCGGATTGGCAGAGCATCGATCTCGCCCCGGCTTTGCTCGCCTTCCGTCGATCCTGCGACGGCCGGCGTGCGCGCGCCGCCGATGCGGCGCTGCCGGGCGGCGGTCGTTATGGCGGCACAGTCGGCGACTGGGCGCCCGCATGCGCCGCGGCGCAGAGCATCTCGCCTGGCGGCGAGCGCAGTTTCTTCGAAGCGAACTTCATTCCACACGTCGTGCGCGGCGAGGGCGAAGCACGACTGACGGCGTATTACGAGCCGATCATTCAAGCGCGTCGTTTTCCTGACGCACAATTTTCAGCACCATTGCTGCGCAAACCAAACGACATGGTCAGCGTCGATATCGCTGCGTTCGCTGAAGCGTATGACAACGAAGTATTGCGCGGCGCGCCGCGTGCGCTGACCGGCCAACTCGTCGGCAACGAAGTGCGTCCCTATCCGCAACGCGGCGACCTCAATCCCGCGCCGGAGCAAGCGTTCGCGTGGGCGCATCCAGTTGATGTTTACAATCTACAGATCCAAGGCTCCGGCCGCATCGCGTTTCCGGACGGCACAAATGCGCGCGCCGCATACGCTGCGCAGAACGGCTATCGCTGGCGTTCGGCACTCGGCGCATTGCGCGACAGCGGCGAATTGCCGAGCGCGACATGGGGGAACTTCCGCACCTGGAGCGATCAGCGCGGCGCTGAAGCAACGCGCCAAGCGCTCGCCGCCGATCCGTCGTACGTGTTCTTTCAAGAAGAGACGATCGACGATCCGAGCGCCGGCCCGCGTGGCGCGGCCAATGTGCCTTTGACTCCGCTCGGTTCCATCGCCGTCGACCCAGCGTTCCATCCTTACGGCGCGGTGGTGTTCGTCGATGGCCAATACGATGGCCAACCGTTCCGCCGTTTGCTCGTCGCGCAAGATACAGGCGGCGCTATCCGGCGCGGACCGCAGCGCGGCGACGTGTTCTTCGGCTCCGGCCCAGAGGCCGGGCAGGGCGCCGAGCGTATGAACGCGCCGGCGCGCTGGTGGACCTTACTGCCGCGAGGGGTTCCGGTATCGTAAGCCATCGGTTAGGCTAGCACGCGAGCCAGGGACCAATCGAACGCGGAGGAGCGCGCATGAAGCGCCGCCTAGCTCTAGTATTGTGCGCGCTTACGCTTGGCGGCTGCGCGGTGACCAACACTTCATATCCATCGCCCACGGTGAGTGCGCCGATCGCGCACCTCCCGCCGGCGCCGAGCGCCTACAATTACACGGCCGTCGCGCGCGCGCCGCTGCACAGCGAACTGTTCACCTGCAATCGCGGCGGATCGAACCTCGGCGAGATCGGCTTGCGCGGTGAAGCATCGCGCTACTCTCCATACATGGATACGCCGGCCGGGCCGCTGCTGCGCACGCCGACTGAGGCGGCGTGTCTCTCGTCCGGTTTCGGTTGGCGCGATATGTCGAGGCGCCAACACAGCGGGCTCGATCTCGCTAACCCAAGCGGCGGTTTCATTTACGCCGCAGCAGACGGGCGCATTGTCAGCGCCGATTGGCGCGGCGGCTACGGAAATTTTGTCGAGATCGATCACGGCAGCAACGTGCGCACGCGTTACGCCCACTTGGCGGAGATCGATCCAAATTTGCGCCCTGGCATGCGAATTCCCGCCGGCGCCGCCATCGGCCGAATGGGGATGACCGGTAACGCCACTGGCGTACATTTGCATTACGAAGTTTCGGTCGATGGGCTGCTCGTCGATCCATTGCACTTCGGCTTGCCGCCGCAATATCAAGCGACGCCGGTGACGCAGACCTTCCCCGATCCAATCACGCTGCCACCGCCCGACGGGATGCAGTAATTACTCGCGCGGCGCCGGCACGTGCACGCCGCCAACAGGGCGTTCGTTGAGCGTTTCGCGCCGGCAGCGGAAAAGCTCGGCTGGCCGGCCGCCGGCGCTGGCGTCGAATTGGCCCGTGCCTTCAACAAGCCCGGTGCGATCGAGCAGGCGGCGGAAATTCTGCTTGTGAAGCTCAAGCCCTGAGATCGCCTCCACGAGGCGCTGCAGATGCAGCAACGTGAAGAGCTCCGGCGCGAGTTCGAAGATGACTGGCCGATATTTGATCTTCGCGCGAAGGCGCCCGATGGCGGTGGCGAGAATGCGCCGGTGATCGGAGACCATGGGCTCACCAAGCCCTGGCGCCGCTGTCATCGGTGCGGCGCGTTTGCCGTCGAGACGCGCGCTGTCGCGGGCCGCCTCCGGCGCGAGGCCGGCTTCGTAGAGTAATTCATAGCGCTCGAGCGCGCGTTCTTCGTTCCACACGGCGCCTTCAAGCGCGAACGCTAGACGCCCGCGCGCGCGGCGTTGAGCGCTGGTTTCTGCGTCGGGCGCTTCCTGCGCCCAGGTCTTCAGCAGGGGGGCAATGATCTCATCGATCAGCGGCGGGCGGCCATCACGCCAATCTTCCCAAGGGAAGAAATCATACCACGAGCGCCACCGCGCTGCGGCGCGTTCGAGCACGGCGCGCGAGGGCGTCAGCGCCAAATACGAAATCGAGATCACGCGATCGGGGCTGGACTCGATGTTCGCCAGCGGCGTTTCACGGCCGCGATCGCCGAACGTGTAGAGCTGCTCGACATAACCAATGTCGAAGCCAGTTTGCTCATGCACCCAGCCGCGCAGCGACAGTTCGAGCGTACGGTCACCAGCCGGATCGAATGGGCCGAACGGCAAGCCTAGCGCCGCGCCTTCCGTCTCGCGCGTCACCACCACGTATGGCGCATCCTCCGTCACCGCGACGATGACGGCGGAGAGTCCAATAGCGACACGCGGCGTTTGGCTCATGGCGTCAGCCTATGCCGGATCGATCAGCGTGCGGAAGCGCTTCAAAAAAGCTTCTTGCACCTGGCTGGTCGCAGCTGGCTTCAGTTTCAGCGCCATGCCGCGCGGCGGCGCGCCGAAATAGCGCTTGGCCTCCGTCTCGGTGAAGCCCGCGAGTTGGATCGCTTCGAAGTAGGCGCAGATGATATCGGCGCGTTTGATCACGCCTTTGACCGCCGCCGGCATGTGCGCGGGCAGGCCGAAGCGCAGATGGATCGCCGTTTCGAGTTTGGCTTCGAAGGCTTTGTAGTCGAGCCCGAGGGCTGCTTTGAACGGGCTGATCATATCGCCGATCACGTATTCAGGCGCGTCATGCAGCAGCGCCATCAAGCGCCGTTTCTTGTCCCACTCCGGCGCCAGCTTGCGGCAAATCTCCTCCACGATCATCGAATGCTGCGCCACCGAGAACGCATGCTCGCCAATCGTTTGCCCATTCCAGCGCGCGACGCGGGCAAGGCCATGAGCGATGTCTTCGATCTCGACATCGAGCGGCGAGGGATCGAGCAAATCCAAGCGCCGCCCCGAGAGCATGCGTTGCCATGCGCGCGGCGCGTCAGCGGCTTTCGGGGTGGGGCGGGCGGCTCGCGCCATGGGAATCTTTCTGATTGCGTAGGGTCAATGTAAGGTGTCAGCCGGTCGGACATAAGCGAGTTCAACGAACGGAGCATCCGATGATTGGTCTTACGCGCATCATTCTGCGGCTTGGCCGCAATCCCGACGCGGGCTTTCCGGATGGCCACGACGATTATGGCTATGTCATTCAGGCGCCGCTGGACGCTGCCGGCAAACTCGACGCCGCCCTCTGGCGCGACAAGAAGGAGCTCTGCACCGTGCGCCGCTTCCATCCCCATGAAGCGGCATCGGATGGCTGGCTCCGCCATCGCGGCGACAATTGGTACTTCTGGTACGATGAAGCCGATGAGGGGCCAGAAGAGCCGCTGTTCAAGCTTGGCGCAAAGGAGCTGCGCGCTGGCGAATATGTCACCGTGCGCGAAGCCGATGGCGATGTGCTTACCTTCCGCGTCGCCGAAGCGACCCACATTTAGTTCGCAGGCGGCGTTCCGCCCTCAATCATCCACCACGGTGTCGGGCCGTAATCATAGGGCGGCGTAGCGTAGAGCCAGCGCAGTGCGTCGAGCGCGGCCGGGTGAAAGGTGGTGGCGTGCGTCTCGCCGGTGCTCCGATCTGAGAAGCGCAGTGTGGCCCGTGTCGGCGCCGCTTCGACGGCGGCACGGAAAATATCGACGCCGTCGCGCATCGTGCCGCCCTCGTCCGCGATCGAGAGATAGAGCCGGCGACTCGATCCCGGCTGCTGGCGCAACAACAGCGCCGAAGCGCGCGCCAGCGCCCGGTCGTCCCACCAAAGGCTTGGGCTCACCGCAACATAGTCGCTGAAAAGTCCCGGTTCGTTGAGGAACGTGTCGACGACGAAAAGACCTGCGAGCGATTCCCCGATCACTGCGCGACTCTCAGTGGTGCGATAGCGCGCATCGATGAAAGGGATCACTTCCGTGCGCAGGAATTCACGAAAACGCGCCGATCCACCGGCATTCGGGAAAGCCGCACGGAAGCGCTGATCGGCCGGCGGCGGGGTAAGCTCTGCGATACGCGTGCCGGTTTTGACGCCAACGATAATCAGCGGCGCGTAGGTGTAGCTTACCGCGCCGAGCTGGCCGAGGCCGGCAATGTGCGGGAAGTCCTGCTCGACGCCGCCATCAATGAGATAAAGCACTGTGTAGCGTTCGGCGCCCTCCGAATAACCCGGCGGCAGCCAAACATTGATCTCGCGCGCTTCATCCAGCACGTTCGACTGAAGCGTGTGGCTGACGCCAAGCTGGATGGGCGCAGCGGTGGGCGCCGCGCTCGCACATGCGGCGGCAAGAAGCGCGAGCGCGAGAATGAGCGGCTTCATGTGCTGACCTGCGGTGTTTCGAGCGCGGCGCGATAGCGGCGGCTGCCGGTGAGAGTGCGGTCGTCATCGAGCGTGAGTTCGATATCGCCGGCGGGCGTAGGCTTGATCGCAGCGATGCGGGCGCGATTGACCAAGCGTGAGCGGTGGATGCGCACGAAGCCGCGATCAGCCAGCTGCGCTTCCCAGGCGGCCAGTGTGCCGCGCACCAGGTGCGTGCGGCCCGCGGTGTGGAACTCGATGTAGTTCCCGGCGGCCTCCAGGAAGAGCAGGTCCGCGGGCGCCAGAAAGACAGCGGTTGCGCCGTCGCGGATTTCGATCCGGCTTTCACCAGGCGTCACTGCGGGAGGCTGCTCGGCCCGACGCTGAAACCACCAATAGAGCGAGGCGATGGCAGCGTAGGTCAGCACGTCCTTGCGCCATTCATAAACGAAGGTGCCGAGGACGCCGTCCTCGTGGAAGTAGCCGTAATGGGCGCCGACCGCCCAATAGGCGCTCTCGCGCAGTACGAAGATCGCGGCGACGTGGGCGGCGGCGAAGGGGATGGTCAGGGCGAAGTGAATGAGTCCGGGACGAAGGAGATTGTCCTCACGCGGAGTCCAGCGCCGGACTGCAAGGCCCACAAGCGGCGCGAGCCCCACGATCACGATCGCGCTGGTGATTTCCCAGAGCACGGGCTCGATCCAGTGCACGTCGGCGCCGGCGCGCCGAATTTCGGTGAGATCGGAGCTGGCGGTTACGAACGCGACCGCTGCGCCAACCAAAGCGACGATCCCCCACGGCCCAAGGCGCGTGCGGGTCTCACCGCTCGTCCCGATTTGGCCGCCGCTGGTCACCTGAGGCTCTCCGCTTGTCCCAGCCAGCCGCCGGGCGCGGCGCCAGACTAGCGGGATGGGCCGGGCGGCGAAAGAAGCGGCGGCGAAGGAGGAGCTTCCACCCCATGACCGACCGCCGCTACGACCTCGACTGGCTCCGCATCATCGCGTTCGGCCTGCTCATTCTTTACCACTGCGGCATGTTTTACGTGACCTGGGAATGGCACGTGAAATCCGATCGGGCGTCGGAGACGATCGAGCCGCTGATGATGCTGACCAACCCCTGGCGGCTCACTTTGCTCATGCTGATTGCCGGGGCGGCGACCCGCTTCCTGGCAGACAAGCTCAGCGTCTGGAAGTTCACCGCCTCGCGCATGGGCCGGCTCTGGCCGCCGCTTTTGCTGGCCGTGTTCGTGATCGTGCCGCCGCAATCCTATTACGAGATCGTCGACGCGATCCGCATGCTGCCCCCGGAGCAGGTGGCGCAGTACCCGCTGGCGCTCGACAATTTCTACATCAAATACGTCACCGCCTCGGGTAATTGGTGCGATTCCGACGGCTGCCTGACGACGCCGACCTACAACCACATGTGGTTCGTCGCCTATCTCATTCTCTACACGCTAGCGCTGATCCCGCTTTTGCCGCTGCTGCGCCGCATCCCCAAAGCGGCCGCGGTGCTGATCGCCGGCCCGTTTCTGATCCTGACGCCGTGGATCGTGATGGCGTCGTTGCGGGTGACGCTGCAGCCGATCTTCGGCGAGAGCCACGATTTCCGCGAAGACTGGTACCTGCACGCGCTTTATTTCAGCGTGTTCGTGTTTGGCTTCGCGATTGCCAAGTTTGAGCCGTTCTTCGAACGCTGCGTGAAGTGGCGCTGGCCTGCTCTCGCCATTGCGGTCGCGAGTTGGGCCACGTTGATCATCTATTTCAATCTGCACCCGGAAGGCGTGACGCCGCCGGACTGGCTGCGCGCTATCATGCGCAGCGTGCGCGAACTCGATGCATGGTGCGCAATCGTCGCCGCCATCGGCTTCGCCCACAAGCATTTGCGCGATGCCGACGGCCCCGCGCGCCGCTTACTTACGCAAGCCATCTTCCCATTCTATCTCGTACATCAAACGATTATCGTGGTTGCTGGCTATCACCTTAACGCGCTTGCGCTGCCGCTCTGGATCGAGGCGCCGCTTCTGATCGGAGCAACGGCGCTCGGATGTTGGCTCTTCTTCGATTTGGGGCGGCGAATTCCCTGGTTGCGCGTATGGATCGGTTTGCCCTCGAACGCAGGTCCCACCCGTGCTACAAATGATGCGAAAGCTGGGGAGGCGAAGCAGCCTTCAGGCGGGTAGGGCCCGCCGCTGGAGCGAACGATGTTCTTCTGGTTCCTCGTTGCAGTCGCCATTGTTGTCGGGCTGACGTTGCTCGGCGCGTTCATGGCGCGCGGCGATTCCGGCTGGGGCGATGACGGCCCGATGGGCCCCTGGTCGGATCACTAACGCCCAAGCAAGGCTTTCGCTTGCCAGACGTGCGATCCCGCGCATGATCGTCTTTGCATGGGAACATACCTTATCCGCCGCGCTGTGCCGCGCGATGCCGAAGCTATCGCTAAGCTGGCGGCTGCGTCGGCGTCCGAAGACGGCGTTGTCTCCGGCCTCGAGAGCGATCGGATCAAGGCCCATGGCTTTGGCTCAGGCGCGCTGTTCGAGGGTTGGGTGGCGCAGGAGAACGCGAGCGGCCCGCTGATCGCGCACGCCTTCATCACCAAGAGCTACGACGTGCGCCGCGCCTGCCCGACAGTGGTGCTCTGCGAGCTTTATGTGGCGCCGCAGCATCGCCGCGGGGGGCTTGCCCGAAAGCTGATGGTGGCGGTGGCGCAGCGCAGCCGCGATCTCGGCGCCCGGGAACTCGCGATCACCACCGGGGTGGACAATGACGTCGCTCAACGCTTTTTTGCAGCGGTCGGCGCGCATAAGCGCGAGGCTGTTGTTTTCATGATGTCGGCGGACGGCATCGAGTGGTTGGCCGCGGAGGGCGGCTGACCGCGTTCTAACGATAGGGGACTGGAATGATCGCGAAACCGTTGCTCAAGGCGGCCGCGTCTTGGATCGCCATTGCCGCTTTTGCGGCCGCATGTGCGACGCCGCCGACGTCTTATCCCACCGGCTCGAACGCCGGTGCGAGGGGCCCTGCGACCGCAGCTTCGGCGGAGGAATTCGTCGCGGCGGCCGAAGCCGAACTGGCCGAGCGCTCCGAATACGAAGCGCGCATCGCGTGGGTCTATAACACCAACATCACCTATGACACCGAATGGCTGCTGCAGCGCTCTGATGCCGAAGCGACGGAAGCGCGTGTGCGTCTCGCCAGCGGCGCTGGGCGCTATGCCAATGTCGAGTTGCCGGCCGACACCCGCCGCAAGATCGATCTGCTGCGTTTGAGCCTCGTTCTGCCGGCGCCGCAGACGGAAGGTTCAGCCGATCAGCTCTCGCAGATCACCACACGGCTCGCCTCCACCTATTCAACCGGCCGCATCGACTACCAAGGCCGCCAAGTCGCGCTTGATGAACTCGAAACTCTGATGGGCACCGAGCGCAACCCCGCCCGCCTGCAAGAGATGTGGACCGAGTGGCACGCGGTCGCTGCGCCGATGCGCGATGATTATGCCCGCATGGTCGAGATCGCCAACCAAGGCGCGCGCGATCTGGGCTTTGAAGATGTCGGCCAGATGTGGCTCTCCAATTACGACATGCCGGCTGATCAGATGGAAGCCGAGGTCGAACGGCTTTGGGGTCAGCTACAACCATTCTACGAGCAGCTGCACTGCTACACGCGCACGCGCCTTAACGCGCAATACGGCAATGCCGTGCAGCCGCGCACCGGCCCGATCCGCGCTGACATCCTCGGCAATATGTGGGCGCAGGATTGGTCGGCTCTGATGCCGATCGTACGCCCGCGCGGCGGCGCGGCGACCTACGACACGACGCAATTGCTGACCCGCGCCGGCTACGATCCGGTGCGGATGACGGAGACGGCCGAGCGTTTCTACACTTCGCTCGGCATGGCCGAATTGCCGGACACGTTCTGGGAGCGCTCGCTGCTCACGCGGCCGCGCGATCGCGATGTCGTTTGCCACGCCTCAGCTTGGAATCTGGATTCACGCGAAGACATTCGCGTGAAGCAGTGCATTCAGGTCAACGCCGAGCACTTCCAAACCATCCACCACGAACTTGGGCACAATTACTACCAGCGCGCCTACATGAATCAGCCGTACCTCTACCAAAACGGCGCTCATGACGGCTTCCACGAAGCCATCGGGGATTTCATCGCGCTTAACATCACGCCGCAATATCTGGTCGACATCGGACTTTTGCGCCAAAACCAGGTGCCGCCGGCGAGCGCGGACACGAACCTTCTGCTCGAGCAGGCGCTTGGCAAAATCTCGTTCCTGCCGTTCGCCCTGGCCATGGATCAGTGGCGCTGGCAGGTGTTCGACGGTCGCACCACGCCGGAGAATTACAACGCCGCCTGGTGGGAGCTGCGCGAACGCTATCAGGGCATCCGCCCGCCGACAGCGCGCGATGAAACCATGTTCGATCCGGGCGCCAAGTATCACATCGCCAACAACGTCCCGTACCTGCGCTACTTCCTCTCGTACGTGCTGCAATTCCAGTTCTACGAAGCGGCTTGCCAGCAAGCGGGTTGGACCGGGCCGCTGCATCGCTGCACGGTCTATAACAACCGCGAAGTCGGCGAGCGCTTCAACCGCATGCTTGAAATGGGCGCCTCGCGCCCATGGCCGGACGCACTCGAAGCCTTTACCGGCACCCGCCAAATGGATGGCGGCTCGATGGTGCGCTACTTCCAGCCGCTGATGACGTGGATGGAAGAGCAGAACGAAGGCGAAGAGTGCGGTTGGTAAACTGAATTACACAGGCCGGACGCGGCTTTCCGTGTCCGGCCGCTGTAACCCAAGTGGACAACCCTTGGATGAAGGCGCCGCCGCGCGCTACACTCGTCGCGACTTGAATCTGCGAGATCGCGATGACGCCGAAGATCGGCAGTGACATTGATCCGGCTATCGCGCTTGCGCGCGCCAATGAGCGCGCAGCGCTGTTTGAGTCGATCATCGAAAGCATGGGCGAATCCGTCCTGGTGGTCGATCGAGACGGCAAGGAAGTTTACGCCAACAAAGAGCTTCGCCGGTTTCGCGGCGAGGTCGAAGCTGGAAAATCCCTGGATGCGTGGCGGTCGCCCCAGGTGATGAGGATTTTCGACGCGGATGGCGTCGAGCTTGAACCGCACGAATGGCCGGTGGCGCGCGCCTTGCGCGGTGATTACTCGGACAGCTTTGAAATCCGCGTCCATGGCATGGCGCATCGCCCGGGCGAAACCACGCTCTCGATCTCTACCCGCTCGCTGGTTGATGCAAGAGGCGAAGTGGTCGGCGCCGTTATCGTAACGCGCGACATCACCAATGTGCGTCAAACCGAAGAAAAACTCCGTCAGAGCCAGAAGCTGGAATCGATCGGCCAACTCACCGGCGGCGTCGCCCACGATTTCAACAACCTGCTCACCGTCGTGCTCGGCAATTCCGAGATATTGGTGGAGCGGCTTGCCGATCAGCCGGCGCTACGCAAACTCGCGCTAACGTCCTTAACTGTAGCCGAGCGCGGCGCGCAGCTTACACATCGCCTGCTGGCGTTTTCCCGGCGCCAGCCGCTCATGCCGAAAAGCGTCGAGGTCGGCGAACTCTTGGTCAGTCTGCAAGCGCTGTTGGCGCGCACACTCACGGCGCAGATCGAGGTCAAGACCGACGCAGAGGCGGATCTCTGGCCCGCCTTGGTCGATCCAACTCAACTCGAATCCGCGGTGCTCAATCTGTGCATCAACGCGCGCGATGCGATGCCGGAAGGCGGGCGGCTCACAATTGAAGCGCGCAACGCGTACCTTGATGAAGACTACGCCGCTCAGAACGAGATCGAACCTGGCGAGTTCGTCTTAATCTCGGTGTCCGATACAGGGATTGGCATTTCAGCCGAAAATCTCACCAAAGTGTTCGAGCCGTTCTTCACGACCAAGGAGATTGGCAAAGGCACCGGCCTCGGCTTGTCGATGGTTTACGGCTTCATCAAGCAGAGCCGCGGTCATGTGAAAGTGTATTCGGAAGTTGGCATCGGCACCGTCGTGAAGATGTTTCTGCCGCGTTCGGAAACGGCGCCCGACGTGTTCGAGCGTCAAGCGCATTTGCTGGCGAGCTTGCGCGGCGAGGAAAGTATTCTGCTTGTCGAAGACGATGACTTGGTCCGTGCGCACGCGCAAAGCGTGTTGTCCGATCTCGGTTACCGCGTGACCTCAGCGCCGAACGGCCCGGCCGCCTTGGATATTCTGCGGCAACACGCTCCGTTCGATCTTCTCTTCACCGACGTCATTATGCCGGGCGGATTGACCGGCCGCTTACTGGCCGAGCAAGCAACGCAGCTTCAGCCCGGCCTCAGAGTGCTCTATACATCCGGCTATACGCAAAACGTCATCGTGCACGGCGGCCGCCTGGATGAGGGGCTGCTGCTGTTGAGCAAGCCGTATTCGCGCCTGGAGCTGGCGCAGAAAGTACGCGCGGCCTTGGGTGATTGATTGCGTCAGCCTCTAAGTCGACTTCTGCACGAAGATGGAGCCAGCACTATATCCCGCCCCAAACGAGCAGATCAGGCCCTTATCGCCCGTCTTCAAATCAGCGCGGTGGTTGTGGAACGCGATGATTGAGCCGGCGCCGGCGGTGTTGCCGTAAACGTCGAGCACGGTCGGCGCCTCATCTTGCGACGCTTCGTGGCCAAGCACGCGTTCGGCGATCAGCCGGTTCATGTTTGAGTTCGCCTGATGCAGCCAGAGCCGGCGCATGTCGCTGGCCTTGAGGCCCATAGCGGCCAGTTGCTCCAGGATCATCTCTGAAACCAGCGGCACCACTTCCTTGAACACTTTGCGGCCCTGCTGAGAGATCAGCTTATCGGGATCGTCGCGATGGGCTTCGTCGCCTCGATTGAGGAAGCCGAAATTGTTGCGAATGTTGTTGGAGAATACCGTCTTCAATTTGGTGCCCAGAATGGCCCACGCGCCTTGCGGCGCAATGTCGGCGCGCTCGACCAGAATGGCGACGGCGGCGTCGCCGAAGATGAAGTGAGAGTCGCGGTCGCGGAAATTCAAATGCCCCGTGGTGAGTTCGGGGTTCACGACCAGCACGGATTTCGCGTGGCCGGCTTTGATGATGTCGGTCGCGTTCTGGATCGCAAACGTGGCCGACGAGCAGGCGACGTTCATATCATAGCCGAAGCCGCCAGCGCCGAGTTCGTTCTGCACTTCGATCGCGAGCGCCGGATAAGGCCGCTGCAGTGACGAGCACGAGCAGATGACGGCGCCGACATCGCGCGCATCGCGGCCGGCGGTCTCAAGCGCTTGGCGGCCAGCGTTGACCGCAACTTCGGCCATCAGGGAAAGCTGTTCGTTCGGGCGCTCTGGAATGCGCGGGACCATGCGGTCGACATCGAGCGAGCCGGCTTTGTCCATCACGAAGCGATGCTTGATGCCGGAGGCTTTCTCGATGAACTCGACGCTCGATGGCTGCAGCGCCTTCACTGCGCCTGCCTCGATCGCACCAGCGTTCTCAGCGTTAAAGCGCTCGACGTACGTATTGAAAGACGCGACCAGTTCGGCGTTGGTGATGGAGTCGGACGGCGTCCAAAGGCCGGTCGCGGAGATGGCGACAGTCATTGATACCCTCTAATCCGCGCCGAAAATTGCGCTCGTCGCGGTTAGACCCGAGGCCGGGAACCGTCAATGTGTGACGCCAGTTTGCGCGCCGTTAGGGCGCGCTTTCTCCGGCAGCGGGGAGGATGAGCCACGGCGGCGGATCGAGTTCGATGGCGCGGCCATCTGCAGTCAGTGGCGCCGTTGCGGTAAGTGCGCGGTCGAGCCTGAGAAGCGCAATGGCGCGGCCCTCGGCGCCGGTGCGGATCGCGCCGAGTTCAGTAGGACCGGCGAGGATAAGCGTGCCATGCGGCGGCGGCGGGCCATCGAAGGTCACGGGGCAGAACTTCTTCCGCGTGGTGGCGCGGCGTTTCATGCGGCTGACGTTTTCCTGGCCGACGAAACAGCCTTTCTGAAAATCGACGCCGTTCAGCTCATCGAGCAAAGCCTCGCCCGCAAAGACTTCCTCCGGCCCCGCGTCACGCGCGAGATCGGGCGCGCCGGCTGCGATGCGATGGGCGTCGAACGCGCTCGCGCCGTCTTCGCGTGCGCCGCGCTGTGCGATCGCGCGGAAGCCAAGCTCCGCAAGGCGCGGGTCGGGCCGGGCAGTGTCGAACGCTTCGGCGGACCAGAGCACGTCGTACTGATCGCTCACATCTTCCAGCGCCGCGTTGGCGCGGAGTTTGTACATGGAGAGCCGCCGCAAAAGATCGCCGCCGCGCGTGGGGTCCGCTTCAATGATGACGCCGTCGCCCTCGGCCCAGAGCAGCATGTCGGCCGTTACCTTGCCCTGTGGGCTGAGTAGCGCGCTGTAGAGCACCCCGGCCTCGTCGAGGCGATCAAGGCTTTGAGTCAGAACGTTGTTGAGGAAGCTGCGCGCGTCGGGGCCGCTGGCGCGAATCAAGGTGCGGGGAAGGCGGGCCGGCATGGGCTCCACTTGGCCTTCGGCGGCGTTGCCCGCAAGCCTTCGCGGCGTGTTGACTTGGTCTTTACCCAGGCCAGGCCTAACCCCTTCGTCATGGCTTCGGTTTTGTTCCTCGCGCCTGCCGATCTGGGCGAAGCGGTGCTCGCCACCGGCGCGTTGGACCACGCTGCGCGCGAGGGCGCGGAGGTGCTTGTTGTCTGTACGCCAGAGGCAGCCCCATTATTCGTGGCGGCGCCGAACACAAAGCTGCGCTTGACGCCGGTCGAATGGGGCCCGTTGACGGGGCTGGGTCTGTGGTTCGAGCTGGCGCGCCAGCGCTTTGACTTGGTGGTCGATGGGCGCGGTGGTTTCCCCGGCAATGCGCTGCCCGCGGTGCGGCGGGTGACGCTGAAGCCGGCGGCGATGTTGCGCCATCGCAGCGAGGATTGGGCGGCGGCGCTCGGCGCCGAGCGGACTTTGTCGCCGAAATTATGGATTGCCGATTACGCCCGCGCCGCAGCGGCGGCGGTGGCGCCGGAGGGCGCAGTTTTGGCTCTGGCGCCCGGTGGAGCGCGCGCCGCCAAAAGATGGCCGGCGGAGCGTTTTGCCGCTGTCGCGCGCCGCTTAGCGACAGGGCCGCTCACGGGCGCCAGCATTGTGGTTCTGGGCGCGGCTGCCCGCGATACGGCGCTCACGCGCGCGATCGTCTCCAGCTTGGACGCGGACGGTGTTGCCGCGCTCGATCTCGGCCAGGCGCTCGATCTTGCGGGCGCGGCCGCCCTCATGGAGCGCGCCACCCTGTGCATCGGCAACGACAACGCGCTGACCCACATCGCCGCCGCCATGGGCGCACCGACTCTGACCCTGTTCGGCCCCACCGACGATCGGGTCCGCGCCCCCTATGGCCCGCGGGCGCGGACGCTGCGCGGACGCAGCTTTGCGGAACTTGCCGCAGGCGCGGCGCTGGACGACGCGCACGCAATGGACGATGTCAGCATCGACGCGGTGGAAGCTGCCGCGCTTCAATTGTTGCACGCCGGAGGCCTTTGACATGAACGCTTTGGATCTGATCATCCGCGGCGGAACCATCGTCAATCAAAGCGGCGAGAACGTCGGCGACATCGGCGTCGCTGGCGGCAAGATCGCGGTGATCGGCGATCTTTCGCGCTTCAGCGGCGATGTCGAGATCGACGCCAAGGGCGTGCACGTGCTGCCGGGCGTCATCGATACGCAGGTGCACTTCCGCGAACCGGGCAACGAGCACAAGGAAGATTTGGAAACCGGCACCCGCGCCGCAGCTTTGGGCGGCGTGACGGCGGTGTTCGAAATGCCGAACACGGCGCCGCCGACGACGACGGCGGAAGCGCTCAACGAAAAGCTCGCGCGCGCCAAGGGCCGCGCCCACGTGGACCACGCGTTTTACATCGGCGCCACACAAGAGAACGCGCATCAGCTCGGTGAGCTCGAGCGACTGCCGGGCTGCTGCGGCGTGAAGACGTTCATGGGCTCGTCCACCGGCACGCTCCTGGTCGGTGACGATGACGGGCTCGACCATGTCGTGAAAAACATCAACCGCCGCGGCGCCTTTCACGCCGAGGATGAAGCGCGCCTCAACGAACGCAAAAAGCTCGCGCGCGAAGGCGATTGGACGAGCCATCCCGAAGTGCGCGACGATCAAGCCGGCTTGCTCGCCGTTCAGCGCCTCGTCGCGGCGGCGCGTAAGCACGGCAAGCGCGTCCACGTGCTGCACGTGTCTTCCGCAATCGAGATGGAGTTCTTGGCCACCGCGAAGGACGTCGCGACGGTAGAAACGCTGCCGCAATTCCTCACCTTCGCCGGCCCGCAGATCTACGAGCGCCTCCACGGCTTCGCGCAAATGAATCCGCCCATCCGTTACGCCGAAGATCTAGCCTCGCTCTGGTCCCTGGGCATTTCGCAGGGCGTCGTCGACATCATCGCCACCGACCACGCGCCGCACACGCGCGAAGAGAAGGCGCAAGCCTACCCCAATTCGCCCTCCGGCATGCCGGGCGTGCAAACGCTCGTGCCGGTGATGCTGACCCATGTGAACGAGGGGCGCTTGTCGCTGCAGCGTTTCGTTGATCTTTCAAGCGCCGGGCCGCTTCGCGTGTTTGGCATCGAAGGCAAAGGCCGCATCGCCCTAGGCTATGACGCCGACTTCACACTGGTCGATATGAAAGCGCGCCGCGTCATCCGCGCCGAAGATCAGGCCACGCGCTGCGGCTGGACGCCGTTCGATGGCTTTGAAGCCAAGGGCTGGCCGCTGGCGACCATTATCCGCGGCCAATTGGTGATGCGCGAAGGCGAGATCGTCACGCCCCACATCGGCGAGCCGATGCGCTTTCTGGAAACCTTGCCGCACGCTTAGGCGCGCAAGTCTTCCTCGTCCGCGCCGCGCGCTCCATATTAGCATCATGGCCAAGCTTAATCCGCGTATGCCGATCTGGCGCCGCCGCAAGCTCAACGCGGATGAGATCGCGCTTGGCAGCAGTATTTTCGGCGATGAGATCGATTGGCCGCGTGTGCGCGTGATGCAAGCGCCGCCGCTTGGCTTCGGCGCCATGGTGCCGCGCGGACGGACGGTGGTGTTCTCGCGTTGGCGCGCATGCGAGGATTTCAGCTGCACGCCGCTCGATGAGCAGGGTTGGCTGATCCACGAACTGATGCATGTCTGGCAAGCGGCGCGCGGCGTATTCCTTGCGGGCGCCAAGCTCGGTGCGCTAGGCGCGCGCGCCTATGCATATAAGCCTAAACCCGGTGCGCGGCTCCGCGACTACAATATCGAGCGTCAAGCCGAAATCGCCCGTCATCTTTTCCTCGCCCGCAACGGCGCAAGCGAGCCTGGCATGCCGGATCAGGCGTGGCTTGAAGAGATATGGCAGACGCGCTGAGCGCTACTCGCTCTTCAGCGTGAACTCGCCGCGCCGGGTGCGCTCCGGCAGCGTGGCGCAAAAATCCGCGACAGCGCTTTCGCCATAGCGATCGACCATATCCGCCAGCGCCGCATAGATCGCGACCGATGCGATCACCTCCGCCTCGGCGCCCTCAGCGAGCGCCGTTTCCCAAGCATCGAGGATGAGTGCGAGCGCGCGGCCCTTGAGGTCTGGATCGTCGCTCATGTCGATTTACTCCGCGTGTCGCGCGCTAAGGCCCTGGGCGACGCGCAGGCCCCGCGCGCGCAACTCGGCTTCCATCTGCCGTGTAGTGGAATCGCACACCGGAAAGCGCGTCTCTTCGTTGCGATAGCCGCGGTTGAAGCCATCGACCAGCAGCGCATTGTATTGTGGCTCGCGATCGATGACGCCGCGCATATATTCGCGCCAGCGCTGATCGCCGCGGCCCTCGCAGACGATGCGCAAATAGTGCGAGCCGCCTAGAATCTCGGACAGCTCGATCAATTGGCCGCGATACCATTCCTCGCCGCGCAGGGGTGTGGTTTCGGCTGGCGGATCGCCTTGCTGGGCGTGCGCCGGCGCCGCGAGCGAGGCGGCCAGCAACAAGCTGCAAACAGCGTGGCGAATCTTCATGGTCGCGAGGTACCGCCGAAACTGGGCGGCAGTATGGACCACATTTTCAGGCGGCGTTCACCCCTGGTTTTCGCGATGCCCACGGGCGCGCTTGTTCCAGTTCGTAAGCCAGTTCCAGAAGCCGCCGCTCCTGGCCCTTTGCGGCTGAGAAATGAACCCCAATTGGCAAGCCGCCGGTCGACCAAGCGAGCGGCAAGCTGATCGCCGGCGCGCCGGCGACGTTCTGCAGCGGTGTGTAGCCGACATAATCGTTCAGCGTCTCAAACACGGCCATGCCGCGCGCGCCAGAAATCTGGCCGAGCGCGACCGGTGGCTGGCCGAGCACCGGCGTCAGGTAGATATCCGCGGTCTCGAACATCGCGGCATACTGGGTTTCGATCGCGCGCAGGCGCGTGATTGCAGCCTGCAGGGCGCGCGGACCTTGCGCGCGCGCATGTGCACCGAGTTCTATGGTGAGCGGTTCGAGCAATTGGTCGAGCGGCACGCCCGGCGCTTGGCTCTCGACCAGCGCAACCACTTCTGCCGCGCCCGTCGCCCAGAGCAGAATGAAGTCTTCGCTGAACTGGCGGCCGTTGATCGTGGCGCGCTGTTCGCGCACTTGGTGGCCGAGCGAGCGGCAAAGCTCGGCGGCGGATTCGACGGCGGCGCGCACTTCCGGATGGGGGTCGTTGCCGAGCGCGTTCGGGATATCGACGATGATGCGCAGGCGTTGCGTGCTCGGCCCGGTCACAACGCCCACTGGCGCGAAGGTTGGGTTTGCGCCGGTTTGCTCGGTGGCGGCGAGCCAAGCTGCGGTGTCGCGCACACTGCGGCTGACGCAGCCATTCACTGAAATATCGATGCCGCTATCTGGGCGTCCGCCCAGCACGCTGCGTCCGCGCGACGGCTTCAGTCCCACAAGCCCGTTGCACGCGGCGGGAATGCGGATCGAGCCGCCACCATCGCTGGCGTGTGCAATCGGCACGACGCGCGCCGCAACCGCAACGGCGGCGCCGCCGGACGACCCGCCAGACGAGCGTGTAACATCCCAAGGATTGCGCGTGGCGCCGCCCAGCAGCGTTTCAGTCGTCGCGGTCAGTCCAAACTCAGGCGTCGTGGATTTGCCGAACGGCACGAGGCCCGCTCTCAACAGCGCGTCCATGTAAGGCGGCTGTTCCTGCGGCACGAAGTTAGCAAAGGCGCGGCTGCCATAGCGCGTCGGCTGGCCAATCATCGGCATCAGATCTTTGATCAGTGTGGGCACGCCCGCGAACGGTCCGCTCAAGCGCTCGTTGGCGCGCGCGCGGCCGAGCTCGAACAGCGGTGCGGCGATGAAATTGAGTTGCCCGTTGACGCGCTCGCTGCGCGCGATTGCGGCTTCCAGCGCCTGCTGCGGCGTGAGGTCGCCGGAGCGGATGCGTGCGGCGACGCCCGTGGCGTCGAGATCGCCGAGCACGTCGGACTGCACAACCTCAGTCTCGTTACCGGATGAGCTTTGGCATGCGGCGAGCACTGTCGCGGTGGCTGTCATTGCGAGTGCGGCGCGGCGCGAAAGCATAGTCATCCGGTTCTCCCCAATCTTGTGATTTGCCGGGAGCCTTGCGCGCGCACTGTCGCGCGGCAAGCGGAAATGCTTGCCTCTGCGTCAGGTCCGCGTCAGACGCATGCCCCATGGCCCGCATCCGCGCCGATCTCTTGCTTGTTGCTCGCGGGCTTGTGGAAAGCCGCGCCAAAGCGCGCGCCGCAATTGAAGCGGGCGGCGTCGTCGCCGATGGCGCTGTGGTGGCCAAACCTTCCGATCTGTTGAGCGAAGAGGCGGCGCTCGATGTGACGCCGCCGCATCCTTGGGTGTCGCGCGGCGGCGTGAAGCTTGCAGCGGCGCTGGATGCGTTCGGCATCGATCCGCGCGGGCGCGTCTGCCTCGACGTTGGCGCTTCGACAGGTGGTTTTACCGATGTGCTGCGCACGCGCGGCGCGGCAAAGGTTTACGCCGTTGATGTCGGTAGCGGCCAGCTGCACGCGAAGCTGCGGTCTGATCCCTCGGTGATCAGCCTCGAGAAAACCGACGCACGCGCTTTGACGCGCGCCATGATCCCGGACATGCCAAGCTTGATCGTGTGCGACGTCAGCTTCATCGGCGCCGCAAAAGCGCTGGCAGTCCCGCTCTCACTCGCCGCCGAGCACGCCGACTTGGTCGCGCTGATCAAACCGCAATTTGAAGCAGGGCCGCACAAGAACGCGGTGCTCGATGAAGCGACGGCGCGCGAAGCCGCCGCGCAAACGATTGCCGCGCTCGATGGCGTCGAAGGCTTCCGCACTGTGGCGGTGATCGATTCCCCGATCCGCGGCGGCGACGGCAATCTCGAACTCGTGCTCCACGCGCGCCGCTAAAAAAATCGCCCCGGTGTTTCCACCGGGGCGAGGCGCTTTGCGTACGAGGGTTCGTACTATGGAGAAGGTTATTCCGGGCGCCAGACGCCGTCCGCACCGCGGCACATCCAGGCTTCCTCACGATATTCACGGCCGTAACGGTCGCGGGTGATGATCTCACCCATGCGGCAATCTTGGGCGTAGCGGTCGCCGGCATAATAGCCGTCGTCACGCGGGCCGCCGTAGAGATCGTCGTCGCCGCCACGATAGCCGCTGTCCTGCGAACGGCCGTAATAGGGATCGTAATCGCCTTGCGGGACCTGGTCGCAACGCGCCGTGGTGCGGCCGAGTGCGCCGCCGGCGGTCGCGCCGACAACTGCGCCAAGGAGCGCACCTTCGCCGCGCACGCCGCGGTCGGCCACTTCACGGCCAAGCACTGCGCCGATGATGCCGCCCACGACCGCGCCGCCTACGGTGCGATTGCTGCGGGAGGTCTGGCATTGCTGCTGATTAGCTACATGCTGGTCATGGTAGCTGCGATACTGCTGCGCCGACGCGGGCTGCACGCTCACCAGGGCGGCAGCCATGGCCGCGGCGGCGAGGAAAGCTTGACGTTTCATAGTGCGCTCCTGTCTGTCGGCGCTGAGAAGAGCAAAATCAGTCTGAACGGCACATGAAGCGTATGAACCGCCTAGCTCGAGGCCGCCCGAAACAGGCGCGGCAGGCCCAAAAGGGCCTTTCGGCCCCCGTTTCGGAGGAGCGGGAGCTGGTGATCGCGGCTATGGGCGCGCGCGGCGATTCAACCGCCGAGGGCGCCGAGGGCGTTATTTACACCCCATACGCGTTGCCGGGCGAGCGGGTGCGGGCCCGCGTGGTCGGCGGCCGGGCCGAATTGCTGGAGGTGCTCGACGCCAGCCCCGAGCGTCAGCAGGCCGCGTGCCGCCACTTCGGCCGCTGCGGCGGCTGCCAGCTCCAGCATTGGCAAGACGCTCCGTACCTCGACTGGAAACGCGCCCAAGTGGTGGATGCGTTGAACAAGCGTGGCTTGGGTGGCGCGATCGTCGAGCCCACCATTGCGGCTTGGGGTCAGGGCAGGCGGCGCGCGGCCTTTCACGCGGCGCGCCAGAACGGCCAAGTGCGCATCGGCTTTATCGAGCGCGGCGGCGCGGCGCTCACGGCGCTGACGCAGTGCCCGGTCCTGGCGCCGCCTTTGGAAGCCTTAGCGTTGAAGCTCGCGCCGCTAGCGGAGCTAGCGCTGCCGGCGCGCGGCGAGATCACACTGCACTGTCTGCTCACTGACACCGGCATCGACGTCGCCATCAAAGGCGCAGGCCGCGCTGACTTGCTGCAGCGCTCGGCGTGGGAAGCGCTCAGCGCCATGGCGATGAAGTTAGACCTCGGCCGGCTCTCGATCGACGGCGAGCCGATCGTTGAACTGAAAAAGCCGCTGCTGCGCATGGGCAAAGCGCTGGTCGCGCCGCCGCCTGGCGCGTTCCTGCAGCCAACGGCGCTGGGCGAAGAAACGCTGGCGCGCCTGACGCTCGAGGCCCTCTCCGGCGCCAATCGGGTGATCGACTTATTCTCCGGCATCGGCACATTCGCGCTGCGCATCGCCGAGCACGCTGAAGTGCTGGCCGCCGAGAGTGATGCGGAAATGCTGATAGCGCTGAAAAAAGCCGCCGATGGCGCGGGCGGGGCGCTGAAGGACGTAACCACGCTCCGGCGCGATTTGCTGCGCACGCCGATGTCCAGTCTCGAAATGAAAAAGTTCGACGGCGCCGTGATCGATCCGCCGCGCTCCGGCGCGCGCCTGCAGGCCGAACAGATCGCGCGTGCGCCGGTGCGCAAACTGGCTTACGTCTCCTGCGATCCGGCCTCATTCGCGCGTGACGTGAAGGTGCTGGTTGAGCACGGCTTCACGCTGACGAAGATCACGCCTGTGGATCAGTTCCGCTGGAGCCCGCACGTGGAAGTGGTCGGGGCGATGGAAAGATGAGCACCAAAACGACGCTCCTCGACTACCAGAACTCGCGCCGCAAGCGCGATGCGGACGCCGATTCCAAGCCGCTGGAAGATGGCTATTGGCGCCGCAAAACGCTGACCGAGATGAATGAGCGCGAGTGGGAAGCGCTCTGCGACCGCTGCAGCAAGTGCTGCGTCATCTCCATTGAGGATGCTGACACCGGTCAGCTTTTCCTCACCGACGTGTCGTGCAAATTGTTCGACACCAAATCCTGCGGCTGCAGCGACTACGCCAACCGCAAACAATACGTCCCCGATTGCGTGAAGCTAACACCGAAGAATGTGCCCAAGCTCGATTGGCTGCCGCGCACGTGCGCCTACCGCTTGGTCAGTGAGGGCAAGGATCTAGCCTGGTGGCATCCGCTCGTCTCCGGAGACCCGGCGACGGTGGACGTCGCCCGGGTATCGGTGCGCAACAAAACCCGCCCCGAGGGGCGGCTCCAAATGGCGGGCCTCATCAAGCGGATCACACGCTGGCCGGACCCGCTGGAGAAGCCGCCGGCAAAATATCGCCGCGCCAAACCGTCGTCTCGACGTTCCCGCAAAGCGGGTTAGGTTAAGCGCATGAGTATGTTGCGCGATATCGGCCGCGCGCGTTACGCCGCCGCTCAAGGCGCGCGCGTCGCATGGTATATGAGTCAATATCTGTTGGCGCGCCGGATATCCGGGCCGTTCAACCGGCCAGGTGAACCCAAGTTCGAGCCGCAATCGGCCGAGGGCGACAGCGCCCGCATCCGCACAGCATTTCTCGAATTGTTCGCTAAGGATCGCGCCAATATCGAAGCCGGGCTTTACCCTGCGCCGGTGGATATCCGTGTCGAGCGCGCGATTTCAGCGCTACGCAATTCCGCGAATTTCTTCCGCGACCTGCCGCGCGTTGATCAGCGGCGCTTAGAGCGGGACGGCACCGAAGTGCGCGAGGAAGCCCCGGCCGAGGGCCGCTTTCCCACCTATTATCTGCAGAACTTCCACTACCAGACCGGCGGCTGGCTGAGCCAAGACAGCGCCAAGCTCTACGACACGCAGGTCGAGATCCTGTTCGGCGGCGCGGCCGACGCGATGCGGCGCATATCGCTGGGCTCGCTCGCTCGCGCCATTAAAGGCACCGATCAGCGCAAGGTGAAGCTTGTAGATCTCGCCAGCGGCAATGGGCGTTTCCTCAGCCAGATCATGGCCGCGTTCCCGCGCATTCCCGCGACAGGCCTCGATCTTTCACCCGCTTATTGCACCGAGGCGCGCAAACGCCTGGAAGATTGGCCGCACGTCGAGATCGTCCAAGGCGCCATCGAGCAAGCGCCGTTTGAAGATGCAAGCTTCGACGCCGCCACCTGCGTCTACCTCTTCCACGAATTGCCCCCGCGCATACGCCGCGACGCCGCGCGCGAGATTGCGCGGATGGTCAAACCCGGCGGGACGTTTGTGCTGGCGGACTCAATCCAAACCGGTGACGCCGCCGATCTTGATCAAATGCTCGAATACTTCCCCGTCGGCTTCCACGAGCCGTACTTCACGTCCTACCTGAAGGAAGATTTCGCGGCGCTGTTCGGCGAAGTCGGCTTCGATGTTGAAGAAACCGAGCTTGCCTTCCTCACCAAGGTGACGCGTTTTCGTAAGCGGTGACCGGTTCGGGATTGTCTGAAGCCGCCTTGTCGTCAGCGAACGCGTCGTCCGCGAAGTAATCATCCGGCACGAGCTCTGCTTCAGCCATCGCGCGCTCTTCGGCGCGGGCCGCGGCGCGTTCGTCCTGTTCGGCATAGAGCGCGGCGATTTCCTCGTAGAGTTCGTCCTCGCTCGTCACGCTGTAAACGGCAGCGCGAGTGCCCACGGGAGCAGAGCTTGCATCGCCCGCTAAGTCTTCGGCGGCGGCCTCGGGGTCGATCGCGGCTTCATCCGCCCACGCCGTGGCGATGGTGGTGTAAGCAGAGCGCCAGCCGCTATCGATCATGTCGGCATACCGATTGTCGCGCGGCGCCTCGGCGACTGCGCGCGTCGGCGTGGGATCAATCTGGAAGCCGCCAAACAACATCAGGTCGAACGCAACGGCGCTCACGCCCGCGATCGCGCCGAATGCGCCAATGGCTTTCCATTTTTCAGACGGAGGGAGGGTTTTTCCAAACATGACGCTGGGAAAACAGGAAGCCGAGCTTCCAGTTCCGGCGCTACTGCTGAGCGAACTGCTTAAATCGCCTTGGTTGCCTGGGCGGCGAGCGTCGCGGCGCTCGGCTCGAATTTGGCGGACGAGACGAACTCGGTATCCGGGCCGCCGAGCAGCACCTGATCGGTATAGCTATAGTCGACCCGGCGTTCGATCGCAGCGGCCGTGAGCGTGATCACTTCCGGCGTCTTCAACTCGTCCACGACCGGCGCGGCCACGCGGCGCACAGGTTCCATCGCGTAGGCTTCGCCGCCTGGGTTCCAGTCCGGCGCGCCGGTGATCAGGAAATCGACGCAGGTGAGCGTGGTGGCGAAGATGAGCGCGAACGTCGTGGTCGCCAGGATGCGTTCCTGGTGAACGGCTCGCCGCCAGCTATTGGTGACGTAACGATGCGCCGTTTGCGCGTAGCGCGGCAGGGACAGAACGAAGTTCATAGTGCGGCTCCGACAAACGCACGTCCGCTGAATCGATTAAGGCCAAGTTACGGGCCTTCGCAAGCTTTTCCAAATGTCGAATAGCTCAGGTTCAGCGCCCGGTTTGGCCGCGGTGGCGCAACATCGCGTCGGCCAGCACGCACGCGACCATCGCTTCGCCAACCGGCGCGGCGCGGATGCCGACGCACGGATCGTGGCGACCCTTGGTTGAAATATCAGCGTTTTCGCCCTGAGCTGTAACAGTCCGGCGCGGCGTGAGGATGGAAGATGTCGGTTTCACCGCAAAGCGCGCAACGATCGGCTGGCCGGTGGATATCCCGCCCAGCACGCCGCCCGCGGCGTTGGTGAGAAAGATCGGCTTGCCATCATTGCCGGCGCGCATTTCGTCAGCGTTTTCAACGCCCGTCAGCGCCGCCGCCGCAAAGCCGGCGCCGATCTCGACGCCTTTGACCGCATTGATGCTCATCAGGGCGCCGGCAAGTTCCGCATCGATCTTGCCGTAGACCGGCGCGCCCCATCCGGCCGGCACGCCGGCGGCTTCCACCTCAACGATCGCTCCGACCGAATTGCCGTCCTTGCGGGTGTCGTCGAGGAGCGCCTCCCAGGCCTTTGCGGTTTCAGCGTCCGGGCACCAGAACGGGTTGTTCTCCACCTCGGCCCAATCCCAGCGGCTGCGATCGATGGCCACCGCGCCGATCTGCACCAATGCCGCGCGGATCTGGACGCCGTCGCCCAGCACCTTGCGCGCAATCGCGCCTGCCGCCACGCGCGCCGCGGTTTCGCGGGCCGAGGAACGGCCCCCGCCGCGATAATCGCGAACGCCATACTTGGCGTCATAGACGTAATCGGCGTGGCCCGGCCGATAGAGATCGCGGACCTCGTCGTAATCCTTACTGCGCTGATCGACGTTTTCGATCATCAGCGAAATCGGCGCGCCGGTGGTCACCGGCCCGCCCGTGCGCTCATCTTCGAACACGCCGGAGAGGATCTTCGCCTCATCCGGCTCACGCCGCTGCGTGACGAAGCGGCTCGAACCTGGCCGGCGGCGGTTCAGCCAATACTGAATATCCGCCGCTGAAAGCTGCAGCCCCGGCGGGCATGGCTCTCGCCCCAGGTGGTGACGCGGAAAAGATGGCCGAACGTGTTGTGCGACATGCCGCATCGTCAGTGGCACACCCGCCACCAACCGGCAACGCGGTTCAATCCGCGGCGGCGAGCGGGGCGGGGGCCAAGCGCGCGTGCAGTTCGTGGCTGTCGCGCACGAACCAGACCGACTTGCCGCGATTGGACTCGCGCACGAAATCGGCGAGCGGCTCTGACGCTTCGGTGTGGCTCGAGATATCGCCGAGAATGGCGACGCGCAGCCGATAGTTGACGAACTTCTGGATGAACTCGCCGGCCTTCTTCGTGTTCAAGCGGAAAAAATCGCCGCTCAGGCGTTCGGCCGGGATCGCCACGAAACGCGCATCGGAGCTGACCGCTTCCTGGATCAGTTCGAGCGCATCGCGCTCGCTATCGATCGCTGCGCCGCGGGGCCCGACTTCGGCGACCCGTTCACCGTGCAGATTATAGACGATCATCCCGCGTTCTTTCCTCAACTCCTGTCGCATATGGGATGCCGCGCGGCGTCCGCATGGATGCGTCAGACGATGGGTGTAAAGCGTTGCCGCAAAGCTACGTTCCCTGGGGCGACGCGACGCCGCGCTAACTCACCGATTTATGATAATCTCGCGTCGAAAACGGAGCGCTGCGTGACTAGCGACAACCTCATCCCCCCATCACCGAAATATGATCCGGCCGGCGATCCGCCGCCGGATGACGCCGCTCTGTTCGCCGAAAGCGAGCCGATCGCGCTGTTCGAACGCTGGCTCGGCGAAGCCAAATCCAAAGAGCCGAACGACCCCAACGGCATGGCGCTGGCGACAGCCGATGAGCACGGCTTCCCCGACGTCCGCATGGTCTTGCTCAAGGGCGTCGACGCGAGCGGCTTCGTGTTTTACTCGAACGCCGAAAGCGCCAAGGGCCGACAACTCGAAGCTAATCCGTGCGCGGCGCTCGTGTTTCACTGGAAGAGCCTGCGCCGCCAGGTGCGTGTGCGCGGGCTGGTCGAGCCCGTCAGCGCCGCCGAAGCCGACGCCTATTTCCAGAGCCGCGACCGCGGTGCGCGCCTCGGCGCTTGGGCCAGCAAACAATCACGCCCACTCGAAGATCGTCTCGCGCTCGAAAAGAGGATCGCGGAATTCACTGCCAAGTTCGGCCTCGGGGAGGTGCCGCGGCCGGAGCATTGGCGCGGTTACCGCATCGTTCCGCTCGCGATCGAATTCTGGCGCGACCGCCCGTTCCGCCTGCACGACCGCCTAACCTTCAGCCGCGAGAGCGTCAGCGCGGCATGGACGAAATCGCGTCTTTATCCCTGACGCGAACACGCCTTAACCTCCGATTCAGCGGCGCGGCGCCTTCTGGACCGCGCGCCGTTTGCGCGGAGCCCCCATGCGCGGTTTTGACATTGCCGTAACGACCTTCGCGCTGCGCACTTCGGTGACCAAGCCGCCGGAGCACGAGCAGCTCCTGGCGCCAGCGCTCGACGGCCCAGGCGCCGCGCATCTCGACCGCGCCGCTCTTGCCCATCAACACGCCGCGCTGATCGCGTCCTTGTGGCCCGAGCCTTCGCGCCAATGCGTAGCGCGTCCGCGTTATGAGGAATTGCCGGCGCCGGCTGTGTTCGGCCGGCTTCACGCTGTCTCATGGCCGGCGGAGAGCGATGCGCGCGCTCTGCAGGCGCGCCTGCAAAGCGTTTTCGCCACGCCAACCGAGCAAGAGATCGCGGCGCCCGCGCACGCGGCCTGACAGGGCATTTGCCAGCGCGGCTCCAGCCCGCTTTAATCGCGCCAACGAGATAATCGGGAGGCGCGAATGCTTGGGCTTATGCAGGACTGGCCGTTGACGGTCGACCGGATCCTGGATCACGCGAAGGCCAATTTCCCCAATCGGGAAGTGGTGACGCGCAGCATCGAAGGCCCGATCACGCGCAACACCTACGGCAATATCTGGACCCGCGCCAAGAAAGTGACGGGCGCCTTGCGCGCACGCGGCATCCAAATGGGCGATCGCGTCGGCACGCTCGCCTGGAATACCGATCGGCACCTTGAAGCCTGGTATGGCGCTATGGGTATGGGCGCCGTCCTGCACACGTTGAACCCGCGCCTATTTCCCGAACAGATTGCCTGGATCATCAATCACGCCGAAGACAAGGTGCTCTTCTTCGACACTACGTTCACGCCGATCGTTGAAAAAATCGCGCCGCTGCTGACCAGCGTGAAGCTCTACGTGGCTTTCACCGATCGCGCGCACGTGCCGGAATCGAGCGTGCCGATCGAGGCGTACGAGGATTTCATCCACGGCCAAAGCACCGACGCTGCTTGGGGCGGCTTTGACGAAAACACCGCCGCCGGCCTTTGCTACACCTCCGGCACCACCGGCGATCCAAAGGGCGTGCTTTATTCGCACCGCTCGAACGTGTTGCACGCTATGGCCGCGAACCAGACCGACGTGTTCGGCTGCGGCGCTAGCGACGTGGTGATGCCGATCGTGCCGATGTTCCACGCCAATGCCTGGGCGATCTCATTCGTCGGGCCGATGTGCGGCGCCAAAGTGGTGATGCCCGGCGGCAAGCTCGATGGCCCGAGTGTTTTTGAATTGCTGGAAACCGAGGGCGTTACGTTCACCGCCGCGGTGCCGACAGTCTGGCTCGGGCTCCTCGCATTCTTGCGCGAGAACAAATTGAAGCCGACGACTTTGAAGCGCGTCGTTATCGGCGGCTCGGCCGTGCCCGAAGCGGTGCTGCGCGCATTCGAGGAAGATTACGGCATCGAAGTTCTACACGGCTGGGGCATGACCGAGATGAGCCCGATGGGCACGGTCGGCAAATTGCTGCCCGAGCACGCGGCGCAGGATCGCGAGTCGCAGCTCAAAACCAAGCTGAAGCAGGGGCGCCCGCCGTTCACCGTCGAGATGAAAATCGTCGACGACGAAGGCGTTGAGAAGCCACACGACGGCAAGGCGTTCGGCCGATTGCTGGTGCGCGGGCCATCGATCGCGAAGGCGTATTTCAAGAATGCGGGCGCGAAGAACGACAAGGGCGAGGCGTTGGAGAAGTGCGGCTTCTTCGATACTGGCGACGTCGCCACCATCGATCCGCTCGGCATCATGCAGATCACCGACCGCGCCAAGGATGTCATCAAATCCGGCGGTGAGTGGATCAGCTCTATCGATATCGAAAATCTCGCGGTGGGCGCCGATGGCGTCGCCAACGCCGCCGTGATTGGCATTCTGCATCCCAAATGGGACGAGCGCCCGCTGCTGATCATCGAGCCCAAGCCCGGCGCGCAGCCCACGCGCGATCAATTGCTGAAATTCCTCGAAGGCAAGATCGCCAAATGGTGGATGCCTGACGATGTCGTCCTGGTGGAAAAAATCCCTCTCGGCGCCACCGGCAAAATCAACAAACTGGCGCTGCGCGAAACCTTCAAAAACTACAAATTCCCAACGACGCAAGCGGCGGAATAACGTTCCGCTTTTGGAAGCTCAAACACCATCGTCATTCCGGGGCTCGCGAAAGCGAGAGCCGGAATGACGATGGTGTTTGCATCGCAAATAGATTGCAAAATACGGGGATACACCCGCACCAATCCGACCGACGTCAAACCATGCCTATCATCGCTTCGTTCGCACACGGGAGCTTTCGTAGACGTCCGAAACTCGAAAGGTGCGTGACACGGTCGGCGGGGTTCTGTTTGCGGGG
>LNFM01000150.1_pt1 | contig 170143 bp, 184 predicted proteins | sample 596031 | NCBI WGS metagenome assembly LNFM01 (sample SAMN04254537, study PRJNA301005) | activated carbon metagenome | isolation source: dual media filters at the Ann Arbor, Michigan drinking water treatment plant | place: USA: Ann Arbor | reverse complement strand
GTTCCGATCGCGATGGAAGAGAAGCTGCGCTTCGCCATCCGTGAAGGCGGCCGCACGGTCGGTGCCGGCGTCGTCGCCGGAATCATCGAGTAATAGCAACGTAACCCGGCTGGAGCGGCTCTTCGTGAGCCCTCCATCCAATCGAGGCTGATCATGAACGGTCAGAATATCAGGATCCGGCTCAAAGCGTTCGACCATCGAGTTCTCGATAGTTCGACGAAAGAGATCGTCTCGACCGCGAAGCGGACGGGTGCGCGCGTGCGCGGCCCTATCCCGCTGCCCACGCGGATCGAGAAGTTCACGGTCAACCGTAGCCCCCACGTCGACAAGAAGAGCCGCGAGCAGTTTGAAATGCGCACGCACAAGCGTCTTCTCGACATTGTTGACCCGACACCGCAGACCGTGGACGCGCTGATGAAGCTCGACCTCGCTGCCGGCGTCGACGTCGAAATCAAGCTCTGAGAGGGACCAGCCAATGCGGTCCGGAGTGATTGCAAAAAAGGTCGGCATGACGCGCATCTTCACGGATGCGGGCGAGCATGTTCCGGTCACCGTTCTGCAGCTCGGCGAGTGCCAGGTGGTCGCCCACCGCACGGTCGAGAAGGACGGATACGTCGCGGTTCAGCTCGGTACGGGCCTCCGCAAGGCGAAGAACGTTGCCAAGGCACAGCGCGGCCAGTTCGCGATTGCCAAGGTCGAGCCGAAGGCGAAGCTGGTCGAGTTTCGCGTGCCGGAAGACGGGCTCATCCCCGTTGGCGCCGAAATCACCGCCGACCACTTTGTTGCGGGTCAGTTCGTCGACGCGACGGGCACCTCGACGGGTAAGGGTTTTGCCGGTGCGATGAAGCGCTGGAACTTCGGCGGTTTGCGTGCGACCCACGGCGTGTCGGTGTCCCACCGTTCGCATGGTTCGACCGGCGGCCGTCAGGATCCGGGCAAGGTGTTCAAGAACAAGAAGATGGCCGGTCATCTCGGTGCCGAGCGCGTCACCACGCAGAATCTCAAGGTTGTGCGTACGGATGTCGATCGTGGTCTCATCCTGGTCGAAGGCGCCGTTCCCGGCGTTAAAGGCGGCTGGATCGAGCTGCGGGATGCCGTGAAGCGCAGGCTTCCGGATGGCATTCCGACCCCCGGCAAGTTCCGCATTGCGGATGAGAAGAACGCGGCGCCAAAGGCTGCTGACGAGGCGGCTGCGCCGGCTGAGGCCGTCGAAGCCGCTCCGGCTCCGGAAGCCCAGAACGGGGAGGGCGCGTGATGGTTGATATTGCCATCAAGACCTTTGAAGGCAAGGAAGCCGGCAAGGTGACCCTGTCCGACGATATTTTCGGCCTTGAACCGCGCGAGGACATCCTCGCCCGCGTTGTGCGCTGGCAGCTTGCCAAGCGTCAGGCCGGCACGCATCAGACGAAGGGGCGTTCGGACATCGACCGCACCAAGTCGAAGATGTACAAGCAGAAGGGAACGGGCCGCGCCCGTCACCACGCCGCGTCCGCTCCGCAGTTCCGTGGTGGTGGTCGTGCGCATGGTCCCGTCGTTCGCAGTCATGCGCACGATCTGCCCAAGAAGGTTCGCGCCCTCGGCCTGAAGCATGCGCTTTCGGCCAAGGCGAAGACCGGCGAGCTCGTCATCCTCGATGCCGTCAAGTTGTCGGAATCGAAGACGAAAGCATTCCGCGACCAGCTCAAGACGCTTGGTTACGAAAATGTCCTGATCGTCGACGGCGCCGAGATCGAAACCAATCTGGGCCTGGCCGCCCGCAACCTTCCCTTTGTGGATGTGCTGCCGGTTCAGGGCATCAACGTCTACGACATCCTGCGGCGCAGCACGCTCGTGCTGACCAAGGCTGCCGTCGACGCGCTTGAGGAGCGCTTCAAATGAGCAAGGATCCGCGCCACTACGACGTGATCCTGTCGCCGGTCATTACCGAAAAGGCGACGCTCGCGTCCGAGCAGAACAAGGTTGTTTTCAAGGTTGCGAAGACAGCAACGAAGCCGCAGATCAAAGAGGCGGTCGAGAAGCTGTTCGATGTGAAGGTGACCGGCGTTAACACTTCTGTTCGCAAGGGCAAGGTAAAGCGCTTCAAGGGTCGGCTTGGCCAGCAGAGCGACGTCAAGAAGGCGGTTGTCACCCTCGCCGAGGGCCACCGCATCGATGTGACGACGGGTCTGTGAGCGGGACGAAGAGATAGATCATGGCACTGAAACACTTCAAACCCGTCACGCCGAGCCTTCGTCAGCTCGTTCTTGTCGACAAGGCTGACCTCTACAAGGGCAAGCCCGAGAAGAGCCTGACCGAAGGTCTGTCGAAAAAGGGCGGCCGCAACAATCTCGGTCGTATCACCGTCCGTTTCCGCGGTGGTGGTCACAAGCGCGCTTATCGTCTGGTTGACTTCAAGCGCCGCAAGTTCGACGTGGCGGCGACGGTCGAGCGGATCGAATACGATCCGAACCGTTCGGCGTTCATCGCCCTGATCAAGTATGCCGATGGCGAGCTGGCCTACATCCTGGCGCCGCAGCGTCTCGCGGTTGGCGACTCGGTCGTGTCGGGTCTGTCGGTCGACGTGAAGCCGGGCAATGCCATGCCGCTGTCGGCCATTCCGGTCGGCACGATCGTGCACAACATCGAGATGAAGATCGGAAAGGGTGGCCAGATCGCCCGCTCCGCCGGCTCGTACGCACAGATCGTCGGTCGTGACCAGGGCTATGTTGCCCTTCGTCTCGGCTCGGGTGAGCAGCGTTTGGTCAATGGACAGTGCTTTGCGACGGTCGGTTCGGTCTCGAACCCCGATCATTCGAACCAGAACTACGGCAAAGCGGGCCGTTCTCGCTGGCTCGGCTTCCGCCCGCACAATCGCGGCGTTGCGATGAACCCGGTCGATCATCCGCATGGTGGCGGCGAAGGCCGTACCTCGGGTGGCCGTCATCCGGTCACACCGTGGGGCAAGCCGACCAAGGGCAAGAAGACCCGCTCCAACAAGTCGACGTCGAAATTCATCGTGTCCAGCCGGCACGCGAAGAAGAAGTAAGGAACCGAGATGGCACGCTCGCTCTGGAAAGGTCCGTTTGTCGACGGCTATCTGCTCAAGAAGGCAGACGCCGCGCGCGGATCCGGCCGCTCCGAGGTCATCAAGACCTGGAGCCGTCGCTCCACCATCCTTCCGCAGTTTGTGGGGCTGACCTTCGGCGTCCACAACGGCCAGAAGCATATTCCGGTCTTCGTCTCCGAGGAGATGGTCGGCCACAAGCTCGGCGAGTTCTCGCCCACGCGTACCTTCCATGGTCACGCGGCGGACAAGAAATCCAAGAAGGGCGGTAAGTGATGGGCAAGAAAGCTGTTGAACGCCGCCTGCCCGAGAACGAAGCTCAGGCCAAGACGCGCCTGATCCGCGTCAGCCCGCAGAAGCTCAATCTTGTTGCGCAGCTGATCCGCGGCAAGGCTGTTTCGACGGCCCTGGCGGATCTGCAGTTCTCGCAGAAGCGCATCGCCAAGGACGTCAAGAAGACGCTCGAAAGCGCCATTGCGAATGCCGAGAACAATCACAGCCTCGACGTCGACGATTTGATCGTCGCCGAGGCCCATGTCGGCAAGGCCTTCGTCATGAAGCGCTTCTCGCCGCGTGCTCGTGGCCGCGTCGGCCGCATCGAGAAACCTTTTTCGCACCTCACGATCGTGGTGCGCCAGGTCCGGGAGACCGCCTAATGGGTCAGAAAGTCAATCCGGTCGGGCTGCGCCTCGGCATCAACCGCACATGGGATTCGCGCTGGTTCTCGAGCAAGGGCGAATACGGCAAGTTGCTGCATGAGGACTTCAAGATTCGCGCCGCGCTGCTGAAGGATCTGAAGCAGGCCGCTGTTTCGAAGATCGTCATCGAGCGTCCGCACAAGAAGTGCCGCGTTACGATCCACTCGGCGCGTCCGGGCATCGTTATCGGCAAGAAGGGCGCGGACATCGAGAAGCTTCGCAAGAAGGTCGGTGCGATGACCGGCTCGGAAGTGCACATCAACATCGTTGAAGTGCGCAAGCCCGAAGTCGACGCCCAGCTCGTTGCGGATTCGATTGCTCAGCAGCTTGAGCGTCGTGTTGCGTTCCGTCGTGCGATGAAGCGTGCCGTTCAGTCGGCCATGCGACTTGGCGCCGAAGGCATTCGCATCACCTGCTCGGGCCGTCTCGGCGGCGCCGAAATTGCACGTACGGAATGGTACCGCGAAGGTCGCGTCCCGCTGCACACGCTGCGTGCGGACATCGATTACGGTGTTTCCACCGCGCATACCGCGATGGGCACGTGCGGCGTCAAGGTTTGGATTTTCAAGGGCGAGATCATGGAACACGACCCCATGGCTCAGGACAAGCGCCTGAGCGAAGGGGAGCAGTCCCAGGGCCGCACGCGCCGCGAGCGCGAAGCAGCCCAGTGATCGGACCTGTTACGGATTAGGTGAGGACAGACCATGCTTCAGCCGAAGCGCACAAAGTTTCGCAAGCAGTTCAAAGGCCGGATTTCCGGCACTTCGAAGGGCGGAACGACTCTGGCTTTTGGGTCCTTCGGCCTGAAGGCGGTTGAGCCTGAACGCGTTACCGCGCGTCAGATCGAGGCCGCACGCCGTGCCATGACCCGTGAGATGAAGCGTCAGGGCCGTGTGTGGATCCGTATATTCCCCGACGTGCCGGTCACCAAGAAGCCGACCGAAGTTCGTATGGGTAAGGGCAAGGGCGGCATCGAGTTCTGGGCGGCCAAGGTCGCTCCGGGCCGTATCATGTTCGAACTCGACGGTGTGAGCGAGGAAGTGGCCCGTGAGGCGCTTCGTCTTGCTGCCGCCAAGCTTCCGATCCGGACGCGCTTTGTTGCGCGCATCGCGGAGTAAGTGAAATGACGAAGATCAGCGATGCACGCGCGCTCAGCGCCGACCAGATCAACGACGAGATCCTGAAGCTCAAGAAGGAGCAGTTCAATCTGCGCTTTCAGCGGGCTACGGGCCAGCTCGAGAAGACAACGCGGTTCCGCCAGATCCGCCGCACGATTGCACGTCTTCTGACGGTGGCGAACGAGCGCACGAACGGCCTGGAAGTGGCTTCCAAGCCGAAGGTTGAAAAGGCCCCGAAGGCTAAGGCCAAGACCGAAACCAAGTCCGCCTCGAAGAAGAGCGCGAAGAAGGCTGAGGACTGATAGATGCCGAAACGCATTCTCCGTGGCGTTGTCGTAAGCGACACCCAGGACAAGACCGTCGTCGTGAAGGTCGAGCGCCGTTTCACGCACCCGCTTCTCAAGAAGACGGTGCGGCGCACGAAGAACTATCACGCTCATGACGAGAGCAATTCCTTCAAGGCCGGCCAGCAGGTCGCGATTGAAGAAAGCAGGCCGATTTCCAAGCTGAAGCGTTGGCGCGTTGTTGACGATGCCGAGGCTGCAGCCGGAAGCAGCAAGTAATCTGGCAGGCCAAGTCGCTGAGGCGATACTGGCCCGTCGTTAAGAAGGAAGTGGTCCAATGATCCAGATGCAGTCAAATCTCGACGTGGCGGATAATTCCGGCGCACGCCGAGTCATGTGCATCAAGGTGCTTGGCGGCTCGAAGCGTAAATACGCCGGTGTGGGCGACATTATCGTCGTCTCCGTCAAAGAGGCGATTCCGCGCGGCCGCGTTAAAAAGGGCGAAGTGCTCAAGGCCGTGATCGTGCGCACAGCCAAGGACATCAAGCGTGCCGACGGATCCGTGATCCGCTTCGACAACAACGCTGCCGTCCTCATCAACAAGGAAGGCGAGCCGATCGGGACTCGTATCTTCGGACCGGTGCCGCGCGAGCTGCGCGCCCGTAACCACATGAAGATCATCTCGCTCGCGCCGGAGGTGCTGTGATGGCTGCGAAAATCAAGAAGGGCGATCGCGTCGTTGTTCTGACGGGCCGAGACAAGGGCAAGACCGGTGAGGTCCTGGCCGTTCATCCGAAGGACGAACGTGCTGTGGTTCGCGGCGTCAATGTTCACGTCCGCCATCAGAAGCAGACCCAGAGCCAGGAAGGTGGCCTGATCCGCAAGGAAAGCACCATCCACCTGTCCAATATCGCGCTGGCCGATCCGTCGACCGGCAAGGCCACTCGCGTCGGCTTCAACACGCTCGATGACGGCACCAAGGTGCGCATCGCGAAGAAGTCGGGGGAGCGCATCGATGCTTGATACCGTAAACTACGAACCGCGCCTCAAGCGCGTCTATGACGACGCCGTCCGCAAGCAACTGACGGAAAAGTTCGGCTACAAGAATCAGCTCGAAGTTCCGCGTGTCGACAAGGTCGTGCTCAATATGGGCATCGGCGAAGCGGTTGCGGACTCCAAGAAGGTTCAGTCGGCGGCGCGCGACCTCGGTCTGATCGCCGGCCAGAAGCCGGTCATCACCAAGGCTCGTCTGTCGATCGCGACGTTCAAGCTGCGTGAAGGTCAGGCCGTCGGCACGAAAGTGACGCTGCGCAAGACCCGCATGTGGGAGTTCCTCGACCGGCTGACGAACGTGGCTTTGCCGCGTGTCCGCGACTTCCGCGGTCTCAACCCGAAGAGCTTCGACGGACGCGGCAACTTCGCGCTCGGAATCAAGGAGCACATCATTTTCCCCGAGATCAACTACGACCAGGTTGAGCAGGTTTGGGGTATGGATGTGATCGTCACCACAACTGCCAAGACGGACGACGAAGCCCGCGAGCTGCTGCGAGCGCTCGGCTTCCCGTTCCGCGCCTGAGAGAGAGCACAATGGCTAAGAAAAGCTCGATCGAGAAGAACAAGAACCGGCAGAAGCTGGTTGACCGCTTCGCCGACAAGCGCGCTGCGCTGAAGGCGATTGCCGACGATCAGACGAAGAGCATCGAGGAGCGTTTCGAGGCGCGCCTCAAGCTTGCGGAACTGCCGCGCAATTCTGCGAAGAACCGTCTGAAAAGCCGCTGCGAAGTGTCCGGCCGTCCGCGCGCCGTGTACCGCAAGCTGAAGATGTCCCGTATCGCGCTCCGCGAGCTGGGTAACAAGGGCCTGATCCCCGGCCTCGTGAAATCGAGCTGGTGAGGAGAGCGAGATGAGCATGGTTGATCCGCTCGGCGATATGCTGACCCGTATCCGTAACGCGCAGATGCGCCGCAAGAACCTGGTGACGACACCGGGCTCCACGCTGCGCCGCCGCGTTCTCGAAGTGTTGAAGTCCGAAGGTTACATTCGTGACTACTCCACCACGGAGTTCGGCGCAGGCCGCACCGAGTTCAGCATTGAACTCAAATATTACGACGGCGCTCCGGTGATCCGCGAGATCGCACGTGTGTCGAAGCCTGGCCGCCGGGTTTATGCCTCGGTGACCAATCTTCCGCGCGTGTCGAACGGGCTCGGTATTGCGATCGTCTCCACGCCGAAGGGCGTCATGGCCGACCACGAAGCTCGTGAGCAGAACGTGGGTGGTGAGGTTCTCTGCACGGTCTTCTGATCGGGCATACAGGAATAAGGAAAAGCGCCATGTCGCGCATTGGTAAGAAACCCATTCCGGTTCCGCAGGGCGCTACTGCCACTGTTGATGGCCAGACTGTCCGTTTCAAGGGGCCGAAAGGCGAGCTGTTCTTCACGGTCCCGGAAGACATCGAGGTCAAGCTCGAGTCCGGCGAGATCAAGGTCGATCCGCGGGAGAAGACCCAGCGTGCGCGCTCCATGTGGGGCCTGTCGCGCACGATGGTGCAGAATCTCGCGACGGGTGTCACAAGCGGTTTCGAGCGCAAGCTCGAGATCGAAGGTGTCGGTTATCGCGCTTCGGTTCAGGGCAAGAATCTGGTTCTGGCGCTCGGCTACAGCCATGACGTCACCTACGAGATCCCGCAGGGCGTCACGATCACGACGCCCAAGCCGACCGAGATCCTCATCACCGGTTCGAACAAGCAGCAGGTCGGCCAGGTGGCCGCCGAAATCCGCGAATGGCGTCCCCCGGAGCCCTATAAGGGCAAGGGTGTTCGCTACGCTGGCGAGTTTATCTTCCGCAAGGAAGGCAAGAAGAAGTAATCCTGAACGGGCATTCGCCCGCGATGGAGCACCCCTTGGGCTTGACCTTGGGGTCTGGAACTGAAGTAAAGACAGCCCCAGGCTTGGGGACCAGCAACCGGGTCGTATCTGAGCAACTCAGATGCGCCGGTGCAGGAGCTAAGGAAGAGTTCGATGGCGAAGAATCTCAAGACCGCGGCCCGGCGTACGGCGAAAGTCCGACGCAATCTCCGCAAAGTGGCAGCTCCTGAACGCCCGCGCCTGTCGGTGTTCCGCTCCTCGAAGCACATCTATGCGCAGATCATCGACGATGTGCAGGGCCACACTCTGGTGGCGGCCTCTTCGAATGAGAAGGATCTGCGCGGCAAGACCGGCGCCGACGTTGCGGCCGCCGTGGCGGTTGGCAAGCTCATCGCCGAGCGTGCGTCGAAGGCCGGCGTCAAGGACGTCGTGTTCGATCGCGGCGGCTACATTTATCACGGGCGCGTCAAGGCGCTCGCCGAGGGTGCCCGTGAGGGCGGCCTGAACTTCTGATCCCAGAGACGGGAAGAGGATAAGAGATATGGCACAAGAGCCGAGAGGCCCGCGCGGCGATCGCCAGGAACGTGGTGAAGGCCGCGGTCGTGACGGTCGTGGTCGTGGTCGCGACCGCGCCCAGGAGCGTGATGAGCGCGACAACGAGTTTGTGGACAAGCTGGTTCACATCAACCGCGTCGCCAAGGTTGTGAAGGGTGGCCGCCGTTTCGGTTTTGCTGCTCTCGTCGTTGTCGGCGACCAGAAGGGCCGCGTCGGCTTCGGTCACGGCAAGGCGCGCGAAGTGCCGGAAGCCATCCGCAAGGCGACCGAGGCCGCCAAGCGCGGGCTCGTCCGTGTTGCGCTGCGCGAAGGCCGCACGCTGCATCATGACGTTGCCGGCCGTTGGGGCGCGGGCAAGGTCATCGTCCGCGCGGCGCCTCCCGGCACCGGCATCATTGCGGGCGGTCCGATGCGCGCCGTGTTCGAGACGCTCGGCGTCCAGGACGTTGTTGCGAAATCGCTTGGCTCGTCGAACCCCTACAACATGGTTCGCGCGACTTTCGCGGCCCTGAAGGCTGAGGACAGCCCGCGTTCGGTCGCGGCACGCCGCAACCTCAAGGTCTCGCAGCTTCAGTCGCGTCGCCGCGATGTTGACGCCAGCGAAACTGTCGACGCGTAAGGAGACAGAAGATGGCCAAGAAGCCCGCAGCCAAAGCCGCGAAGAAGACCGGCCCGAGCGTTACCGTCGAACAGTACGGAAGCCCGATCCGCCGTCCTCACCATCAGGAAGAGACCCTCATCGGGCTCGGCCTCAACAAGATCGGACGCCGCAAGACCTTGCCGGACAACCCGGCGATCCGCGGCATGATCGCCAAGGTCGCGCACCTCGTGCGTGTGGTCGAAGAGACCAAGTAAGATCAAGATCCCGGACAGCGAGAGCTGCTCCGGGATTTTCCACCAGACAGAGGCTTCCAGCCCGGCGCGGAAGCTTTTTCAAGTGAGGCGCCTAGCGCCTAGCGAGCCGGACGGAGTTGAAGATGACCAAGCTGAACACGATCAAGGACAATCCCGGTTCCTCCAAGAAGCGCATGCGCGTCGGTCGCGGCATCGGTTCGGGCAAGGGCAAGACCGGTGGCCGTGGTGTCAAGGGCCAGAAGGCGCGCTCCGGCGTCGCCATCAAGGGCTTCGAGGGCGGCCAGATGCCGCTGCACCGCCGCCTTCCGAAGCGCGGTTTCGTCAATATCTTCCGTGTCGAACTGAACGAATTGAACCTCGATCGGCTCCAGACTGCGATCGACGCCAAGAAGATAGACCTCAAGGAAACGATCACCAACGACACGCTCGTCGCTGCTGGCGTTCTGTCCAAGAAGCGTGAAGGCCTGAAGCTGCTCGGCAAGGGCGCCTTCACCGCAAAGGGCGCGAATTTCGAAGTCGCTGCGGCCTCCAAGGCGGCCATTGCGGCGATCGAGAAGGCAGGCGGCACGGTGAAGGTCGTTCCGGTCAAGGCGCCGGCCGAGGCTGCGGCGAAGGCCTGAACTGTTCCATCCGGGACAGTTCACCCAACGGGAGCAGGCGGATAAATGGCATCGGCAGCTGAACAGCTTGCAGCGAATCTGAACCTCTCGGCATTTTCCAAGGCCGACGAGCTGAAAAAGCGTATCTGGTTTACGCTGGGTGCGCTCATCATTTACCGCCTCGGTACGTATATTCCGCTGCCGGGCATCAACCCTGAGGCTCTTGCGGACAGCTTCCGTCAGCAGAGCCAGGGCATCCTGGGCATGTTCAACATGTTCGCGGGTGGCGCGGTTGGTCGTATGGCCATCTTCGCGCTGAACATCATGCCCTACATTTCGGCATCGATTATCATGCAGCTCATGACGTCGGTGTCTCCGCGTCTTGAGGCCCTCAAGAAAGAGGGCGAGGCAGGCCGCAAGGTCATCAACCAGTACACGCGTTACGGCACGCTTCTGCTTGCGACCGTTCAGGCCTACGCCATTGCGATAGGGCTTGAGAGCGCGACCAATGTGGTGATGGAACCGGGTATGTTCTTCCGCGTCTCTGCGGTCATCACGCTCGTTGGCGGCACGATGTTCCTGATGTGGCTCGGCGAGCAGATCACTGCGCGCGGCATCGGCAACGGCATTTCGCTGATCATCTTCGCCGGCATCGTCGCCGAACTTCCGTCGGCTCTGATCGGAATGCTGCAGCTTGGTCGTGAAGGCGCGCTGTCGACGGTGGTCATCCTCGGCATCATGGTGATGGCTGTTGTCGTCATCGCGTTCATCGTCTTCGTGGAGCGCGCCCAGCGCCGGATTCTGATCCAGTATCCGAAGCGTCAGGTGTCGGCGACGCAGATGTCCGGAGGGGAATCCTCGCATCTGCCGTTGAAGCTCAACACGTCGGGCGTCATCCCGCCGATCTTCGCATCCTCGCTGCTCCTTCTGCCGACGACTGCGGCTGGCTTCATTGCCACGGGCGGCCCTGAATGGCTGACCTGGGTTACGACGAATTTCGGGCATGGACGGCCGCTCTATATGGCGACCTATGTCGGGCTCATCGTTTTCTTCGCGTTCTTCTACACGGCGATCGTGTTCAATCCGACCGAGACTGCCGACAATCTGAAGAAGTATGGCGGCTTCATTCCGGGCATCCGTCCGGGTGAGCGCACCGCCGAGTACATCGATTTCGTGCTGACGCGAATCACGGTCCTCGGTGCGGCATATCTCGCGATCGTCTGCTTGATCCCCGAGATCCTGATTTCGTATGCCGCCGTGCCATTCTATTTCGGCGGCACGTCGCTTCTCATCGTGGTTTCGGTGACGATGGACACGGTGGCGCAGGTTCAGGGGCATCTCTATGCGGCTCAGTATGAGGGCCTCATCAAGAAGGCCAAGCTGAGGGGGCCGCGTCGATGAGACTGATTCTCCTCGGACCTCCTGGCGCTGGCAAGGGCACTCAGGCCCAGCGGCTTGTTGAGCGACATGAGATCGTTCAGCTCTCCACAGGCGACATGCTGCGTGCGGCGGTTGCGGCCGGCACTGAGATCGGCCTCAAGGCCAAGGCGATCATGGATGCGGGCGAGCTTGTCCCCGACGATGTGGTTGTCGGCATCATCAATGACCGCATCGAGAAGGCTGACGCCAAGAACGGCTTCATCCTCGATGGCTTCCCGCGCACGGTCGGCCAGGCCGAGGCGCTGGATGCGATGCTCAAGCAGAAGGGCCTCAAGCTTGATGCCGTCATCGAGATTAAAGTCGATGAAGGTATCCTGTTGTCGCGCATCGAAAAAAGGGCAGGGGAAACCCCCGGCGGCCCGCGCGCCGATGACAATGCCGACGCGCTGAAAAAACGTCTTGCGGTCTACAAGGAGCAGACCGCTCCGCTTGTGGACCACTTCCGTTCCAAGGCTCTGTTGAAGACCGTGGACGGGATGAAGGGAATCGATGAGGTATCCCGGTCGATCGAAGACGCCCTTGGCGTCGGAAAGGCGACCGCGAAAGGTTGACTTCGGGAGGGCAAACCTCCTATATCCCGGCACTTGACAGCCGAAAGCTTGTTTCGGTGCCGGTTCCATTTGGGTCCGGCATTGTTTTGTTTTGTCCGGCCCGTTTTGAAAGGCAGCTTTGCTGCCAGGCATTTTGAGGCCGAAGGGCCGTTTGGGAGACGACAGTGGCGCGCATCGCTGGTGTGAACATTCCGACCAACAAACGCGTGGTCATCGCTCTGCAGTATATTCATGGCATCGGCCAGAAGAAGGCCCAGGAGATCACCGACTCGGTCGGCATCCCGGCCGAGCGCCGCGTGAATCAGCTGACGGACGCCGAAGTCCTGCAGATCCGTGAGACCATCGACCAGAACCATCTGGTGGAAGGCGATCTTCGTCGCGACACCGCGATGAACATCAAGCGCCTGATGGATCTCGGCAGCTACCGTGGTTTGCGCCACCGCCGCGGCCTGCCGGTTCGCGGCCAGCGTACGCACACGAACGCCCGCACCCGCAAGGGTAAGCCGAAGGCGATCGCCGGCAAGAAGAAGTAATCCAGAGCGGGCATTATGCCCGCGATGGCTCTTTCGGATTTTTTCCGGGAGTTAATAACGAAAATGTACGGGCCTTTGCCCGTGATTACCTAATCCCCAGCGTCTGGCATTACGGGCGCGCTTGAAGGACTGAAGGAAAGAGATATGGCCAAGGAAGTACAACGCGTCCGTCGCCGCGAACGTAAGAACATTGTTTCTGGCGTCGCGCATGTGAACGCGACCTTCAACAACACCATGATCACCATCACGGACGTTCAGGGCAATACGGTGTCCTGGTCGTCGGCCGGCACGATGGGTTTCAAGGGCTCGCGTAAATCGACCCCTTATGCCGCCCAGGTCGCCGCCGAAGACGCTGCCAAGAAGGCTGCGGAGCATGGCATGCGAACCCTTGAGGTTGAGGTGCGCGGTCCCGGTTCGGGCCGTGAATCGGCGCTTCGTGCGCTCCAGGCGTCCGGATTCACCGTCACCTCGATTCGCGATGTGACGCCGATTCCGCACAATGGCTGCCGGCCGCGCAAGCGCCGCCGCGTCTGATTTGTTTTTGCGTAGGCGGGTGGAGAGCCCGCCTTTTCGGCGTCCGCAAGGATGCCGCGCCACATGCTCTTAGAAGGTGCCCGTCGTGATCCAGAAGAACTGGCAAGACCTCATCAAGCCGAACAAGCTCGACGTTACTCCGGGCCGCGATTCGCAGCGTTTCACGACCGTCGTCGCCGAGCCGCTCGAGCGCGGCTTCGGCGTAACTCTTGGCAATGCGCTGCGTCGCGTTCTGCTGTCCTCGCTCCAGGGCGCCGCTGTCACCTCGGTGCAGATCGATGGCGTTCTCCACGAGTTCTCGTCGATCGCGGGAGTTCGTGAAGACGTCACCGACATCATTCTCAACATCAAGGACGTCGCCATCCGCATGCAGGGCGAGGGCCCGAAGCGGATGACACTGCGTAAGCAGGGTCCCGGGCAGGTGACCGCCGGCGATATCCAGGTAACGGGCGACGTTGCGATCCTGAACCCCGAGCTCGTGCTCTGCACGCTCGATCAGGGTGCCGATATCCGCATGGAGTTCACGGTCGATACCGGCAAGGGTTATGTCCCCGCCGACCGCAACCGTGCCGAGGACGCGCCGATCGGCCTCATTCCGGTCGACAGCCTCTATTCGCCGGTCCGCAAGGTTTCGTACAAGGTCGAGAACACCCGCGAGGGCCAGATCCTCGACTACGACAAGCTCACGCTGACCATCGAGACCGACGGTTCGATCTCGCCCGAGGACGCGCTGGCCTATTCGGCCCGCATCCTGCAGGACCAGCTCGAAGTGTTCGTGAACTTCGAAGAGCCGAAGAAGGCCGAAGAGCGCACCGCCATTCCGGAGCTGGCGTTCAACCCGGCCTTCCTCAAGAAGGTGGACGAGCTCGAGCTTTCGGTGCGTTCGGCAAACTGCCTGAAGAACGAGAACATCGTCTATATCGGTGATCTCGTGCAGAAGACGGAAGCGGAAATGCTTCGCACCCCGAACTTCGGCCGCAAGTCGCTGAACGAGATCAAGGAAGTGCTGGCCCAGATGGGTCTGCATCTCGGCATGGAAGTCACCGGCTGGCCGCCTGAGAACATTGAAGAGCTGGCCAAGCGTTTCGAAGAACACTATTGAGCGCGCGCAGAGCGTGAGGAGAGACTGAAATGAATCACGGCAAGCGCGGCCGCCGGTTTAACCGGACGCAGAGCCACCGTAAGGCGATGTTCCAGAACCTCGTCATCTCGCTGCTTGAGCATGAGCAGATCGTCACGACGCTGCCGAAGGCGAAGGATCTTCGCCCGGTCGTCGAGAAGCTGATCACGCTCGGCAAGCGCGGGGGCCTTCATGCCCGCCGTCAGGCCATTGCGGAACTGCGCAGCCTGGACGCGGTCAAGAAGCTGTTCGAGGTCGTCGGCCCGCGCTACGCGGAACGCAATGGCGGCTACACCCGAATCATCAAGGCGGGCTTCCGCCACGGCGACAACGCGGCGATCGCAGTCATCGAGTTGGTCGATCGCGACGTGGACGCCAAGGGCGCCGTTGACCGTGCCCGTGCCGATGAGCAGCAGGAAGTCGCGGCCTGATAGGCTCTTCCGAACACTTTAAAAGGGCGGCCTCCGGGCCGCCTTTTTGTTTGTCCTGCGCGTTGCGGGTCTGACGATCGGTGGCCGTCTTCAGGGAAGGGGAAGAGGCTGAGTGCCGCCGGGCAGAGAGTGCGGGCGGGCTTCGCGCTCGTTCCTATCGGCATAGGTCTCCACATCGCGTGCGCTCTGCAAGAGCCCCTCATCCTGCCGGGAACTTTCATCCGGCGTAGCGATCGGTAGAGGACCGGGATCGCGCCCCCCGGCATAGCGCACGAGAGCGGCGCAGCGTTCGTCAATGGACGGATGGGTCGCCCAGAATCCGCTCGATCCCGATTCAATGAACAGCGCCTCGACCTGCCCGGGAATATTGCCAAGATCGGCCCGGCCTTCGATCTTCCGGAGGGCACGGATCATGGCGTCGGGATTTTTCGTCAGCTCCACTGCACCCGCATCGGCCATGTATTCACGCCGCCGCGAAATGGCGAGGCGCAAGGCCATCGCCACAAGGCGTGCGATGATGAAAATGACGACGGCGATCAGGATGAGGATGAAGCCGCCTCCGCCTTTGCGGCCATTGCTGGAGGATCTGCTGCCGACACGTGCGGTCGTTCGCGCACCGCCGCGTCCGAAACCGCGCGTCATGACGTCTCCGACCAGCGAAATGAGCCCGGCAAACACCGCGGCAACGACGATAAGACGAACATCTCCGTTGATGATGTGCGTCATTTCATGTGCAAGAACCGCTTCAAGTTCCGCGTCGTCGAGCTCCTCAACAAGACCGCGCGTTACGGTGATCGTGTAATGCTCTTTGCGGACGCCGCTCGCATAGGCGTTCAAAGCGGAGCTCTCGACAATCCGTATGGACGGGACGGGAAGCCCGCGTGACAGGGCGAGGTTCTCGACCATGTTGTAAAGCCGCGGTTCGCTTCCGCGCTCGATCTTTTTGGCGCCGACCAGTTTGTCGATCATCCATTGATGGGCGAAGAACGAGAAGGCGAGCCAAGCACCCGAAATGACAAGGGCGATAGGCAAGGCGACGGGCAGAAGCTCCAGCCCGCGCCCGAGCCCGCCAAACACATCCGGGCTCTCGAAAAAGCCGATCCAGAGCAGCGTGAAGCCGTAACAGACGATCAGAATGAGGAACGGAAAGCCAAGAAGAAGGAGAACCGTCTTCAGCGCATTGTTCCAGATATGGGTCTTGAGACCGATCGCCTGCATGGCTCAGCAGCCCGGTTTCAGAAACCGACTTTCGGCGCCGCCTGGATGGCAACCCGCTCGGTTTCCGGCACCTCGAAGAAGGTGCGGGGCTGGAAGCCGAGTGAGCGGGCAAACAGCACGGCCGGGAACTGCTCGGTCGCCGCATTGTATTCCTGCACGGCGTTGTTGAAGAAGCGCCGCGCTGCCGCGATCTTGTTTTCGACATCGGCAAGTTCGGTCTGCAAGGCCAGAAAATTCTGATTGGCCTTCAGATCGGGATAGGCTTCGGAAAGCGCGAATAGCTGCCGCAGAGCCCCGGAGAGCTGGTTTTCCGCAGCGGCGGCTTCGGCCGGCCCGGAGGCGGAAATGGCTACGTTCCGCGCATTGATGACAGCGTCGAGCGTGTCCTTCTCGTGCGCAGCATAGCCCTTCACGGTCTCGACAAGATTGGGAATAAGATCGTAGCGCTGCTTGAGCTGCACATCGACATCGGACCAGGCCTGATTGGTCACCTGCCGCAAGGACACTAGCCGGTTGTAGATTCCGATGCCGCTCAGAAGAACGAGGGCAATGATGCCGAGAAGGATCCAGGTCGTCACGGGGATGTTCTCCAGAGAAAGAAGGTCAAGACCTAGCACAGGGCGGGAACGCGGGCACGAGCGGCTTCAATCCCGAAAGGGACACGCTATAAGTCGCACTAGGTTGGGATGAGGTTCATGAGGTCTTTTGCGATGATACGTATTCTGGCGGCTCTTTCCTCGGTGTGCCTTCTGGCCGTTCCGACCTCGGCCCAGCTCCGCACCCCGCCGGCAAGTCAGGCCGAAGTCCAGCTGTCCTATGCGCCCCTGGTCAAGCAGGTCTCAGCTGCGGTCGTGAACGTTTACGCGTCGCGTGTCGTGACCTCTCAGCGCGCACGGGGCTTTCCGTTCGATGATCCGCTTTTTGCCGAACTGTTCGGCGGTCAGGCGCCTTCCATGCCACGCGAGCGGATGCAGCGCTCCCTCGGCTCGGGCGTCCTTGTCGGGCAGGAGGGCATTGTCGTTACGAACAATCATGTCATCGCCGGCATGACGGATGTGCGCGTGTCACTGGTCGATCAGCGCGAGTACGATGCCGACATCGTGCTGACGGATGCAGTTTCCGATATTGCGGTCCTGAAAATCCGCGAGGCCAAGGATACGTTCCCGGTCGTGCCTCTGGCCGATGTCGAACAGATCGAGGTCGGCGACATCGTTCTTGCCATCGGCAATCCGTTCGGTCTCGGGCAGTCCGTCTCGCAGGGCATCATTTCCGCCGTGCGCCGCGTTCAGAAGAAAGGCGGCGAGCAGGCCGTCTATCTGCAGACGGACGCCGCGATCAATCAGGGCAATTCGGGCGGCGCTCTCATCGACATGCAGGGCGAACTCGTCGGCATCAACACGTCCATCTTCACGAAAGGCGGCGGCTCGGACGGCATCGGCTTTGCCGTTCCGTCGTCCATCGTAAAGCTTGTAGTCGATGCGGCGCGTGCGGGAGATAAGGTCGTGCGTCGGCCCTGGCTCGGCGCGGAACTCCAGACAGTGACGCGCGAGATCGCCGAAGCCATGGGACTTGAGCGCCCGACCGGCGCGCTTGTCGCCGACGTCGTGCCTGCCTCGCCGGCTGAAACGGCAGGCCTCAAGGCGGGCGATGTCATTACGTCCATCGACGGCCGTCCCCTCGAGGATCCGACGGCCCTGAGCTATCAGCTCACCATCCGCAAGCTGGGCTCGACCGCCCGGCTCGATGTGCTGCGCGACGGCAAGACATTGCGCGCCACGCTGAAGACAGAGCCTGCGCCGGAAACGGTTCCGCGCAATGAGCAGGTCATCGCCGGCAACGGGCCCTTCACCGGCGCGAAAGTCGTCAACCTATCGCCCGCCGTTGCCGAGGAGATCGGTCTCGACGGTCCGCCGCGCGGCGTTCTCGTGCTCGACATCGAGCGCGGTTCGATCGCGGCGCGGCTCGGGCTTGAACGGGGTGATCGCGTGCTGATGCTGAACGATGTGAAGATCGAAGCCGTTGAAGACCTCGCAAAGGTCAACGCTGCCATGGAGCGGCTCTGGAAGGTCACCATCCAGCGCAACGGTCAGGTCCAGACGCGCATGTTCCGGCTGTAATGGCAGCGAAGGGCCAGTCTTCTCTTTTTGAGGCTGCGGGGCTCGATCAGTCCGCGCCGCGGCCTCTCGCGGACCGGCTGCGCCCTTCGACCCTGTCCGAGGTGGTCGGGCAGGAACACCTTGTCGGTACGGATGGCGCGCTGACGCGTCTTCTCGGGTCGGACAGCATCGGCTCGTTGATTTTCTGGGGCCCTCCGGGAACCGGGAAAACAACGGTGGCTCGGCTGCTTGCCCACGAGACGTCACTCTACTTCGAGCCCATTTCGGCGATCTTTTCGGGCGTTGCCGACCTGAAGAAAATTTTCGAGGCGGCGCGCGCCCGGCGCGAAACGGGCCAGGGCACGCTTCTTTTCGTCGACGAGATCCACCGCTTTAACCGCGCGCAGCAGGACGCTTTCCTGCCGTTCATGGAAGACGGCACGATCACGCTCGTCGGCGCGACGACGGAAAATCCGAGCTTTGCGCTCAACGCCGCTCTTTTGTCCCGCGCGCGGGTCATGGTGTTCCGCTCGCTCGATGAGGAAGCGATTGCCGATCTTCTGACGCGGGCCGAGGAGATCGAGAAGAAGCCGCTGCCATTGGACGAAGAGGCGCGGGCCTCGCTGGTCCGCATGGCCGATGGCGACGGGCGGGCCTCGCTGACGCTTGCCGAAGAACTCTGGCGCGCCGCGCGTCCCGGGGAAGTGTTCGGGCTGGTCGAGGTGCAGGATGTCATCCAGCGCCGCGCACCGATCTACGACAAGGCGCAGGACGGCCATTACAATCTCATTTCCGCGTTGCACAAAGCCGTGCGCGGCTCCGATCCTGATGCCTCGCTCTATTACCTCGCGCGGATGCTTGATGCAGGAGAGGATCCGCTTTTTCTGGCCAGGCGGCTGATCCGCATGGCCTCTGAAGACATCGGCATGGCCGATCCGCAGGCGCTCGTCATCTGCATCGCCGCGCGCGACGCCTATGAACATCTCGGCACGCCGGAAGGCGAACTCGCCATCGCGGAGGCGTGTATTTATCTTGCCACCGCCCCGAAATCGAACGCCGCCTATGTCGCCTACAAGGCGGCCCGGGCGGCGGCGCGCGAACACGGATCGCTCGTGCCCCCGAAACACATATTGAACGCGCCGACCAAGCTCATGAAGTCGGAAGGCTACGGCAAGGGGTACGATTACGACCACGACGCGCCGGATGCGTTTTCGGGGCAGGATTATTTCCCGGAGGAACTGGGGCGTCAGACTTTTTACGAACCCGTCGAACGTGGTTTTGAGCGCGAAATTCGCAAGCGACTCGACTATTGGGAGAGGCTGAGAAGGGAGAGAGGCGGCTCGTAGATAGGCCGCCCCGCCACGCGATGACTGTCCCGCCCGAACGGCCTGTTCCCGAGCCTCCCTCCGTCGCGACTCTTTTCACCAGTTTCTTTGGCGTCAGCGCCATGGGTTTCGGCGGCGTCATCCCGTGGGCTCGCTGGATGGTGGTCGAACGCAAGGGATGGCTTACTCCGCATGAATTCAACGAGGTGATGACGCTCTCGCAGATGCTGCCGGGCGGGAACATCGTCAACATGGCCGTCATTCTCGGCCATCGTTACCAAGGCCTTCCAGGTGCGCTCGCGAGCGTGTTCGGGCTCGTGGCGGCACCGTTCGGCATCGTCATCGTCATGGCGATGGTCTACGACCGCATTCGCGATTTCGAGGGGGTGGGCGCGACACTTGAAGCGGTCAGCGCGGCGGCCGTCGGGCTTATCGTTGCGATGGCGCTCAAAATGCTGAGCACGCTGAAGGAAGAACCCGCCGCTTTGGCCATCGCGGCCATATCCTTCACCGGCATCGGCCTCCTGCGTCTTCCGCTGATATCGACCTTGTTCGTACTCGGACCGCTCAGCGTTGCCTTTGCATGGTACCGCATCGCGAAGGGGGCGCCGTGAACGACGACAACCAGTATGGCGCGCTCGCACGCGAATTCGCGATCCTGTCGGTTCTCGCGTTCGGCGGTATCAACACGGTCCTGCCGGAAGTCCACCGCCAGGCGGTCGATGTGCATGGCTGGATGGACGACCGAGTCTTTGCAGACCTGTTCGCCATCGCACAGGCGGCACCGGGCCCGAATTTCATGATCATTGCGCTGATCGGCTGGCATGTTGCCGGTCTCCTGGGCGCGGTCGTCACAATGGGGGCGTTTCTCGCGCCGACGGTGACCCTGGCCTATGTCGTCTCGGGCGCCTGGCAGCGTTTTCGGGAGGCACGTTGGCGCAAGGCGATGCAGGCCGGGATGATCCCCGTCACGGTCGGTCTTGTCGCCGCATCGGCCTATGTGCTTTTCACCAGCACGGTCGACCGGCCGCTCTTGTCGATTGCGACCTTCGGCACCGCGGCGGTTGCGCTGTTCACGAAGATCCATCCGCTGATACCCTTGGGTGTTGCCGGGGTGCTGGGTTATTTCGGCTGGTTCTAGGAGGACGGATGCAGGCGGCTTTTCTGGTGTTCGTCGGCGGCGGCCTCGGTGCGGTCGCACGACATGGTGTGAATGTTGTGGCCGGACGCCTGTTGGGGACCGGATATCCGTGGGGCACGTTTGCGGTGAATGTCGCGGGTTCCTTCCTCATGGGGGCGCTCGTCGCGTGGCTTACCGTGAAATACGAGGGCGGGCAGGGGGTCCGACTGTTCCTTGCCACCGGCGTGCTGGGCGGCTTCACCACGTTTTCCTCGTTCTCGCTCGATGCGGTCGTGCTCTGGGAACGGGGCGCCCATGCGGCGGCCGCGGGATACGTGGCCGCATCGCTCGTTCTTTCTGTTCTTGGGCTCGTCGCGGGTCTCGCTCTTGTGCGGGCTTGGGCGTAAAAGGCGCTCATGTCGGTTGAAATCGTAACAGTGAAGGACAGCGAGGACGGTCTCCGTCTCGATCGCTTCCTCAAGGCCCGTTATCCCGCGCTTGCCTTTGGCCAGCTCCAGAAAATTCTTCGCACCGGGCAGGTGCGGGTCGATGGTGCGCGCGCGAAGCCGCAGCAGAAGCTGGAAGCCGGGCAGAGCATCCGCGTTCCACCGCTTGGCGAAGCGGGCAAGGCCGACGCCAAGCCGAAGGCGCGCGTGAACGCCGCCGATGCCGATTTCATCCGCAGCATCATCCTCTACGAGGACAAGGACGTGATGGTGCTGAACAAGCCGCACGGCCTTGCGGTGCAGGGCGGATCGGGCACGACGCGCCACATCGACGGAATGCTGGCCGCGCTCGCGGGGCCTGATGGCGAACGGCCGAAACTCATCCATCGGCTCGACCGCGATACGTCCGGCTGTCTTGTCGTTGCCAAGACCCGATTGGCGGCATCCGCGCTCGGCAAGACCTTCAATTCACGCTCGGCGCGCAAGATCTACTGGGCCATCGTGCCCGGCATTCCCGAACCCAATCAGGGGCGCATTTCGACCTATCTCACCAAGGATGGCGGTGTCGGCAATGAGAAGATGCGCGTTGCGCGGCATGGCGAACGCGATTCCAGCCACGCCATCACCTATTACGCCGTGGTCGAGAATGCCGCGAACCGCGCCTCGTGGCTGTCGCTGAAGCCGGTCACGGGCCGTACGCACCAGCTGCGCGCCCATCTCGAACATATCGGCCACGCCATTATGGGCGATCCGAAATACGGCGAGGCGCGTGAGGAATTGTCGTCCGAAATTCCGAAAAAGCTGATGCTCATGGCGCGCCGGATCACGCTTCCGCATCCCAAAGGCGGAACGATCGACGTCACCGCGCCGCTGCCCGATCATTTCAAGCAGGCATTCGACGTGTTCGGCTTCAACCCGAAGGTCGACGATCCGATCCTGAACGCGCCGGAAGACTAAAAGCCTAAATCAAAGATCCAGCGTGTCCTGCACGGCTGCTTCGATCTCATCGACATCGCGCTCGATTCCGGCTGTGCGCCGCCAGGCCAGGCCGACCATGCGGCTCGGTGCGGGAGGGGCAAAGCGCAGCAGTTTCACGCGCGGATCGGCCTTTGCCTCGGCGGTGACGAACAATTGCGGAAGCAGCGTTACGCCCTGACCGTTGGCGACGAGCTGGATCAAGGTCGAGAGGCTGGTCGCGCCGTAGCTCGACAGCCGTGACGCATCGAGCGTGCGGCACACATCGAGCGCCTGATCGCGGAAGCAATGGCCGTCTTCAAGGAGAAGAAGATCGGGGCTGTTGAGCATTTCGGCGGTGGCGAAGTCGGCGGCAGCGAATTCACTGCCCGCGGGAACGGCAAGCACAAACGGATCGCGCATGAGCGGGCGCTCCGCGAGTTCGGGATTGTCGAGCGGCAGGCTGACGATGACGGCGTCGAGATCGCCCGAGAGCAATTCCTCGATCAGTATCGCCGTTCGCGTTTCGCGCAGCGTCAGCCGCGCGCCGGGGATGCGCTGCATCACGCCCGGCAGCAGTCTCGGCAGCAGATAGGGGGCGACCGACGGAATGATGCCTAGCCGGAACGGGCCTGACAGGGGCCCCCGAACACGGCGTGCCTGGGTTTCGAGATCCGCAACCGCGCCGAGAATCCGGTCCGCGTGGTGGAGGGCCTCCCGTCCTGCCTCCGTCAGGCGCGCGCCTTCGCGCGTGCGTTCGAAAAGTTTTGCACCGAGATGCGTTTCGAGTTCGCGGATCTGCATGGAAAGCGCAGGCTGCGTTATGGAGCAGGCTTCCGCAGCGCGGCCGAAATGGCCCGTGCGGGCGACCATATGAAAATAACGAAGATTACGAAGCGAAAGCATGTTCGATAAGAATATCTGATCTTAGAGCCCATTCAATCTGATTTGTTCTAATGAGCCAGCCGGGGCATGGTCGCCGCGAGATTCGAATGTCCGACCAAAAGGAACAAGCACAGTGACCACCGAAGCCAAATGTCCGTTTTCCGGAAATGCTCCCCAGCCGATTGCCGGGGGTGGCACCCAGAACCGCACGTGGTGGCCGAACCAGCTGCGCGTCGATCTTCTGAGCCAGCATTCTTCCAAGTCCGATCCGCTGGGCCGGGCGTTCAACTACCGTGAGGAATTCAAGAAGCTCGATTACGAGGCGCTGAAGAACGATCTGCGTGAGTTGATGACGCAGTCGCAGGATTGGTGGCCTGCCGATTTCGGCCATTATGGTCCGTTGTTCATCCGCATGTCTTGGCACGCCGCGGGCACCTATCGCATCGGCGACGGACGCGGCGGCGGTGGGCGCGGCCAGCAGCGCTTTGCCCCGCTGAATTCATGGCCGGACAATGTGAGCCTCGACAAGGCCCGCCGTCTTCTGTGGCCGATCAAGCAGAAGTATGGACAGCAGATTTCCTGGGCAGATCTTCTCGTGCTGACCGGCAATGTCGCGCTGGAGACGATGGGCTTCCGCACCTTCGGTTTCGCCGCTGGCCGCGAGGACACTTGGGAACCCGATCAGGACGTCTACTGGGGCCGTGAAACGACCTGGCTCGGCGGCGATCTGCGCTATGCGCGCGGGTCGGAAGGCGTCGAAAAGCCAGGCGACGAGGGCGTGCTGGTCTCCGACGACGATGCCGACGGCAAGGTGCATTCGCGCAATCTCGAAAACCCGCTTGCCGCCGTGCAGATGGGGCTGATCTACGTCAACCCGGAAGGCCCCGACGGCAATCCCGATCCGCTGCTCGCAGCGAAGGACATCCGCGACACGTTCGGCCGCATGGCGATGAACGACGAGGAAACCGTTGCGCTGATCGCCGGTGGCCACACCTTCGGCAAGACCCATGGCGCTGGTCCGTCCGACAATGTCGGCGCCGAGCCCGAAGCTGCCGATCTGGAACTGCAGGGCTTCGGCTGGCACAACCGCTTCGGCTCCGGCAAGGGCGGCGACACCATCACCAGCGGCCTCGAAGTCACGTGGACGCAGACGCCTGCGCAGTGGAGCAACTTCTTCTTCGAGAACCTGTTCGGGTTCGAATGGGAGCTGGAGAAGTCCCCGGCGGGGGCCCATCAGTGGGTCGCCAAGGACGCAGGAGAGATCATTCCCCATGCGCACGATCCGTCGAAGAAGGTCCGGCCGACCATGCTGACGACCGACCTGTCGCTTCGTTTCGATCCCGAATACGAGAAAATCTCGCGTCGCTTCCTGCAGAACCCGCAGGCCTTCGCCGAAGCGTTTGCTCGTGCGTGGTTCAAGCTGACCCATCGCGACCTTGGTCCGCGCTCGCGCTATCTGGGCCCGGAAGTGCCGCGCGAAGAGTTGATCTGGCAGGACCCGGTCCCGGCCGTCGATCATGTGCTGATCGACGAGGCCGATGCAGCCGCCATCAAGGCGTCGGTGCTGGCATCTGGACTGACTGTTTCCGAACTTGTCGGCACGGCCTGGGCCTCTGCCTCCACCTTCCGTGGTGGCGACAAGCGTGGCGGCGCCAATGGGGCGCGTCTTCGCCTTGCGCCGCAGAAGGATTGGACGGTCAACCAGCCCGAGCAGCTTGCCAAGGTGCTCAAGGTTCTTGAGCGCGTTCAGTTCGAGTTCAATCAAAGCGCGAGCGGCGGCAAGACGATCTCGCTGGCCGATCTGATCGTTCTGGCCGGCAATGCCGGTGTCGAGCAGGCGGCCAAGGCGGCGGGCCACGATGTAACGGTGCCGTTCGCTCCCGGCCGTACGGACGCCACGCAGGGGCAGACCGATGTGGAATCGTTCGGCGCGCTTGAGCCCTTGGCCGATGGTTTCCGTAACTACCAGAAAGCGGCTTACGCGGTGCCGGCCGAGGCCCTTCTGATCGACAAGGCCCAGTTGCTGACGCTGACCGCTCCCGAACTGACGGTGCTGATCGGGGGATTGCGTGCGATCAACATCAATGCCGATGGGTCAAAGCACGGCGTGTTCACCGACAAGCCCGGAACTCTCACAAACGACGTCTTCGCGAACCTGCTCGACATGAGCACGGAATGGAAGGCGGTGTCGGATGCCAAGGACGTGTTCGAGGGCCGCGACCGCAAGACCGGAGCCGTGAAGTGGACCGGCACGCGCGTCGATCTCGTGTTCGGTTCGAACTCGGTCCTGCGCGCTCTTGCCGAAGTCTACGCCAGCTCGGATGCGACGGAAAAGTTCGTGAGCGACTTCGTTGCCGCCTGGACCAAGGTGATGAACCTCGATCGGTTCGATCTGCAGGCCTGATCGGGCATTTGCGCAAAAACAGGCCCGCCGGGGATGTCTCCGGCGGGCTTTTGCGTTCCGGGTTGGCCGGACGTGCCGGAACGATTACATCAGGGGCAATTGGAGCTCACCTTGAATCTCGTCATTTTCGATGTCGATGGCACCCTGATCGACAGCCAGCACATGATTGTCTCGGCCATGAACCGCGCCTTCGCGGATGTCGGCCTCGTGGCGCCAAGCCGGGAGGAAACACTCTCCATCGTCGGCCTGTCGCTCGAAACCGCCATGCGTGCTCTCGTGAAGGAGGAACCGGACGCGCACGCCGTGCCACTGACCGAGGCCTACAAAGCGGCGTTTTTCGAACTGCGGCAGAGCAAGGAACATCACGAGCCTCTGTTTCCGGGCGCGCTCCAGGTTCTGGACCGGCTGGCCGCCCGCAACGATGTCATCCTTGGCGTCGCAACGGGAAAATCGCGTCGCGGTGTGCAGGCGATCATGGACCTCCACGATCTCCACGGCCGCTTCGCGACCATCCAGACGGCGGACGATCATCCCTCTAAACCGCATCCGAGCATGGTCGCAGCCGCGATGACCGAAACCGGCGTGCTGCCGCACCACACGATCATGCTTGGCGACACAACCTACGATATGGAAATGGCGCGGGCTGCGGGAGCGCGGGCGGTCGGCGTGTCCTGGGGCTATCACGCACCCGAAGCTCTCGAGGTTGCCGGTGCCGAAACGGTGCTGGCGCGGTTTGATGATTTCGATGCCCTGATCGGCGTCGTGGAGAGAGTTCGATGACCGAAGGTCCGATGCAGGCTGCCCAGCGCCTGATGCGTCCGGAATTGCCCAAGCGCTTCTACACGTCCGCCACGGCAGCCCCCGCAGATGGCGGCTTCGCCGTGCTTCTCGACGGGCGCTCTGTGCGGACGCCCGGCAAGGCGCCTGTGATTGTGCCGCGTCTGGAGCTCGCCAAGGCTTTGGCGGAGGAATGGAACGCGCAAGGGCAGCAGATCGACCCGTCCAGCATGCCGATGTCCCGGATCGTCAATTCCGCCATCGATGCGGTGTCGCGCGAGATGGAAGCTGTTCGGGCGGAAATCGTGAAATATGCGGGCACGGATCTCCTGTGCTATCGCGCGGAGGGGCCCGACCGTCTTGTCGAACGGCAAACCGCGCAATGGGACCCCATACTCGCTTGGGCTCATGAAGAGCTTGGTGCGCGGTTCGTGCTGGCCGAAGGAATTGTCTTCGCAGCACAACCGGAAGCCACGCTCAAAGCTGTCGCGTCTCCGCTTGAGGATCTCGATGTCTTCCGGCTCGCCGCCGCAAACGTCGTCACCACGCTGACGGGATCGGCGCTGCTGGCGCTTGCGGTGCTGCACGGCCACCTCGGAGCCGAGGAGGCTTGGGCTCTCGCCCATCTCGATGAAGATTGGAACATCGAGCTCTGGGGCACAGACGACGAGGCGATGGAGCGCCGCGCGCGTCGTTTTGATGAAATGAAGGCCGCCGCGCGGGTGATCGCGCTGGCGGCCTGAAAGTTGAACCGGGACGTTACCCGAAAGGTCTTAGCTGGCGCGGTGAACGAGACGCATGCACTTGGCGGCCTCTTCACCGATCTTGCGTCCTTCGGACTCGGTGATCTTGCCGGCATTGTAGAGCGGCTCGAGATGCGCACGAACCGCCTGCTCAAGGGTACGCTTCTGTTCAACAAGGCCGACACCGGCCCGATAGGTCTTCAGAGATTCGCCCGAAAGCCCCTTTGCGCAAGCATCGGCCTCGGCGCGATCGGCGAAGGCAGCGGTGGGAGCGGCGAGCAGGGCCAAAACGGTGATGATACGAAGCATGAGACCTCACGAAATTAGCGTTGGAACGAGCCGAATCTCGCGGACTGGCAGTTCAATCTAGCCATGTGCAGGCTATTTGTGCCGTTTTTTTGCCCGTGACGGCGAAGACGGCACAAGAATGAACATTAAATCGCGCGTTCGTGAGGAAAGATTTAGCAAGTGGAAACTGAACGGCGCCTGAATGAAGTTCAGCGCGTGACCTTGTCGGCGATGCGAGGGCCTCTGTCCTGCTTTTTTCTCTCGCCGAATGTGCGCAATTCGATCGTGACTTCGTTCGGCTGAGCTCCCGATACGGCAATCAGCGTGTCTTTGAAGGACGGGATCATCTTGTCGGCCGCCGCACCGCTGAGTCCATAGGGTTCTTTCGGGATGCCGAGCATGTTCGTATCGAACTTGCTGTTGGAGTTCACATCCTGGAACCCGACAAAGCCGAACGAGCCTTCCGGAACGTTCTCGAACACGAAATGCTGCACTTCCGCCAAAGCCGGATGCTCGCCTGTGACCGGGCATCCTTCAAGGCTGAGCGCGTTGTCGCACAGCCCGACTTTCACGATGCCCTGGCCCGCCTGAATGCCGCGAACTGTCACGACAACCGAATTGGCGTTGGCGGGGAGGGCCGTGAGGCACAGGGCCATCAGCGCAAACCGGACTCTCATTAGGCACCACCTCCTGCGGATAAGCGAAGACCGCAGTCAATACCATCTGACTTGTGCGAAGCTTGATCCGAAGATCACTTGTTGACGAGCATGTAGCCGATATACCGCTTGGAATCGATTGGATCGAATCCGAGACGGCCGCGGAGCTTCTTGCGGAGCTTGCTGATATGGCTCTCGACCACGCTGACTTCGACTTCGTCATTACAGAACCCATATACGAAATCGAAGATCTGTTCTTTTGTCAGGCGGCGGTTCTGGTTCTTGACCATATATTCGAGAATACGACGTTCGCGGCGCGGGAGGATGAGCGGCGTGCCGTTCAGTTCCGGGTCACGGCCATCGAAGAAGACACGCATATTGCTGACGAGCGTCGAGTCATCGCTGACGCTTGCGCGCCTCTGAATGGCACCGACGCGCGCGATGATCTCGCGCACATGTATGGGCTGGCGGACGACATCGTCGACGCCGACAGCAAAAAGCCCAAGCGTCTGTTCGAGGCTGGGCTTTTCATTGAGGGCGATAACGGGAGCGGAACAGCGGTCACGGATCAGCTTCGGAACGGATTCGCGTTCGTCACATGTGCCGAGAAGAAAGGCCTCGACAGCTCCAATGTCGGTTTCGGCAGCGGAGGCGACCCAGTCGATGAATTCGGGAGCGCGAAACCCGATGGAAGGAACGCCTTCGCGCGTAAATCCGGAAGAATAACCGGACGTGACCATTTCACGGTCGTCGATAATAATAAACATTGAGCCCCCCTTAGGCTGATGTCGTGAAGGGAAGCTATTTTCTTCTAAGTCTCTGCGTCAACGAAGAACGTCGTGATGGCTGACATACCGTGCATACGTGTTTACAGGTACAAAAATGTGACAGCAGGCATTAAAGACGAAATTCGATAAAATATGGTGGTTTATTGGATCGGATAAGCATTCTATTTACCAGCATCCACTGCCTCTGCTCCAGAGGCAGCCGGAATCAAGGTAGCCGAACGATTTACGGATCCTGTAAAATCAGGAAGAGAAGAAAGACTTACTTCTTGCCGCAGAACGCTGATGAATTCGGCGTCCAGGATCCGAATCCGCTGCGCACCATGTTCGAAATGACCAGGCATACATACCGCTTCTGCGCGGGATTGTTGTTCGGGCCGGCATGGTAGCGGGCAACTGCCATCGTCCAGGTTCCCTCGCGCTGGCGCAGCTCTTTCAGAAAGCGCGCGGCATAGGCGACGTTCTTCGCGGGGTCGAACATCTCCTCGACCGAGGCAAACTCCTTGTGGTGATAATGGTGATTGATCTGCATGCAGCCAAGATCGATCAGTTTGACACCCTTTTTCCTCTCAGACTGAAACATCGAGACGGCGGCCTGCTGATCTTCAGCGAAATGCGGACGCCCCGCGATGTTCATCGCGTATGGGCGTAGACCCTTTTTTCCGCCGCTCTCGGTTACGCCTACAGAATAGAGAACACCAAGCGGAATGTCGTAGTGCTGCGCAGCCGCGTGCATCTCGCGCTCGCAGATGGTCAATTCCTCGGCCTTTGCGGCCGATGCGAACAGGCTAGAGATAAAGATTGCCGTCAGCAGCGGGCGCATCGTCATAAGCGTTTTCGGAAGACGGAAGTTGATCATGCACGGGTGCCGTTTCATCGCCTTGACGGCGGCCATCGGAATTCTCGCCGCCCTGGAACGGCGAGGGGTTTTGGGCAGAAGCGCCGTTCTGGCCTGTCTGGTTGCTCGTCGATTGCGAGGAGCTGCTTTCGCCTACGGCCTGGATCGTCACAACATCCGGGCTGTAACCGGAGGCGCGAAGAAGTTTGTGCAGCATATCTTTGTCGCGCATCAGAAGATCGGCGGTTTCGGCGCGCGACGCTTCGAGGCGCACTTCGAGCGATCCGCCCACAAGCCGCATTTTCACGCTGACTTCGCCCAGTTCGTAGGGTTCGAGCTTGATGTGAAGGATCTTGAGCGGACCATCGGAGGGTGTACGCAGAGAAAGGCTTTCGAGTTCGGGGCTCGCTGGAGAGCCAGTCGTGACGACTTCGCCGGCATCTTCAGCCGCAGCCGCAGCCGTCGCGATGTTCGCGACAATAATATCCGCCACCTGCTGTACAGGAGGGGTCCGCACGACGGGCTCGAAATGCGTCTCGCGGGTGACCAGCGTGAATTTGGGCGATTTGGCCGGCGGTTCCGGGACAACGGGGTCGGCATCGGTGCCAATGTTCTCCCTGGCCAGAATCGATGTAAGTGCCGTGAACGGATTGCGGCCGGGACCGTCGGCCTTGTCTGGCACTCCCCCATCTTTGGCGTCGGCACCCGCTTTTCGGGCGTTCGTCGCGACGGGCGCTGCCTGACGGGGATGTAGATCGGCCGCTACCGCTGATTTCTCGGCCTTCGCATTCACGGGCAGGGACTGCAGAAGCTCCGGAAGTGTCGGCAGTTTGGTCCGCGCATCGGCCTCGACATGTATGCCGGGCTCAACATTCTCCGTGACGGGTTCTTCACGGTCCGGCGTTGTCTTCCCAGCGACCAGATCGTCGCGAACGGAAGCTTTCGGGCCGTTCGGTTTCACAGGCTTTTTCGCCTCGACCTTTGGTTCTTCGGTAATGGGCGCGTCCTTGTCGTTCTTGCCCTTCGCGAGCTCGCCGTTGAGCTTCTTGATGAGCTTCTGAAAGACGTCGTCGAGCTTGGTGTCACGCTCGGTCTGCGCGCCTTTCGAGGGAGCTGCAGTGGCCGACGGGGCGGTGTTGGCAGGAACTGCGATATCGATCCGGCTCATTTGGTCGGTGCCTCCTGGAGAAGCTTTTGTGCGATTTTAAGATCGGCATCGGCGCGCTGCATCAGATCCGTCGCCCAGTCCGCACGGGCCTTGTCGGCACGCAGGGCGGGAATGTCTTGCCGCTCGCCCTCGATCGATGGCCAGTAACGGATGGCTGCCGCCGTGCTTTGCGCCGCATCGAGAAGCGCGTTGTCCGCTTCGGTGAGCTGGCGACGGTTCGTCACGTTCAAATCGTCGCTGTGACGCAAAAAGTCTTCCGTCACGATGCCCGCCGCGGCGCCGTAAAGGCGTGCACGTACGCCGTCCGAGCTTCCCAGCATGCTCAGGCTTTCGGCCTGGGCGGCAGCCAGGCGCGCGGTTTCGATCTTGCCATGAATGGTGGCCGAGCGGGCGACATGCAGAAATGTGGCGCGTCGATTGTCGGTGTCGGACGCATCAAGCAAGGCACGCAGCCGCTGGAAATGGCCGGATGTTTCCGCAAGGTTCAGCCGTGTGAGGGCGGTCGCAAATCTCTGACGGAAGTCGGGTGCATAAACCGAGTTGTTGAAGCGCCGCAGATAATGGCCCGATAGATATTCGAAGCGTTCGATATCGCCCGCCTGCGCGACCATGAAGACTTCGCGGCGCAAGGCTGCCTCGTCGACGAGCGTGCCCGGCATGAGCAGGCGGGCATCGTCAAGAAGCGCAATGGCGCGTTTCAAATCGTCCTGTGCGATGAGGCCTGCCTGAACGAGGGCGATCTGCCCTCCCAGAGATGGGGGCAGTGCGCGCGCATTGAGCTTCATGAGGTGCTCGCGTGCCTCCTTGTGACGGCCCTCGATGTAAGCGAGCGCGCCGAGCGCCAGGTCCTCGTCGATCTGCGGGCGCGGGTCGAGGCTGGCCAGATGGCGCATGACAACCGGATTGCCTCCGCTCAGCGTATAGATCACGGCGGCGCGGCCGTTCCGCACGTCCTGCCAGGTGGCGGGGGCGGCGGCGAGGAAGCGTTTTTCCATCTCGGCCAGAAGCGCCCGCTGGGCGCCGACGGCCGGGCCGTTTCCTTCGGTGATTTGCGCCTGGAGAACCTGAAGCGTACGTGCCATTTCGTACGGTTCTGGTATCTTGTCGACCGTCTGCGCATGGGTCTCGCCAGTGAAGGCGTAGACAAGACCGACGAGAGCGGCGAGAGCGCGCCTCATGTGCCGCTCTCCCGGATCAGGATTTCGACGCGGCGGTTTTGAGGCGCTTCAGGATTGTCGGCTATTTTCAGATGGTGATCGGCGTAGCCTTCTATCCGCTCGAAACGGGTTTCGGGCATGCCGCCGCGCACGAGCATGTAATAGGCCATGTGAGCGCGCGCCGTCGAAAGGCGCCAGTTGTCGTAATCTTTCGAACGAAACGGGCGGCCATCGGTGTGCCCGCGCACGACGAGCTTGCCTTCGCGGGCGGCGAGAAGGCTTGTGATGCTGTCCACGGCGCGGATCAGTTCTGGCAGGGGCTCTGCGGAGCCGATCGCGAACATGCCGAAATCGCTGTCATCCATGATGCTGACGAGAAGGCCCTCATCGGTGGACCTGACCTCGACACCGGGGGAGGGGGCGACATCGGCGATAGCCTCGGCAATTTCGCCCTCGAGCTTCTTCGCGGCAGCTTCTCCGTGCAAGGACTCGGCAATCGGATCGGGCTTGCCCGCTTCGAACGTTTCGACCTTGGGAACTGCTGGGGCAGTATCTGTTTCTGGAGCGGAGACCGCAGCCATCTGGACGGGAGCTTCCGGCTGCGGCGCGTTGTCCGCCGGCGCGGCAGGCTCCGCCGTTGTCTGTGCTTCAGGCGGGGTAAGGGGTGCTGAGTTCTGCGCGGGCAGGGCAGGTTCGGTCTGCTCGCCGGGCTCGGCGCCCTCGGGCAGCGGCGCGGCGGCCATCCCGGAGGCAATCTGTTCGCCGGGCTGCTGTCCCGCCTCTTCGGCAGCCTGAACGGTCGGGGTAGGCGTGCCTGGTTCCGCTGCGGCGTGGTTTGCGCCGCCGGATTCCGGTCCTTCGTTCGGCAGCGGCGTCTTCGACATGCGCCAGTACACCGGATCGAAGGGATCGCGCTGCGCGTCGCCACCGTTCAGGCCGGGCTGTCCGACCTGTCCGAGCGTCTCGAACGCACCTCCGGCATTGTCCGCTCTTGCACCCTCGGAGCCTGCGACCAGCGAGGCGAGCACGGCGTAGGGATCCTCGAACAGAGCGGATTCGGAAAAGCGCGGCTGGCGCTCGAATGTGTCGTCACGTGTACGGCTGTAGCCCTTCAGGCCATCTTCGTCGCTTTCGATCGAAGAGCGTTCCTTTTCGCCCTCAGGCGTGCCGTCCTTCTCGGTGTCGAGCGGATCGCGCAGACCCTTCTTGTCCACGGTGGCTTCGGCTAGCTTCACCGGGTTGAAATAGGAGGCGATGCCCGCGCGCGTTTCCTCGTCGGTTACATTGATAAGCCAAAGAACGAGAAAGAACGCCATCATCGCGGTCATGAAGTCCGCGAAGGCGATCTTCCAGACGCCGCCTTTTGCCGACTCGGTGTCGAGCGTGTTCGGACGGCGGATGATGACGATTTCGGAGTTTTCGACGCTTTTCATGAGGTCGCTCCGGAGGGGGCCGCAAGGCGGCTCACCCATTCCTGCATCTGTGTTTCAAGGACGGTTTCGTCTGCGACCACGCGCAGTTCGCAGCTTGCATCCGGGTGCAGCGACAAGCTGAGCGCGGTGTCCGACATGGCATCCGCAAGCGCGTCGAGAAGATCCTGCGGGCCCGAGACCTGGATTGTCGGATGGGTGCTGCTGGCAAGCATTTTTGCAAGCGCGCTGCGCATTTCCGCAACGGCTTGCTCTCGCACTTTTTCGATCACGAAAGGCCGCAAGGCACGTGCAGCGGCTGCGGCAATCTTGGTCTCGAGAACTTCGCTTGCCGACACAACCTGTACGGTCAGTCGTTCGGCCTGAACCTCGGTCCATTCGCGGCGAGACGCCTCAAGCTGTTCCTCGAATTTCCGGCTCTGATCCGCAAGCGCGGCATTCAGAACGGCTTCGGCGCGCGCTTCGCACTCCACACGCGTTTTCTCGCACGCATCGGCGACTTTCCGCTCCGCCTCTTCGGGGCTGAGATATCCGATCGGCTTGACCGGGACTTCGGGACGGTCGGGCTCCGGCATCAGGCCATCGGCCAGCGGAAGATCGTCGAAATGTTCCAGAACAAGAGCCGCGGAACGAAACATCATGCCGCCTCCTCTTCCTTCATCCACTGGCGAAGGATTGTTGCGGCCTGCTGGTCATCAAGGTCCACGAGCTGTTCGAGAACCTTGAGCGGCGACTGGCTGAGCTTCGCCGTCAGATCCTCGATCATGGTGTTCCCAGGCGCCGAGGACGCCAGCAGGGGCATGTCGCCTTCCCCGGCAAGGGCCGGAATCTCTCCGGCATTGGCCATGGCCGCGTCGTCGATGCGCGGCAGGAGGGCGGTCATTGCCGGACGCAGGCCGAACCAGATCAGAAGCAAAGCGACGGTCAGGATGGCGAGCGCGTTGACGACGGTTCCAAACTGACGCATCAGCATCTCGCTCCAGGAGAGCGGCGGAACTGGCTCCATGTTCTGGAAGTCCTTGGAGAATTCGACCGCCGAAACCTGGATCGTGTCGCCGCGCTGGTCGCTGAGGCCGGCGGCCGAGGCCGCAAGCGCGCGGATTTCCTCGATGCGGTTGTTGATGGCGTCTTCCGCCGGATTTTCGCCGAGCGATTCCACCACGCGCGCCCGGTTGATGAGCAGCGCGATCGACATGCGGTTGATCGTATAGCCGTCCGAAACCGTCTCGGTGACTTTCGAGGAAATCTCGTAGTTCGTCAGATCCTCGCGGCGCTGGTTTTCCTCGCTCGCCTGATCGCCGCCGTCGGCCGCGACATTCTCTTCCGGAAGGTTCTGCTCAACTGTCACCGGCTCCTGAGAGCTGCGGTTCTGCGAATTGGCACTCTCGCGAACTGTACGTATGGATCTCTCCACGCGCGATTCCGGATCGAACACCGTCTCCTGCGTCTTGCTGCGGTCGGTGTTGAGCTGGGCGGCGACGCTGATCTGGAAATTACCCGGTCCAAGATAGGGCGTCAGCGCGCGGCGGATATTATCCTGGATGTTGGATTTGACGGTCTGTTCGAGCCGGTTCGACTTAGTGCCCGGGATGCTGCTCGCATCTTCCCCGGAAGCCAGAACCGAGCCTTCCGTGTCGAGCACGGTGACGCGCTCCACTCCAAGGCCTGGAACGGCGCCCGCGACGAGCTGGCGGATGGCTTCGGCCATCTGCATATCGCCGGAAGTTTCCGTGCGGATGATGACGGAAGCGGTCGGCGGCTGCTGGTCGCGACGGAAGGAGCCGCGGTCGGGCAAGACGATATGGACGCGGCTCGCCGTGACGCCTTTCATGCTCTGGATCGTGCGGGCGAGTTCGCCCTCGAGCGCGCGCACGCGCGTGACTTCCTGCATGAAGGAGGTCAGGCCGAGCGAGCCAAGCTCGTTGAAAAGTTCGTAGCCGGAGCTGGAAGAGCGCGGCAGGCCCTTTTCGGCAAGCAACATGCGCGCATTGGACGCCTGCGAAGGCGCCACCATGACCGTCGTTCCGTCGGTGCTGACGTCGAACGCGATCCCGGCATCCTTCAGCGCGGCGCCGACGCGTGATGCTTCGCTGGATTCGAGGCCGCTGTAGAGGACGCCCATCTGCGGGCGGCTGAGATAATAGGCGCTGGCTCCGATCAGGCCGAGCACCGTGACGCCGATCAGGGCCAAAGCGGCCAGACGGCGAGGTCCGAGATCGATCAGGTTGATCCAGAGCTTTTCCGCGTGCTCGCGAGCGGTCATGTACGGCCTCTTCCTTGGGTCCCGGGGCCGCGTCCGGAGTGCGGCCCGCATGTCGGCGGGATGAGGCTTTACTTTTACGGCTCAAGCTTGCGTGAGCATTGTCGGCACAAAAAAACCACGCCCCCGGAGGGGCGTGGCCGTAAGCGTGAAGGCTGATCGGGATCAGCCGCGGAACAGCGAGAGGATGTTCTGGCTGTTCGAGTTGGCGATCGACAGAGCCTGGATACCGAGCTGCTGCTGGACCTGAAGGGCCTGCAGACGGGTCGATTCCGCGTTCATGTCGGCATCGACCAGCTGGCCGATACCACGCGAAACTGCGTCGGACAGAGCCTGGACGAAGTCCTTCTGCGTATCGACACGGTTCTTGGTTGCACCAAGGCCTGCCGCCGCGTCCGTCAGGTCGGACAGAGCCGCGTTGACGATCGAGATGTAGCCCTTGAGGGTCGCCTGGTCTGCCGTGGAGTCCGTCAGAGCCGAGATGTCGAGGTCGATGATCGACAGCGTGACCGATGCGTAGGTCGCGGCGCCGGAAGCATCCACACCTGACTCAACCGTAACGGCCCATTCGGCATCGAAGATGCCCTGGCCGCCGACGCGCACTGCGCCGTCAGCAACGCCCGCGGAGTCAGCCGCCGGAGCGGTACCCGCATTGGCCGCGCCAGTGTTCGCGTCAAAGAGTTTGACGTCTTCAACGCTGACCTTGATCGTCTCGATGGAGACCGCATCGCCAATGCGCTTGAACGAGCCAACGATGTTCTTCTCTTCGGTGTAACCCGCATCCGCGGAATCGACCGACAGCCAGTTCTCGCTGTTGAACACGGCCGAGGAGGCGATGCTCTCGATCTGCGTGAGACGGGCGTCGATGTCTTCCTGGATCTGCCAGCGCGGCGTGCCGGGCGTGGCGGCCGAGACGAGCAGCTTGCCGATCTCGGTCAGTTCGTTCACCGTCGCGTCGAGCGCGGTGTACTGAACGTCAACGGTCGCGGCGCCGAGGCCGAGAGCGTCCTGAACGGCCGACAGGGCCTTGTTGTCCGCACGCATGGTGGTGGCGATCGACCAATAGGCAGCGCCTTCCGACGCCGTGGCGATTGCGTAGCCCGTGGAAATGCGGTTCTGGGTGGTGCTCATGGCCTTGTTGGTGGCCGAGAGCGTCTGGAGCGCGGTCATAGCCGACGCGTTGGTGAGCAAGCTTGACATTGTGTATGTCCCTTAAGTTGAAGATTTATTGGGGACATACCGGACTTACACCGGTATAGCAGAGCGGCTTCATGCCATTGGGGGTAGGTTTTGGGGGACCCCAATCTGCTATGCGATCGACTATTGCCGCGAAAACTTGCGCGAAGCTTACCAATTGAAACGGCATTGTCTCGATCCGTGTTTTTTACCTGTCCGCCAGCCTGACGCAAGTTAGCCGTGTGAATCGTCTCCTGCGCGAAACCGCGCGAGATGAAGCGTGTGGACTTCGGAGACCGGCATGAATCGCAAGGCGCGTCGCGCAATCGCGGGCCATTCACAGCGCGGAATGGCCGCTGGGTCTGCTGTAAGCACGCTCTTTCTTCAGGCCGTGACGCTTCTGCAATCGCAGAAGCTCGACGAGGCGGAAACGCTATACAGGAAAGTGCTTTCGCTCGATCCGAACCATGCGGGCAGCCTCAACCATCTGGGGGTCATCGCCCGTGCAAGGGGCGATCTCGAAAAAGCGTGCGATCTCATTAGCCGCTCATTAACTATCCAGCCCGAGGATTCGAGCGCGCTCGTCAATCTGAGCGGTGTTCTGCGCCTTCTCGGCGAGTATGACGAGGCGATTTCAGCCTGCCGGAAGGCAATTACGGCAAAGCCGGATTCCCACGAAGCCTACAGCAATCTCGGAAGCCTCCTGCTGGAGACGCGAAAGCCGCATGAAGCACTGGTAGCTTTCGAGCAGGTTCTGAAAATCGCTCCGCCGACCGCGACTGCCTATCTGCGTCTTGGGCTTGCACTGGCCGAGGTGAAGCGCACCGAGGAGGCGAGTGAAGCCTATGAAAAGGCGGTTGCCCTCGACCCGAACTCTGCAAAACTGCATGTACATCTCGCAAATGGGTTGCTTGCGCTCAATCGGGATGCTCCGGCGTCGGAGGCCTTCAAGAAGGCCATCGCGCTCGATCCCGAATTCGCGCCGGCCTATACAGGTCTGGCTGCCATTCTTCAGGCACGCAGCATGTTCCGCGAAGCTCTCGTCGTTCACGAGGAGTTGCGCAAGCGCCAGCCGGACAATCACAAGAACAATTTCGCATCCAGCTTTCTGCGCAATTACATCTGCGACTGGAACGGTCTGGCGGAGGAGCAGGCGCGCCTTCTGGAAGCGGAGGCCAGTTTTGTTCCGTTCTCCGTAATGTGCATGAATTCGACGCCGCAGCAGCAGTTTACGTTTGCACGGCGCTGGGCCGACCAGATGGGCGGCCCTTCGGTGATCCTGTCGAAGTCCCCGGCAGTCGGCGCCAAAAGGCAGAAACTTCGGCTTGGCTATCTGTCCGGCGATTTCAACAATCACGCCACGGTCCATCTCTTGGCGGAACTGATCGAACGGCATGACCGGTCGAAATTCGATGTGTCGGCCTATTGCTACAGCACCGAAGACGGTAGCCGCGAGCGGGCCCGGATCAGGCAGGCTTTCGACCATTTCACCGAAATAAGAGACATGACGGATGGGGCCGCGGCTCGAAGGATTCATGCCGATGGCGTCGACATTCTTGTCGATCTGAAAGGCTATACGCGCGGCACACGCTCGCAGATCCTGAAATGGCGTCCGGCTCCTATACAGGTCAATTATCTCGGGTATCCCGGCACGCTCGGTAACTTTGCAGATTACATCATCGCCGATGCCTTCATCGCGCCGATGGATCATCACTCCTTCTATTCGGAGAAGATCGTTCATCTGCCCGGCAGCTATCAGCCGAACGATACGAAAAAAGTGATCGGTGAAGTTCCCTCACGTGCCATGTGCGGGTTGCCGGAAGGCGCGTTCGTCTTCTGCTCTTTCAACAATACGTACAAGATAAATCCGCCGGTCTTCGATATATGGATGCGACTTCTGAAGGCCGTTCCCAATTCGGTGCTTTGGCTTCTTGAGGCAAATCCCCTCGTGAAGGAGAATTTGCGGCGCGAGGCCTCCCGCCGTGGCGTCGCGGCTGGACGTATCGTTTTCGCACCGAAGCTCGACCTTGCCAAACATCTCGCGCGTCACGTACATGCGGATCTATTCCTGGATACGCTGCCGGTCAACGCACACACGACCGCAAGCGACGCGCTTTGGACGGGACTGCCGGTTCTGACCTGCGCCGGGGACATCTTTATCGGGCGCGTGGCAGGCAGCCTTCTGAACGCCGTCGGCTTGCCCGAACTGGTCACCCATTCCCTCGAAGATTATGAAGCGCTGGCGCTGAAAGTGGCCCAGGACCCGCAGCTTCTGCGCGGCCTGCGCGAACGCCTTGCTGCGAACCGGCTGACGGCCCCGCTTTTCGACATCGAGCGGTACACGGGCCATCTCGAATCCGCGTTCAGCCGGATGTGGAGCCTTCATGAATCGGGCGAGGCGCCCCGCGCCTTCGCAGTACAGCCCATACAAACCAAGACGATGGAGAACGCATGAAATTCTATTCTCAGGTCGGGCAAGACCGCTTCCTGTTCGAATCCTTCTTCCGCGGAAAAAGAGACGGTGTCTTTGTCGAAGTCGGTGCCTATGACGGCGAGACCTTCAGCAACACCCTGTTCTTCGAGCAGACGATGGGCTGGACCGGTCTTCTGGTCGAGCCAATTCCCTCGGTCTTCGAGCGGCTGACCGCACGCCGCAACGCGATCTGCGAGAACACCTGCGTCTCCGACTTCGAAGGAGAAGCAGAGTTCGTCGACAGCGATGCCGGTATTGACGAGAAAATGCTGAGCGGCCTCGCGCAGACCTTCGATCCGCGTCATGTCGCGCGCGTCAAGCACGTGGCGAGCGGCGTGGTCATGCGCAAGCTGCCGGTGACACGCCTGTCCAAGCTTCTTGAAAAGCATCAGCTCTTTCACATCGATTACATGTCGATCGATACTGAAGGCGCCGAACTGAGCATCCTCAAAGATCTCGATTTCGACCGCTTCCACATCTCCATCCTCACAATCGAAAACAATTACGACGATCCCAAAATACCCGAGCTCATGATTTCGAAGGGTTATGAGTATGTCGGCAAGATCGAGCAGGATTATCTGTTCAAGCGCCCCGAACTGAAACGCCTGCCGCGCACCTCGGTGATCTGCTCGGTGTGGCACGGCGATCCGAAGCGGCTCGAACTTTTGCGTGGCCATCAGGAAAATCTGGCGCGCCAAACGGTTCCGGTGCAGCCGGTCTATGTCTTCGATGGCGGCGACACGGTTCCCGATTGGCTGGAAGGCCGGGCCATCGCAACGCGCGAGAAGCTGACGATCTATCAGGCCTGGAACGTCGCGCTGTCGATGGTCGACACACCGCTCGTCATGAACCTCAATCTCGATGATCGTCTTGGGCCGAACGGGGTGGAGCTTCTCGAAAACGAAATCTCCGGTTCGAATGCGGCAGCAATCGGCGGCGAATGGCGCATCCGTTATTCCCAGGCCGACACGGACGATGTCGAGCCATGTTACAGGGCGGACCGCCTCGGTTTCGACGCCGCGTGGCCGCCGCAGAACGGCATGGAAACCCGGCTCGGAAGCGGCACGGGCGAGCGTCAGACGCTCGGCCCCGCTGTCATGTGGCGCATGCAGGCGCATATCGGCGCACCGCGCTTCCCGTACCGCCTCAGCGACGGAACGCTTCTGCAGGTGGCGGGAGACGCGGCCTGGTGGCACCTCCTGAAAAACCACCACAAGGCCAAGCTGGCCCGCATCCCGGTCGTGATCGGAAATTACCACAGCCATCCGAGCGAGCAGGGCGAGTTCCGCATGCCGGCCAACGAGATGGAGCTGCTCCAGAAGCAGGAACTCTCGCTGATCTGACGGCACCGCCTACCAAAAAATAAAAGGCGCGGACATTGTCCGCGCCTTTTTTGTCGGCTCACCGATCCGCGCTAGGCTGGTGCATGGTCAGTATTCGCAGATCCACACCCGGCGATGGCGCTCGCGTTCTGGAAATCTGGCGCAGCGCCGTGGATGCGACGCATGATTTTCTGTCGGCACAAGACCGGGCAGACATCGAGGCGGAAGTCGCGGCATTCCTGCCGAACGCGGATTTGTGGCTCGCGGTCGATGCCGCGGACAACGCGATCGGGTTCATGCTGCTTGACGGCGCACATATGCACGCGCTGTTCGTCGATCCTGCGCACAGGGGATCAGGTATCGGGAGCCTGTTGGTACAACATGCGCTCAATTTCCAACCGCTGCTGACGACGGATGTGAACGAGCAGAACGCTCAGGCCGTTGGCTTTTATCTCAGGCTCGGCTTTCAATCTATCGGCCGCTCGGAAACCGATGGCCGTGGGCGTGCCTATCCGCTGATTCACCTGCGCATTTGGGCCGATATCTGAAGAGAGGGCGCGCTAGAAGAACGAGCGCACTAGCCCGCCCACAAGAATGTTCCAGCCGTCGATCAGGACGAAGAACAACACCTTGAACGGCAGCGAAAGCACGGTCGGCGGCAGCATCATCATGCCCATGGACATTGTGAGCGTCGCGACGATCATGTCGATGACGAGGAAGGGCAGGGCGATGAGAAATCCGATCTCGAACCCGCGCCGCAGTTCCGAGATCATGAAGGCCGGAATCAAAACCCGAAGACCGACTTCCTCACCCTCCGCCCGCGTGATCTGAAGGTGCTCGGCCGCGAGATCGTCAAACAAAGCGAGATCGCGATCTCGCACGTGAGCTGTCATGAAATCGCGGAACGGATCGGTGATCCGCTCAAAGGCTTCCTGCTCGGAAATTTCGTTCGCGGTCAGCGGCTGCACGCCTTCCCGCCAGGCGCGGTCGAAGGTCGGCGCCATGACGTAGAAGGTCATGAACAAAGCAAGGCTGATCATGATCAGGTTGGCCGGCGTGCTTTGCAGCCCTATGCCCGAGCGCAGAAAGGAAAGAGCCACGACGATACGCGTGAAGCTCGTCACCATCACCAGCAGGCCCGGCGCGAGCGAAAGCACGGTCAACATCGCGACGAGCTGGACGATGCGTCCGGCGGCGCTGCCTTCTCCCGGGGGGATAAGCGAATTCAGATCCGGCACCTGCGCAATGGCGGTTTCGGTGCCGATTGCGAACAGAACGCCCGCGAGGAGGAGATGCCTCACTGAACGACGAAGCTCTCGATGATGATTTCGCTGACTTCGCCACCCGAGCGGATCGCGATGCGGTCCTTCAGGTCCTCGCGCAGGTGCTGGAAGTTGCTCGGCCCTTCGATCTGCGACAGTTTCACGGTCTTCAGATATCCGACGAGATCTTCGCTGATCTGGAGCGTGTGCATGCTCGTGTCGGGAAGCTCGTCCGCGAACACGATGGTTGCCTCGAGACGAGCCCAGGTTTCGGCGGGTTCGGAGAGATTGGTCACGATCGGGGGCAGCTTTTTCACCCGTGGATTGGTGTGGTCGAGCAGGCCTGCCGCTTCCATCGGGGCGGGCTTGGGCGCGCCGTCGGCGTCGATGGTCACGCCGCCGAGATGAATGCCCAGAGCGGCGCCGCAGCCGACAGCGAGCACGGTCAGAACCACGGCGGGAAGCACAAGCGAGGGGCCTTCGCCATTCTCGCCAGTTCTGCGAAAAGTAATCGGAAGTCGAGCCATGAAATCCTCAGAACGGCGCGATGCGGTCGTAGAGCTGCTGCCCGAGACCGGGCTGCTGCACTTCCGTCAGGCGGCCGCGGCCGCCATAGGAAATCCGGGCTTCGGCGATCTTCTCGTACGGAACCGTGTTGTCGCCACCGATGTCACGCGTACGCACGATACCGGCAACGTTCAGAACGCGCATCTCGAAGTTGACGCGCACTTCCTGCGATCCGGAAATCACGAGATTTCCATTCGGAAGAACATTCGTCACGACGGCTGCGACCGAGAGCTTGATCTTCTCGGAACGCTCGATGGCTCCGTCGCCCCTGCTCTCCGAATTGGAGTTCAGATCCGCGCCGAAATTGCCGGATTTCGGAGTGCCGCTGCTCGTTCCCCAGCCCCAGCCGACGCCGAGGCCGGATGCGGAAGTGCGCGAGCGCTCACTCGTGTTCTCGAATTCGGCCTTTTCGTTCATCGAGATGATGACCGTCACCACATCGCCGACATTTGCAGCGCGCAGATCGGTGAAAAGATTGGCCTGGCCATGAACATAAAGCGAATTGTAGTCGCGATAGGTGGCTTGTTGCGGCTTCAGGGCGCTTGTCGGCAACTGGCTGCCGACCGGTGTCATCCGGGGCTCCTTGCCGAGATCATCCAGCGTGCTGCATCCCGCGAGCACGAACGGAAGCGCAAGTAGAGATAGGCGCTTCAAAGGTTTTCTCCCTTCGTGGGCAATCCGGACGCACCGGCAAGCGTGTTGGTCAGCTGCGCGGCGCGCGCCGGGTCCATTTCGTTCAGAATGGCGCTCGAATTGCGCGCCTTCAGCTTGGCGAGTACGGCGGCCGCTGTTTCGTCGTCCATGGCGGCAAGCTGGATGGCCGCGGCGTCAGGGCGCATGCGCGAGTAGATCGCCACCACTTCCTCTTTGGCTTGGCTCAGGAATTTCTCGCGGCGGGCGAGCCATTCCTCATATTCGGCGCGCTTTGTTTCGAGCGCGGCAACGCTCTCTTCGAGCTGGAGCTTGAGGTTCTGCAGTGTTGCCGTCTGCCAGGCAAAGCGCGCATCGGCCGCGTCGTCGTTGATGTTGACACAGTATTGACGTGCTTCTTCGCTCATGGCGCGAAGCTCGATGGCCGTGTAGCCGGGATGCGCAGGCGGCGCCTCGGCGGGTTGCTCATCTGCAGGCGCCGTCAGTTCCACTGGCCGCACCTCGGGCAGTGGCACCTCGGCGCGGGAGGGCGAGGCGGCAAAAGCTGCGGTCGCAAAGCACAGGCTCAGGATGGCGCGGCTTGCCATGGTGCGGGGCTCCGATGTTCCGGGTGTCGAGAACGAGGTCTCAATCTGGCCGGTCAGACTTGTGCGGGGCTGGACAGGCGCTCTCACTGGATCACCAGATCTGCCTGCAGGGCACCGGCGGTCTTCATCGCCTGAATGATGGCGATGATGCCGGCTGGCTTCAGCCCGATCTGGTTCAGCCCGCGAACGAGCGTCTGCAGATCCGCGCCGCTGACGATTGCAAGCTTGCCGCCGGCTTCGGAGGCATCGACGGTGGTGCGCGGCAGAACCACGGTCTCGCCGTCGGAGAACGGTTCCGGCTGGGAAACGATGGGTGTCTCCGTCACGCGGATCGTCAGGTTTCCGTGCGTCACGGCGACGGTGGACATGCGGACATTGGCACCCATGACGACGGTTCCGGTTCGTTCGTCGACGACGATGCGCGCGGGCGTGTCCGGACGCACGATCAAGCCTTCGATCTGCGCGATGAAGCGCGCAACGCTCACATCCGGTGGCTTGATGAGGCTGACAGATCGGAAGTCCACTTCCGTCGCCGATTTCGCCGCGTAAGCGCTCATCGTGTAATCGTTGATCGCGTCGGTGATGCGGATGGCCGTGCGGAAGTCAGGATTCTTGAGCTTCAGCGTGAGGCGCGCGATTTCGTCGAGCGGGGTCGGCAATTGCTGCTCGATCACCGCACCGTTCGGAATGCGCCCGGTCGTCGGCGTGCCGCGGGTAACGGCTTCCGCCGCGCCGCGCGCATCGAATCCGCCGACGGCAAGCGGCCCCTGGGCAACCGCATAGACATTGCCGTCCGCACCCGCGAGCGGCGTCACGATCAGCATGCCGCCTTGAAGCGACGTCGCATCGCCGAGCGAGGATACGGTCACATCGATGCGCATGCCCGTACCGGCAAAGGCCGGAAGTTCCGCCGTGACCAGCACGGCCGCGACGTTTCTGGTGCGCAATTGCGAATTGCGGACATTGACGCCGAGACGTTCCAGCATGGACTGCATGGATTGCTCGGAGAAGGCCGCATTGCGCAGCGTGTCGCCCGTGCCCTGCAGTCCAACGACGAGGCCATAGCCGATCAACTGGTTCTGCCGGACGCCTTCAAGCGAAGCGATGTCCTTGATGCGGACGCCATTCTGGCGCTCCTCGAACGAGGGCATCGGCAGGGCATCGTTCGGCAAAGCGGCCATCTGGGTTTCGGCCCCGCCATCATCGGCAGGCGGGGGCATGTCGGCGGCGAGCTGCGGGCTCGAATTTGGCACCGGCGGTTCAGATTTGGACACCAGGACCGTGGAAGAGGGCCCCTCCGCCGAGAGACGGAGGGGGGGAGATGGCGCGCCGGGGTGCGGGGATTGCGTCGCCATCTGCTGGGGCGCGGGGGCGTCTGCCTGGGGTGGGGGTAGCAGAGGCCCGGAGTTGCGCTCCAGAGCAGGGGGCGGACCGACGATGCGCGGTCCGCGGGTTTCGGGGGCACGTTCGGGGAAAACGGGCGTGCCGGGCATGACGGCGCGAACGCTCGCGCCCTGAAGACGGCCGGTCTGCTGCTGCGCGTGTGCAGGCAGGGAAGCGAGAAGAATTCCGGTTACGGCAAGGAAAAGACGCATCAACTTGCACCGACCACAACGCTGCCATCGGATTGAACGGTGCCGACGATGACGGTTCCGGAATCCAGATTGCGCATGCGCACGATCTCGCCGGCTCCGGCCGATTGCAGAGGTTCGGCATAGGCGACGATGGTGAGCCCTTGTTCGGCGAAGACGACCCGCACCGGAACGCCGCGCTTGACGACCTTCATCGTCTCGATGGCGTTCTGGGGGATGAGCTGTCCTGCCGCGAGCGTCCGCCGCGCAACTTTCCCGATCACATCCTGCTGCGTCAGGGCAACCGCGTGCATGCTTCTCTGCGAAATGCGAAAGCGTCTTTCGGTCAGTTGCTCGGCCGAAATCGGCTCGCCTGGATAGAGCGTCACGGTCGGTACGGGCACCGGAACGACGTTCTGGGCTGCAGCCGGAACCGCTGCGGCGAAGAAGGCGGCGGCGATGGGCAGGAAGCGTTTCACCCCTTAGTCTCCTGCTGTTAGCGGATGCCCGTGGATACGGTTCCGGCCATGGAGTCGGCTGCCGAGATGACCTTCGAGTTCATTTCATAGGCGCGCTGGGCGGAGATCAGCTCGGTGATTTCCGTCACCGGGTCGACGTTCGACGCTTCGAGATATTTGTGGCGGATCTTGCCGAAACCCGGATCTGTGGGAACGCCGTCGATCGGGCCGCCCGAAGCCGGAGTTTCGCGATACAGGTTGCCGCCGATGGATTCGAGGCCGACTTCGTTGATGAAGTTGACGAGCGTCAGCTGGCCAAGCTCCTCGAGATCCACTTGGCCATCGAGACGTGCAAAGACTTCGCCGGATTCGTTGATGCTGACTTCGACCGCATCCTCGGGGACGACGATCGCGGGGTCGACATTGTAGCCGTCGAGCGTGACGAGGCGGCCTTCCGGGCTTTTGTTGAAAGCGCCCGCGCGGGTGTAGAGAAATTCGCCGTTCGGGCCTTCGATACGGAAGAAACCCCGGCCATCGATGGCGACATCGTAGGTATTTCCGGTCATTGCCAGGCCACCCTGCATGTGCAGATTGCGGATGGCGGCAGCGCGGACACCAAGGCCGAGCTGGACACCTTCTGGGATGACTTCCTGTCCGCCCTGGTTGGGCAGGCCCTGCATGCGCTGGGTCTGATAGAGAAGGTCCGTAAATTCTGCACGCGAGCGCTTGAACGCGGTCGTATTGATGTTCGCGATGTTGTGCGCGATCACCTCGACATTGAGCTGCTGGGCGGACATGCCGGTTGCGGCGATGGCAAGAGCTTTCATGATAATACCTCAGATCGCCATACGGCTGATTTCTTGATAGGCGGCAACGACCTTGTCGCGGACCGCGATGGCGGTCTGGAGCGTCTTTTCTGCCGACATGACGGCTTCGACGACTTCCTGAACCGAAAGTTTTCCGGTCATCCCGGAAATCGCGGCTGCTTCGCCCTGCTTGATTTCCGTCACCGCACTGGCCGAAACCTGCGCGAGGACATTGGTGAAGTCGATGGCCGGCGTGCCGGAGATCGGCGCCGGCGAGCGGGAAATCGTATTGACCGATGTCGGCGCCGTAATCTTGTCGAGCGAAAGGTCGATGCTTGCGACGGAGTTCAGCATTACGAATTCCTCAGCATGTCGATGTTCATGGCGTTCATCGAGCGGGCCTGCGTAATGGCTTGGACGTTCGCGGTGTAGGAACGGTTGGCTTCACGCATGTCCGCCATTTCGAGCAGCGGATTGACGTTCGGAATCTTCACATAGCCGTTCGCATCCGCCGCCGGATTTCCTGGCTCGTGGCGGACGGAGAATGGCGCGCGATCAACACCAACACTCTTGATGTTGACCAGCGAGGCGCCGCTCGCGCGGTCGAGTTCGCTTTCGAAGGTTACCGTCTTGCGCCGATAGGGATCGGCGCCGGGCGTGCGGCCCGTCGACTGTGCATTGGCAAGGTTCTCGGAAACGATGCGCATGCGGTTCGACTGGGCCTGAAGGCCGGAACCGGATATTTTCTGCGCGGCGGAAAGTGCGTCGATCATGATGTCATTACCTCACGGCGGCCGTCAGCATGCGGCCGAAGGTCGAAACAAGATTTCGGTTGAGAGAAAAGGCGCCATTGATCTGGGCACCCTTGATCATTTCCTGCTCGAGACTCACCGAGTTCTTGGAGTGCGTCACGCTCCAGCTTTTGCCTTTCTTCACCTTGTCGGCACGCGCATCCATCTCGGGAAGTGCGATATGGCCGGGCTGTGTGGAGGCGAGGGTGAGATTGGTGCGGTCCAGAACTTCCTGGAAAGGCGTCACGTCAACCGCGGCGTAGCCGGGCGTGTTCGCGTTGGCAACGTTCTGGGAAACGGCCGTCTGCCGAAGAGAAAGCCATTTCGCTTGGTCGGAAGCGAGCGAGAACAGATGTACAGGCTCCATGAACCCTTTTCCTTGCAGGTGTCATGGAGGACTATCGTTTCGTAAACTTGCCTCAGGCTGATGTTTAAAATGCGCGCGATGGAACCATGTCAAATGTCCGCACGAGGCCGTGCGTCGTTGAAATGTCATGTTCCGGATAAGTTAAATGCGCGCGTCGTCAATCGCCGCGATCAGCCGGTTCGTGTTCTCTTCCGGGTCGCCCGACGAGATGTCGAAGGAGATGGAATGAATGTCGACGCTGGCAATAACGGCGCCGAGCATGAGGCTGAAAAACACCGTCACGCCCATATGGCGGAATTCCATGTCGAGATAGATCTTCGCCGGGCCGCCCCAGTTGAGGTCGACATGCGAGGCCCAGCCGTAACGCAGCGTGTCGGGCTTGAAGTACAGTTCCGCGGAGGAATTCACCAGATCGTCGATATTGCCGTGCTTTTCAAGGTTCACGAACACGACCAGGTTGACGATGTCGATCAGGCGCAGTTCGGCTGCGACTTCCTTGACACCATCGGCCAACGCTTTTTCGCGGGCGAGGACACGGGTGTTATGTCGAATGCTGGTCATAGGTCAGACTTTTCGAATACTTCGACTCGTGTCCCCGAGTCTGAACAAAGTAAATAATCTCGGCAACAGCTTTATAGAACTCAATAGGAATTGTTCTGTCAACTTCGACATTCGGGAACATCGATCTAGTCAAAATTTTATCTTCAATTATGGGTATACTGTTCTCTCTGGCTATTTCCCGAATTTTAAGGGCGATGAGATCTTGCCCCTTTGCGATGACCATTGGTGCCCCGCCTTCTTCCGGCACGTAACGCAGCGCGATCGAGAAATGGGTCGGATTCGCCAGAACGAGTGTCGCGCGCGGTATGGCGGCGATCATGCGATTGCGGGACCGGTCGCGGGCGATCGAGCGCAGGCGCGCTTTCACCATCGGATCGCCCTCCGAATTCTTCATCTCGTCCTTCACTTCATGACGCGTCATGCGCAGATTGCGCCGCCATTGAAGGCGTGCCCATACAAGATCGACGACGACGAGAAGTACCGTTGCAATGCAGATTGCCGAGAGCAGGCGGACGGTGATGAAGATCGTGGTCTCTGCGATCGTGCCTGGATCACTGAACATGGCATTCACCAGATCGAACTGGGAAGATTTGAGGAGGAGGGCAAGCACGAAGCCGCAGGTAAGGAACTTGAAGAGCGATTTGCCGAATTCGACAGCTCCTTGAGCGCCGAAGATACGCTCCCAGCCTTTGCGTGGAGAGATACGCGAAAACTGCGGCCGTATACGCTCTCCCACAAAACGTGGAGCGTTCTGCGCCATGGAGCCGGCGAGGCCGGCCACGCACAGGATGACGACTGCGGGAAGAAGAAAGCGGCCGATTTCGAGTGCGACCGCGTCCAGAAGGAGTACGGCATCTTGTCCTTGCTCAATGCGTACTCCTCCGGGATTGTCGATAAACAGGCGCAATTTTCTGGTCAAAGCCGACGCGCCATCCTGGATCGTAAAGACCGTGATGAGCAGCATGGCCCCCATCGAGAACAGCACCGGCAGTTCCTTGGAGGTCGGGATATTTCCCTTGTCGATTGCGTCCTGGGTCTTTTTCGGCGTTGCCTCTTCGGTTTTACTTTCCTTGTCGGGTTCCTCGGCCATGCCGTGCCTCAGCGAATGTAGGAATCGTCGTCCTGATCGGGATTGAGCTCGATTTCGCCACGTCCGGCCATATCGAGCGCAAGATCGGTGATCTGACGACGGGCTTCCTGAACATCGCGCTGCGAGATCGGCTCGCCATTGTCCAGCTCGTGCTCTACGATGCGGCGCGCGCGCGAGGCCATGGACGACAGGATGAGGTTGCGGAAGTCTACGTCCGTACCCTTGAGCGCGAGAACGACGCGTTCGGTCGGGATCTGGTCGAAGATCGCCTGGCGCGCGCGCGGCGTAAGATTGACGATGTCGTCGAAGGTGAAGAGCAGGCCCTTCAGCAGTTCGGCGGATTCGGGGTTCACCTTCTCAATTCCCTTAAGCGCGTCTTCCATCTGCTCGCGCTCCATCTTGTTGAGGATGTCGGCCATCTTCGCGTGGGTGTCGGCGCCCATGTTTCGCGCGAAGTTGAGCATGAAATCTTCGTGGAGCGTCTTTTCGACAATGGCGGACGTGTCTTCGACCACAGGCTTCAGGCTCAGCATGCGTCGCATCAGTTCGTTGCGCAGCTGCTGCGGCAGATGGCTCATCGTACGTGCGGCGAAGTTGGGGCGCACTTTCGAGAGGATGATCGCGGCTGTCTGGGGATGTTCCTTGCTGAGATAGTTCGCAAAGATGTTTTCCGAAACGCCCGAAATTCGATCCCAGATCGAGCGGTTCGCATAGCCCGTGATGTCCGACATGATCTCGGAAATCTGCTCCGGCGCCAGCAGGCCTTCCAGGAGCTTTTCGACATCGCCGGCGCCGCCGAGGAGATTTCCGCCGCCGAACTGTGCGGCGAATTCCTCGATGAGCTTTTGCATCTGCTCCATCGGCACTGAGCCCAGACGCGCGATCGCGCGGGTGACCGTTTTTATCTCGTTGGGCTCGAAATACTGAAGCACGCGCCCGGAACTCGGCTGGCCCATGGCAAGCAGCAAAGCCGCAGCCTTCTCCGAACCCTGAAGTTGGCGTTCGGCAATATTGTTCTTCTTTACGGCGGCAGTGGCGGCCATGTCGGTTCCTGCTTGATCAGTTCGAGGCGGGGCCGCCGAGGATTTCGGTGAGCGAGATGCCGAAACGCGAGGTGTCGTCTTCGACCACGACGACTTCGCCGCGGGCGACGGTGCGGCCGTTGACGACAACGTCCACCGGCTCTCCGACGCGATGATCGAGCGGGATCGCGGCGCCGCGGCGCAGCTTCATCAGGTTTGCGACCGGCATGACGGCCGATCCGAGAACGACCTGGATCGTCACCGGAATGCGCAGAACGGCGTCGAGATTGCCAACATGGCCGAAGCTCTCCTCGAGGCTGGGGCCGAGTGTGGCATCGTCTGCCTCGAATTTTGGGGCGGTCTTCTGCGCCACGGCTGGCTCGGGCTCCGGCATGGGCTCGACCGCAGCCTCGACCTTGTCGAACTCAATGTTCATGTCGTCGGGTTCGCCTGCGAGGATTGCATCGATCGAGCGTTGGGCTTTCGAACTTTTCGCCATGCTCCGGTTCCTTCTTGAATGAGATCGGTGTGATGATGTTTTCAGCTGACGCGGCGGTGATCTGACTTGATCGCCGGGATCGTCGTCTCGTTTTCGCCCTCAAGGCGTTCCTTGGCCGCCTTGAGGTCTTCGACAAGGCCGCGAGCGGTGTCGATCTGGCCGATCAGCTGGTGGACGGTGCTCAGTCCCTGAAGATTGAGGTCGCGGATCAGGCTTCCGACTTTCGTCAGCGCATCGCCCGTTTCGTCAAGCGCGGACGCGTAAAGCTGATGGTGCATACGCAGCCGTTTCAGCTCGCGGCGCATCAGAATGACGGAAAAGCTGGTCGCCATGAGCGCGACGAGAAAGATCGCGTCAACGAGATAGGATGTCATCGAGGAACTCCTGATCCTGATCGATAAAATCTTCGATGCGCAGCGTGTAATGCCCATCGCCCTGGCCGAGGCGACACCAGTAGAGAGGCTGGCCGCGGCATTCGAGTTTCACGCGGCTGCGCGGTGTGGCCTGAAGTTCAATGACCTGGCCGACCTTGAATTCGGTCACGTCCTTGAGATCGATAAGGCGCTCCTCGAGGATCGCGCGCACTTCCATCGCGGTGCGCTGGATCTCGGTCTGGATCTGCTTGGCCCAGCGCGGATCGCTCGGAGAGGCATCGCCGGATGCGTGCGTGAGGGTTTCGCGGACGGGATTGAGCGCCGACTGCGGCAGGATGACGAACATCTCGCCACCGCGGTTAAGCGCCTGGAGCAGGAATTTTCCGACGACCGACAGGTTGTTCCTGCGGCCGATAATGGCGAAGTCCATACGCGTTTCGATGCGCTCGAACTTGAATGCGCTTTCCTGCGTCTGGCCGAAGGAGTTCTGGAGCACCTTCGCCATGCGGTCGAAAATCGCCTGCGCGATGCTGATCTCGATGTTGGAGAACGGACGCTCCTCGTCGATGGGAGGCTCCGATCCATCGGCGCCGAACAGAACTTCGACCATGCTGAAGATGAAGTCGCGGTCGAAGCCGATCAGGATGCGCGAGTCCCATTCGGGAGCGTAGAAAACGCCGGCGATGGCATTGCCGTCATATTCGTCGAGCACATCGCCGATGCGCGCGCTTTCGATGTTCGACAGCGAGAAATAGGCCGGGGAGGCCGACATCTGCCGAAGACTGTCGGCACAATGTGTTGCCATGCGGTCGAACACGACATGCAGCATCGGCAGACGGTCGATGGAAATTCCACCGGCTTCCAGCAGCTTGTCGGTGGCAGGTGATGTGGCGGCGGCTGCGGTCGAGAAGGAAGCCATCAGGCAGCACCCCGCTCAAGATTGGGCTTGCCGGTGCTGGTCGAAATCACCTCGTTGTCGACTTCGTCGATGCTTGGCCGTTCGCCCGACGGAATGGTCTTGCGGCCATATTCCAGCGCAATCTGCGGCACGGCCCCGTTCATGAAGGCAAGCAGCGTCTGCTTGATGGTGATGAAAGCGGCAAGCTGGCGCTCGCGTGTGTTCTTGATCTTGACGGCGAGCGGGGACACTACGGCATAGGACATGAAGATGCCGAGGAAAGTACCAACAAGCGCGGCTCCGATCAGTCCGCCGAGGATCTGGGGCGATTGATCGATGGCGCCCATCGCCTTGATGACGCCAAGGACCGCGGCGACGATGCCGAGCGCGGGAAAAGCCTCTGCGATCACGGAGAGGGCATGATAGGGCTTCATGCGCGCCTTCGCCATGGTCTGGATTTCTTCGTCCATCAGCGCTTCAATTTCATGCGTACGTGCATTTCCGACGATGATCAGGCGGAAATAATCGCAGATGAAATTGCGCATCTCGATATTTTGGGAAATGCGCGGAACTCGCTGGAAAAGCTCGGAATTCTCAGGATCTTCGATGTGCTTTTCGACTTCGTTGCGGCCCTTTCCGCGCAGTTCGCGCATCAGGGCGTAAAGCACTTCGAGAAGATCCAGATAATCCTTGCGGCTTGGAATGGCGGACGTGATCGCTTCGCGCATGGCGGTTCCGGTGTCTTTCACCGTCTTCATCGAATTGCCGACGAAGAAGGTGCCGAGTGCCGAGCCGATGATGATGACGAACTCCCAGGGCTGCCAGAGAACGCTGATGTGGCCGCCCATCGCGGCATAGCCGCCAAGGATCGATCCAAACGCGACGATGAATCCGATAACAATACTCAAGAGCCCGGCTCCTTCTGGCCTGCTGGACAGGTGAGAAGGCTTAGGCGTCGAGCCTTGTGCGAGGCTGAAATCAGTCGAGCCAGTTTCAAGCAAGCTTGGCTGGCTAGCGTGCCGGCACATTATTGGAGAGAGATATGCTTTCTGCTCCCCTCGCATATCAGGTGATTGCCCGCGACATGCCCGCGACGATCGCGCGTGTGGCCAGCCAGCCGCTGGTTGCCCGCGACAGTGAATATTACCTTGCGAACATCGGTAAGGTTGAATCGATCGAGGAGTTCCTCGGCGATCATCGCCTCTATTCCTATGCGATGAAGGCCTATGGTCTGGAGGATATGACCTACGCCAAGGCGTTCATGCGCAAGGTCCTGGAAAGCGACCTTGCGGATCCGGCGAGCTTCGCGAACAAGCTTGTCGACAAGCGCTATCAGGAGTTTGCGCTCGCTTTTTCATTCCAAACGCCGGAGCCGCAAAGCTCGGCCGGAATGAGCGATGTGCTGTCACGTTACGCGGAGATTGCCGGAAACGCCGGCCTCGGCGAGTCGGCGATCCGCCTAATCCAGATGAACTATTCGCAAAACGTCACGTCCATTACCTCGGTTGACGATCTACTGGACTCCGATTCCGTACTTGACGTCGCGCTGACAGCCTATGGGCTGGCCTCGAAGGGTAACGACAAGGAATTCCTGCGCAAGCTTCTGACCAGCGATCTCATGGATCCGGACAGTTTTGCGAACAGCCAGACCAACGCGGATTATCGCGCCTTCGCCGAAGCGTTCAATTTCGGCACGCAGGGTAATGTCCGCGCGCAGACGCAAAAGACCGCCGAGGCGACGCGCGATGCCTTCATCCGCCAGACGCTAGAGCTCGATGCCGGGCTCCAGAATGAGGGCGTGCGCCTTGCGCTTTACTTCGAACGCAAAGTCGGCACGATCGGCAGTGTTTTTTCCATTCTGGCCGATCCGGCGCTTCTGAAAGTTGCCCAGACGGCTCTTGGCCTTCCGGCGAGCATGAGCAATGCCAATATCGACGCTCAGGCGGCCATGCTTGAGGAAAGGCTGGACCTTCCTGCCTTGCGGTCGCCTGAGGGGCTTCAGAAGTTCATAACCCGTTTCACGGCCATGTGGGAACTCGCAAATCCGTCCGCCCCAGCCGTTTCGCCGACCGTTCTCATCACGCAGCCTGGCCAGATTTCCATCAGTGCAGACACGCTGATGACCCTACAGGGCCTCAGGCTGGGAGGCCGCTGACTCATGCAAAGCTCTCTTTACGTCACATTGTCCGCACAGGTCGCGCTGGAAAATCGCATGACCAGCATTGCGAGCAATGTCGCAAATATGAACACGGCCGGTTTCCGGGCCGAGGAAGTGAAGTTCGACAGCTTCCTGTCCAAGGCCGCAAGCGATCCGGTGGCCTTCGCCTCGTCGGGAAAGAACTACATCACCCGCCAGGCAGGTCCGGTGAGCTATACGGGCAATTCGCTCGATGTGGCGGTGTCCGGAAACGCCTGGCTCGGAATCCAGACCCCCGGCGGCATGGTCTACACGCGCGATGGCCGGATGAAGGTTTCGGAAATCGGCGAACTGCAGACGGTCGCGGGCCATCCGGTTCTCGACCCGGGCGGCGCAGGCATCATCGTGGACCCGAATGCGGGCCCTGTGGCGATTGCCCGCGATGGTGCGATCAGCCAGAACGGCGTTCAGGTCGGCGGGCTCGGCCTGTTCGAGATCGGTGACGACGCGCACCTCGAGCGCTGGGAAAATTCGGGTGTGAAGCCGGATCGTCCGGTCGTGCCGGTGGTCGATTTCGTCAAGAACGGCGTTGAACAGGGCTATGTCGAAGGTTCGAACGTCAATCCGGTCATGGAAATGACGCGCCTCATCACGGTCACCCGCGCCTTCGAGCAGATGGCGAACAGCACGCAGACCGCGGAGCGTTCGTTGCAGGATGCGATCCAGCAGCTCGGCAAGGTCTCGTAACCCGTTGAAGTTCCCGTGGTCCCTATGAACGATCTTGAGGCGCTTGCCGGCACGCTCGAACGCGCGGGCCAGCAGGTCGAAAAGGTGCGCGTCAGCGGCACGATTTCGCAGATTGCGCCGGACGCATACCGCGTGGCGGGTCTGTCCGCGCATGTACGGCTTGGAGATCGCGTGCGCTTTCGCACCGGGAAAACCTCGCAGATGGGCGAGATATTGCGCATCGATGCCGAAGGCGTGACGGTCAAGCCGTTCTCGAACGGCATTCATGCCGACCTCGGCACGCGCGTCTACCGCTCCGATGCGATGACCTTGTCTCCGCATGCAAACTGGAAGGGCAGGGTGCTCGACGCGCTCGCGCGTCCCATCGACGGCAAGGGCGATCTTGCGCCCGGTGAGCGGCCGGTTGCTGTCGATACGCCGCCGCCAAATCCGCTGCGCCGCGGGCGCGTGACGCAGCCGCTCAAGACGGGTGTCCGGTCGATCGATCTCTTCACGCCGATCTGCGCCGGTCAGCGCATCGGCATCTTTGCCGGCTCGGGCGTCGGTAAATCGACGACGCTCGCCATGATCGCGCGGGCGCAGGCTTTCGATAGTGTCGTTATTGCCCTGGTCGGCGAGCGCGGCCGCGAAGTGCGCGAATTTCTCGACGATGCCATCGGCGACAATATCGGCCGCACGGTCACTGTGGTCTCAACCGGGGACGAAAGCCCGATGATGCGGCGCCTGGCGCCGATGACGGCGATGGCGATTGCCGAATATTTCCGCGATGCGGGCGAATCCGTTCTCATGATCGTGGACAGTGTCACGCGTTTCGCCCATGCGGCGCGCGATGTGGCTTTGGCGGCGGGGGAGCCGGCCGTCGCGCGCGGATATGCGCCGAGCGTCTTTTCCAGCCTCCCGCAGCTTCTGGAGCGTGCCGGTCCCGGAATGGACGGCAGCGGCTCGATCACAGGCATTTTCTCGGTTCTCGTTGATGGCGACGATCACAACGATCCAGTTGCCGACAACATCCGCGGCACGCTTGACGGCCATATCGTGCTCGACCGCGCGATTGCCGATCAGGGACGTTATCCGGCCGTCAATGTGCTGACATCGATTTCGCGTCTTGCCCAGCACGCCTGGAAGCCGGAGGAGCGCGATCTCATCCTGCGCCTGCGCAGCATGATCGCGCGCTATGAAGACACCCGGGATCTGCGTCTCATGGGCGGCTATCAGCCGGGCCATGACGGGGAGCTCGACCAGGCGGTGGTCATCGTCCCGAAAATCTACGAGGCGCTGCGTCAGGATCCGTCAGCGCCCTTCAGCCGCGACGCGTTCCGCGAGCTTGCCGAGCTGCTCCAAAAGAACTGACGAACGCACGAAACGAAAACCCCGGGACGCGCATCGCTTCCCGGGGTTTTTCGTTTGTCGGCGCTTTGTTTGTGCCGCCGCTCAATTCGTCTGCTGCCGCAGATCCTCGCGCGAAAAGAAGCTGATCTGCTCGACAAGGACATCCTGGATGATGTCCGCCTTGAGCCGCGTATTGACGTTTTCGCGTACCGTCTGGCTGAATTCCTTGAGATCGTAGCGGTCGAGATGGTCGAGGTCCATGTTGTCTGCCGCATAGATCGTCCGGTAGGTCTCGTCCGCGACCATCAGGCCGGGAGGCACCGGTTGCTGGCGAAGCGTCTCGCTGTCGGCCGTGAAAACGAGTTTTATCACCGTATAGCCATTGAGCTTGCCGTCGCGGATCATGGGAATGCTGATCGGCTCGGTGCGCTCATATTGAAGGCCGGCCCATTCGGCGCCCTGCAGAATGGTTTCGCGTCCGATCACCCAATAGGCCGTCAGGTAGCCTGTCACGGCCATGACGGCGCAGACCCAGATGCCGGTCAGGAAGATGTTGCGGTTGCTCACGCGCTCGCTCCCGGCCCGGCCGGCGCGCTGTAAGTGCCGTCCGAATCCGCCTGTCGCATGGCGTCCGCCAGAATGCCGGATATCTCGCGAGCGGCATCCAGATGCGTCTGGAGCAGGCGGGCATTGGTCTCAAGCGCACCGCGAAGGCTTGCAAGCCGAATTTTGAGTTTCTCGTCCATCGCGTCCGGATCGATATTGCGCGAGGCGCGGGTCAGTTCCAGAAGGCCGTGGCTCTTGCGGTAATTGAAATCCTCGAGCGAGCTCGTGCCTTTTCCGCTGCGCAGAAGCGTGGACTCGGTGTGAAGCGTGTCTTCCAGGCGGTCGATGGCGTTCAGCAGCGCAGTCGTAACAACACCCGGATTGAGCACATCGACGCGGCTGACATCTCTCGTGGACGCGCGGACGGGAACATTGGCGCCATATTCACCGAGGCTGTTGTCGCGTGCATTGGTGGTCGGATTGGTCATGTCATGCACTCCCGGTGCGGTCGTTTACGTCAGATGCGGGCAGAGGCCGAAAGAATGGCCGAAAGGCTAGAGGGTGACAGGTTGGTCACGTCCGTCCGCTGGCCCGGCATGCCGAGACCGGCTTTGCCGTTCGATCCCTGCGATGCGAGGATGCGGTCTGCGATTCCGATGCCGCCGGATTTCGCCATCTGCTTGGCGATCTGCTCGGCCATCATGCCCTTCCACACTTCGCCCGCGGTGCCTTCGCCGTATACATTCTCGGCGTCCTGCGGCAGCATGCTTGAGATGAAGGTCTGAAGCACGACGGCTTCGAAATCCTGAAGTGTCTTGGCCCGGTCGCTCTTGTTCGCGGACGTGGCGTTCGCCGCGTTCTGCAGGCGCGAGACGTCGTTGCGAAGATCGAGCCGCGCCTGATTGATGTCGAAGGGCAGGGACGCGCTTGAAGGCCCTGGTGCCGCTGGTGGCGGCGCAGGTGTCGGCACAGCCGGGGCTTCGGCCACCTGCTGGGGCAGCTCGCGGTCGACCTTGTCCATCACCTTGGCAAACGCGGTGCCGGTGTTCTCGCTCAGCTTTTCCAGCTTGGCGCTCGCGACTTTCAGCCGTTCGGGGTCGGCGGCTTGCGATACTTCGAGGACGATGTCCGAAGGCGGTGAGATCGCCATGTAGCACTCCGGTTGTTCGCCAAAAGATTAGGTGCGGGAGCTTACGGCAGGCTGGAGCCGCGCTTTCGGGCGGACAGGCGTTCGGTCATGCTCTCCAGAAGCGTCTTTTCGTCGGCCCGGTTCTGGTCTTTCGTCAGCGCATCGACGAGGTTCTCGGCCTGCCGGTAATGGCGCGTCTGCTCCATCACGTGCCGGCTCTGCACCTGTTTGAGGTCGCGCACCTGGTGGCTCGCAAGCGTGACGCGTTTCAGCCGTTTGGCCATGTCGTCGATGAAAATTCCATGCAGCGACGGATCGTCGTTCAGCGCATGGATGATCGAGCGCCGTTTGTCTTCGAGCTCGGCCTCCTCGCGGTTCAGGCGCCCAAGCTTGGCTTCCTCGATGCGCTTCAGTTGCTCGCGCACGCTCATGATGCGCTTCATGGACGAGAGGCGCCGTTTCATGCGTTCGCCAGCCACACCGTGAACCCACGGATGAAGACGCGCATGAACTCGCTCGATGTGAAATACCAAAGGAACAGCCCGCCCAGGATCACGAAGGGCATGGCGATGAAATAGACGGGGATCGAGGGCACGAGCTTGTTGAGGATGCCGGTCGCCAGATTGATGACGATGCCGTAGATGATGAAGGGGCTCGCGATCCTGAGGGCCAGCATGAAGGCGACACCCAGCGTGTCGGTGATCTGAACCAGTGCCGACTGGCTGTCGAACCTGCCGCTGACCGGCAGCACGCTGTAGGAATTCATCACGGCACGCAGGATCTCGATATGCTGGTCCGTCACGAACAGAAGCAGTGTTGCGGTCATCATGATCATCGACGCCATGGCCGGCATGGGCTCGGTCCCGTCGATCGGTGAAGAGATCAGAGAGCCGTACCCGGCGACCATCGCAATGGCGTTGGCCGCGGCTTCGAGCGCGAGAAAAAACAGCCGGGCCATGAGCCCGATGAAAACGCCGACAGCGAGTTCCGAACCGATGAGTCTCAGCAGTCCGGCAGGGTCGTTGCCCGGAAGCACGGGCGTGATCGTCGCGATCAGCATGGGCGCGATGGCGAGGCTGATCCCGACAGCGAGGAAAAGGCGGATCTGCATCGGGATGCGCTGGCTCGAAAGGCCTGCCATCAGCATGAGGCATCCGCCGATGCGGCAGAAGATCACGAAGGCGGCAAGGACGCTTTCCGAGCCGATGCCCGTCATGAAATCGTGCCCAGGGACTCGACTTCGATGCCGCGTGAAATCTCGACATGCGAGAGAACCGGGAGTGCCGGGAACAGACGCTCGACGATGAGCCGCACATAAGGCCGCGCTTCCGGCGCCGTGACGATGGCGAAGGCATGGTGCTGGGACATGCGCTGGCGGATCGCCGCCGTCGCCTCGCCGCTGAACTCCTCGATGAGGCGCGGGTCGATGTCGAACTCCACGATATCGCCTTTGCCGTCGCGCTTGAGGCCCTGATGGAACGCGAGATCCCAGCGATTGCCGAGGCGCAGAACCTTGAGGGTGCCTGCTTCGGCAAGATCGCCGCAGATCTGCTGGGCGATGCGCATGCGCACATGTTCCACGATCTGTTCGGCGCGGCGCACATGCGGCGCGATTTCCGCAACGGCTTCCAGAATGAGATTGAGATTGCGGATCGAGGCACGCTCGGCCAGCAGCAGTTTCAGCACCGCCTGTAGGCCTGAATAGGAGATGTGCGAGGGGCAGATGTCGTCGACAAGGCGTTTGTATTCCGGATCAAGGCGATCGATCAACGCACGCATATCCTTATAGGAAAGAAGCTGCGGCAGGTTGTTGCGGATGACCTCACTGAGATGGGTGAGCATCACCGACATGTTATCGATCGGCGTGAAGCCGTCGCGCTCGATCTCGTTGATGAAGGACTGCGAAATCCACATCGCGTTGAGGCCGAAGGCCGGCTCGCGCACGGCGTCGCCGGGCACATCCGGCTGGCCGGCGTCGCCCGTAATGACAAGGACCTCGCCAACCCGCAGTTCGTGCTGCGCAACGACCGTGCCGTGAATCTTGATCTGATAGTCCTTGGCCGCGACGCCGAGGCTGTCGCTGAGCTTGATGTCGGGAACGACGAAGCCGTACTGCTGGGCAAATTTGCGGCGCATCTTGCTGACGCGGTGCGCGAGCTCGCCATGCGAGGTCAGCATCTGCGTCGCGAGCTGCTTGCCGAGGCAAAGCTCGATTTCCGCCGTTTTCAGGCTTTCCTTGACGGAATCCTTGTCGACGAGTTTCGCCACATCCGCTTCCCGGGCCCGGGTTTCGTCCTGTTCGGCCCGCTCGAGCGCGATTTTCCTGGGGATCTGGTAGGCAACGAAGGCGATCAGCCCGCCCGGAACGGCAAACGCGATAAAGGGCAGGCCAGGAACGAATGCGAGAGCGAACAGAAGCCCTCCGGTAACCGAGAGCGCGCGGGGATAATGGCCGAGCTGGGTAAGAACGGTCTGTTCGGCGGTGCCGCGCGTTCCGCCCTTGGATACGAGAAGACCGGCCGCCAGCGAGACGATGAGCGCTGGAATCTGCGTGACGAGACCATCGCCCACCGAAAGCCGCACGAAGGCGTTCGCCGCATCTCCGAGCGCCATGTCATGGCGCGTCACACCGATGATGATGCCGCCGAAAATATTCACCGCCGTAATGATGATGCCCGCGATGGCATCGCCGCGCACGAACTTCGAGGCACCGTCCATGGCGCCAAAAAAGGAGCTCTCCTCTTCGAGCTCGCGCCGGCGGGTGAAAGCTTCCTTGTCGTTGATGAGACCGGCCGCAAGGTCGGCGTCGATGGCCATCTGCTTGCCGGGGATGGCATCGAGCGTAAAGCGCGCGCCGACCTCTGCGATACGTGACGCGCCCTTGGTAATCACAAGGAAATTGACGGTAATGAGAATGCCGAAAATCACCAGGCCGATGACAAAATCGCCGCTCATCACGAGTTTTGAAAAGCCGTTGATGATCGAGCCTGCGGCTGCCGATCCCTCATGCCCGTGCGACAGGATAAGCCGCGTCGTCGCTACGTTGAGGGCTAGGCGCAGCATGGTGGCGATCAGAAGGATCGTCGGAAAAGATGAGAATTCGAGCGGCCGCTGGATCCACAGCGAGACCATCAGGATCAGCACGGACAGGGCAATCGAAATGGCAAGTCCGATGTCGATCGCGAGCGGCGGGATCGGCAGGAACAGGACAGTCAGAATGACCACGATGCCCACGGCGAAGCCAATATCGCGCATGCTTGTGCGGACGACGGGATTTTGGGCCGATAGGGAAGCGTTGCTCATATCTGCTCTCTAAATCACTCTCCCGGCGTCTGGGAGACTTCAGAATCCGGTTTCGATGCGCCCGTAGACGATCTGCGTGAAGGTGTGCATCTGCGAGCCGATGAACGGCCCGGCAATGATGATGGTGACTAGGATGGCGACGATCTTCGGGATGAAGGTCAGCGTCATTTCCTGTACCTGCGTCAGCGCCTGCACCAGCGCGATTGCGATGCCGACGATCATGGCCGCCGCGACGCCGGGGCCGGAAGCGACGATGATCGTCCAGATCGCGTCGCGTACGAGATCGAGCGCGTCTACCTCGTTCATGCAGCCTCGGTGTCGGTGTCGCCTTCGTCTTCTTCCGGCGGCGTCTCGTCGGGCGCATCCGGGCCCGTCGCTTTGACTTCGACGCCCGGTTCAAGCAGCACGAACTTGCCGTTCGTCAACTCGGCAACGGCGCCGCCCGTGACGATGTGGACGGACTTCACTTCGCCGGTGACGGTGCCGTCAGCGGATGTGATGGTTTTCCCGATGATGCCGTCGGCCTGTGAGATCGCCATCTGGGACAGCATGGCAACGAGGTTCTGGTTCGTCATCATCGACTGTTCGACCTGGGAGAACGTCGCGAATTGCGCCACCCATTCGGTCGAATCCGTCGGCGACGTGGGATCCTGGTTCTTCATCTGCGCCAGAAGCAGCTGCAGGAAGGTGTCGTAGTCCACCATGCCGCCGGCGTCGGTCGGCGTCTGGCTTGTCGGCTGGCTCGACGTGTATGTGTTCGAAACGTCCATACCGGTGATCCTTTTTCAGGCCGCTGCGAAGGAGCGGGGTTCGGATAATTCGCCCTCGATCATGACCTTGGTCTTGCCGACGATGAGCTCTTCCTCGATGAACAAGGCCCGCAACGTCTTCAGGGCGTCGAACAGGCGGGCCTTTGCGACTTGCCGCTCGACCTTCTTCAGGCCGGTGAGGATGGTCTCGTTTTCGAATGTCTTCTGGAGCGTGGCGAGGAGCACCTGGAACATCAGTTCCGTCGACTGGGCATCGTCCGCATCCATCAGCATCATCTGGATGGTGAAGTAGAGCTGACGCAGCGGCGTCGTCGTATCTTCGGGCTGCAGGACATGCGCCTCCAGAAGGAACTTCACGTCGTTCAGCAGTTCGATGTTTACTTTGCGGTCGACACGCAGCACCGCGCCGTTGACGTAAAGACGTTCGCCCGCTTTTAGTCCGAGGCGCATGCTCTTGTTCATTGCAGGCCCTGCCGAATGATGCCGTTGATCTCGATGAGGCCGTCGAAATTTTCCGACTTGAAAAGACGGATCTGCTCGGCTTCCTTCATGACCCACAAGCCGATCGAGATGAGATCGGCACGGAGGTTTTCCGGCAAATCGTTCTCGGGCTGTGCGAGGTCTTCGATCAGATAGGACCAGAGGCGGCGAAGATAATGTACGGCTTCGGCTGCCTCACGTGACTGGTTGCCCATGGATTTCGCGCGCTCGAGCATTTCGATGGCCTGGCCGAACGCGAGGTGTTCCTGGTGGCGCGAGACATTCGTCGATTCGCCGACAATGTCCGCATAAGAGAATTGATGCATTTGTCACCTTGGCTGTTTGCAGTCACAGGTTTGCGGGCCGGGCGCGGACGCCCGGAAATTACATGTAGTTGAGCAGGCTGATGCGCTGCGCGCGCGCCGTCATGGCAAGTGCCATGTCGAGCTGCGTTTCGAGAGTCGTGATGCGGACCTGCGTCTCGTAAGGATCCACAAGTTCCATCTCGTTGATGTGCGTGTTCAGAATGTTGAGCTGAACACCCATGCGATCGGTTGCATTCGTCAGGCGCTCCTGCGCCGTGCCAAGTCGGGCCTGCACGATGACGATGCCCTGCACCGCATCGCTGACCATCACGGCGGCCTTTTCGATCAGGGTCTGGTAGGTGGTTCCCGAAAGTTCGGTCGAACCGAATTCAGCGACCATTGTGTAGGCCATGGTCAGCTGCCGCAGCGCCGCTTCATTGGCATTCGCCGAGGTCTCGATCAGCTCGGAGGTCGAAATGCGGCTGCGCACGTTCTGGTCGGATGCCGATGACCAGTCTGTCCCCCACGCCGCAGGATCGAACAGTGCCGCGAACGTGCCGTCGAGGAAGGTCTCCATCTGGGCGGGAGTGATGTCTCCGAGCGGTGTTGCACCGAATTCTGCGGCAAAGGCTGCGTCAACGGCAGTCTTGGCGGGGGAGCCCGGCGCATAATAATCGTTGATCGGTCGCTCGTCCGAATTGATGCCCCCGAACAGATATTGTCCATCCAGTGAAATGTTGAGGCTCGCGATGAGGGCTTCGAGATTGTTCTTGCCTTCGGTCATCGCGATGGCCGGGCCTGTGTCGCCATCGCGGATGGCGAGCATGGTCTGAACGAAATCTTCGGCCATGGTGCGTACGCCGTCGAGCGTCGCCTGGCTGGCGTCGAGGCGCGATTTCACGAGGCCGTTTGTGTCGACGATGCTGTCGAGCCGCAGATAATCCTGACGCAGCGAGACGGTGCGGCCGGTCTTGTTGCCGAGCTGAAGGCCGACATCGGCCCAGCGGCCGGAGCCGAGTTCCTTCGTGCGCGTCGCAATCTCCGTCTGCATCTTCATGATGGCGAGACGGTTGGAGTTCGAGACGCCGTAAGTCGAAACAAAAGTCGCTTTCATCGCTCTGTCCTCTTAAACCGCGTCCAGAAGGCTCTGGAGCATCTTGTCGACAGCCGCGATCAGCTTGGCAGTCGCGCCGTAGGTACGCTCAAGATCGAGCATCTGCGAGAGCTGGTCGTCGAGATTGACGCCCGTGGAATTCATGAGCGACTCATTGGTGCGCTCGTACATGGTCATCTGGTAGGTGGCCTCGTCGTCGACCTGTTTGCGGGCGAATTCGAGCCAGCTGACCGAAGACGTCGAATAGTCCCGCAATGTGTTGGTCGGATCGGCGCCGGAAAGCGGATCGAAGCCGCGGGGCTCGCCCAGTTCCGTGACGATGCCGTTGAGGCGTTGATCGAAACCCGCGAAGCCGTCGATATTGTAGTTGACGTTGATGCCGTCGCGGATCAGATCGAGATCGCCGCCCTGATCGGGGTCGATTGCGGAGTTGACCGTTATCAGCCCGGCAAGACCTTGAACCACGGTCGCGGTCGGCGGGACGGTTCCGGCGGGCCAGGTGAACATGCCCGGCAGATCGTTGACGCCATCGTTTTCGCTGAAAACCTCGATCAGGCCGCGCGCAATTTCGTCGAGCTGGTTCTGGTAGGTCACCGAGACCTCGTCGCGAACATTGGCGAGGCCGTAAAGACGCCCCGTTGTCGTCGGCATGGTGGAATTGCCGCCGACGACAGGCACACCATCGACATAAACCGCATTGCCGACTGTGGTGGCGCCGAAAACGGTCGTCGGCTGGAACGAGACGTCGCGAGCGCGCGTCTCGAACAGCGTTACGCCGCCATCTGTGTAGAGCACGGCATCGTTGTTCTCGCGAAGAACGACGCTGACCCCGATTTCTTCGGACAGCTGGGAAACGATTGCATCGCGCGTGTCGAGGTGGTCGGTGATGTCCGATCCCGCTACGGTGCCCTTAACGATCGCGTTGTTGACCGTTTCGAACTGCGCCAGGAGGCCGTTGATGCGGGTGACGGATTCCGCCATGTCCGCATCGGCCCGCTGCCGGGTCGCCTGAACCGTGTCGGTCGCCTGATTCAGCGAGGAGGCCAGCGAATGCGCGGCACCGAGGACCGCCTGCGCGAGAATCGAATTGTCGGGTGCGGATGCGTATTGTTGCAACGCATTGGTCAGTTTGCCGAGCTTCGCCGACGGGGAGAATTCCAGTTCCGGATCGCCGATCGTTTCTGCGAGTTTGGTCACTCCCTCCAGAAGAGCGTGCTGCGCCGAAGTGGCAGACGTCGACTTCAGGAGTGTCTTGTAGAGCGCGGCATCTGTCGCGCGTTCGATGGTTGCGACGCGTACACCGCCGCCACCGATGGTGACGGTGTTCGCGATCTTGCGGGAATAAGAAGCCACTCCCTGGTTGCTGACGTTCCGCGCGAGCACGGATGTCTGTACGCCATTAGCCTGCAGTGAGGATTTCGCCGTGGAGAGAGCAAGGGAGAGGCTCATCTGTCGTTATCCCGTTAGAGCCTGTCCTCAGCGCTTCAGGTTGACGAGGACTTCGAGAAGTTCCGCGCCGGTCTGGAAGGTCTTGGAGTTGGCCTGATAGCCGCGCTGGGCTTCGATCATGTTGGTGAGTTCGGCCCCGAGGTCGACGTTCGACATCTCCAACTCGCCGGAGCCGATCGTGCCGAGGCCGCCCTGGCCGGCAAAGCCGACGATGACTTCGCCGGAATTGTTCGACAGGCCGAACACGTTGCCGGTCAACGGCGTGAGATTGTCCGGGCTCGGCACATCGGCCACGGCCAGCTGATAGGCGGCACGTCGGTCGCCGTTCTCGAATATCGCATAGACGATGCCGTCCTCGCTGATTTCCACCCGGTCGACAGCCGACGGCGGGTTGCCGTTGACGCCCTCAGGCTCGGGCGAGAAATCATCGCTTCCCAACTGGGTCGTGGTGCTGATGTCGAGCGTGAAAGCCTGCCCGTTGGGGATGGTCAGCGTCACGGGTCCCGCGGGCGTCATGCCGGTGAACTGGCCGTTCGTGCCGTCGAAGGCCATCGTGCCTTCATAGAGCGCGGCATCGCCCGGCGCGCCGTAGGGGAAGCCGCCATTGGTGGCGTCAGCACGATCGTAGATCGCCACTTCCCACTCATTGGCGTCCGTCTTGGTGTAATAGATGTCGAGGATCACCTCGTTGCCGAGATTGTCGTACACCGACAGCGAGGTCTTGTTCGTGAACTGCGAGTCCACGGTGTTGTCGCCAGGCGTGTCGACACCGGCAACCGCCGTGTCGACGATGTCGGCGTTCGAGTTGAGGTTCGCGTAGAGCGAACCGCCCGTCGACGGCGTTGCCACCATGCCCTGGGAGTAAATATTGACGACTTCCAGACCCGCGAGGCTGTTGGCCACCGGGGTCGGCGTGCCGTTGGCGAGGTTGTAGCCCATCAGCTTGAAGCCGCCGGCATTGACGAGTTCGCCCGTATCGTTCGGCACGAAAGAGCCGGCACGCGTCAGATAAGGGGTGCCGCCGGGATCCTGGACGACGAAGAAGCCCGATCCCTGGATACGAAGATCGGTTGCCGAATTGGTGAAATGAGTCTGACCCTCCTGCGTGATCGCATAGCGGATCTGCGTCATGACACCGCCGGGCGTGTAGCTGGAGCGCTGTCCGCTGTTGACGACGAGCGTGGAAAACTCGGTCGATGCTCGCTTGTAGCCCACCGTGTTCTGGTTCGCGATGTTGTCCGCGACAGTCGAGAGCTTGGTGCCCTGTGCGTTCATGCCTGAAACGCCGGTGCGCAATACGCCGTAAAGACTCATGGAACAGGTCTCCTGAAACACTGATTGGAGACCAATAAGGCGGCAAATGCTTGCGCGAGGCTGACGAAGAGGTAGTTACATTACGAGAACTATCCTATTCGTATTCGTGAAAAATTTGATCGAAATCCCGCGTCTTTACCGCATAAGTTGGCGGGTATGCTGGACGTGATGTGCGAGCCCTCCACGATACGCACTGCACCGACGCTGCTGCAAAGAGGGCAGCATCCGGCCTGTCTTTCGCGCCTGGGTAAGAGCGGCTCGCGCCGACCCACCCCCGAAAGCCCGGAACAGCAGCAATTCACATATAAGGATATTGAAATATACACAGGGGCGGCGCGCAGGGACTTGGCGCGTTCCGGGGCTATATAAGAGCAAAAAAAACGGGCAGGGACCTGGGTCCCGCCCGCCGGCTGAAGCCCCCGAAGGGGCTTCCGAATGAGGTTTTCATTTTGAAGTATGGTGCGGTCGAGAAGACTCGAACTTCCACGGGTTGCCCCACAGCGACCTCAACGCTGCGCGTCTACCAATTCCGCCACGACCGCGAAAAATGCCGGGCGCGAAGCCCGGCGGAGGGGTCTGTAACAAATCGAAGTGCGCAGGACAAGTGCAGGAATTGGCGCTGGGGACGATTGCTCAACGCGACTCTGGAGATCGCTTCAGCAGATGTTTGACCTCAACCGCGATTCGATTGCCGATGACGACGATGGCGCCTTTGGCCACGGGCATGTTGTTGGCGAGAATTGTGACCTCGTCGTCTTCGGTCGCGTCGAGTTCGATGACGGCGCCGCGGCTCATGCGCAGAAGCTGATGCACGGGCATGGTGGTTTGACCGAGCATGACCGATATATCGACACGAATGTCGTCGAGAACTGCCATAAACCCCTCGGAACGCTGCCGACCCCGTAGGTTCAAGGACACCATATTTATGGTTAACCCATGCTTAATGGCCTGATCGCGTTCCCCGCCGTGGAGGGCGGAGAGTTGCCCGAATGGCGCGTGTCGCGCGCACCGGTTGCCTATGACGACGCGGTCCGGGTCATGGAATCACGCGCCGCGGCCATTGCGGAAGGGACGGCGCCCGAACTGGTCTGGCTGCTTGAGCATCCACCGCTCTACACGGCGGGCACCAGCGCGCGGGACGAGGATCTGCTGGAGCCTGAGCGGTTTCCGGTGTTTCGCTCGGGCCGGGGCGGGCAGTTCACCTATCATGGGCCGGGCCAGCGGGTCGCCTATGTGCTGCTCGATCTGAAGCGCCGCCGCCCGGATGTTCGCGCCTTTGTCGCCGCATTGGAAGAATGGGTAATCCGTTCGCTGGCGGCCTTCGCCGTGGATGGCGAGCGCCGGGAGGGCCGTGTCGGCGTCTGGGTGCGCCGGCCGGAAAAGGCGCCAGGCACCGAGGAGAAGATCGCCGCGATCGGCGTGCGCCTGCGCCGCTGGGTGTCCTTCCACGGCATCAGCCTGAACGTCGAGCCGGATCTCGGCCATTATGCAGGCATCGTGCCCTGCGGAATTTCGGGGCCGGGGGTCACGAGCCTTGTCGATCTTGGCCGTCCGGTCACGATGGACGACGCGGATGCGGCCTTGTTGGCAGCCTTCCGGGAAATCTTTGGAGACGTGGCGGAGATGGCGGGCGATCCGCCGGAACTGGCTGGCGTCGAACTGGCGGGCGGCTAGACGGTCGGCAGGATGCGAAAGCCGTCCGATACCTGGGAGCATTCATCGGCATGTGCCGGGCGCTCCTCGATGGCGTCGACACGTGAATGCGGCGGCCCTTGCCGGGCGAGCGCGATCACCCGCTTCGCAAGGTCGTCGTCCCCCAGCAGCACCGCTTCGACACGGCCATCCGCCAGATTGCGCGTCCACCCGCTGACGCCTTGGGCTTCCGCCGCAGCCTTGAGCCATGCCCGATAGCCGACGCCCTGAACTCGCCCGGAAATCAGAATGTGAACACCCATGATAATAACTCGAAGAAAATGTTATACTAAGGGTTGAGTTTGTAACCCGCCCTTAAGCAAGAAGCGGTATGCCTCCCCGCAAAACAAGCTTGGGGGAAATGCCGTGGATAACAAAGTGGCGGCCATCCGGGTTCTGGTGGCTGACGATTCCACCACTGTCCGGCACATATTCCGCGACTTCGCATCCCTGTGGTCCGCAGGGGTCGAAGTCGTCGAGTCGGAGTGTGGCGAAACCTGTCTGAAGTATCTCACCGAAGAGCGCTTCGACATCGCATTCCTCGACGTACATATGCCCGGAATGACCGGGCTCGAAGCCCTGTTTCACGCGCGCCACCAGGGTAACCAGACATTTGTCGTCCTGATGACGGGCCGGCCGAAGAACGAGATGATCGATCTCGCGCGCAGGCTCGAAGCCTATGATCTTCTGGTCAAGCCTTTCGCGCCGGATGCGCTTGCGGTCATCTTCAAGACCTATGAGCGTCTCGTGCAGCCCGTGCGGGCGCTGCTCGTGGACGATTCGGCGACGGTTCGCCGCGTCATTACGCGGATCATCGAGCAGTCGATTTTCCGTATCGGGGTCGATGAGGCGGTCGATGGTAATGCGGCCGTCGAAGCCTGCGGAAAAGGCCGCTTCGACATCGTTTTCCTGGACGTGAACATGCCGGGCCTCGACGGTCCCGCCACGCTCGCGCGTCTGCGAAGCCACAATCCGGACATCCGCGTCGTCATCAATTCGAGTGAGGCCGAGGAGGCGGTGCGCCCGCGTTTCGGCAACCAGCGCGTCGATATGTTCCTGAAAAAGCCCTTCTATCCGAAAGACGTCGACCGCGCGATCCGCTGGGTCTTCGATCTGCCGGCGCCGTATCGCAGCGAGCAGGCGGCGTAGGGCCGCATACTCCCAAGGTGGGCTATCGCCGGGTCCGTCCATGCTTATACTCCGGGCAACCAAGAAACTCTCGGAGGTAAATCATGGATGTGCGGGCAGCCGTTGCCGTCGGTGCGGGCAAGCCGCTTGAAGTCACGACCGTTCAGCTCGAAGGCCCGAAGGCCGGCGAGGTTTTGGTCGAGATCAAGGCCACAGGCATTTGCCACACGGACTGGTTCACTCTGTCCGGAGAGGATCCCGAGGGGCTTTTCCCCGCGATTCTCGGCCATGAGGGTGCGGGCGTCATCGTCGAGGTTGGCCCCGGCGTAACCAGCGTGAAGCCCGGCGATCATGTGATCCCGCTTTACACGCCCGAATGCCGCCAATGCCCGTCCTGCCTCTCACGCAAGACCAATCTGTGCACGTCGATCCGCGCCACGCAGGGGCAGGGCGTCATGCCGGACGGCACGTCGCGCTTTTCGATCGGCGGCAAGAAGATCCATCATTACATGGGCACGTCCACCTTCGCCAACTACACCGTCCTGCCCGAGATCGCGGTCGCAAAGGTGCGTGAGGACGCTCCCTTCGACAAGATCTGCTACATCGGCTGCGGCGTAACGACGGGCGTCGGCGCGGTCATCAACACCGCGAAGGTCGAGCCGGGCGCAAAGGCCATCGTGTTCGGCCTCGGAGGCATCGGCCTCAACGTCATTCAGGCGCTACGCCTTGTCGGTGCCGACATGATTATCGGCGTCGACATCAACAACGACAAGAAGGCCTGGGGCGAGCGGTTCGGCATGACGCATTTCGTCAATCCGACCGAAATCGGCGGCGATCTCGTTCCCTATCTCGTCAACATGACCAAGAAGGGCGCGGACCAGATTGGCGGCGCGGACTACACGTTCGATTGCACCGGCAACACTAAGGTCATGCGTCAGGCGCTGGAAGCCTGCCATCGCGGCTGGGGCGAGAGCATCATCATTGGCGTTGCGGGCGCGGGCCAGGAAATCTCGACCCGTCCGTTCCAGCTGGTCACCGGCCGCACCTGGAAGGGGACGGCGTTCGGCGGGGCGCGCGGGCGCACCGATGTGCCGAAGATCGTCGACTGGTACATGGAAGGGAAGATCGAGATCGACCCGATGATCACCCACACAATGCCGCTGGAAGACATCAACAAGGGCTTCGATCTCATGCACCACGGCGAAAGCGTCCGCGGCGTCGTGGTGTTTTAAGCGGTTCTTCTTTACATTGGGCCGGCGGGCATTTCCCGGCGAACGGGGTGAGGGCAGTGTCGGGCGTATCGCGGGTAGCGCAAAACCGGTCCACAGGTCCGCGGGTTCTCCGCGGGCTCGTCATCGCCTGTGTCGCGCTCGCCCTTAGCGCCTGCGCGAGCATTCAGCGTGTGCCGTTGCCCGAGGCGGAGGTGTCGAGGGCCATTGTCCTCGGCGACACCGGCTCCGTTGAGAAGATCAGGATTTGGGGCGACCAGAAGGCCCCGGTCCAGGACTATCTCGGCACGAAATCGGATGCCGAGCTGAGGGCCGAATTTCCCGCTCTTTATGGCCGGTCCCACACCTATCTGGCCCTGTCGGGCGGTGGCGAGGATGGCGCGTTCGGCGCGGGCCTCCTGACCGGCTGGACGGCAAAGGGCACGCGGCCCGAATTTACCATCGTCACGGGCGTCAGCACCGGCGCACTCATCGCGCCCTTCGCCTTTCTCGGCTCCGGATATGACAGCCACCTGACCCAGATCTACACCGAATATTCGCTCAAGGATCTGGTCAATAGGCGGTCCGTGTTCTCGATCCTGTCGGCGGCCTCCGCCGTCGATCCGAAACCGCTGCGTGACCTGATCGCGCGCTATATAAGTTCGGCGGTGGTCGATCAGATCGCCGAACAGCACCGGCGTGGCCGCCAGCTCTGGATCGGCACCACCAATCTCGATGCGGGCCGCCCGGTTCTGTGGAACATCGGCGCCATCGCCAACAGTGCGGATCCGCGTCGCGTCGCCGTGATCCATGACGTCCTGCTCGCTTCCGCCTCCGTGCCCGGTGCTTTCCCGCCCGTCCTCATCAATGTGCGCGCCGACGGCCGCACCTATGACGAGCTTCACGTCGATGGCGGCACGACGAACCAGGTCTTCCTCTATCCCGCCGGGACGGACTGGAAATATGTCACCCAGAAGCTTCGCGTGAAGGGACGTCCGGAACTCTACGTCATCCGCAACGCATCGCTCAGCCCGACCTATCAGCCGGTTCAGGCCCGGCTCATTCCAATCGCCGGGCGTTCGATCTCCTCGCTGATCCGCACGCAAGGCATCGGCGATCTCAATCGCATTTACTTCTCGGCCCAGCGCAGCGGGATCGATTTCAACCTCGCCTTCATTCCGCCAGGCAACAACCCTCCGCCCAACACCGTCTTCGACCTGGCACATATGCGCAAAATGTACGCGCTGGGGCAGGAACAGGCACTTACAGGCACCGCCTGGCATAAAACGCCACCGGGCTTCTGAGCGTCAGGACGCGGTGCGGAACCTCGTCACGAACCGATATTCCGGCTGCGGATTGTTCAGGATGCTCTGCAGCGGCAGTTGATATTCGGCGCGCGTGCGATCGGGATTGACCGTGCCCGTGCTTTCCAGAATCTCGACCGCCTCGACGGCCCAGTTCACGCCCCGTCCGGTAAGCGATCCGAAAATCATCGTCTGCGCCGCGCGCGTCATGTCGTCGTTTCCGGACAGCGCCCGGATTTCGGCGGGAGGCACGAGCGTCATGGTGAGCGTCCAGACGCCGGACCCGGCCGGTTCGAGCAGATAGCTGAGGGCATTGGCCTGCGGCGGGGCATCTTTCGGCAGGTAGGATTTGTCGGCGGCCACGCGCGCGATGGTTTCCATCGGCCCGCGCGCCGTCATCACGCAGATCTGGTTTTCGCCCTCGGTGAACGTGTCGACCGTCACCGTCAGTCCCAGCTTCTCGGCCGCGTTCTTGTCGGCACAGAAAGGCCGCCCCCCCAGCCCCGGAACATTCTGCGCGGCGGCGATGGTGGAGGCCGGAACGGAGGCCCGTACTTCGAACACCCCCTCGGAGGCGTTCCGCGCATCGAGCGTCTGGTCGATCGAGAAGCAGCCGCCGAGCAGCGGCGCGAGAAGGGCGATCAGGCTGAAGCGAAGAGGTTTCACAGGGGGCATCCGGGGGTTGATTCCACCATCCTGCACCCTGTTGTGACCTTCTCGTGGCGTCAGGCGCTGCGCATGGCATCGAATTCGGCCGTGGAATGCGAACAGAACACCCGCACCTCCGCGCTATGCCCGCGTTTCAGTTGGAGCAGGCGCTCGCGGTTGGTGCCGCGTGCCGCATTGTCGGCGGCCAGCAGCGATTGATAGACCGCGAGCCCCGGCGTGCAATGTGGGCAGGCGGTGTCCATTTCCGAATGGTAGAAATAGGCATCCCCCGCATCCAGCATCCAGCCTTCGGGCGTCGAGATGGCCACGCCCGCATGGCCGTGGGAATGGCCGGGTAGGGGGATCAGCAATATTTCGGGCGGCAGGCCGTCGAGATCGCGCACGGCAGAAAAGCCGAACCAGTTCTCGCCACCCTCTGCGTAGGTACGCCAGTCGCGCACATCATCCCATTGCGCGGGCCGGTAGCGGCGGCTCGGAAAAAAGCCGCGCCTCTTGTGCTCGGCGGCGTCGCGTTCGCTCTCCATCACATGGATGCGCGCGTCGGGAAAATCCTCGATCCCGCCCGCATGGTCGAAATCGAGATGCGTCAGCACGATGTGGCGCACATCCCGCGCGGAAAATCCAAGCTGCTCGATCTGCCGCCGCGCGGTGCCGTGCTCGTTGAGCTGGATGTTCAGAAGCCCGCGCATGAAGCGGCTGATGCGCGGATGGGGATGGCGCACATCCTGAAGCCCATATCCCGTATCGACGAGAACAAGGCCCTGCGCCGTCTCAAGCAGAAGGCAGTGGGTCACGATCCGCGCAAAAAGACCCCGGCTCGCACCATCGAACAATGCGCCGCCGATCGGCCGATGCGTGCCGCAGTTCAGGTGGTGGATCTTCATATGCGCCCCCGCAGGCCGTCGCCCGCACCAGCTTGCCCGTTTTCGACGGCGGGTCTAGGCTTTCTTCCGGCTGATACGGCCTGCCGCTCGCGCCCTTCGGGGTCTGGTGAACGTATCGCGATCCTGCTTCCTGTCCTTCTCAAGGCGGATGCGTCGGCAATGCGAGCCCTGACCTGATCTTTCCGCCGCGAGAAAACGGATGGGATATCCATGCGCACATTCATGAACGCCAAGGCGATGGCAAAGACGCTGCAATCGGCGCTCGCCGCGCGCAACCTCGATCTGCCGCACAGCGCGGCGCTCGAAATCGTCGCCGATCAGTTCGGCTTTCGCGACTGGAACACGATGGCGGCCCGCATCGAGGCCGACCGGCGGACCGACGACAGCGGCGTTTCGATCAAGCCGGCAATCCCGATCCTGCGCGTCTTCGCGGAGGACAAGGCGCGCGAATTCTACGAGAACTGGCTCGGCTTCGCCGTTGACTGGGAGCATCGCTTCGCGCCCGGAATGCCTCTTTACAAGCAGATCTCGCGCTCGGGCACTCTGCTGCATCTCAGCGAACATCACGGAGACGCCACGCCCGGCTCGACGGCCTTCGTGCCGATAAGCGGCATCGAGGCCTATCACCGCGAGCTTCACGCCAAGGGCTACGCAAATATGCGCCCCGGCGTGGAAAAGGTGGATTGGGGGTTGGAAATGACGGTCATCGACCCGTTCGGAAACCGGCTGCGTTTCTGCGAGCAGCGGCACGTCTAGCAAAGCCAATCGTGCGTACGGCCCATGCGATCGTTCTCAAAGGTCAGCCGCAGCCTCCCGTGCGACCTCGGCGACAAGGGTCCGCAGCCAGCGATGCGCCGGGTCCTGCCGGTAGCGCACATGCCAGGCCATCTCGACGGGAAACGTGCCGAGATCGACCGGCGCGGGCACGACCTTCAGCCGCGGATCGTGTGCGAGGCGGCGGCAGATCAGCGCCGGCAGCGTCGCGCAGTAATCGGTCACCGCCACAATCTCCGGCACCGCGAGGAAATGCGTTACCGACACGGCCACCTCGCGCCGGAGGCCCTGTCGCTCCAGCGCCTGGAACAGTCCGGCGCGCAGGCGTCCGGGCGGCAGCACGTTGACATGGCGAAGCCGCTCATAGGTCTCGCGCGTCAGCTCCGTTCCCACATCCGGGTGGCGGGCGCGCACGACGCAGGCAAGGCCGTCGTCCATCAAGTGCTGCACGACCAGATTGTCCGGAGCGTCGAGGATGCGTCCGATCACCATGGACGTCGTGCCGGAGATGACGCCGGTTTCGGCCAGATCGCTGCCATAGGGCGTGAGGCGGAGTTTTATGCCGGGCGCGACCTCGCGCAGCCGCGTCACGATCGCGGGTACGAGCGCGAATTCGGCATAACTGTTCGGTGCGAGGGTCACGAGGCGTTCGGCCTGCGCGGGGTCGAATTCCTGCTGGCCAATAAACACATCGTCGATCTTCGCAAGCGCCGCGGCGATGACAGGTGCCAGTTCCTGAGCCATCGGCGTCGGCTGGATGCCGTAGCGTTCGCGGATAAAAAGCGGGTCATGCAGCGTTGTGCGCAGGCGTGCGAGAGCGTTGGACAGAGCGGGTTGCGTGATGCCGAGGCGCTCGGCAGCGCGCGTCACACTGCGTTCTTCCATAAGGGTGATGAACACAGGCAGGAGATTAAGGTCGTACTTCATGAGTTATACTGTCATGTGAATATCTAAAATAGAAGAAATAAACTTCTGAAATATGTAGAAAAGATCCATGTTCAGCCCATCCCGAACGGATGAACCAACACTTACGGAGGCTGTCATGACCAAGGCAAAAGTTCTCATCATCGGCTCCAATGCCACCCGCCTGGAAGTCCGCGGCGGCGGCACGGTGGAGATCGGTCAATATCTTAACGAGACGGTCGTACCCGCGATGGCGCTCGTCGACGCCGGCTACGAAATCGTGCTCGCGACGCCGGACGGCACAAAGCCGCACATCGATCCAGTCTCCGATGACGTCGCGCATTTCGAGGGCGACGAGGCGGCCTATGCCCGTGCAAAGGCGTTCTTCGCCACCGACCCGGCGATGAACAATGTCCGCACATTGCGTTCGGTCATCGGCGAGGGGCTCGATGCCTATGCGGGTGTGTTCGTCCCCGGCGGTCACGCGCCGGTTGTTGATCTGATGCAGGATGCGGAGGCTGGTGAAATCCTGCGTCACTTCCACGAGCGCGGCAAGCCGACGGCCATGCTGTGCCATGGTCCGATGGCGGTCGTCGCGGCGATGCCCAGCGCGCGTGAATTCCGGGCTGCTCTGATCGCGGGCGATGCCGCGAAAGCAAAGGATCTGGCTCAAGGATGGCCGTATGCCGGCTATAGGATGACCGTCTTCTCCGACACAGAGGAGAAGATCGCGGAGGAGCACGTGCTCAAGGCGCAGCTCTACTTCAACATGGTGGACGCGCTGAACGCCGCCGGTGGAGATGTCGTTACGGGGAAAGTCGATTTCGATCCGAACGTCGTTGAAGACCGCGAACTGATCACTGGCCAGAACCCACGCTCGGACCACCCGCTTGCGGCGCGTTTCGTGGCCGCTCTCGACCGGGCGCGCGTCGCGGCGTGAGCCTGTACTCTTTGCCGGCGGGAATGCACCCGCCGGCGTCAAGTTTCACTCATCAGGAACAGCATCCATGTCGACCAACGCAAAAATCATGGCGGTTCTGACTGCCCGGCCGGGCAAGGCCGGCGAACTTGCCGCGCTTCTGTCCGGTATGGTCGCGCCGTCGCGCGCCGAGCCTGGAAACCTCAGATGGGACATCTGGCAGGACCAGGCGGATCCGCAGCGTTTCGTCCTCGATGAGCTCTATTCCGACGATGCGGCCATCGCCGCCCATCGCGCGACGCCGCACTTCACGGACTACCTTGCGCGCGTCAACGATCTGGCGGAACGCACCGCGATCGTCCTCAGTCCCGTCAGCGTCGCCTGAAGCATTCAAGGGCGCGGCGGATGCCGGGCCCGTCACATATCGGAAGAAGGAAACGGAAATGGCACTCAAGGATATTCTCCCGAGCAGACTGGGTTTCGGTGCCGCGCCGCTCGGCAACATGTTTCGCGACATCCCCGAAGAGGAAGCGCTCGCGACGGTGGAAGCCGCGTGGAACGACGGCATCCGCTATTTCGACAACGCCCCGTTCTACGGTGCAGGCCTTGCGGAAATACGTATGGGCGAGGCGCTCGCCGGAAAACCGCGCAGTGACTACGTCATCAGCACGAAAGTGGGGCGTGTGATCCTCGACGAGATCGAGGATGTCAGTGCCCGCGACAACGGCGAAAAGGGTGACGTGTTCAAGCACGGTCGCCCGAACAAGATCGTCAACGACTATTCCTACGACGCCACTTTGCGCTCCATCGAGGGCAGCCTGACGCGTCTGAAGACCGACCGCATCGAAATCGCCTTCGTTCACGATCTGGCGCAGGACTTCTGGGGCGATACCTGGCTCGGGCGCTTCGAGGAAGCCCGCACGGGCGCGTTCCGAGCGCTGGACCGGCTGCGCGACGAAGGCGTCATCAAAGCATGGGGCCTTGGCGTCAACCGCGTCGAGCCGATCGAGCTTCTGCTCGAGCTCGACGAGCCGCGTCCCGACGGTTTCCTTCTGGCCGGGCGCTACACGCTGCTCGATCACGACCGCGCGCTGCAGCGTGTCATGCCAATGGTTGCGGAGCGCGGGCTCGGCGTGGTTGTTGGCGGTCCCTACAGTTCGGGCGCGCTGGTCGGCGGTCCCAACTTCGAATACGCGCCCGTCACGCCGCCCATGCGTGCGAAGATCGACAGGATCAAGGCCATCGCGGACCGCCACGGCGTCAGCATGAAGGCGGCCGGCCTTCAGTTCTCGCTCGCAAATCCCGCCGTCGCCGCCGTCATCCCCGGAGCCAGCAAACCGAGCCGCATCGCCGAAGATGGCGCGGCTCTGCACGAGACGATCCCCGCCGATTTCTGGCGCGAACTGCGCAAGGCCGGTCTGGTCAATCCGGCCGCGCCACTGCCCGGCGGGGAGTGAATGGCGCAGCCATGGGTTGCCCAGCCGGGCAGCCCATGCCTGCCATCGCTCTGTCGCAAACGGGCGTCATATCGGTCATTGCCCATTAGGAAGACTCCGCTACAAGGGCATGAAATTCAGCCCCTTTTGCCGGAGCCCTTATGGCCGAACCGGACGTTGTCCACGCCTCCGCGCCGCCACCAGACGCGCCTTCCCGGCAGGAAGGCGAGGGTTTGGTCACGGCGGCTCTGGTCGAGGCGGTCAGTGAGACGATCCGCATCGGAGACGCGGAGCGCCTGCGCTCGCTCGTTGGTCATTTGCATGAGGCGGATCTCGGCGAGCTTCTTCAGGCGCTCGATGAGGATCTGCGGCCCAGCCTCATCGAACTGCTCGGCTCCCATTTCCATTTCGCGGCTCTGACCGAGGTCGACGAGGCGATCCGCCTGTCGCTGCTCGAAGCCCTGCCGACCGACACGATTGTCGATGGCCTCCGCGAGCTGGATTCCGACGACGCGATCTACATCCTCGAAGACCTCGAAGACGAAGACCGCAAGACGATCCTCGAGCGTCTGCCGCTGCCGGAACGGGCGCAGCTCACGCGCGGTCTCGATTTCCCGGAGGAATCGGCTGGCCGTCTCATGCAGACGGATTTCGTCGCTGTTCCCCCGTTCTGGACGGTTGGGCGCACGATCGACTATCTGCGCGAGATGAAGGACGCGCCCGAGACCTTCTACGCGGTCTATGTCATCGACCCCGTCTTCAAGCTGCTGGGCACCGTGCCGCTACATAAGCTTCTGCGCAGTCCGCGCGATGCCCGCCTTGAAAGCGTGCTGGACGAGGATGTGCGCGCCGTCCGTGCGACCGAGGATCGTGAGGAAGTCGGCCGTCTGTTCCAGCGCTACAACCTCGTCTCCGCGGCGGTCACCGACGATGCCGGCCGTCTCGTCGGCGTTCTTACCATCGACGATATCGTCGACGTCATTCACGAAGAGGCTGACGAGGACCTCAAGGCGCTCGGCGGCGTCATGGGCGACGAGGAATTGTCGGACACCGTGATGCAGACCGCGCGCAGCCGTTTTCCCTGGCTGTTCGTCAATCTCGGCACGGCCTTTCTGGCGGCGGCCGTCATTGGCGTGTTCGAGGGTACGATCAAGCAGATGGTGGCGCTCGCGATCCTGATGCCCATTGTCGCTTCCATGGGGGGCAATGCGGCGACTCAGGCCATGACGGTCACCGTCCGGGCGCTGGCGACGCGCGAGCTCGGCACCCGCAACACCCAGCGCGTCGTGCTCCGCGAGGTGCTGGTCGGGCTCGTCAACGGCTCGGCTCTCGCTGTGTTTCTCGGCGTCGGGGCGGGGCTCTGGTTCCGCGATTATGAGCTCGGTGCGGTCATCTCTTCGGCGCTGACCATCAACATGATTGTTGCAGGCTTGTTCGGCACGCTCGTCCCGATCACGATAAACCGCCTCAAGCTCGACCCGGCGGTGGCATCGGCCGTTTTTGTGACGACAACGACGGATGTCATTGGTTTTTTTGCATTTTTGGGAATTGCCACTTGGTGGTTCGGCCTCGGCTGAGGCCGCGCGGGCGGCATGGCTGCCCCCGGGTTGGCGCCTTGCGTGTGTCACGGCACGGGCGTATATCGGCCCGCATCCGTGGGCGGGCGCCCTTATGAGCCCGCGTTAAGGCAGGAAGGCGCCGCTTGAGTGCGCCATGGGCTCGGGCGGGATATATGTCTTCCTCAACATCTGAAAATGGCGCGGCCGGTGCAACGGCCGTTCATGCGCACCCGGTTCGCGGGCGTCGCGAGAACTGGCTCCTCACGCTCGGCTCGCTGGGGGTGGTGTACGGCGACATCGGTACGAGCCCGCTCTACGCTTTGCGCGAGTCCATTCTTCACGCGGGCGACGCGCCGACCGAGATGGAAGTCATCGGCATCGTCTCGCTGCTCATCTGGGCGCTGGTTCTTGTCGTTACGCTGAAATACGTCGCGGTCCTGCTGCGAGCCGACAACCACGGCGAGGGCGGCACGCTGTCGCTGATGGCGATGGCCCAGCGTGCCATCGGCAAGCCGAACGGCATCATTCTGGGTCTCGGCATTGTAGGGGCGTCGCTTTTCTACGGCGATGCGATCCTCACCCCCGCGATCTCGGTCCTGTCGGCGGTCGAGGGGCTGAAATACACAAGCAACATCGATCAGGGCTATGTCGTGCCGATCGTGCTTGCCATTCTTGTCGTGCTGTACTCGGTTCAGTCATGGGGAACGGCGAAGGTGGCGACCTTTTTCGGGCCGATCATGCTGCTGTGGTTTTCGGTGCTGGCGATTCTGGGCCTGCTGCACATCAACGACGCACCGCAGATCCTCAACGCGCTCAATCCCTATTACGCGCTTTATTTCATGACGAACCACGGGCTTCTAGGTTTCACCGTGCTTGGGTCCGTCTTCCTCGCCGTCACAGGCGCCGAGGCCCTCTATGCCGATATGGGCCATTTCGGCCGCACGGCCATTCGGCGCGCCTGGCTGTTCTTCGTTCTTCCGGGCCTGACGCTGAACTACCTCGGTCAGGGCGCTCTCGTCCTCAGCAATCCCGAAGTCACGGGCAATCTCTTTTTCTCGACGGCGCCCGAATGGGGCCGCCTGCCGCTCGTTCTTCTTGCGACGGCGGCCACCGTCATCGCCGCGCAGGCTGTCATTACGGGCGCCTATTCGCTCACGCATCAGGCGACGCAGCTTGGCATCCTGCCGCGTCTCGCCGTCTATCACACCTCCGAGAGGGAGCGCGGCCAGATCTACATGCCGAAGGTCAACTGGCTCATGCTTGCGGGCGCGCTGTTCCTCGTCATCATCTTCGAGACGTCGAGCAATCTGGCGGCCGCCTACGGCATCGCCGTCGTCGGCACGATGATTGTCTCGACCATGCTTCTGGTGCCGGTGATTGCGCGCCTCTGGCGTTGGGGATGGGTCGCCGCCATCGCGGTGGCGCTTCCCTTCTTCGCCCTGGATTCGGCCTTCCTCGCGGCAAATCTTCTGAAGCTCGCAGATGGTGGCTGGATTCCGCTCGTTCTCGGCGCCGTTCTCATCGTTTTGATGTGGACCTGGGTGCGCGGCACCGGCATCGTGGCGGCGAAGGTCCACAAGGAAAGCGTTGCGCTCGATACGGTCATTTCGTCGGTGTCGAAGAGCAAGAGCACGGTTCGCGTGCCCGGCACGGCCATTTTCATGACCTCCGATCCGGCGGTCGCGCCGGCGGCGATGATGCACAATCTCAAGCACAACAAGGTGCTGCACGAGAAGAACATCATCCTGTCTGTGCGTACCGAGCAGCGTCCCTATGTCGATCGCGAGAGTCGCTCGACCTATGAGCGCATTTCCGACGATTTTTCGCGTGTCGTTCTCTGCTACGGCTATATGGAAACGCCGCACATCCCCCGAGCGCTCGATCGCTGCAAGGCGGACGGATTGTCGTTCGAGATCATGTCGACCTCATTCTTCATCGGTCGGCGTTCGTTCAAGATCTCGCCGCAGGGCGGAATGCCGGTCTGGCAGGACCGTCTCTTCATCTACCTCACCCGGCAGGCCGACGACGTCATCACCTATTTCCGCATACCCGCCGGCCGCGTGATCGAGCTTGGAACGCAGATAGTACTCTAGCACGCCCGCAATATCGGTCATCGTGCCCGGCTGTACGGGCCGCAGCCCGTCGGGATCCTCGAACAAGGCCGGGTCCTGGCCCTGATAATCGGTAAGGCCGTCGTCGTAATCGTCGAACGCTTGCTGGGTTGTGCCGAAGCCGACCTCGGGCAGCACCGCCGAGACGGACTGGCGGATGCGTTGCAGTTCGTCCTGTGCCCCGGCGGCGATGCGGTAGACGCCGCGGAAGGTCTTCGGATCGACCGGCTGTCCCTTGCGCAGGATGACGACCTGTTCCTCTGAGGCAAGCCGCACGGCGACATCGCGCACCCGGCGCAGCAATCCCTGCCAGGACGTACCTTTCGGAGCGACCGCGCGCGCCACATCGGACGGCGCGATGCTGCGCTCATGCACATGCTCGCGCACCAGCCTCAGCATCATGTTCTCGATATCGCGTTCGCTTGTCATGACGTCGACCATGTTGCCGCCTCGACGGAATCGGAGGCGAACTGCCGCCGCCACAGCACGCTCGCCACGACCAATGTCGTCACCATGAACACGACCGGGCCGGCGAACCAGCCGAGATAGGCGATGGCGAAGAAATAGGCCCGCAGACCGCGGTTGAAATGCTTGGCTGCCGAGATGTTCATCCGCGCGGCGCGCTGGATGGATTTCTCCACCGCATCCTTGTCCTTGCTTCCGGCGATCGGCATCGCCCCCATCAGGATCGCGACATAGTTGAAAAGTCTGTACGACCAGACGAGCTTGAAGAAGGAATAGGCGAAGATGATCGCGAGCCCCAGAACCTTTATCTCGAAAACCGCCCGCGTTGTCGCGGCCGAGAAGGGGAGGGCTCCGAACACTTCGAGCGCGGCGTCGGTAAAACTCAGTGCGGACAGCGTGCCGCCGACGGCGAGGAAGGCGCTGGAGGCGAAGAAGGCGGTGCCGTTCTGCAGGCTGGCCATGATCTGCGAGTCGAAAATCCGGTTCTCGCGCGCATAGCAACGGCGCATCCATTCGAAACGCGCCTCATGGATGATCGCGTTGAGGCTGCCTTTGCCGCGCGGCGAAAACTCGACATAGGAATAATAGACGAACCACGCGCCGATGAAGACGGCGAGAGAGATATAGTCGAGGGTGGAGAAGCCGCTCACAGCAGTCCCAGCTCCTTCAGTTCGAGCACCAGATGGGCCGGAAGACCAGTGCCTTCCGTCATGTCCCTCAGATCGTTCGGCGCGTCGTTCGGCGCGAGATAGCGCCAGCCCTGGAACGCACGGTGCGGGCGCGGCTCGGTGCGATGAAGTTCCGGCTCGAGCACGATATCGCAGCGCGAAATACCGTCGCGTCCGGTCACCGGCCGAAGATCGAGCACACGCTGGCGACAGCACATCACACCCCGGATGATCCAGTACATCGAGCCGCCGGCGACGATTTCCTCGCCCCGGCTCGGCATCATACGGGTGGTGTGGATGTAGACTTCTTCCTCGCCACGTTTGCGGCGCAGACCCACTTCGCCCTCAAGCCATTCGGCAAGGTCCTCGAAGCTTTCCGAGCCGACGCTCAGTTTCTGCAGGTGAAGAGGCATGTCTCTTCCTGCCGCCAGTCGGCGGCAGGAGCAAGCCCCTTGTGGGCGGCTCAGTACTCGTACTGGTCCAGTACCCAGCTTTCCGCAGCCGCGCCCGCATACCAGTCCTTCACGGAGGGCAGGGCAAGGATCGCATCCGCATAGGCCTGCGATGTCGGGGTCAGCTTCACGTCATAGGTTTTGAAGCGCGTGACGACGGGGGCATACATCGCATCCGCCGCCGTGAAATGGCCGAACAGGAAGGGGCCGTCCTTGCCGTGCGCGGCGCGGGTCTCGTCCCAGATCTGCTGCACGCGGTCCACATTGGCCTGCACATCTTCGGGCACCTCGAAGCCCGGATAGTGCCGCCGCAGATTCATGGTCATCAGCTTGCGCAGCGGCACGAAGCCCGAATGCATCTCCGCCGAGATCGCCCGCGCCAGCGCCCGTGCGCGTTTGTCCGAGGGCCACAGCCGCGCCTGGGGATAGGTTTCCGCCAGATATTCCAGAATGGCGAGCGAATCCCAGATCGTCAGGTCGCCGTCTTTCAGGATCGGCACCTTGCCCGCCGGGGAATGGGCGAAAATCTTCTCGCTCGAGCCCTCGATGTAGATCGGGATGACGATCTCCTCGAAAGCAATGTCCGCTTCCTTCAGCGCGATCCACGGCCGCATGGACCAGGAGGAATAGGCCTTGTTGCCGATGACGAGCGTGAGGGACATTTTCGGGCTCCTTCGCCTCTCCCCCTGTGGGAGAGGTCGAGTCGCCGAGGGCGACCGGGTGAGGGGTTCACGGAGCAAACTGCACGAGCCCGGCGCGTGAGAAAAGCGCAAAGCTCTGATCGCGTGCATCAGAGTTCGGAATGGAAAGATCAGCGATCCTCGAAGATCGCGCCGTCCTTCACCTTGATCCAGACTTCCTCGCCGGGCACCGAACGGCGATCGAAAATCCGCCATCCCGGCTGTTCGCCGGGTGCCGCAACGGAAACGAGACGAAGCCCGCCCGAAAGCTGCACGCTGAGTTCGGAATTCGCGCCAAGGCGCGCATCCTCGATCGTGCTTCCCGCGAGCCTGCCGGAAACCGCATCCCACGCCACCGGGTCGCTGGACTGATCGCACATCATGGACGCACCGTCCTCGATCCGCCAGCCGCCTTCGATCATCACCGTGTAATGACCCAGCAACTGGTCCGTCAGCCCGTCACGCCGCATCACCGCGCCGGGCTCCGCGCATTCGAGGAAAATCGAACCATGCCCGCGCCAGACTTCGCCCACCGTCTTGCCGATAAGCGTGCTGCGATATTTCTCGAAAAGTCCGGACACGTCTCAATCCTTTCCGTGCGGAACCGGCACATTGTCGATCAGCCGCGTGCCGCCGATCCGCGCCGCCACAAGCAGCCGCACCGGGCCGTGATGGGCATCGGCGACGGGCGCCAAGGTCTCGGCATGGCGTGCCTCGACATAATCGACCGTGAAGCCCGCTTTCTCGATCTCGTGCCGGGCGCTTGTCATCACTTGGGCAATGGGCGCGCCGCGCGAAATCAGAACCGCGCTCTCGTTCAGCACGCGGTGCAGTGCGGGTGCGGCCTCGCGGTGTTTGGGTTCCAGATAGCGGTTGCGGGAAGAGAGGGCGAGGCCGTCCTTCTCGCGCACGGTTGGGCCAGGGACAATGTCGACTCCGATGTCGAGATCGCGCACCATGCGTTTGACGACCTGAAGCTGCTGCCAGTCCTTTTCGCCGAATACGGCAAGATCGGGCCGCACCTGCAACAGCAATTTTGTTACAACGGTTGCGACGCCGCCGAAGAAATGCGGGCGCGCATCGCTTTCCAGCCCCGCCGCGGGTCCGCCGTCCGGCAGAACGCGGGTCGAGAAGTCCGCCGCATACATCTCCTCGCGTCCGGGCGCGTAGATGATATCGACATTTTCTCCGGCCAGCGCTTCCGCATCGCTGTCAAGCGTGCGGGGATACTTGTCGAAATCCTCGTGCGGGGCGAACTGCGTCGGGTTCACGAAGATCGAGACGACGACACGCTCGGCCTTGCCGCACGCCAGCCGCACCAGCGCCAGATGGCCCTCATGCAACGCCCCCATGGTCGGCACGAGGGCGACGCGCTCTCTAGCCTTTCGAAAGGCGGCGATGGCGGATTGGAGATCGGATCGGGTGTGGACGATGCGGGGCTGTGACATGGCGCACACACCTATCAAGCCGTCAGGGCTGCGCCAAGGCTCGCCTGCACGTGCGGGAAATGCGATAAGGCCGGAGTGTTGCTCCTCCTCCTCGCCGCCCTCGCATTCGTCTTCTATCTGTTCTTCACCCGCGTCTATGTGGGGAAGGACCCGTCAAACGCGGGCCAGCGGCTGATGCTGTCGGCGGGCGTCGGCGGGGTTATGCTGGGCGGGCTTCTGGTCGCCATCGGGCGCGGCGGCTTCGGCCTTGCCCTCATCGTGCTCGGCGCCTCTCTGCTCGCGTCCTATGTGAAGCAGGCCTCAGTCAAACCCGATCTGAACCGCCGGACTTCCGTCGGGGGCGAAGACCTGAAGGGCAATGCTGACGCGCGGCGCCGAAACGCGGCGGGCGAGGGCCCGATGACCGAGAATGAGGCGCACAAGGTCCTGGGGCTTGATCCGGGGGCCGGACCGGAGGAAATCCGGCGAGCGCATCGCGCGCTCATGCAGAAGCTCCATCCGGACCGCGGCGGATCGGACTGGCTCGCCAGCCGGATCAACCAGGCCAAGGACGTTTTGCTGCGTCTGCGCCGCTGAGGTCTCTACTTTCGGGTGCATACTCGGCCCCTAATTCTTGAGAGTAAAACAGGACAGGCTGTCGCGCTTCACGGCCCGGCAGGCCGCGGTCGCGGAGCGTTCGTTGAGACCGGCGAAGCGCGCTCGATACAAAGTCACGCCGTCCTTCTCGACAGTTTCAGTATAGGGCTCGGCGTCGCGGTCGACCGCCTTCACGGCCTTGCTCGCGCGGTCGATAAGGCCAAGGGCCTGAGTCTGGTCGGGCGTCGCGCCGATCTGGATCATCCAGCCGGGAGGCGGAGCCTTTGCCACGGCCGGGGCGGGCTGAACGGGTTCGTCGACGGGCACGGCATCGATGTGTTCGGAGCCGGTCGGAATGACGCTCGCCTGGGCCACATTGCTGGGCCTGATGGGTAGCGTGTGCACGCGGCGGACGTCCGGAGAAAGAGCTGCCGGCTGTTGTGCGGCGACGTTCTGAGCGTGTGCGACCTGGGCTTGGGCGACCTGCGCGCGTTGCGATGCGGAGGTCAGGCCTGAGCCGGGCGTCGTGCCGCCTGCATAGGCATTGGCGACGGCGCTTGCCTGAATCGCGGCGGCGGCCTGCGTCGGCTGTGCGCCGACGACCCAGCGCATGCCGTTCGACGGCGCGGCGGCGGCCATGGCCGTCTGCACGCGTCGGGCGATTTCTTCGGGTGGCGGTTGATGGGTGCCGGCCGGTGCGGCCTGCACGGCCGGCGCGGCGGCGCCGGGTGCCCGTTCGACCAGAACGGGAAGCGGAACATCGGTCTGCTGCAGCTGCGCAGGCGCGGCGACCGGCAGCGGTGGAGCGGGAATGGCCGCGGGAGTGGTGACGGGAGCCGGCTGCGAGGAAGCCAGCGCGGCAAGAACAGGGTCCGGTGTCACGCCCTGCGTCGGTGTCGTCGAGGGGCGCGGCGCGGGAACGGGAACTGCTCCGGTCTTCCAAAGCGGGGCCGGAGCCTCGGCGGCGGCAATTGCCGTTGAAGCCGAAGAACGGTCACTTGCGAGGGCAAGCACGGCCGGAGGTTCATTGGTTGCCGAGGCGATGAGCTTCGGTGCGGTACGGCGTCCCGACGAGGCCAGCACGATATTGCCCTGAACGAGTTCGCGCATCCGCGCATCGCGCGACGCGGAGCTGCGTCCGCCGAGCACGACCGCAACGACCTCGCGGCCATCGTCTTTCGCGGAGGTCAGGAGGTTGAAGCCGGACGCCCGCACAAAGCCCGTCTTGATGCCATCGACGCCGCGCACGTTTCCGAGCAGGCGGTTGTGGTTTGAGAAGGTCTGTCCCCGCCAGGTGAAGCTGCGGGTGCCGAAATATTTGAAATAGCCGGGATGGTTGTCCTGAATCGCACGGCCGAGAATGGCAAGGTCGCGCGCCGTCGTAACCTGCTTGGTGTCGGGCAGGCCGTTCGCGTTGTGATAGACGGTCGAGTTCATGCCGAGCGCGCGGGCCTTGCGCGTCATGCGCTGGGCAAAGGCGGAATGCGTGCCCGAAATATTTTCGGCGATGACAACGGCGGCATCGTTTGCCGATTTTGTAACCAGAGCCTTGATCGCGTCTTCCACGCGGATCGTGTCGCCGGTCTTCAGCCCAAGCTTGGACGGGGCCTGACGGGAGGCCTCGGACGACACCTTGAGCGGAGTGTTCAGAGTGAGCGAACCGCGCTCCAGTTCGTCGAAAAGAACATAAAGCGTCATCACCTTGGTAAGCGATGCCGGATGGCGGATCGCGTCCGCGTTGTCTGCGTGGAGAACCTTCCCGGTCTTCGCGTCGACGACGAGCGCCGCATAGGGGGGCGAATAGCCGCCGCCGGTGCTCTTCTTGCGGGCCGTCTGCTTTCTCTTGGTTTTCTTGGAGGACGCCTTCTTCTTGGCGGTCTGTGCGTGGGCTTCGGAGACACCGCTCATGCCGGAAGGCCCGCTTACGCCAAGCGAGATCAGGCACGCGCAAGCGAGCGCGGCCAGGATTTTCCCGAATTTCGTGGAGGTTACGCTACCCATACTCTCGTTTGTCCCTGCTCCCGGTAAACGACCGGCATCAGTCTCCCGTCTGGCAGACAGAATGGAATGGGCGCGGTTACGGAGGCGTTAAACCCCCGTTGGAAAATGTCCGCGGAATCCCGGCGCGGGACGAATGACGCCGTAATCTGGCCGGATCATGGTTGCTGCACGGTTTATGCAACCCAGCCTCCGTTTTCGCGGCTGCGTCTGGCGCAACAGCCCATGCGATACTAGATTCATCCCCGAGAGCGAATCCGGGTTGCGGGCAAGAGGGCTGAATTCTTGATGGTTATGACGGGACGCGAACCTGACATCATGGCGGCACCGAAAAACGGTGCGGGCGATGGCGCCGGAACGGCCGTTGCCACCAAGGCCAAGCCCAAGGCCAAAAAACCCAATCTCTACAGGGTGCTTCTCCTGAACGACGACTACACGCCCATGGAATTCGTCGTCCATGTGCTGGAGCGGTTCTTCAACAAGAACCGGGACGAGGCGACCCAGGTCATGCTGCATGTTCACCAGCACGGTGTCGGCGAGTGCGGCATTTTCACCTACGAAGTGGCCGAGACGAAGGTCACGCAAGTCATGGATTTTGCAAGGAGGCATCAGCACCCTCTGCAATGCGTCATGGAAAAGAAATGAGGTCCTGAGTGCCCACATTTTCTCACAGCCTGGAACAGAGCCTTCACCGGGCGCTCGCGCTCGCCAATGAGCGCAATCACGAATATGCGACGCTTGAACATCTCCTGCTGTCCCTGATCGACGATCAGGACGCGGTTGCGGTCATGCGCGCCTGCAATGTCGAGGTCGAGCAGCTGAAGCGAAACCTCGCCGAATATGTCGACACCGAACTCGACAACCTCGTGACTGACGGGGCGGAGGATTCAAAGCCGACAGCCGGTTTCCAGCGCGTCATCCAGCGCGCGGTCATTCATGTGCAGTCGTCCGGCCGCGAAGAGGTCACGGGCGCCAATGTGCTCGTCGCCATCTTTGCCGAGCGCGAAAGCCACGCCGCCTATTTCCTGCAGGAGCAGGACATGACGCGCTACGACGCCGTGAACTACATCAGCCACGGCATCGCCAAGCGTCCCGGCGCCTCGGAAGCACGCCCGGCGCGGGGTGCCGACGATGAATCCGCCGCAGAGGAAAGCGGCGGCTCGAAAAAGAAGCAGGACGCGCTCGAAGCCTACACCGTCAACCTCAACAAGAAGGCGCGTGAAGGCAAGGTCGATCCGCTGATCGGACGCGACACGGAGATCCAGCGCACGATCCAGATCCTGTGCCGCCGCACGAAGAACAATCCGCTCTTCGTGGGCGATCCGGGCGTCGGCAAGACCGCCATCGCGGAAGGTCTCGCGCGCCGGATCGTTCGTGGCGAAGTGCCCGACGTTCTGGAGGACGCGACGGTCTATTCCCTCGACATGGGCTCGCTGCTTGCGGGCACGCGCTATCGCGGCGATTTCGAGGAGCGTCTGAAGCAGGTCGTGAAGGAGATGGAAAACACCCCCGGTGCGATCCTCTTCATCGACGAGATCCACACGGTCATCGGCGCGGGCGCGACCTCGGGCGGGGCGATGGATGCCTCCAACCTGCTGAAGCCCGCTCTGGCCTCCGGCACGCTGAAATGCATCGGCTCGACCACCTACAAGGAGTACCGTCAGTACTTCGAGAAGGATCGCGCCCTCGTGCGTCGCTTCCAGAAGATCGACGTGCCGGAACCGACGGTGCCGGACGCGATCGAGATCCTGAAGGGGCTGAAGCCCTATTACGAGAGCTTCCACCGCGTTCGCTACACGAACGAGGCCATCAAGGCGGCCGTCGAGCTTTCGGCGCGCTACATCCATGACCGGAAGCTGCCGGACAAGGCGATCGACGTGATCGACGAAACCGGCGCCTCGCAGATGCTTCTGCCGGAGAACAAGCGCAAGAAGACCATCGGCCTCAAAGAGATCGAGGCTGCGGTTGCGAGCATTGCCCGCATTCCGCCCAAGACCGTTTCCAAGGACGATGCCGAGGTCCTGAAAAACCTCACCGAGACGCTGAAGCGTGTCGTGTACGGACAGGACAAGGCCATTGAGGCGCTTTCCTCGTCGATCAAGCTCGCCCGTGCGGGCCTGCGCGATGCGGAGAAGCCGATCGGCTGCTACCTGTTCTCGGGCCCCACCGGCGTCGGCAAGACCGAAGTCGCAAAGCAGCTCGCCTCCGTTCTCGGTGTGGAGATGCTGCGCTTCGACATGTCGGAATATATGGAGCGTCACACGGTCTCGCGGCTGCTCGGCGCACCTCCCGGCTATGTCGGCTTCGATCAGGGCGGTCTTCTGACCGATGGCGTCGATCAGCATCCGCACTGCGTGCTGCTGCTCGACGAAATCGAGAAGGCGCATCCGGACCTGTTCAACATCCTTCTTCAGGTCATGGATCACGGCAAGCTGACCGACCACAACGGAAAGACGGTCGATTTCCGCAACGTCGTTCTTGTCATGACGACCAATGCGGGCGCATCCGACATGACGCGGCCTCCGATCGGCTTCGGCCGTTCGAAGCGCGAGGGCGAGGACACCGAAGCCCTCAACCGCCTGTTCGCACCGGAATTCCGCAACCGTCTGGACGCCATCGTGTCCTTCGCGGGCCTTCCGCAGGAAGTCGTGCAGAAGGTCGTCGACAAGTTCGTGCTTCAGCTCGAAGCTCAGCTCGCCGACCGCAATGTCACGATCGAACTATCGGACGAGGCACGCGGCTGGCTCGCGGAGAAGGGCTACGATCCGAACATGGGCGCGCGGCCTCTCGCGCGTCTCATTCAGGAGACGATCAAGAAGCCGCTCGCCGAAGAGGTTCTGTTCGGCAGGCTGGCCGAGGGCGGTGCGGTGAAGGTCGTTCTGGAAGGCGAGGGCAAGGATGCCAAGCTCGGCTTTGAGTTCCCCGACGGCCGCATCACGCCGAAGCCGGAAAAGATCGTCCGCGAGGATGCTGCCCCCAAGGCTGCGAAGCCGAAGGCCAAGGCAAAGCCTAAAGCGGTTGCAAAGCCGAAGGCAAAGCCCGCGCCCAAGCGGCCCTCGAAGCCCAAGCCGAAGGCTCTGGCCAAGGACTGATCTCGTACACACAATGAAAAGCCGCCCGAAAGGGCGGCTTTTTTATTTGGCAGATTTCGGAAAACCTCATCCGGAGCCGGTCTCGTCGCAGACGAGCCGTGTCGAAGGGTAGACCGGCCTCAACGTCACCCGCGCTCTACGAACGCCTTGAACTTTTCCGCCCAATCCTTGTGCCAGCGCGAGAGGGGCGGGCGGTTGTCGATGACATCATGCGCCGCCCAGAGAATGCGCTTTTCGTCGAGCGCTCGCGGCACGTCGTTGTCGGGGCACAGAATGTAGAAATCCCCTGCCTCCAGCCGCTCCAGCATGAAGTCCACGGTCTGTTCGGCCGTCCAGGCGCCATCCGGCTTCTCGGTACGCTCGCCCGCCGCCAGGGGCGTAAAGACAAATCCCGGAACGAGAAGATGCGCCGTTATACGGCAGTCCTCGGTGTTTCGCAGCTCGTGCTCCAGCGCCTCGGTGAAGGCCTTCAGCCCTGCTTTCGAGACATTGTAAGCGGGATCGCCGGGTGGCGTGGTGATGCCCTGCTTCGAGCCGGTATTGACGATAAGGCCCGGCCGCCCGCGTTCGATCATGCGCGGCGCGAAGGCGCGCGTGCCGTTGATCGGGCCCCATAGATTGACGTCGATCACCCGTTCCCAGTTCTCGCGCGGCCCGAAGATGGCGCTGCCGGGCTGCGTGCCGGCATTGTTCATCAGGACATCGGTGCCGCCGAACCGCCGGGCAACCGCCCGTTCCAGAGCCTCGATGTCCTCCACGCGGCACACATCGGTCTCGGAGACCATCACATCGGCACCCGGAGCGGCCGTGCGAATGTCCTCTCCAGCTCTCTCAAGCCGGTCCGCACCCAGATCGGCAATGCAGACCTTGAGGCCGCGCCGCGCAAACGCTTTCGCGGCAGCAAGACCGATACCGGAGGCGCCGCCGGTGATCACGGCAACAGAGGAGGAGGTGAGGGAGGAGACAGACATGGCCGAACCTGAGAGAGGAGGATAAAGGCTAAGTAGGCGCGCGGGGGTTCCCGGAAAAGTCGGGCTGCCGATAAAATGGCGTGGCCTGTGCGGCGTTTCGCCTCCGATTTTCGAAGAGCCCGTCAGTGCCGGATTTGCCTCCGGGGCACCGCCTGTCTATGGTGCGCGCCGCTTCACACGAGGCAGGAATCGTTCGTCCAGCAGGCGCCATGACCGATATTTTCAACGAGATCGAAGAAGACATCCGCCGCGAACGGATGGCGCGCATCTGGAAGCGCTTTGGTCCAGTCATCGTGGCCGTTGCCCTGTTCATCGTGCTCGGCGTCGCGGGATGGCGCGGCTGGGAATGGTATTCGGCCAACAAGGCACAGGAAGCCGGCGGCTCCTTCGAGGCGGCCATGGCCCTGTCCGAATCCGGAGACCGCGCCAAGGCCGAGGAAGCGCTGACCGCGCTGGGCCAGAGTGGCCCGTCCGGGTATGCGCTGCTTGCCCGCTTCCGCGCCGCGACCGAGCTCGCCACGACCGACCGTGCCGCCGCCGCTGCGAAGTTCGAAGAGATTTCCCAGGATATTTCCGCGCCTGCACTGGCACGAGACCTTGCCCGCGTGCGCTCGGCGCTCATACTGGTCGACACCGGAAGCCAGTCCGATGTCGCCAGCCGGGTCGAGGCCCTGTCCGTTCCCGGCAATGCGTGGCGTCACACCGCGCGCGAGCTGATGGCCCTTGCCGCCTGGAAGGCGGGCAATGCGGCCGACACACGCCGCTGGGCGCAGGAACTGGTCTCCGACATCGAAGCCCCGCCCGGAGCGCGTGCCCGCGGGCAGGTTTTGCTGGATATGGCCGACAGTGCCGCCCCATCGGCGCCGTGATCTTGAAAGACAAGAGCCCCATGTCACGTAACTTTGCCCTTGCTCTCGCGTTTGCCGCCGCTCTTTCCGCGGGTGGTTGCTCGTCTGTGTCCAGTCTCAATCCTTTCGCTGAAAAGGATGTGAAGCTGCAGGGCGAGCGCCGTCCCGTCTTCCAGCCGGGTTCGGGCATGGAAGGCCCGCGCCGCCTGCCGCCGCCGAATTCCGATTATGTCGGCGCCACCATGCCGGCCGGTCAGGCAGTCACCACGACGCCGCCACCAGAGCCTCAGGGGCAGGCATCGGCCCCCGCACCTTCCGCGCAACGCTGACGCGGCATTCCCCAGCAAGGCCGCCCAAAGATGTCCATCATCGCAATCGTCGGCCGCCCCAATGTCGGCAAGTCGACTTTGTTCAACCGTCTGGTGGGCAAGCGCCTCGCGCTCGTCGACGACCAGCCGGGCGTCACGCGCGACCGGCGTGAAGGCGCGGCGAGCATCGGCGACATCGAGTTCACGGCGGTCGACACCGCGGGCCTTGAAGACGCCGACGAGGAATCGCTCGCCGGGCGCATGACGGCCCAGACCGTCGCCGCCATGCGCGAGGCCGACGCCATCCTCTTCGTCATCGACGCGCGCACCGGCATCGTGCCGGACGATCGCCATTTCGCAGACCTCGTCCGCAAATCCGGCAAGCCCTTCGTTCTCGTCGCCAACAAGGCCGAGGGCAAGGAAGGTCTCGCCGGCGCCTATGACGCCTTCAGCCTCGGCCTTGGCGAGCCGGTTGCCCTGTCCGCCGAGCATGGCGAGGGCTTCGCCGATCTGTTTCAGGCGGTTCTGCAGGTTCTGGGCGAGGCCGGGGAGCCGGAAGAAGAAGACGAGGACGCCGAGGAAGCGCCGCGCGGCCCGCTTCAGGTTGCCATTGTCGGCCGTCCGAATGCGGGCAAGTCCACACTCATCAACCGCCTGATCGGCGAGGACCGCATGCTGACCGGCCCCGAAGCCGGCATCACGCGCGACAGCATTTCAGTCGATCTATCGTGGCGCGGCAAGGGCGTGCGCCTGGTCGATACGGCGGGCATGCGCCGCAAGGCCAAGGTGCAGGACAAGCTTGAAAAGCTCGCTGTTTCGGACGCCCTGCGTTCGATCCAGTATGCGGAAATCGTCGTTGTCCTGCTCGATGCGACAATCCCCTTCGAGAAGCAGGATCTGCAAATCGCCGATCTGGTGTCGCGCGAGGGCCGCGCCATCGTCATCGCGCTCAACAAATGGGATCTGATCGAAGACCGTGCCGGCGCGCTGAAGCGCCACCGCGAGTCGGCAGACCGTCTTTTGCCGCAGGTGCGCGGCATGCCGCTCATTGCGGTGTCGGGCGCCACGGGCGAGGGGATCGACCGCCTCATGCAGGGGGTGTTTCAGGCCTATGACGTGTGGAACAAGCGCGTCTCGACGTCGAAGATCAACCGCTGGCTCGACACCGTGCTGCAGCAGCATCCGCCACCGGCGGTGCGCGGCTCACGCGTCAAGATCCGCTACATGACGCAAACGAAAGCCCGCCCGCCGAGCTTCGTTCTGTTCGGCACGCGCACCAACGCGCTTCCGGAGAGCTATGTCCGTTATCTCGTGAACGGCATCCGCGAGAGCTTCGATCTTCCGGGCACACCGATCCGCCTCACATTCCGCGAGCCGAAGAACCCGTTCGACACCGGGAAGGACTAGGCGGGACGCTGAAAGGCGAGGAAGCGCGCCTGACGGGCATCGTAGAGCATGCCCGTTTCCTGCAAGGCCGGATCGACCAGCGTCAGCACATGGGCGCCGATCTCTTCGGGCGTCGGCAGCGTTTCGGGGTCTTCGCCCGGCATCGCCTGCTTGCGCATCTTGGTGCGCGTCGCGCCGGGGTTGAAGAGATTGACCCGCACCGGCGTGTTCTGTGTTTCCTCGGAATATGTCCGCACAAGCGCATCGAGCGCCGCCTTGGTCACGGCGTAAGGCCCCCAGTACGCACGTATATTCGTCGCCGCACCCGAGGACACGAACACCGCGCGCCCGGCATCGGACTGGCGCAGCAGCGGATCGAGCGAGCGGATCAGCCGCCAGTTGGCCGTCACGTTGACGGCCATGACCTCGTCCCAGGTCTTCGGCTCGACATGGCCGAGCGGTGTCAGCGGGCCGAGCATTCCGGCATTGCCGACGAGGATGTCGAGTTTGCCGAAGCGCTCGTAAAGCGCGCCGCCGAGCCTGTCGATGCCGTCGTAGTCCGTGATGTTGAGGGGAACGAGCGTCGCCGTCCCGCCTTTGGCCTTGATACGGTCGTCGAGCGCTTCGAGGCCGCCGGTGGTGCGCGCGGTCGCGATGATGTGCGCGCCGGCCTCCGCCAGATGTTCGGCGATTGCCGCGCCAAGTCCGCGCGAGGCGCCGGTGACGAGCGCGGTCCGCCCCTTGAGATCAGGTGTCGTCATGATGTCCGAGGGATCAGCCGGCTTCCTGAAGCAGCGAAAGCTGCTTGGGATTTGCCTCGCCCGTCATGTCCGTCAGCGGTGTCGGATAATCGCCGGTGAAGCAATGGTCGGTGTAGAGCGGACGCGCCGGATCGCGGCGTTCCTCGCCCATGGCGCGGTAGAGACCGTCGATCGACAGAAACGCGAGCGTGTCCGCACCGACGAATTTGCGCATGCCTTCGAGGTCCATCCGCGCGGCGAGCAGCTTGTCGCGCTCGGGCGTGTCGATGCCGTAGAAGTCCGAATGCGTGATGGGCGGGCTGGCCAGGCGGAAATGCACCTCCTTGGCCCCGGCATCGCGCATCATCTGCACGATCTTCACCGATGTCGTGCCGCGCACGAGGCTGTCGTCGATCAGGACGATCCTCTTGCCCTCGACCTGCGAACGGTTCGCCGAATGCTTCAGGCGCACGCCCAGTTCGCGGATGCGCTGCGTCGGCTGGATGAAGGTCCGGCCGACATAATGATTGCGGATGATGCCGAGCTCGAACGGAATGCCGCTTTCCTGAGAAAAGCCAAGAGCAGCGGGCACGCCGGAATCGGGGATCGGCACGATGACGTCGGCATCGACGGCGCTCTCGCGGGCGAGTTCGTAGCCCATGCGCTTGCGCACGTCATAGACGCTCTTGCCGCTGACGATCGAGTCCGGACGCGCAAAATAGATGTATTCGAAGATGCAGGGCCGCGCACGCTGCGGCGGGAACGGCTTGTGGCTCTCGATGCCGTCTTCGCTGATGACGACGATTTCGCCGTTCTCGATGTCGCGGATAAATTTCGCGCCGATCGTGTCGAGGGCGCAGGTCTCCGACGCCAGAATGTAGTGACCGTCGAGCTGCCCCAGCACCAGCGGGCGGATGCCGAGGGGGTCGCGTGCGCCGATGAGCTTTTTGGTCGAGAGCGCAACGAAGGCGTAGGCACCTTCGAGCTGACGCACCGCGTCGATGAAACGGTCGAGGAAGCGGTTGCGCTGGCTGCGGGCCACGAGATGCAGCACCGCCTCGGTGTCCGTCGTCGACTGGCAGAGCGCGCCGTCGCGGACAAGCTGGCGGCGCAGGGTCAGGCCGTTCGTCAGATTGCCGTTGTGGGCGATGGCGAAGCCGCCGGTCTCAAGTTCGGCAAACAGAGGCTGGACGTTGCGAAGGATCGTTTCGCCGGTCGTGGAATAGCGGTTGTGGCCAACGGCGGCATTGCCGGGCAGGCGGGCGATGACGCTGGCATCGGAGAAGTTGTCGCCGACGAGACCGAGCCGCTTTTCGGAGTGGAACCGGGCTCCGTCGAAGGTCACGATGCCCGAGGCTTCCTGACCGCGGTGCTGCAAAGCGTGCAGCCCGAGCGCTGTCACGGCGGCGGCGTCCGGATGACCGAAAATGCCGAACACCGCGCATTCCTCGTTCAGGCGATCCGCATCAAGCTCACGCCAAAAAGCTTCCGCGGCCTGATCCTCGGCAGGTTTGGTCATTGTGCTCTCCTGGACCGGCTTGGCCGCTCCGAAATCAGTTAAGGCGCCTTGGTCGAATTCTGCAGGCGCTGCAGATCCTGCTGATCGGCAGGGCGATAACCGGTTTCGCCAGCGGGCGGCGTGCCCGGAGGAACCGCTCCTTCGGCGGGCGGAACGCCCGGTGCGGTATCCGTGTCGGGCACGGCCGTCGGGTCTCCCGTGCCGGGAATTCCCTTAAGACGCTTCAAGATGGTGGCTTCGGGGTCTTCCGGCAACATGGCCAAAAGAGATTGCCCGGCGCTTTCGAGGATCGGGCGCGCGGCGGAATCGGCAACCCAGGTCGGCTGCGACCGCTCGGGCACGAGCCAGGCGAAGAACAAAAACGCGACGACGGCCAGCAAAAGCCCGCGTCCTGCGCCGTAGAGGAAACCGAGAGCCCGGTCGAACGGACCGACGCGGCTGTCGAGAATGAAATCGGACAGCTTCATGGTCACGATCGAGACGAGCAGCAGCGTGATCAGGAAAATGCCTGCTCCGGCAATGACATCGACCAAGATCTTCGGTTCGAGGTCGATGACCGTGCGGGCCCAGTCCCTTACATCGGGCAGAAAATAAAGTGTCGCTGCGGCGGCTGCCGCCCAGGAGGCGATCGAAAGAACCTCGCGCGTGAAGCCGCGGATCATCGCCAGCAGCGCGGACAGGAGAACAACACCGAGAACGATGAGATCAAGGAGCGTAATCGGCATGCAATCGCCTGGTCCGTCGGGTCAGGAATCGGGAAGGAGTCAGTATCCGCCGGCGCGGCGTCCTTATAACGCTGCGAAACTGCCACGTCACGCAGGATTCCGGGACACAGGGCCGCGCCTCACGCAACGGCGGCCCGTTTCGCGGAACGCACGCCGCGCGCAGCGATGTCCGCCACCAGCGATTCGAGCGAGGGCAGGGCATTCAGGCTGATCGCCCGGTCCCCTTTTTCTCCCGATCCTGCGGGCGCGATGGCGTTGGAAAAGCCAAGCCGCGCCGCTTCCCGAAGCCGCAAACCCGCATGGGAGACGGGCCGCACCGACCCCGAGAGGCTGAGTTCGCCGAAATAGACGCTTTCCTCGGGCAGGATCGCATTGGCAAACGACGACACCAGCGCCGCCGCGACCGCAATGTCCGCCGCCGGCTCCTGAATGCGAAGGCCGCCCGCGACATTGAGATAGACGTCGTGTCCGCCAAGCCGCAGCCCTGCATGAGCTTCGAGAACCGCGAGCACCATGGACAGGCGGTTCGAATCCCAGCCGACCACCGCGCGGCGCGGCGTGCCGAGGGAGGAGGGGGCAACCAGCGCCTGAATCTCGACGAGGATGGGCCGCGTGCCCTCGATGCCCGCAAACACCGCAACGCCCGGCGCCGCCGCATCGCGGCTCGACAGGAACAGAGCCGAGGGGTTGGAAACATCTTCGAGGCCGCGGCCGGTCATGGAGAAAACACCGATTTCGTCCGTCGGGCCGAAACGGTTCTTCTGCGAGCGCAGAACGCGGAAAGTGTGGCCCTGTTCGCCTTCGAACGACAGCACCGCATCGACCATGTGCTCGACGACGCGCGGCCCGGCGATCTGGCCGTCCTTCGTGACATGGCCGACCAGAATGACCGCCGCGCCCGATGTCTTGGCAAAGCGGATCATCGCCTGCGAGGACGCGCGCACCTGCGTCACCGTTCCCGGCGCGGATTCGACGGCGGAGGTCCACATGGTCTGGATCGAATCGATGACGACGAGACGGGGAACCGCGCCGTTCGAGAGCGTCGCGAGGATGTCTTCCACATTGGTCTCGGCGCCAAGCTCGACGGAGGCATCGGCCAGGCCGAGCCGTTCGGCCCGCATGCGCACCTGCGCGGTTGCTTCCTCGCCGGAAATATAGACGACGCGATGCCCCGCCCGGGCGAGCGCTGCCGCCGCCTGAATGAGAAGCGTAGATTTGCCGATGCCGGGCTCGCCGCCGAGCAGGATGGCCGATCCTTCGACAAAACCGCCGCCCGTCACCCGGTCGAATTCCGAGATGCCGCAGGTCAGGCGCGGTGCCTGCCCGGTCGTGCCCTGCAGCCCTTCGAGGGGAATGAGGCGGCCGGACCGCGACGACACGACGGCGCCTTTGGCGACGGGCGCCTGCGCGGCTTCTTCGACGATCGTGTTCCAGCCCTCACAGGCCTCGCAGCGCCCGTTCCAGCGGCTGTGCGCTGCGCCGCAGCTCTGACAGATAAAGGAGGCTCGTGTGCGTGCCATGGGATCCGTTAGGCTTAGTGAGGTTCGAAAATCTCATTTCTCGCTAACGAAATCCACCAAAATGTTCTATTTTTGTTCACGGTCGTTCCAAATCTTGTGAACAGCGGGCTGAAGCCGAAACGCCGGATCGTTCGTATCTCACACAGGAGGCGGTTATGATCGACAGACGCGGACTTCTTCTCGCAACAGGGGCGGCGGCGCTTCTGCTGAGATTTGGCACGGCCCGCGCCGCGCCGTCGGGCACGTTCGAAATCACGCGCACGCCGGAGGAATGGCGCAAAATCCTCACCCCCGCGCAATACCGGGTGCTGCGCGAGGAGGGCACTGAACGTGCCGGCACGAGCCCGCTCGACAAGGAAAAGCGGGACGGCGTTTTCGCCTGCGCAGGCTGCGAGCTTCCCCTGTTCTCGTCGAAAACGAAATACGACAGCAGAACCGGCTGGCCGAGCTTCTGGCAGCCGCTCGACAATGCGGTCGGCACCTCGGACGATTACGCGCTGATGATGAAGCGCACCGAGGTCCATTGCCGCCGCTGCGGCGGCCATCTCGGCCATGTCTTCAATGACGGCCCCAGGCCGACCGGCCTTCGCTACTGCATCAACGGCGTCGCCCTGACGTTTACGCCGGGCGCCGTCTGACTTATCCGGTATGGACGCGCACCGAACGCGGGCCGATGCGCGTCAGCACTTCATAGCCGATCGTCCCGGCATGCCCGGCGACCTCGTCCACGCTGATGCCCGCGCCGAGGAAGGTCGCAAAATCGCCCGGCGAGACCGCGCCTTCGGGAAGATCGGTGATGTCGACGGCGATGAGGTCCATCGAAACACGCCCGACAAGCGAGCAACGTGTCCCGGCGATGACGGCATGGGCGCCCTTTTTCGCATCGCTCGAGCCGGCCGCGCGCAAAAAGCCGTCCGCATATCCCAGGGCGATCACCGCAAGGGTGGAGGCCCGCGCGAGCGTTTCCACCGCGCCATAGCCGACGCCTTCGCCCGCCGGGACACGACGGATCTGCGCGATGCGCGCGTCGAGCGTCACGACGGGCTGAAGCGGGTTCGGCGCGCCGGGCGCGGGATTGCCGCCATACAGCGCGATGCCCGGACGGCAGAGATCGAAGCGAAAATCGCCGCCGGTCAATGTCGCTGCGGAATTGGCAAGGCTCGCGGGAACGCCGGGAAACAGCGCCGCGACGTTGCGGAAGTCGGCAAGCTGCTTGCGCGTCAGCGGATGCTCCGCTTCATCGCCCACGGCCAGATGCGACATGACGAGACTCGGCGTGAACCCGAGCCGACCCGCGCGGAAAATCTCCCCCACGGTTTCGGCCTCGCCGAGCCTCAAGCCCAGCCGGTTCATGCCGGTGTCGATGTGGAGCGCCGCCTCGCCAGGCATTCCGCGATCCTTCTCGAAGGCCGCCCATTCTTCAATTTCGGAAAGGCTGCCAAGAACCGGCCGCGCCTGGATCTCAATCAGAATGTCCGCCGCGCCGGGCGTCAGGCCGTTCAGCACATAGATGAGCGCTTCCGGCAGGACGCCCCGAAGAACACGCGCTTCGCCGATATGGGCCACGAAGAATGTCCGTGCCCCGGCTTCCCACAAAGCGGGCGCGACGTGCTCGACGCCAAGTCCATACGCATTCGCCTTGACGACGGCCGCGCATTCGGCAGGCGCCGCGCGGGTGGCGAGCAGGCGGTAATTTGCCCGGATCGCGGCAAGATCCACCGTCAGCCGGCTGCCGGTTTCCAGCAGCGCGGCATCCGTCGTCAGCGACGTCATTCCCCGGGCCGCTCCGGCAGATAGTCTTCGCGCGCCAGATTGCCGAAGCGTGTGTACTGCGCTTCGAAATGCACCTGCACGGTGCCGGTCGGTCCGTGACGCTGCTTGCCGATGATAACTTCGGCGCGGCCGTGGATCTGCTCCATCTCGGTCTGCCATTTGATGTGTTCTTCGGTGCCCGGACGCGGCTCCTTGTTCTTGTGGTAATATTCCTCGCGGAACACGAACACGACGACGTCGGCGTCCTGCTCGATGGAGCCGGATTCACGAAGATCCGAAAGCTGCGGGCGCTTGTCGTCGCGGCTTTCGACCTGACGCGACAGCTGGGACAGCGCGATGATCGGAACCTGAAGTTCCTTTGCCAGCGCTTTGAGGCCGGTGGTGATCTCGGTGATTTCCTGCACGCGGCCGTCGTTACGGCGGGCGGAACCGGACAGCAGCTGGATATAGTCCACGACAAGCAGATCGAGGCCGCGCTGGCGCTTCAGGCGCCGGGCGCGGGCGGTGAGCTGCGCAATGGTGATGCCGCCGGTCTCGTCGATGTAGAGCGGGATCGCCTGCATCACGCGCGCGGCTTCCGAAAGCCGCACGAATTCCTGCTCCGAAATATCGCCGCGGCGGATCTTGTAGGAGGCGATTTCGGCCTGTTCGGCGATGATACGTGTCGCGAGCTGTTCGGCCGACATTTCGAGCGAGAAGAAGCCCACAATGCCGCCATCCACCGTGGCGAGCGTGCCGTCCGGCTGCGTCTCGGCGCGGTAGTTCTTGGCGATGTTGAACGCCATATTGGTCGCAAGCGCGGTCTTGCCCATGCCGGGGCGGCCGGCGACGATGATGAGGTCGGAGCGCTGCAGGCCGCCCATCATCTTGTCGATGTCGGACAGGCCGGTCGAAACGCCGGAAAGGCCGCCGTCGCGCTTGTAGGCATTGGCGGCCATGTCGACGGCCGTGAACAGCGCATCCGCGAAGCGCTGGAAGCCGCCGTCATAGCGGCCGAGTTCGGCGACGCCGTACAGACTGCGCTCTGCCTCTTCGATCTGCACGCGCGGCGGCATGTCGACCGGCGCGTCATAGGCGACATTGACCATGTCCTCGCCGATCTGGATCAGCGAGCGGCGGATCGCCAGATCGTAGATCGTCCGGCCATAATCCTCGGCGTTGATGACGCTGGCGGCTTCGGCGGCGAGCATGGCCAGATATTGGGGCAACGTGCGCCCGCCGATATCGGCTTCCGGCAGAAAGGTCTTCAGGGTGACGGGCGTCGCCACCTTGCCGACGCGCACGAGCTGCGCCGTGATTTCGTAGACGGTCTGGTGGATCGGTTCGAAAAAGTGCTTCGGCTCGAGAAAATCCGAGACGCGGTAGAAGGCCTCGTTGTTGACGAGGATCGCGCCCAGCAGCGCCTGTTCCGCCTCGATGTTGTTCGGCGGCTGGCGAAAATTGCCCTGCGGCTGAAGGTTGGCTAATGCGCGTGCAGTGTTATCGCCGAAGGCCATGATTTTGTGTCCGTCCCTGAGGCCGCTTTGTGGGCCACGAATCCGGATTTCTGGAGGCCTCGGATGACAATTAACACCAGTCCACAGGAGTTTGTGACACAGCCTGCCGCCGCGCTTGCATCATTCGGCGGCGAGGCGCAGCGAGGCGCGTTCGCGCTGCAGAAGGCGGGCCTCACGCTCGGCTATGTAGCCGCGGGTTATGGGTAGCGTGTCGACCTGCTTCGACACCTGTATCTGGTAGACGACATTGTCGCCGCAGCGGAAACTCGCCTCCGATCCGGCCAGATAAAATTCCCACATCCGCACGAATCGGGCGTCGTAGATCGCTTCTGCCTGTGCACGCTTCGCCATGAAGCGCTCGCGCCAGGCCCGCAGCGTTTCCGCATAATGCAGCCGCAGCACTTCGACATCGGTGACCATCAGCTTGGCGCGCTCGATCGAAGAGACGATTTCGTCGAGCGCGGGCGTGTAGCCGCCGGGGAAGATGTATTTGGCGATCCACGGATTGGTCGCCCCCGGACCCGTCGTTCGGCCGATCGTGTGCAGCAGCATCACCCCATTATCGTCGAGCAGCCGCGCGGCATGCCGAAAGAAGGTGTCGAAATAGCCGACGCCGACATGCTCGAACATGCCGACTGAGACGATACGGTCAAAGCGCCCCGCGGTCTCGCGGTAGTCCTCGATGCGGAATTCGGCGCGCTTTTGCATCCTGCGGTCGAGCGCGCGCTGCTGGGCGATCTTGTATTGCTCCTGCGAGAGCGTGATGCCTCTCACAGCGGCTCCTGCGATGTCAGCGAGATAAAGAGCAAGGCCGCCCCAGCCGCAGCCGATGTCCAGAACTTTGTGCCCCGGCTCGACGGCAAGCTTGGCTGCGATATGCCGCTTCTTGGCGAGTTGCGCCTCTTCGAGGCTTCGGTCCGGGTGCTCGAAATAGGCGCAGGAATATTGCCGGTCGGCGTCGAGGAAAAGCTCGTACAGTCCGGCGTCGAGATCGTAATGATGGGCGACATTGCGCGTCGAGCGCGCGCCGCGGTTCATCTGCTTGAGGCGGCGGATGAGCGTGCGCAGCCGGGTGAGAATGCGTGAGCTGAGCGGGTAGGGCTCATTGCGAAGATTGGCCAGGCCGCTTTCGAGCAAATCGTAGACCGAGCCCTTCTCGATCACCAGGCGGCCCTGCATATAGAGCTCGCCGAGCTTGAGTTCCGGGTCGAGCAGCAGCGCCCATTGCGCACGCCGGCTCGTAAAACGGATCGTGATCTCTGTTCCGGTGCCGTCACCAAAAAAGGTTCGGGTCTCGCCCGTCACGACTGTCAGGGAGCCGTGCCGGAAAGCGCGCCGGAGCATAAGCTTCAACAGCACATTCATGGCCAGTGAGCCTCTCTGGAAGGCGGCGCATCCCCCGTAGTGCCGCCTCAGAAACATTACTGAGCACGTGAAGCCTAATCCTCCCGTGCCGGAAATCAACCCGCCCAACGAAAAACGCCCGGCGGGTGCCGGGCGTTTCAAAAAGTCGAAGAAACAGAAGGCTCAGGCCTTCTCGCCTTCGGGCGCCTGTGCGGGCTCGTCGTCGTCCTCGGGGACGAAGGTCTCGAAGCGGGCGTTCTCGGCGCGGACCGAAAGGTCTTCGCCGGAGGCCTGACGCTCGCCCTCGGCGGCGCTGCGCGCAACGTTCGCCGTGATGAGCACTTCGATTTCGGGGTGCAGCGACACCGGAACCTGATGCAGACCGATCGTCTTGATCGGTGTGTGAAGCACGACCTGGTTTTTGCCGATCGTGAAGCCGGCCTGCGTCAGCGCCTCGGCGATATCGCGCGCCGACACCGAACCGTAAAGCTGGCCGGTTTCGCCCGCCTGACGGACGATGACGACGCTCTGGCCTTCGATCTTTTCGGAGAGCTTCTGGGCTTCGTTCTTGGTCTCGAGGTTGCGGGCTTCGAGCTGGACGCGCTGGCCTTCGAAGCGCGAGCGGTTTTCCTTGGTGGCGCGGAGCGCCTTGCCCTGCGGCAGAAGGAAGTTGCGGGCATAGCCGTCGCGCACGCGCACTTCTTCGCCGAGCTGCCCGAGCTTTGCGATGCGTTCAAGAAGAATGACCTGCATTGTGTAGTCTCCGTGTAATGACTTGAAGTCTGTTGTTACTTTTTGATGTCCTGCGGCGGCTGCGCCTGCTGCATGCGGGCGCGTATGCCGAACAGAAATTCGATGACGCCGAGCGCGGCGATGACGACGATCAGCCAGTTCTGGACGATCAGAAGAAAATAGGCGGCGCCGAGCGTCAGCGGGCGTGCGGCGCGGCCGCGCGTTCCCATGTGAAGAAGCGCAAGGCCGAGGGCCGCGAAGGGAACGGTGAACGCTGCGCCGATGACACCGGCGGTAAAGCCGAACACCCCGCCCATCGCCGAGAAACCAAGCCCCCCGGCAAAGGCGAACAGAGCGAGCGGCGGCAGGCGGAAGGCGGCCAGATCCGGCCATTGCCGCGCAAGGCGCCCGGATGCACGTACGATGCGGCCTGCGGCCCACAGATTGATGAGAGAAACCGTGGCCCAGAGCGCAGCAGCCAGCGGCGGCAGCGCGACGATGGCCAGCTCGATGATGCGGGCCGGGTCCGCACCGCCCGGAAGCGTCGGCGCCGCGCCATCGGCCGTGCCGGTTTCGACGCGCAGGAACTGCTCGAACGTCGTGCGCAGCGCGCCGCGATAGGCTTCGACCGAGCCGCCATGCATCAGCAGTGTCACCAGAACGAGCGCCGCGCCGATACCCGCTGTCCAGACAATAAGCTGCCCGACGGGATACCAGAGAACGCCCTTTTCGGGCTGGGTGGGATCGGCAGGCTGGCCGAGCAACGCAAGATAGGCGAGCCACCAGCCGGGAAAGCCGACCGACAGCGCATAGCCGCGCGCGGTGTCGAAGCCCATCGTCGCGGCAAGGATCAAAGTGGCGAGAGCGGCGCCGATGAAACCGGCGTGATGACGCCAGCCGAGAGCGGCGAGGAAAATGGGAAGAGGAGCGAACAGAAACAGGATGAGCGACAGCAGCGAGCCGGTGCCGAGCACCGTCGAAAGCGCTGCCGAGGCAACGCCGCTTGCAAGTCCGACAAGGAGAGTTGTCGCGTTCATCCGTTCAGCTGTCCCGCTTTTGAAGCGGTTAGAGGCGGATCCGAATGTCCACCCCAACCAGATTGCAAATGTAAGTGCGCCGTCGCGACTGCCGCGACGGCGCGCAATATTACTTGATCACGTAAGGCAGAAGGCCGAGGAAGCGGGCACGCTTGATCGCCTTGGCGAGTTCGCGCTGCTTCTTCTGGGAAACGGCCGTGATGCGGGACGGAACGATCTTGCCGCGCTCGGAAATGTAGCGCTGCAGGAGCTTGACGTCCTTGTAGTCGATGGTCGGCGCATTGGCGCCCTGGAAGGGGCAGCTCTTGCGGCGGCGGAAGAAGGGGCGGCGGCCCTGGGAAGAACCCATGCTCATGCGTCTTCTCCTTCGCTGGCGGCTTCAGCCGGCGCGTCGTCGCGGCGGCCGGTGTTGCCACCGCCGTCGAATTCGCGGCGCGGACGCTCGTCACGGTCACGGCGCTGCATGACGACGGACGGCTCGGTCTCGTGCTCGTCCACGCGGATCGTCAGGACGCGGATGATGTCTTCGTTGATCTTCTGAAGGCGCTCCAGCTCGGCCACGGCGGCCGGCGGTGCGGAGATGTTCAGAAGCGTGTAGTGGGCCTTGCGGTTCTTCGCGATGCGAAACGCGAGACCCTTGACGCCCCAGTACTCGGTCTTTCCGACCTCTCCGCCGTTCTGGGTAATGACACCCTTGAACTGCTCGGTGAGTTCTTCGACCTGCTGGGCCGTCACGTCCTGGCGGGCCAGGAAGACGTGCTCATAAAGCGGCATAAAGAAACAGCCTTTGTTCGTGTTGTGCGATGCGCCGCCGGCGCTGAGCCCTTCAAGCCCTGGAAAAGGCTCGAACCACTCTCGAAGGCGGAGACACGGGACAACGGAACCGCGAAGATTCCTGTCTGCGAACAGACTGTCCGTTCAGCCCCCGGCCGAGGCATCGCGAAACGGTGCTTTTAGAGGAAACGGGCGCGAATGCAAGCCCGCAGGGTCGAACGGCCAATCAAGAAATCGCGTACATAATGATACAAAAATAACAGACGCGTGATGCATCCATATCCGCTTCTCGCGCGTATCTAAGGTACCATAACATTGAACGGAGATACATTATGTCTTTCAAGAAGATCCTTGTTGCTTCTACTTTCGCCGTTGTTGCCAGCGCGGGCGTTTCTTTCGCGGATGATGGTAACGAAGGCATCGCTATTCGTGACGATATTAACAACAACAATGCCGACCAGGGCATTATGCTTGAGGGCCGCTCGTCCACGATGGACAGCCCCGACGTCTATGTCGAGCAGAGCCCGAATGCCTATGGTCAGGAAGCTCCCGTCGAGGAAGGTTCCGAGTTCTCCATCACCGATGAAGACCGCTCGAACGACTGACGCATGCCATGAGCATGTAAAAAGCCGCCCATTCGGGCGGCTTTTTCATTTGGGCTTCACTAGGAAACGAAATCCGCCCCAGGCGCTCGGATCACCTTCGAAGGGCACGCTGTACCCGGCATTGGCGTCGATGCTGCCGACGAAATCACTGTTGCCGAGCTGTCCGAGGTTCGACGTGGCTGTCAGCTTCGGCTCGAGCACCGCGGAGGCGTGGGGGGAGGCGAAATCGGAAACGCCGAAACGCGGCGCGATCTCGGCCCGGATCTGCATGCCGTCGGCAGGCGTTAGCACGCGGCGCACGCCCGCAAATCCCGCGACATTCTCCGTGAAGCCGCTGGATGAATGCCAGCCGCTCGTTGCCGCGCCCATGAAGAAGCCGGACTTGTCGGTCTGGTTCTCGGCCTTCAGCTCCCAGTTCAGCGCGGGATCGTCGTCCGTTCCGGGCTGGATCATGCGCGTCGAAAGCTGGATGGGCGCGCCGGTCGCGTCGATCTTCACGCCCACGCTGCGTTCCGCTGGTCCGTCGAACGGGTTTTTCAGGCGGTCGAGGGTGGGTGTCGAGGAGAGGCCGCCGCCTATGATCTCGGATTTGATGGGCTTGCGCGCCAGCGACGGACGCAGATCGGGGCGGCCGCTGCCGGTCACCTTCGCCGGGCGCGCGAGCGCGTTCGCGTAGCCCAGATCGAGGCTGTCGCACAATTGAGCCAGCTCAGCCGGAATGTCCTTCTGGCTGCACTCGTATTCTGGCTCGCTGTAGTCTTCTTCGGGCTCGAATTCCTCGGCGGTTGCCGCTGTGGCGAGAACCGCAAATCCAAGCACGACATAACGGGAAGGCCGCATCTTCCAGGTCCGTCGTTGCCACCCCCGCAGCCTCTCCAGAATACAGCCTGATGTGAATCGCTCAAGCGCGTCAGGGGAATAGCTGCCCTGTGCTGGGTGGGATTCCGCGGTGCCTCAGACCCGCTCGCGGGAATTGGTCGTTTTCGGCTCCTTGGCGCCGACGCGCCACAGCCGCTCGATCTCCATCGCCGCCTGGCCGGATTTGCCGGCGATGTCCCGGTCCTGCTGTTCGAGGAAGGGCCGGGCGGGCTCGTCGCCGTCGAGGCCGCCGAGAAGTTCGGCCGGCACGCGGCGGTTGGAGCGCTGGGAGCCGTCTTCATAGACGACATTGAACAGGACGAATTCGCCCTTTGCGGGTTTCTTGGCCATCTCGCAAAATCCGATTGGTGCGCGCACGAAGCGCGGATGAGGGCAGGGTTGGCGCTTATGTAAGGGACTTCGGGCCTATTTGCGAGACAAGCTTTCGCGAGCGCGAGATGGGGCGTTCGGCGCAGTAGACAGCGTGCATGCGAAACGTCATAACGCGGCAAAGCACACATCTCCGCAGCGGAGCGCCCTTGTGAAGTCGATCCTCTCTTTCCTGACTTTGACTTTGACCTGGTGGAACGGTGCGACGCTCGGCACCCGCTTCTTCACATGGCGCAAGGGCACGTTCGTCGGCGAGGACGAGTTCGGCAACAAATACTACCAGGCCAATGTCGCCCCGCTCGGCGATCGCCGCTGGGTCATCTACAACGGCTATGCCGAAGCCAGCGCCATCGGTCCCGGCTGGCACAGCTGGATGCACCACACGACGGACGTTCCGCCCTCGCAGGAAAGCTACGAGCCGCGCGAATGGCAGGCGCCGCACCGCGCCAACCCGACGGGCACGGCGGAGGCGTATCGCCCCAAAGGCTCCACGGCCGGTCATGGTCGCCGCGCGCGCACCACCGGCGATTACGAGGCATGGACGCCGGGCAATTGAGGTTTCGCCGCCGCGCCTCGTGCGCGCCATATTCGGCGGCAATCTCTCCGCATCCGCTTGCCCAAGGCCCGTTTGTGATTCCCAGAACTCCTCTTGCCGCATTCTGCGCTGGACTTGCCATGCTGACGGCAGGTCTCGCCCATGCCCAGCAGCCGGTCGAGGCGCCGCCGGCCCCCGAGCCTGAGCGCATCGCAAATCCGATTGCCGAATTCTCCGGGCTGGACAAAGTGACGGGCCGCATCTTCGCGTTCGAGGTGAAGATCGACGAGACGGTCCAGTTCGGCGCCCTGCAGGTCACGCCGCGCGTCTGCTACACGCGCCCGCCCACCGAAGCGCCCGAGACGATCGCCTTCGTCGAGGTCGATGAGGTCACGCTCCAGAACGAGCAGAAGAAGATCTTCAGCGGCTGGATGTTCGCCGACAGCCCCGGCCTCAACGCCGTGGAGCATCCGATCTACGATGTGTGGGTCACCAATTGTAAGGGCGGCGAACAGCGCGCCGCTCCCGAAGGGCCGAAACTCGGCGAATAATCAGCGCGCCGCGAGAACCGCCAGCACCTCTGCGCCGCTGACGATCTGCGCTTTCGGCCAGACGTGAAAATCGCCCTGTTCCGGCAGCGCCGCTTCGAGGATCGCGTGATAATCGTGGCGGCCGACATCAATCGCGCCGAACGTCTTCAGATGATCGGTCACGAACTGGGTGTCGAGCAGGTGAAAGCCGCCCTTGACGAGCCGCGCGACGAGGTGCGCCAGCGCCACTTTCGAGGCATCGGTTTCGGTGTGAAACATGCTTTCGCCGAAAAAAGCCCCGCCCAGCCGCACGCCGTAAAGACCGCCGACAAGTCGGCCGTCGAGATAGGCCTCGACCGTGTGGCAATGCCCGATCTCGTAAAGCTCGGTGTACAGACGGCGGATGCGCTTGTTGATCCACGTCTTGCGGCGGCCCTTCGCCGGTGCCGCGCACCCGGCCAGCACGCCCGCGAAGTCGCGGTCCACATGCACTTCGAAACGGTCCGAACGCACGGTCCGCGCAAGGCGCGAGGAGATGCTGAAATCCTTCAGCGGAATGATGCCGCGCCGGTCCGGCTCGATCCAGTAGAGCCCCGGATCGCTGGCGCTCTCGGCCATCGGGAAGATGCCGCAGGCATAGGCCTTCAGCAGAACCTCGGGCGTGATCTCGACCAGGACATCGTTGACGCGCGTCATGAGGGCAGTCTACGTGCCGATCTTGGCTTTGGGGAGACGCGAAACGGCAACGCCGCTCTGCCAAAAAGTCGTGGTGCGCCCCTTCAGAAAACGGGTTGCGCTTCCGCGCCGATCAGAACCGATAGCCGTCCGCGCGGTGGCGGTGCTTCCTGGCGGGCAAGGAAACCAGTCGCAAGCGTTCGGGAAGGCAGTATGAATCTGAGCCAAGCATCTGAAAAACATCGCAATTAGCCTGCTCGGAGCGGTTGTTTCGAGCAGGAGGCGTGCAAGTGTGTGGATACACGCCTTGCTTGCCGGTAAGCATCGCTGATCCTCAAGCGAAAAAAATTTCGCCCGAGGGGTGGGAATCCTCAGTTTTGAATCGTCTTAAACAGCAGAGACGCTTTTTCCCCCGTGCGGGGTTATGAGGGGCAGATGAACATTGCGGTTGAAACGGGCGGTCGCTGGCAGCGGCTGAAGGCGGCGACGTCGGGCACCCATGAGCGGCTGGACACGCGCATCATGTCGGCGGGCGCGTTTGCCAGCACGGAAAACTACGCGAAGTTCGCGCAGATGCAGCACGCCTTTCACCGCGACATCGACGCCCTCTATGCAAACCCGAAGCTCGACGCCCTGCTGCCCGATCTTCCGGGCCGCCGCCGTCTCCGTCAGATCGAGAACGACCTGTCGGATCTCGGCGTCCAGCCGCTCGCGCTCGATGAACTTCCCGCCTTCGGTGCGGATGCCGACATCCCGACCGCGCTCGGCTGGCTCTATGTCGCGGAGGGCTCCAATCTCGGCGCGGCGTTCCTCATAAAGGCCGCCGAAAAGCTCGGCCTGTCCGAGACCTTCGGCGCCAGCCATCTCGCGGGCGCTCCCGAAGGCCGTGGCCTGCACTGGCGCACGTTCACCGGCGCGCTCGATGCGCTCGATCTGAATGAAGGGGAAAACCAGCGCGTCATCGAGGGGGCCGAGGCCGCCTTCAAGCGCGTACACACACTCGCGGATCGCGTTTTCGCCTGACGCGAGTACGACCCAGCGGGGGCTGGCGTAAAACCCCGGACGTCCCGAAGCCACCTTATGGCAGCACGGGACTCCGGGGTTTTTTAGTCGTCCATCAACCCGTCGGCGAGCTGCTTTTCCAGCCAGTGAATATCGTACCGGCCGTCCTGCATGTCGGGGTTGCGGACAAGCGTGCGGAACAGCGGCAAGGTCGTCTCGATGCCATCGACCACGAACTCGTCGAGCGCGCGGCGCAGGCGCATCAGGCATTCGGTGCGCGTCTTGCCGTGCACGATGAGTTTGCCCGCCAGCGAGTCGTAATAGGGCGGGATCGTGTAGCCCTGATAGGCGTGTGAATCGACGCGCACGCCGAGCCCGCCCGGCACATGCCATTGCGTGATCTTGCCCGGCGAGGGGCGGAAGGTCGCCGCGTTCTCCGCGTTGATGCGGCATTCGATGGCGTGGCCGTTCAGCTTTACATCGTCCTGCGTGAACGAAAGCTCGGCGCCTCCGGCAATGCGGATCTGCTCGTTGACGAGGTCGATGTCGGTGATCATCTCGGTGACGGGATGCTCGACCTGGATGCGCGTGTTCATTTCGATGAAATAGAACTCGCCATCCTCGTACAGAAACTCGACCGTACCGACACCGAGATAGCCGAGATCGGCCATGGCCTTCGCAACCGTTGAGCCGATCCTCTCGCGCTCGCTGGCATTGAGCGCCGGGGAGGGAGCTTCCTCCCACACTTTCTGGTGGCGGCGCTGGAGCGAGCAATCGCGCTCGCCAAGATGCACGGCCTTGCCGCGGCCGTCGCCGATGACCTGAACTTCGATGTGGCGCGGCTTCTGCAGGTACTTTTCGATGTAGACCGCGTCGTCCCCGAACGCGGCCTTGGCCTCGGAGCGCGCGGTCGACAGAGCGACCGACATCTCGTCTTCGTTCAGCGCGACCTTCATGCCGCGCCCGCCACCGCCCGCCGCCGCCTTGATGATGACGGGGAAGCCGATCTCGCGCGCAATGCGCAGCGCCTCACCGTCCTCGCTGACGCCGCCGTCGGAGCCGGGCACGACCGGAATGCCGAGCCGCTTGGCCGTCTGCTTGGCGGCGATCTTGTCGCCCATGATGCGGATGTGCTCGGCCTTCGGGCCGATGAAGACGATGCCGTGATCGTCGAGAATTTCGGCGAAGCGCGCATTCTCCGACAGAAAGCCGTAGCCGGGATGCACGGCGTCCGCGCCGGTGATCTCGCAGGCGGCCAGAAGCTGCGACACGTTCAGATAGCTGTCGCGCGCGGGCGGCGGGCCGATGCAGACCGCCTCGTCGGCAAGCTTCACATGCATCGCCTCGCTGTCGGCCGTCGAATGCACGGCGACCGTCGCGATACCAAGCTCCTTGCAGGCGCGAAGCACCCGAAGTGCGATCTCGCCGCGATTGGCGATCAGGACTTTATCGAACATTTTATTCGATGATCAGCAGGGGCTGGCCGAACTCGACCGGCTGGGCGTCCTCGATGAGGATCTCCTTCACCCGCCCGGCCTTGGGCGCAGGGATCGCGTTCATCGTCTTCATCGCTTCGATGATGAGAAGCGTCTGGCCCTGGCGGACATCCTGGCCGACTTCGACGAACAGCTTCGCGCCCGGTTCCGGTGCACGATAGGCCGTGCCGACCATCGGGGAGAGCACGGCTCCGACGGCCTTGGATTTGTCTGCGGAGCCCGCGCCGTTGGCCGGCGCGGCAGCGGCTGCCGGAGCGCTGGGGGCCGCATAGACCGGCGCGCTGACGGAGATGCTGCGCGCAACGCGCACCTTCAGTCCGGCGCTCTCGATTTCGATCTCGGAGAGGTCGGTTTCCTTCAGCAGCTTGGCGAGGTCGCGGATCAGTTCATGATCGATGGCGCCGCCTGCTTTAACGTCCTTGGCCATACTCATTTTGTCTCCGGAAGGGCGTCAGGCCTTCGTGATGATCCGGGCGAGGCCGTCGATCGCAAGTTCGTAGCCGTATGCACCAAATCCGACAATGATCCCGCGAGCGGCCGGCGACACATAGGAGTGATGCCGGAATTCCTCGCGGGCATGAATGTTCGACAGATGAACCTCGATGGCCGGAATTCCGACCGCCTTGATCGCATCGAGCAGCGCGACGGACGTGTGTGTGTAGGCGGCGGGGTTGATGATGATCCCTTTGGCCTTCGTCCGCGCTTCCTGCACCCAGTCGACCAACTGGCCTTCCAAATTCGTCTGCCGGAAATCGACCGTCAGGCCGTGCGCCTTGGCACGCTCCTTCACACGGTCCTCGATGTCGTTCAGCGTGTCCGCGCCATAGACTTCCGGCTCGCGCAGTCCGAGCAGGTTGAGGTTCGGGCCGTTGAGGACGAAGACGGTCGCGGTCATACCGGGCAGATCAGTCGGTCGAATGATCGGCGGTTATTATACGGGCCGGGAGGCGAGGGGAAGGGGTTTTGCCCCTTCCGCACCACTTCAGCACTGCGCCTTGCCGCATTTGCGGGCATTGCCGATGACCTGTTTGAGGGTTTTCGTTCCGACCGCGCCGGGCAAAATCGTGTCGGCGACCACATAGGTCGGCGTGCCGTTGATGCCGAGCTGGCTGGCGATGCGATGGGACTCGACGAGCGCTTCCTCGGTCGACGGATCGGCGATGGCCTCGGAAACCTTTTTCATGTCGAGCCCGAGGTCTTTTGCGATCTCGATCGCCGCCGACCCAGTTGCGCCATCGACTGCCAGAAGCTTGCGGTGGAAGTCGAGATACTTCTCCGGCGCCTGCTTGGACACGGCGACGGCAACACGTGCCGCATCGACCGAATCCTGCCCGAGGACCGGAAACTCCTTGAGCACCAGACGCAGATTGGGGTCCGATTTCAGGAGCTCTTCGGTGTCGGCGAGAGCCTGTTTGCAGTAGCCGCAATTGTAATCGAAGAACTCGACCAGAGTGACATCGCCCTTCGGATTGCCGAGCACGACCTGATGCTCTGAATCATAGATGTCGGACGACGCGGACTTGAAGGTCTGCTCGCGTGCAACCTCTGCCGAAGCAGCGTCCTTTTTCTGCAGGCGGTCGGCCATTTCGCGCAGGATTTCGGGGTTTTCGAGCAGATAATCGCGAACGATCTGCTCGATGGCGGCCTTGTCGGGTGATCCGGCTCCTCCCGACGCGGTCTGCGCGACGAGATATTGCGGCAACAGGAAAAGCCCGAGGCCCGCAATGGCTGCGACCGCGAGGGCAAAAATGCGCGAAGGGGACACGGGTTTTCCTTCCGAAAGGCGCCTATTTCAGTTTCGGCGTACGGTAATTGACGATGTCGTCGGCACGGAGCCACGACGGGGAGCCTGTGGCAAGCTGGCTTTTGGAGCGCGCGGCCAATTGTTTGGCCGTCGTCATATCGCCGGAATGAAAAGCGGACTGCGCCGAGGCAAGATCCGCCTCCGCGTTCATGCCCTTGCGGCCGTAGCCTTGCGCCAGATTGCGGTAGGCTTTGGGCGCGCGCGGCTCGTAGGCGATGGCCTGACGCAGTTCCGTGAGCGCGGCATCGAGCAGGCCGTTGTCGCCGGTTGCGATCATGGCTTCGCCCAGCATCATGCGGATGAGGCCCGATTTCGGCTTGATGCTCGCGGCGCGGCGCAGCGGGTCGATGGCCTGACGCGCACGCCCGGCCTCGAGCAGCGACTGGCCCTTGAGTTCCCAGAAATACGGATTGTTCGATTGCGCCGCGATCAGCGCGTCGATCTGCTTCTGTGCATCCTGAATGCTCCCGAAGCGATACGCCGAAATCGCGCGTGCGTAACGAGCGGGCAGGCTGGTGTCGGTCGCGGGGTAGCGCCGCGCGATCACGTCCGGCCCTTTCATGAACGCCCAGATCTTCGCCTGCACCATCTGGTGGCGGTGAACGAGTTCGGGGGAATCCACCGCATTGACGGTCGGGCTTGCATTCACGGCGCGTTCGAGAAGCGCGATGCGGTCCGTCGGCATCGGATGCGTCACGGCATAGGGGTCGACAAAGCGCGAGGAGAACATGCTCTTGTCGGCAAAGCCCCGGAAGGTTTCCAGCATGCCTTTGGCGGACTGCCCGGTCTTCGTCAGATAGTTTACCGCCGCCTGATCGGCGGCCTGTTCCTGCGCGCGGACATAGGCCAGCAGATCGCGCTGCACGATCGAGCCGGGCGCCGTGGCCGCCGCCCGTGCGCCGCCCGCGATCGTGTTGCCGTCGGCGCCCGCAATGGCGCCGCCTGCGACGGCAGCCGCGCCGAGCAGCATGGCAATGATGGCCCGCGTCTGCGCGGCGTCCATCTGCTGGCGCAGATTGGAGAGGTGCCCACCGGCGATGTGGCCGGTCTCGTGCGCCAGAACGCCGATGAGCTGGTTCGGCCTTTTGCTTTCGACAATCGCACCGAGATTGATGAAGATGCGGCGTCCGTTCGCGACAAAGGCGTTGAAGGAGAAATCGCCGATCAGCGCAATTTCCACGGCGGTCGGATCAACGCCGGCCGCGCGCAGCAGAGGACGCGAATAGTCGCGCATCAGCTCTTCGGTTTCGGCGTCGCGCACCGGCGACAGCCGGTCCTTGCTCTGCGCCAGCGCCGTGCCCGGCACGCTTGCCGAGAGGATTGCACATGCGGTCGCGGCGCTGAGAGCGCGCACAAAGCCGGGCTTGAACTTGTTGGCGCGGAACGGCATAGGCGCCGCGATGCACGACAACAATGGCGCAAAAGGGGCGCGCAGGATGTGACCGAGACCGAACACCGCGCGCGGCGCTTCCTGCAGTCCAGCCGAGCCAATGTCGAGCCCTTCATTGCCATGGATGTGATGAGCGCCGCCCGCCGCATCGAGGCGGAAGGTCGATCGGTTATCCACATGGAGATCGGGGAGCCGAGCTTCCCCGCGCCCAAGGCAGCCCGCGAGGCGGCGTCGAGGGCGCTCGAGGGCGGGCTCATCGGCTACACGCAGGCGCTCGGCCTGCCGGTGCTGCGCGAGCGCCTGTCGCGCCACTACCGCGATGTCTACGGCATGGAGGTTCCGGCGTCCCGCATTGCGGTCACGCTCGGCTCGTCGGGCGGTTTTCTCCTCGCCTTCCTGGCCCTGTTCAATCCCGGTGATCGCGTCGGCATTTCCGCGCCCGGCTATCCGCCGTATCGCACCATGCTCACCTCGCTCGGCCTCGTGCCCGTCGAGATCGAATGCGACGCGCAGAGCCGCTGGGCGCTGGATGGCGAAGCAATCGAAAAGACCCATAAGGAAACTCCACTTGCGGGCGTGCTGCTGATGAGCCCGGCCAATCCGAGCGGGACGGTCGTGACGTCTCAAGCCCTCGCGGAGCTCGCCGCCACATGCCGGAGGCTCGGCATCCGACTCGTTTCGGATGAAATCTATCACGGTCTCACCTACGGCATGCCCAGTGAGACGGCTTTGCGGTTCGATGACGATGCGGTGATCGTCAACAGCTTCTCGAAATATTGGTGCATGACGGGGTGGCGGATCGGCTGGCTCGTCTTGCCGGAAGAACTCGAGCGCCCGGTCGAGCGTCTGGCGCAGAATCTTTTCATCTCCGCGCCCTATCTCTCCCAGTTGGCCGCAACGGCCGCGCTCGATGCGAAAGAGGAGCTTGAGGCGGTGAAAGCCGTCTATGCACGAAACCGCGAGCACCTGCTGCGCGAGCTGCCGAAGTTCGGTATGGACAGCTTCCTTCCCCCCGATGGTGCCTTCTACCTCTATGCGGATGTCGGCCGGTTCACGAACAACAGCCTCGCTTTCGCGAAATCCCTGCTGGAGGAAGCCGGCGTTGCGGCAACGCCCGGTCTGGATTTCGACCGTGCGCGGGGCAACAGATATCTGCGCTTTTCCTTCGCGGGCGCTGAGTCCGAGATCGTCGAGGCGACGGCGCGCATCGGCGCGTGGCTGGCTCGCGAGCGGTTCCCCCGAGGATAGATGCTGTCGTCGAAGAACCGTCTTGAATGATCGCGGTCGCGCCAACACTTCGGAACGGTAAATTCACCGGGGTTTCAAAATGCTTCTGAAGTTCGTTGCGGCGATTGCATTGACCGCCACTCTCGCTGCCTGCCATCAGACCGATGTCGGCCGCAGCATCGGCTTTCCCTCGCCGGAGGAGCGCGCCGGAAAAGGCCAGCCCTGACGCAGGATAAAAAAAGAGGCCGCGAAAGCGGCCTCTTTTTCGGTCTCTCACCCTCTCAGGCGGTTCCACCAGCCGGACCGGCGCGGTCCCTCGGACGTGGTGGATTCGATCTTTTTGCGTTCGGGCTTTTCGACGGTCTCGTCTTCGGGCTCGTCCGCATGCGCCGCTTCCGGTGCCGCTGCGATGACTTCGGGTTCCTGAATGCGGGCCGCCGGTGTTTCCACCATCGGCATTTCGGTTTCAGCGGCAGCCTCCGGAGTCTCCGGCGTGGCGTTCACATCGCCCGCTTCGCTGACCGCGAATTCGACATCGCCCTCAAAGGTGGCGTCGCCATTCTCGCGCCCGTTGCGGCTGCGGCCGCGTCCCCCCCGGCGCCCGCGGCGGCGCGGACGGCGCTCTTCGTCATCGGACGACGCTTCGGGCTTGTCCGTCATGATCGCGGCAGCGGCTGAATCCTCGCCGGCCTCGATCACGCTGCCGGTGTCTTCGGCATCCTCGTCGCCTTCAGCTTCAGCTTCGCCGCCATCCTGATGCGCGTCGCGATGCTCGCCGTTTTCACCACGACCACGACCGCGACGGCGACGACGGCGACGGCGGCCACCTTCCTCGCGACCGCCTTCCTCGCGCTCGGGGCGCTCGGTGCGGATTTCCTCGGTGCTTTCGGAAGTTTCGACGTCCTCCGCAACGTCCGGCTCGTCGGCGACGGGCGGCGGCAGTTGCGGCGCGAGCGGAGTGCCGGTTGCCGGTTCGCCGCGCTGGATCACGCAATGCTCGCCAACCGCCAGATGGTTGTCGGCGGCAAAGGTGACCTCGACGCCGAAGCGGGTCTCGATGTCGCGCAGATGGCCGCGTTTCTGATTGAGAATATAAAGCGCGACGTCGTTCGGCGTCCGCACATTGAGGTTGAAGCCTGCATTGCGCAGCAGGTTTTCTTCGATGATGCGCAGCACGTGAAGCGCGACGGACGGCACGGAACGAACGCGACCGGAACCCGCGCAGATCGGGCACACGTCGGACGAGCTTTCAAGCACGCCCGTCCGGATGCGCTGGCGCGACATTTCCAGAAGGCCGAAATGCGAGATGCGCCCGACCTGAATGCGCGCACGGTCGTGCTTCAGGCAGTCCTTGAGCTTTTTCTCGACCGCACGGTTGTTGCGGTTCTCTTCCATGTCGATGAAATCGACCACGATGAGACCGGCAAGATCGCGCAGGCGAAGCTGGCGCGACACTTCTTCGGCGGCTTCGAGGTTCGTCTTGAGTGCCGTGTCCTCGATGTTGTGCTCGCGCGTTGCGCGGCCCGAGTTCACGTCCACCGCGACAAGCGCCTCGGTCTGGTTGATGACGATATAGCCGCCCGATTTCAGCGTAACGACGTTCGAGAACATCGCATCGAGTTGGCTGTCGACGCTGTAGCGCGTGAAGATCGGAACCTGGTCGCGATAGGCCTTCACGTTCTTCGCATGGCTCGGCATGAGCATGCGCATGAAATCCTTGGCCTCGCGGAAGGCCGTGTCGCCGGACACCTGAACTTCGTCGATGTCCTTGTTGTACAGATCGCGGATCGCGCGTTTGACGAGCGATCCTTCCTCGTGGACGAGGGCAGGAGCGGTGGACTGAAGCGTGTTCTCGCGCACTGTCTCCCACAGCCGCAGGAGATATTCGAAGTCGCGCTTGACCTCGGCCTTGGTGCGGCTGGCACCGGCCGTGCGCAGGATGACGCCCATGCCTTCCGGCACATCGAGATCGCCCGCGATCTCCTTCATCTTCTTGCGGTCGGTCGCGTTGGTGACCTTGCGCGAAATGCCGCCGCCACGCGCGGTGTTCGGCATCAGCACGGAATAGCGTCCGGCGAGCGACAGATAGGTCGTCAGCGCCGCACCCTTGTTGCCGCGCTCTTCCTTCACCGCCTGGACGAGCAGGACCTGGCGGCGCTTGATGACTTCCTGGATCTTGTAATGGCGCGTGCGGCGCGGTTCGCGGCGCTGCGGCATCTCCTCGTCGACATTGCTTTCGGCGCCGACGGATTCGATGTCGTCCTTTGCCTCGTCGCGGACCTCGACCACATCGCCACCGGGGGCTTCGTCGCCGCCGTTCGATGCTTCCGTGGTTGAATTCTCGTCCGATGATGCCTCGGACGCGTCCTCGTCTTCGTCGTCCCGGTCCTCGTCGTGCTCTTCGTCCTCCTCATCACGATCCTCGTCGTGCTCGGATTCGGAACCCGTGTGCTCCTCGTCGCCTTCGGCGGCGGGCGCTCCGGGCAGCTCTTCGCTGACGCTGTCGTCCTTCTTGGCGTCCTTCGCCTTGCCGCGTCCGCGGCGGCGCTTGCGGCCGTTCGACTTTTTCTCGTCGTCGGAGTCCTCGTCTTCGTCGTCGTGCGCGCGCGCTTCCTCATCGAGGAGCGCCTGCCGGTCGGCGACGGGGATCTGGTAGTAATCGGGGTGGATTTCGCTGAACGCGAGGAAGCCGTGGCGGTTGCCGCCATACTCAACGAACGCCGCCTGCAGGGACGGTTCGACCCGCGTTACCTTGGCGAGATAGATGTTGCCGCGAAGCTGTTTGCGTGTGGCGCTTTCGAAATCGAACTCTTCAATGCGGTTTGATCCGCCTTTGACGACGACGACCCGGGTCTCCTCCGGATGGGCGGCGTCGATGAGCATCTTGTTGCTGGCCATATGAAACCTTTTAGGTTGCGCACAGCGCGGCGGGGGGCGGCGGAGCTATCGTCTCCGCGCGGCATACGGCCGGCGTCTGGGGCGCGATGTGTGTGGGAAAGGGTATGCGAAACTGGGGCGGTCCGAAGGACAGCGCAGGCGTCGTCGAAAATGATCCGAACGCTTGCCATACCTGTCTTCGACTCCAATCTGTGCCTGCCGGGGCAGGAATGTCGGCTCGCGGCGCGTAAGCGCCATGCGTCGGGAATGGCCTCACTCGCCCGCACCATACGACACGCATGGAGATTCGGGCGCCTTTGGAGGGGCATCATCCGCAGCGATCTTCACCGCATATGCCCGCAGCATAAAGCCGGGGCAGGGCGAAACCGAGATCGCGCCGGGCGAGGCGGGGGAGCCTTTCACGCGCGAGCCATCTTCCTTCATATAGAAAAAGATGCCTTTGACAAGCGGTTGTGTTTTTCAGGTCACACGCCGAAAGGTGGAGCGCGGCCGATTCCTCCACAGCCCAGAGCGCCGGGGACATGCCGCCGCCGCAGTTTTGCGGTATCCAACTCTCCATAATTCCTGAACAGCCGAGCGATACCCGCCGCCGATGACGAGATTCGCCCTCCTTCTTCCACTCATTCTCCTGGCCGTTCCGGCTGCGGCGGAACAGGCGCCGCGCGTTGTCGCTGCGACGGACACCCGCCTCGGGGGCGACGAGAAGGCGACCCGGCTCATCGTCGATCTCGAATCGCAGGTGGCACCGCGCGTGTTCACGCTTGCGGACCCCTACCGTGTCATCGTCGATCTGCCGGAGGTGTCCTTCGGCACCAAAGCGCTGCCGCATCAGGCGCGCGGTCTCGTCTCGGCCTACCGGTTCGGGTTGATCGCGCCGGGCCGCTCGCGAATCGTGATCGACACGACGAAGCCGGTGAAGGCCGTCCTGAATTCCGTGCCGGCTCAGGAGGGCCAGCCCGCGCGGCTTATCGTGGACATGACGCCGACATCCGAAAGCGCGTTCCTGTCCAATATGCGCAGCGATACCGGCCGCGGTGACAGGCTTCCCGAGCCGGCCGCACCCAAGGTCGCCGCGGACGCGGCCGATACACGGCCGGTCATTGTCATCGATCCGGGACATGGCGGCATCGACACGGGCGCAAAGGCGGCAGGCGGCGAGGAAGAAAAACAGGTCGTGCTGGAATTCGCCCACACGCTCAGGGAGAAGCTCACCGCGTCTGGCCGCTACCGTGTGGCGATGACGCGCGAAGACGACAGTTTCATCGCGCTCGCGGACCGCGTCCGCTTTGCCCGCGAAAACGCGGCCGATCTTCTGCTGTCGATCCATGCCGATTCGCTGTCGGCGGATCCGTTCGGCGTGCGCGGCGCGACGATCTACACATTGTCCGACCGGGCGAGCGACGCGGAAGCGGAGCGGCTCGCGGAGAAGGAAAACCGCGCTGACATCATCGCCGGGGTCGATCTCAGCGAGGAGCCGGACGACGTCGCCGGGATTCTCATCGATCTGGCGCGGCGCGAAACCCGGGTCTTTTCCTCGCGCTTTGCGGGAAGTCTGGTTTCGTCGGTCGGGAAGGCCATCCGCCTCAACAAGAACCCCCAGCGTGCGGCCGGTTTCGTGGTGCTGAAGGCGCCGGATGTGCCCTCCGCACTGCTGGAGCTCGGCTATATGTCGAGCCGGGAAGACCTGAAGCTTTTGCTCTCGCGAGGCTGGAGAGATAAAGCTGCTGACGCGATCGTGACAAGCATGGACGCCTATTTTGCTCCTCGTACGACGGCAAAGGGCGGAGGATCATCTGTGAATTGAAGGGCATCGCGCCCCATAAATTCCACAAAACACGTCCAATGCCGTGAATATCGCAGAGCCAAAGCGTCGGCTGGGGCGATCATATCTTTTGGGGACATATCGCGCTCATGCGCCTTCTTCTGCGGTTTTTCGGTTTCCTGTTCGCCACGGCAACGATCATCGGCCTCATCGCCGCGGTTGGCGTTGGCGTGTTCATCTGGCAGCAGGCGCAGGATCTTCCCGATCATGCCACGCTCGAGAAATACGAGCCGCCGATCATGACGCGCCTTCATGCCGTCGATGGCAGTCTCATTGCCGAATATGCGAACGAGCGGCGTCTCTTCCTGCCGATCCAGGCGGTTCCGGCCTCCGTCATCCAGGCTTTCCTGTCTGCGGAAGACAAGAACTTCTTCCAGCACGGGGGTATAGACCCGACGGGCATCGCCCGCGCCGTCTGGACGAACATCGAGAATTTCGGCCGGAACATCCGCCCGCAAGGCGCCTCGACGATCACGCAGCAGGTCGCGAAGAACTTCCTTCTGACGAACGAGACGTCCCTGAACCGAAAGATCAAGGAAGCGCTGCTCTCCGTCCGCATTGAGCAGACCTTCTCCAAGGAAAAAATTCTCGAGCTTTATCTGAACGAGATCTATCTTGGCCTCGGCAATTACGGCATCGCGGCTGCGGCACTGAACTATTTCGACAAGTCGGTTCATGAACTGACGATTTCGGAGGTCGCCTATCTGGCAGCACTTCCGAAAGCGCCGAACAATTATCACCCCTTCCGTCAGCCCGAACGCGCGATCGAGCGCCGCAACTGGGTCATCGATCGCATGGCCGAAAACGGCTATGTGTCGCGTGAAGAGGCCGAAAAGCAGAAGGCCATGCCGCTCGGCGTGACCGCGCGTGGATCGCGCGCGCATGTGTACACCGCGCAATATTATGCCGAAGAAGTCCGTCGTGTCCTTTACGAAAAGTACGGCGGCAAGGGCTTGTACGACGGCGGTCTTTCCGTACGCACGGCACTTGATCCCCAATTGCAGGAAATGGCGAAGAAGTCGCTCTCGTCGGCATTCGTGAAGTTCGACGAAGGGCGTGGCTGGCGCGGCGCGGTGAAGAACGTTCCCCTCGGCGAGGATTGGGGCAAGGCCCTGTCCGATGTGCCCGCCGTGTCAGATGCCGGCTGGTCACTCGCCATCGTTCTCGCCAAGGCCGAGGGCGGCTGGCAGATCGGCCTCCAGCCGGGCCGCGAGGCGACGGGTGCGGTCAAGTCCGAACGCGTCATTGCCAATCTTCCGGCCGAAGGAATGAAATGGGCCAAATGGGCCAGCGGCGCGACGCGGCCCGAAGGCCAGAAGGATGCGCTCGCGGTCGGCGATGTTGTTTATGTTGAAGCCCTGAAAGACAAGGACGGCAACACCCGCGAAGGCCAGTTCCGGCTGAGGCAGATTCCGGAAATTTCCGGCGCCATCTGCGTCATGGACCCCTATACCGGCCGCGTGCTCGCACTGGTCGGCGGGTTCTCCTACGAGCAGAGCGAGTTCAACCGCGCCACGCAGGCCCTTCGGCAGCCGGGTTCCGCCTTCAAGCCGTTCCTCTATGCCGCCGCTCTCGACAACGGCTATACGCCGTCTTCGGTGGTGCTCGACGCGCCGGTGGAAGTCGAGCAGGGCGGTGGACAGGGCGTCTGGCGCCCGGAAAACTATTCTGGCGAGTTCTATGGCCCGCAGACCCTGCGCTTCGGTATCGAGAAGTCGCGTAACGTCATGACGGTCCGGCTCGCCCAGGACATGGGTATGCCCATCATTTCCGAATATGCGCGCCGTTTCGGCGTGTCGGATGACCTGCCTCCTTTCCTGTCGATGGCGCTTGGCGCGGGCGAGACGACGCTCGTGAAGATGGTGTCCGGCTATTCAATCTTTGCGAACGGCGGGAAAAAGGTCACGCCATCGTTGATCGACCGTGTGCAGGATCGGTACGGACGCACGATCTACAAGCACGATGAACGCGATTGCCAGGGCTGCAAGGCCGACGACTGGCGCGGCCAGCAGCCGCCGACGCTTGTGGACCAGCGCGAGCAGGTGCTCGATCCGCTAACGGCGTATCAGATCACGAGCATGATGGAAGGCGTCGTTCTGCGCGGCACAGCGACCGTTCTGCGGCAGGTCGGCAAGCCGGTGGCTGGAAAAACAGGCACGACGAACGATTACAAGGATTCCTGGTTTGTCGGTTTCACGCCGGACCTCGCGATCGGCGTCTATGTTGGTTACGACAAGCCGCGTCCGATGGGGCGTGGCACGACGGGTGGCGAGCTTGCCGCACCGATCGTTGGCGATTTCCTCAAAATGGCGCTGCACGACAAGCCCGCGGTTCCGTTCCGCGTGCCGGCGGGCATCAAGCTCGTCCGCATCAATGCGCAGACCGGAATGCGCGCCGGTCCGGGAGACCAGAGGGTCATCCTCGAAGCCTTCAAGCCGGGAACAGCCCCGCCTGACAGCTTCTCCGTCATCGGCTATGGCGGGGGCGGCGGCGAGTACGGGCAGGGCGGTCCTCCGCCTGCTAGCGGTGGAGTACGTACAGGAACCGGCGGGCTTTACTGATGCGACGGGCCGTTGCCATCGCCGCTCTGGCGGTGGTTGCGCTTGCCGGTCGCGCCTTTGCTGACGAACCGCGCCTGGCTCCTCTGAAGCCACCCTTCTCTCCCTCGACGCAAAGTCTGGATGAGGTGGTGCGCGCAAGCCCGGATTGCCGCAGCTTTACCAATGGTTGCGAAATCTGCCTCAAGGACGCCGGGGACGTAAAATGCTCGACACCCGGTCTTGCCTGCCAGCCTCGCGAATGGCGCTGTGCGGAACACGGGGCAAAGCCTCAAGGCATCTGAAGAACAGGCCAACTTAGGCAGTTTACATCCGCGAGCGGGGCCCCTAGGTTCCGCCCCACATTCTCCAAACCTTTCGAACAAATCATGCGCGCCGAGATATCGTCACTCGTAGAAGAGCTTAAGCAGTCAGTCGGGCTGCTGAGGAGGCATCTTTGACTGGGATGCCGCCAACAACCGCCTGCGCGAACTGAACGCGCTCTCCGAAGACCCGACCCTCTGGGACGATGCCGACCGCGCGCAGAAACTGATGCGCGAACGCACCGATCTGGAAACACGTATCGACCAGATCAAGCGCGTCGAACAGGAACTCGCCGACAACATCGAGCTGATCGAACTCGGCGAAACCGAGAACGATGAAGGTGTTGTCGCGGAGGCCGAAGCGGCGATCAAGGCGCTTCGGGACGAGGCGGCCAAGCAGCAGATCGAGACGCTTCTGTCGGGCGAGGCCGACGAGATGGATACCTATCTCGAAGTCCATTCCGGCGCGGGCGGCACCGAAAGCCAGGACTGGGCGGAAATGCTCCTGCGCATGTACACGCGCTGGGCCGAGCGCCGCGGCTTCAAGGTCGAGCTCGTGGACCGGCAGGAAGGTGAGGGCGCGGGCATCAAGGGTGCGACGATTCTCGTCAAAGGCCGTAACGCCTATGGCTGGATGAAGACCGAAAGCGGCGTGCATCGTCTTGTCCGCATTTCGCCGTTCGATGCGAACGCGCGCCGCCAGACGAGCTTTGCCTCGATCGATGTCTACCCCGTCGTCGACGACCGCATCCAGATTGAGATCGACGAAGGCCAGGTGCGTGTCGATACGATGCGTTCGGGCGGTGCGGGCGGCCAGCACGTCAACAAGACCGAATCCGCCGTTCGTCTGACGCACATTCCGACCGGCATCGCGGTGGTCTCGCAGGGCGATCGTTCCCAGCACAAGAACCGCGCCACCGCGTGGAACATGCTGCGCGCCAAGCTCTATGAGCTTGAACTGAAAAAGCGTGAGGCGCAGGCGATGGCCGAACAGGCCGCCAAGACCGATATCGGCTGGGGTCACCAGATTCGCTCGTATGTGCTTCAGCCGTATCAGATGGTGAAGGATCTGCGCACCGGCGTCACCTCGACAAGCCCGGACGATGTGCTGGATGGCGCACTCGATCCGTACATGGAAGCGGCCTTGGCGCAGCGCGTTTACGGCGGTGGGCCCGACAGCGTCGAAGACGTCGACTAATCTCCGAGCATTGCCGCGGCGGCAAGAAAGCGGCGGGGGTCGAGCGCCCGGTCGTTGAGGCGTGTTTCGTAATGCAGATGCGGCCCGGTCGAGCGGCCGGTCGAGCCGACACGCCCGACAATGTCACCCACATTGACCTCATCGCCCTCCGACACCGCGACAGAGGACAGATGCGCATAGCGGGTGGAGAAGCCCTGCTCGTGGCGTACCTCGACCATCAGGCCATATCCGCCGTTCCAGCCCGCCGAGACCACGGTCCCCGAGGCGGTCGTCCGCGCCGGCGCCCCGCTTGGGAGGTCGAGGTCGACACCGCTGTGAAACGCCATCGTCCCGAGAAACGGATCGACGCGGTTTCCAAAAGCACTGACCTGCGACGCTTGCGGAGCGGGGTGGCGCACGGGAACGAAAGCGAGGCCGCGCCGCAGGTGCTCGGCCTCCTGCATGACGCCCTGAAGCTCGACAAGCTCGGGTTCGCCCCATTCCGACAAGCCTTCGTCCGGGAGCGATGGAATGTAAAGGCCGCCGATACCGGCCTTTATCGGAGCCTCCGGCGAGCGCAGGCCCAATGACGCATAGACACGTGAGAGATTGAGGCGCTCCCGGTCGAGCCGGGACTTCAACGCCGCCATCTGCCGCTGCTGCGTCTTCTCGATCCGCGCGAAGCGGCGTTCGACCTCGGCAAGACTGCCGCTTGTTCCGCCGTGGTCCATGCGGGATTCGCGAACCGGCTTGGGAGACCGCAGCCGAAGCTCACCGGGATTGTCGTTCCCGGCATCTGCTTCCGGAAGCCCTGACAGAAGCTCCTGCTTGCGCTCGATGTTGGTCTGCCGTTCCGCAAATTCGCCGAGTTTGCGGGTGAATTCTTCCCGCTCGATGAGAAGGCGACTGCTTGCGCGGGCGGCGTCGGCCTTGAGGCGCGCTATTTCCGCGCTCGATGCCTGCTCCGAGGCGGTGTGGCGCGACACGATCTGCATCAGGAATTCGTCGCGGAACAGCGCGTAGCTCGTCGTGGCGAAAGACCACCCAAGTAAGGCCAGAGCAAAGAGCCCAAGGGCTACCGCGGCGAACGGATGGAGTTCGAACCGGACCGGGCGAAACTGGCGCTGCACGAGCACGAAGCTCTTTGTGTTGGCGTCCCGTCGCTCGACCATCGCGCGCTCCCCGCTGACCGGCGAACAAACCGGCTCCAAGAGCACCTTGATGCCCTGCGCATGGTTAATTCGGCGTAACCATGATTCGGGCGGATCTAGAGCGCCTTGGCCGCGGCCAGAACCTCTTGCGCATGGCCGGGCACTTTCACATTCCGCCAGATCTGCGCGATCCGCCCATCTGCGTCGATGAGCAATGTGGCGCGTTCGACGCCCATATATTTGCGGCCATAGAGGCTTTTCTCGACCCAGAGGCCGTAGGTGTTGAGGACCGACTTGCTCTCATCGGATGCCAGCGGAAAGTCGAGGCCGTGCTTTTTTTTGAACTTGTCGTGGCGGGCCGTGGAATCCGCTGAAAATCCAATGATATCGGTTCCTGCCTTCTCGAAATCGGCTTTCAGGCCGTTGAAGGCGATAGCCTCCGCCGTGCAGCCGGGCGTGTCGTCTTTCGGGTAGAAATAAAGGACAACCTTCCTGCCGCGGAAGTCCGACAATCGTATCTCTCCGCCACCGTCGCGCGGCAGAGTGAAATCAGGGGCGGGATTACCGACTTCAAGCTTTGTCACGCGCCGTCCTTTCGTCTTATTCCTAGGGCCTGTGTGATCGGATTCCGAAGCGCTGCAAGCCTTGATCCGCTTGGGTTTCCAGTCAGCGGCGGATGTGCGGAGAGCTATGCCCGGCAAGGGAAAAAAACAACCGTTCTGGCGCAGGGGCCGCAAGCGTCAGCCGGGCCGGCCGGCAGGGCGGGGTTTTGCCGCGCGCCTGAGGGGCTGGTTTGGCGGTCTTTCCCGTGGGCCTAAAATCGGCATTTACGCCTGTGCGGGCGTGGTGGGCCTTCTGCTTGTCGCCTTTCTCCTGATCATTTCTCCCGTCACGTCGATGTTTGTCACGCCGCGCATTGCGCAGGCGATCGAGGCCGAGCTTGGTCCGGGCTATGACGTGGACATCGGTGGGAGCCGCGTCGATCTGACGATGAACGGTCTCGATGTGCGTCTCAATGGCTTCGCGATACGTGCGCCGAACGGAGACCCGGTTCTGGCGGTTCCGCGCGCCGCCGTCGCGCTCGACGGCAATCTGCTCATGGGGCAGCGGTTTTCGCTGCGCCGCATACGTCTGTTACAGCCCAATCTCACGCTCCGCATCGAAGAAAACGGACAGTTCGTGCTCGGAGGGGTGCAGGGGCGCCCTCTGCTGAACCTGCCTGCGGCGGATGCTCCGCAGGCGGCGCCCGCCGAGATAGCCGGTTTCATCGCCACGGCTGAGGCCGTGCTTGAGAAGGGCGGGCAGCTCGAGAATTTCGAACTCGCCGAAATCAGCGCCGCGAGCATCACCATCGACGATCAGCGGCGCGGCCGTGTGGAGCAACTCGATCAGGTGGACCTGCGTATCCAGCGCAGCAAGGACAACACGCTGACGGCCAGCGTTTCCTCCGCCATGCCGCAGGATCAATGGTCGGTGACGGCCAGTCTCGCCCGTCTGGAGTCTGGTGTTCGCAATTTCGATCTGGGTTTTGAAAACCTCTCGCTCGGGCGCCTGGCCTACGAATTTCTCAGCGGCAAGGCGCAGTCGCATTTCGGCGGCCAGATGTTCGGTCATGTCTATGCGCGGCTCGATGCAAAGGGCTCGATTCCTGCGGCCGAAGCGCGGCTCGACGTGGTCAATTTCAGCATGGTCGAACACGACAAGCCCGAAGCGCGCATGGATGCCGAGCGCACACGCGTCCAGTTTGCGTGGAGCGAGCAGGACCGCAAGCTCCGCATCAACCCTGTCGATCTACAGGCGCATGGAGCCCGGTTCGTCATCGCGGGAGAGGCGCGTCCTGTTGATGATGCCTACGATCGCTGGGAGTACCATCTCGCGGGCAAGGAACAGGGCGCGCCGGGCGGAGATCCGCGTGTCCAGGCTTTGCGTTTCGACCGGATCGAACTCAATGGAGCGCTCCAGCGCTCCGCCCGCCAGCTTACGATCGAACAGGCCGTCGTGCAGGGGCGTTCGCTTTCGGTCGCCGGCTACGGGACGTTCGACTTTAACGGGGAACGACCCCTCGGTGATTTCGCCATTGCAGGTTCGCGCTCGCCGGTCGCGGCGGTGCTGCGCGTCTGGCCCGGGCTTGTCGCGCCCGGCACACGCAAATGGGTCGAGGAAAATGTCGCGGGCGGCATCGTCGAGGATATGTCGATTGCCATGCGCGGCCCGATCGGCGGCAAGATGCTCAAGCGGGATCTGGCGCTCGATGCCAGGTTCTCCGGTGCCTCGGTAACCTACCTCAAGGATGTGCCGCCGGCCGTCGGCGTCCACGGCACGGTGCGTGTCGTCAACGAGCGCATGGAAACCCTGATCGAGGGGGGACGTGTCGAGGCCGGTTCCGGCGAACCGCTCGCGGTTGCGGGAACGCGGTTTGCGACCCTCGATCATCGGCAGGAGCCGTTCATCGGGGAGCTGGACGTCAAATTCGAGGGGCCGGTGTCCACCGTAGGTGCGCTTATGTCCGTGCCGCGCCTGGTGGAGATGGCGCCTGCGGTTGCGCCGTTCATGCGCGGAAAGGGCACGGTCGCGGCCGTGCTTAAGCTGCATGGTCAATACGGCAAGGGCGCGGAAATGTCCCGGCTCGTGCCGCGCATCGGAGCCAGCCTCAGCGGATGGTCGATGGAGAATGCGATCGGCGATCGCAACATCGATAACGGGAATTTCACGCTGACGATCGAGCCGGAAACCGCCAATCTCCGCGGTGATGTGCGAATGTCCGGCGCGCCGCTGGCGGTGGAAGCTGTGCTCAATCGGACCGGGGACAACAAGTTCGGCGAAACGATCGTTCGCTTCTCCCTCGATCCGTCGAAGATGTCGGACTTCGACAACGAGGCCCTGCGCGTTGCCGGCCCCATATCGGCAGAGCTTGTGCAGGACGCTCCGGGGCAGCTTGCCAATTCCCGCATGCGGGCCGATCTCACCAGCGCTTCCGTCGAGGGACCTGTCGGGCTCGCGAAAGCGGCGGGTTCGCCGGGGCAGCTCTCCTTCACGGTCCAGCCGAATGGTGACGGCTTCCGCCTTGCGGATTTCATCGCACAGGGCAGCGGGATCGATATTCGCGGATCGGTCGATCTTGCCAAGGCCGGAGGCTTGTCGGCGGCAAACTTCACCCGCTTCCGGGCGGCGGAAGGTGATGACGCCCGGCTCACCGTCAACAAGGCGGGAGATGCGTACAAAATCTCTCTTCAGGGTTCCTCGTTCAACATCCAGCCGGTCGTCAAGGACGTGACGTCGGGCGCTCCGGAAAAACGCGCGCTCGACATCGACGTCGATGCCAAGCTTGGAACGGTGATCGGGCACAATGGAGAAATTCTCACGGGTGCCGATCTCAAGATCAGCCGGCGTGCCAACATCACGCGGAATTTCTCCCTTACAGGGGTTCTCGGCGCGGGCCCCATTGAGGCCCGCACCACCGGGGAAGGGCAGAAGCGCGTCCACAGTCTTCGCGCGACCGATGGAGGCGCGCTTTTGCGTTTCATCGACCTTTACCGGCGTGTTCGTGGCGGTGTGCTGACACTCGATGTTGCCCCCGGCGAGATGAGCGCGGGTCTTGTGCGTCTGCAGAATTTCCAGGTGACGGGTGACGAGCAGCTCAACAGCATTGCCAGCCGTTCACAGCAGGGCGGCCGCGCGCAAAACAACAACGGCACGATGACGTTCACCCAGCTCGACGCGAAGTTCCGGCTTGGGGGCGGGCGCATCCTGATCGACGATTTCGAAGTCTACGGGAATGAGCTTGGAGCCTCGCTCGGTGGCGAGATCAATTATATGCAGGACAAGGTCGGTCTTAGCGGCACGTTCGTCCCGGCTTACGCGCTCAACAACCTGTTCGGCAAACTGCCGCTGATCGGCACGATTCTGGGAGGCGGATCGGATGGCGGTCTTGTCGGCATAACCTTTGCCGTCGACGGGGCTTGGTCGCGACCGCAGATGCGCGTGAACCCGCTTTCCGCTGTCGCGCCCGGTTTTCTGCGGAAGCTATTCGAGTTCCGCAACAGAACCGAGCAGCAGGGCACCGCACCGAGAAACCCGGCCCAGGTGCAGTGATCGTGCCGCTCAGGCGACGGGCTTGAGAAGCACGTGCTTCTTCTTGCCGAGCGACAGTTTGATAACTCCCTCAGGCGTCAGATCCGCTTTTGTCAGCATGGCGCGCTCGTCCGCCACCGTGCCGTCATTGACCTTCAGGCCGCCGCCTTTCACCTGACGCCGGGCATCGCCGTTCGAGGCGACAAGACCGGCTGTCACGAACGCGGTCAGCACCCCGATGCCGCCGTCGAGTTCGGTCTGCGGAATTTCGACAGTCGGCAGGTTCTCGGCAAGCGCACCTTCCTCGAAGGTACGGCGCGCGGTCTCCGCCGCCGTTTCGGCCGCCGCGCTGCCGCGCACAAGCGTCGTCACTTCCGTCGCGAGACGTTTTTTCGCTTCGTTGATTCCTGGGCCGGCATCCGAGGTGATATGGTCGATTTCATCGAGCGGAATATCGGTGAACAGGCGCAGGAATTTGGCGACATCGTCGTCCTCGACATTCCGCCAGTACTGCCAGAAATCGTAGGCGGACAGCATATCTTCGTTGAGCCAGACGGCGCCCTGCGCGGTCTTGCCCATCTTCGCGCCGGAGGCGGTCGTGAGCAGGGGGCAGGTCAGTCCGTACAGCTCGGCACCGTACAGGCGTCGGCCAAGATCGATGCCGTTGACGATGTTGCCCCACTGGTCGGAGCCGCCCATCTGAAGGCGCACGCCCCGCGTCTTCGAAAGTTCGGCGAAGTCGTAGGCCTGGAGGATCATGTAGTTGAATTCGAGGAAGGACAAAGGCTGATCCCGATCGAGCCTGAGCTTCACCGAATCGAAGGTCAGCATGCGGTTGACCGAGAAATGGCGTCCGACATCCCGCAGCAGCGGAATGTATTTCAGTTCATCGAGCCATTCGGCGTTGTTCACCATCACCGCGTCGGTCGGGCCGTCACCGAAGGTCAGGAAGTTTTCGAACACGCGCTTGATGGAGGCGATGTTGGCGCCGATCGTCTCGTCGGTGAGAAGCTGCCGCGCATCGTCCTTGCCGGACGGATCGCCGACCTTGGTCGTCCCGCCACCCATGAGAACGATCGGCTTGTGGCCGCCCTGCTGCAGGCGCCGCAGCATCATGATGCCCATCATGTGCCCGACATGCAGGCTCGGCCCCGTCGCGTCGAAGCCGATATAGGCGGAGATCGGTCCTTCCAGCGCCAGTTTGTCGAGCCCGTCCGGGTCCGAAATCTGGTTGATGAAGCCGCGCTCCGACAGGAGCTTCAGGAAAGGCGAGCGGTATTCGGTCATCTGGGGCGTTTTCTGCTTCGAAAAGGTGAGGGCGGTCGTGTAACAGGTTCGGCCGAAGATTTCACGTCGAAGCGGGGCCTTGATGCGCGCGGTTGGGATGATGAGCGGGACTTCGCTCGACGGCATCGACATCGCCCTGATTGAGACCGATGGCGAGGACATTCAGTCGTTCGGTGCCGTTGCAAGCGTTTCCTATGATGATTTTCTGCAGGAGCGCGCACTCATCTTCGGTGCGATGGAAGATGCGGCATCTCTGACGGATCGGTCCGCACGGCCGGGACGGCTGCGCGCTGCAGAAGAGGCCGTAACACGTCTCAACCGCGATGCGCTGGTCACCTTTCTCAAGGATGTGAAGGCGGACGTGGTCGGCTTCCATGGTCAGACCGTGGTCCACCGGCCGGAACTCGGGCTTACCGTCCAGTTGGGCAACGCGGCGGTCCTCGCGAAAGCCGCCGGTGTTCCGGTCGTCCATGATTTCCGCGCCGCGGACATGAACAAGGGCGGGCAGGGTGCGCCGCTCGTTCCCGTCTACCATCGGGCTTTGACGCGCCGTCTCGGGCGGCATGGGCCGCTGGCCGTGCTCAATCTGGGGGGCGTTGCCAACATCACCTATATCGGCGCGGATGAAAGTTTGATCGCCTGCGATGTCGGCCCCGCCAACGCGCTGCTCGACGATCTTGTTCTCGCGCGCACGGGCCGGCCTTTCGATGAGGAAGGGCGGCTGGCAGCCGCGGGATTGGTGGATGAGGCGATTCTCGCGCGTCTTCTTTCCCATTCCTATTTCGACGCCGCCCCACCCAAATCCCTCGACCGCAACGCCTTTCGGCGCTGGGTGTCGGAACAGGCGGGGCTGGACGCCCTCACGACCGAAAACGCGGCGGCGCTGCTGACGGCGTTCACGGCGGCCGCAATTGCCCGGATTCTGCCTCTTCTGCCGCAGAGGCCACAAAGCTGGATCGTTGCGGGTGGTGGGGCGCGCAATCCGGAAATGATCCGTCAGTTGAGGCGCCACGTCGCGCCCGCGCACGTCGAAACGGCGGACGACGTCGGCTGGTCGGGCGATCACGTCGAGGCACAAGCTTTTGCCTATCTCGCGGTTCGGTCGCTGAAGGGGCTGCCGCTCAGTTTCCCGGGAACGACCGGCGTCTCTGCCCCAGTTTCGGGAGGCGTTGTCGCGCATCCTTGATCTGTCTTTCTGGTCGTCGCCCAAATTTTGCGCGGTTGTTCAGTGAACCATACCCGCATCCACGGGTTTCCCTTGGAAGGATACTTCAAACGGGATGCGGACTGATGGTCGATCTTTCTCGGCGTGACGTGGTCGCGCTGCTGACCGTGTTGGGCGCGGCGGGCCTAGGACTTCGCGGATCTTCGGCCATGAGCGAAGACCTGACATTCGCGGACCCGGCGCCGTTCTCCTTTGACGCACTCATCGCGGACGCCGAGCGCCGCGCGCAGCAACCCTACGCGGTCATGGTGCCGCAGGCGGCCGATATCATCGCGCGCATCGATTATGACGCGCACAACAAGATCAAATACCGCCAGGACCGTTTTCTCGATGTCGGAGACAAGGCACGTCTCGGCCTGTTTCACGTCGGTACGTTCTTCCCGCTGCCCGTGCAGATCAACCTGGTGAAGGACGGGCAGGCGCGCGAACTGCAATACAAGGCCGATTATTTCACAAGCCCCGAAGACAGCCCCGCCCGTCAATTGCCGGACGATGTAGGTTTTGCCGGTTTCCGCGTCATGGGTGCCGATTCCGAGCGCGATTGGCTGGCCTTTCTCGGCGGCGCATATTTCCGGTCCTCGGGCGAGCTCGACCAGTTCGGACAGTCCGCGCGTGCGCTTGCCATCGACGTCGCCATGCCGACGCCGGAGGAATTCCCGCGCTTCACGAATTTCTATTTTGCGCCGCTCGAAAACGGCGATCTCACGATCTATTGCAGCCTCGACAGCCAGCGTGTCACCGGTGCGTTGCGTATGGACATCGTCCGCGACGGAAAAGTCGTGATGGATGTGTCCGCGCACTATTTCGCGCGCGAGAACATCGAACGCTTCGGCATCGCCCCTTTGACCTCGATGTTCTGGTTCTCCGAGACCAACCGCGAGCGCAACATGGATTGGCGGCCGGAAGTGCACGACACGGATGGGCTGGCCATCTGGTCGGGCTCGGGAGAGCGCCTGTGGCGGCCGCTCAACAATCCCGACCGTGTCATGACGTCGAGCTTTTCGGATGAGAATCCGAAAGGCTTTGGCCTCCTGCAACGCGACCGCAATTTCAAGAATTACGAGGATGACGGCGTTTTCTATGAAAAACGTCCGAGCGTCTGGGTCGAGCCGAAGGGAGATTGGGGCAAGGGGCAGGTCCAGCTTGTCGAAATTCCGACGGACGACGAGATCCACGACAACATCGTTGCGTATTGGCTCGCGGAAAAGCCGGTTCGCAAATCCGACCGCATTTCGCTCGACTATCGTCTTCACTGGGTAAAGGACGAGCCGCATCCACCGGAGTTGGGCCAGGTCATCGCAACCCGCATCGGGCGTGGCGGTGTGCCGGGACAGCCACGGCCGCAAGGCGTCTACAAGATCGTCGTTGATTTTGAAGGCGGGCCGTTGTCCGCGCTCGAGAAGAACGATGAAACCGTTGCGGCCGACGTGACCTGCTCGTCCGGCGAGGTTTCGTTTGTTGCGTGCTATTCCAACAAGGCAGACGAGAGTTGGCGCGCGATCTTCGACTTCAAGCCCGCGGGTGCGGAGCCCGTCGACATGCGGCTCTATCTGCGCAAGGGCGATGCCACGCTGACCGAAACATGGCTCTACCAGTTTTCGCAGGTCCGCCGCACCGGCTGATCTACCCGCCTTGTCCCGTCAGGATGAGCAGTATTGACATCGTAATGACGGAAAGAACGGTGGAATAGAGAATGGTCTGTGCCGTCACCGTTGCCCCGCGCTTGTAATATTCGGCGAGCATGAACGGGCCGGTGCCGGTCGGCAAAGCGCACAGAAGAACCGTTAGCGAGGCCACCATCCCCGTCAGGCCGAAGACATAATACGCCAGCACCCATGCAACGGCCGGAAGCAGAAAAAGCTTCAGAGCCGTGAGGAGGGCGACCCCCTTCGCGTCGTCATCCGGGCTCGGCTTGCGGTCGGCCATGAACGTTCCCAGCGCAACAAGCGCGCATGGGCTTGCGGCGCTGCCGAGCAGGCTCAGAAGCGAATCCGCGCTCTGCGGCAGAGGCAGGCCCGTCGCGCCATAGGCGACGCCCAGCGCCGGAGCGACCAGAAGCGGATTTTTGACGAGCGACAGGGAGACTTTCCGCAGGGTTGGCCAGAAGCGCCGCTGCTCCTGAATGCCGATTTCGAGCAGGACAATCGCAAAGCCGAACACAAGGCAGACGGTGACGATCGCGGAAATGGCGACGAACGGATAGCTCTCCGGCCCGAACACGAGGAAGCCGAGCGGAAAGCCCATATAGCCGCTGTTCGGATAGGCCGCGTTGAGGGCGTCCACGCTTCCTTCGGCCAGGCCACGTTTGCGGATGCGCAGAGCCAACGTCAGGAAAAAGACAATGAAACAGGCGAGCGTAAAGGCCGCCGTGAAGGCGGGCTGGTAGAGGTCCGCCCAGTCAGCCTTGGCCGTGATGTGAAAGAACAGAGCCGGAAGGCCGAGCCAGACGACGAAACGGTTGAGCTCGGATGTCGCCGTTTCTCCGAAAATGCGCACCCGTCGGCAGATGTAACCGGCGAGCACGATGCCGAAGATGGGCAGGACGACCGACAGCGTTGCCAGCATGCCGGCCGTCTCCCGTCAGCTCAGGCGGCAGTGACCTGGGCCAGCCTTTTGTCGAGATAGGTGCCGCAGCGCGTCAGGAGCTCATCGCTCTTGCCGTCAAAGAAATGGTTCGCGCCGGGAATGATGTCCTGGTCGATGACGATGCCGCGCTGTGTCTTCAGCTTGTCGACAAGCGCCTGCACGTCCTTCGGCTGCGCCACACGGTCGGAATCGCCATGGATGATGAGGCCTGACGAGGGGCAGGGGGCGAGGAACGAGAAGTCGAACTTCCCGGCCGGCGGAGCGACGGAAATGAAGCCTTCGACCTCGGGGCGACGCATCAGAAGCTGCATGCCGATCCACGCACCGAAGGAGACGCCCGCAACCCAGCACGCCCGCGCGTCGGGATTGATGCTCTGCACCCAGTCCAGCGCGGAGGCTGCATCGGAAAGCTCGTCCTGGCCGTGATAGATGCCCTGACTGCGGCCAACACCCCGGAAGTTGAACCGCAGCACCGAAAATCCGCGTTCGGCGAACATATAGTAAAGCTGATAGACGATGGGATTGTTCATCGTTCCGCCGAACTGCGAATGCGGATGAAGAACGATTCCGATGGGGGCGTTTTTCTGCTTGGCAGGGTGGAAACGGCCTTCGAGACGTCCGGCCGGTCCAGGGAAAATAACTTCAGGCATAAGCTCTTTTTTCTCTTCCGAAGCCCATGATCAAGCGAGGCGAAGCGCTAGCCGCGATCTGGCCAAGGTGTTAGAATTATTCTAGTGGTTTGTCGCCCGCTTTTAGGCGCCGCGCAGCACTCATATCATGTTGGGCGGGGCAGCGTGCAAGTTCATCTTGCGCGCCGCGAAAGGCTTTGACCATGACGACAGCTCGCATCTACCTCGATCACAACGCCACCTCGCCGGTGCGGCCGGAGGCCGCCCGTGCCGTGGCGCGTGCGCTGATCCGTGGCGGCAATCCGTCCTCGGTCCACGCCGAGGGCCGCAAAGCCCAGGCGGGGCTGGAGGAATCACGCGAGGCCATCGCCGAGTTCGTCGGCGGTCTGGCGCGGAATGTCACGTTCACGAGCGGGGCGACCGAATCCCTCAATCTCCTGCTGACGCCAAGCCTGAAGGACGGAGCGGACGAGCGCCCTTGGCGGCTGTTCATGTCGGCCACGGAGCACCCCGCCGTTCTTCGCGGGCATCGTTTCCCGGCCGAATCGGCCGAAATCCTGCTCGTCGGCGCCAATGGCGTGATCGATCTAGACAAGATGGCATCGGCGTTCGCGGCGCACCCAGGCACGCGTCCGCTGGTTGCGCTCCAGCTCGCGAACAATGAGACGGGCGTTCTCCAGCCGGTGCCGGCTGCGGCAGAAATCGTCAAGCAGCACGGCGGCATTCTCGTCTGCGATGCCGTTCCGGCTGCGGGGCGCGTGCCTGTCGAGCTTTCCGCCCTCGGGGCGGATGTCGTCGTGCTGTCCGGTCACAAGCTCGGCGCCCCGGCGGGCATCGGCGCGTTCGTGCGGGCCAAAGAGGCGCTTCATGTGCCGGACCCGTTGATCCGTGGCGGCGGGCAGGAAAAAGGGCTGCGCGGCGGAACGGAGAACATTTCGGGCGCGGCAGGCTTTGCGGCTGCTTCCAAGGCGGCGCAGTCGCGTTTCGAGGAAGAGACCACGCGTCTGCAAAATCTGCGCGATCGTCTGGAAGACGGCCTTCGCGCCATCGATGCCGAGGTCGTCATCTTCGGATCAGGCGCCGAACGCCTTCCAAACACGGTCTGTTTCGCGTTTTCCGGAGCGGCCTCGCAGACGGCGCTTATCGCCCTCGATCTGGCGGGCGTTGCGGTCTCGGCCGGTTCGGCCTGCTCATCGGGCAAATCCAAACCGTCCCACGTGCTTGAAGCCATGGGGGTGAGTGACGACATAGCTAGGAGAATGCTGCGCGCGAGCATGGGCTGGAATACGACCGAAAAGCATGTCGAGACTTTTCTTGAAGTGCTCACCCGTGTTCGTGCTAACAGTGCGCCAGTTGGAAAGGTTCTAGCTGCGTAACGTGTTCCACGGGTTCTGTCTGTGGAATATTGCAACATAGACCCCGAACCCGCGGTCCTTGAAACCGCTGTGGAAGGAGAGGTTCATGCCGGCCGTCCAGGAGACGATCGACCAGGTACGTCAGATTGACGTCGACCAGTACAAATATGGCTTCGTTACGGACATCGAATCCGAGAAGGCCCCCAAGGGTCTGAACGAGGACATCGTCCGCTATATTTCCGCGAAGAAGAACGAGCCCGACTGGCTGCTCGAATGGCGCCTCGACGCCTATCGGCGCTGGCTGACCATGCGCGAGCCGACCTGGGCCAAGGTCGAATACGATCCGATCCCCTACAACGAACTCTATTATTATTCCGCGCCGAAAAACTCGCCCGGTCCCAAGAGCCTCGATGAGGTCGATCCGGAGCTTCTGCGCACCTACGAGAAGCTGGGCATTCCGCTGCGCGAGCGCGAAATCCTCGCGGGCGTCGAAGGCGCGGGCTCGCGCGTTGCCGTGGATGCGGTGTTCGACTCCGTTTCCGTCGCGACGACCTTCAAGAAGGAACTCGCGGCTGCCGGCGTCCTCTTCATGCCGATTTCCGAAGCCGTTCACGAGCATCCGGAACTTATAAAGAAGTATCTCGGTTCGGTTGTCCCCGTGACCGACAACTTCTTTGCGACGCTGAATTCGGCCGTCTTCTCGGATGGCTCGTTTGTGTACATACCGCCGGGCGTCCGCTGCCCGATGGAGCTTTCGACCTATTTCCGCATCAACGAGCAGAACACCGGTCAGTTCGAGCGCACGCTCATCATCGCCGACAAGGGCTCCTACGTCAGCTATCTCGAAGGCTGCACGGCGCCGATGCGCGATGAAAACCAGCTTCACGCGGCGGTCGTCGAGCTCATCGCGCTCGACGATGCCGAGATCAAATATTCGACCGTCCAGAACTGGTACCCGGGCGATTCGGAAGGCAAGGGCGGCATCTACAACTTCGTGACCAAGCGCGGCGATTGCCGTGGCGACCGCGCGAAGATTTCGTGGACGCAGGTCGAGACCGGCTCGTCGATCACCTGGAAATATCCGAGCTGCATTCTGCGGGGCGACAATTCGGTGGGAGAGTTCTACTCGATCGCGATTTCGAACGGCAAGCAGCAGGTCGACAGCGGCACGAAGATGATCCATCTCGGCAGGAACACGACCTCGAAGATCATCTCGAAGGGCATCGCGGCTGGGCGTTCGCAGAACACCTATCGCGGCGCGATCTCGGCCCACCGCAAGGCAAAGAACGCACGCAACTTCACGAACTGCGACAGTCTGCTGATCGGTGATCAGTGCGGCGCGCACACCGTGCCCTACATCGAAGCCAACACGGCAACCGCGAAGTTCGAGCACGAAGCGACGACATCCAAGATCGCCGAAGACCAGATGTTCTACTGCCAACAGCGCGGCCTGTCCGACGAGGAAGCTGTGGCGCTGATCGTGAACGGCTTCGTGAAGGAAGTGCTTCAGCAGCTTCCGATGGAATTTGCCGTCGAAGCGCAGAAGCTCATTGCCGTCAGCCTCGAAGGTTCTGTGGGGTAATAATATGAAGCGGTTCGCCTGTCTGATTGGTTGCGCTGTTTCGCTTGCACTGCCGGTTTCGGTGGAAGCTGCACCTTCTGTTGTTTGTAAGCCCGTGAAAAAGGCCGAGATCGCGGCGCTTTTCGATCGTTGGAACGCATCCCTGGCTCAAGATCCGAAGGCGGTTGGCCGGAACTATGCCAAGGATGCGGTGCTCCTGGCGACGGTGTCCGACAAACCGCGGCTTACAACGCGTGCACGTGAAGATTATTTCGAGCATTTTCTCGCCCTAAAGCCGCGCGGAAAGATCGACACGCGTGTGATCCGAATCGGCTGCAACAGCGCCGTGGATGCCGGTACGTATACCTTCACCTTCGGTGATGGGCGTAAGGTGAAGGCGCGTTACACATTCACCTACGAAGCGGCCAAGGACGGAACCTGGCTGATCTCGTCGCATCATTCTTCGGCCATGCCGGAAAGTGCAGTAACAGCGACGCGCTAGAGCGGAAAGCCAAGGCTCGTGAGATGGCCGTCAAACGCATATGGCACGGATGGACCGTGCCGGAAAATGCGGATGCATATGAGGATTTGCTCAGGACATTTGTGTTCCCGAGCATAGAGGCGAAGAAGGTCGCGGGTTATCGCTCGATAGAGCTCTTTCGCCGAAGAGATGGAGATGAGGTCGAATTCATTACCGTAATGACATTCGACGACATCGACGCGGTGAAGGCCTTCGTCGGTGAGGATTACGAGACGGTGTATGTGCCCGAGAGGGCGCGCGCCATCCTGAAACGTTTCGATCTGCGCTCGCAGCACTACGAACTCATCGAGACACGAAATTACTGAGGCGCCCGGCGCCCGCCAGAAGGAAGAATGACAATGCTGTCGATCAAGAACCTGCACGCCCGCATCGAAGAAAACGGGCAGGAGATCCTGAAAGGTCTCGATCTGGACGTTCCGGCCGGACAGGTCCATGCGATCATGGGGCCGAACGGCTCGGGCAAGTCCACGCTCTCCTATGTTCTCGCGGGCAAGGAAGACTATGAGGTCACCGACGGTTCGGTGACGCTCGACGGCGAAGACCTTCTGGAACTCGGCGCCGACGAGCGCGCGGCCAAGGGCGTGTTTCTCGCTTTCCAGTACCCGCTCGAAATTCCCGGTGTCGGTACGATGACGTTCCTCAAGGCAACGCTCAACGCCCAGCGCCGCGCGCGCGGCGAGGGCGAACTCTCGACGCCGGACTTCATGAAGCTCGTGAAGAAGAATGCCGACGAACTCGAGATCTCGATGGAGATGCTGAAGCGCTCGCTGAACGTCGGCTTTTCGGGCGGCGAGAAGAAGCGCAACGAGATTCTCCAGATGGCGCTGCTTCAGCCGAAGCTCGCGATCCTCGACGAAACCGATTCGGGTCTCGACATCGACGCGCTGAAGGTCGTCTCCGAAGGCGTCAATCGCCTGCGGTCGCCGGATCGCTCGTTCGTCGTCATTACGCATTACCAGCGCCTGCTGAACTACATCAAGCCGGACGTGGTCCACGTCATGTCCAAGGGCCGCATCGTCCGCTCCGGCGGTCCGGAGCTGGCGCTTGAGCTCGAAGCCAACGGCTATGCCGAATATGTCGAGGCCGCCTGATGAATTCGATCGTTCGTCCCATAAAGACGGCGGCTGAGACGGCTCTCGTCGAGCAGTTCACGGCTGCGAAGGCCTCGCTCCCCGGCGACAAATCGGTTCGCGAAACGGCGTTCGGCGCCGTTGTCGAAGGTCTGCCGCATCGCCGCGTCGAGGAATGGAAATACACCGATCTTCGCGCCCTGATGAAGGACGCAAAGCCGCTCGCCGCCGCTCCCGGAAAAGCCGAGATCGAGGCCGCCAAGGCATCCGCGCCGTTCGCGTCCGTTCGCAAGCCCGATGCGCTTCTGGTCAATGGTGCGCTGGTTGAGCTCGGCGCGATGCCGAAGGGCGTCGAGGCGGTTTCGCTGGCAAAGGCCTATGCGGACAACCATCCGCTGCTGGCGAAGTTCGGCGAGGCCGGTGCGCCCGGCGACAACGCCGCGATAGCCCTCAACACGGCGTTCGTGTCGGACGGGCTGCTGCTGACGGTCGAGGCCGGAGCGAAGATCGACGAGCCGCTGCATCTTGCGTTCGTGCAGCAAGGCGCGGGACATGCCGCTTATGCGCGCGTGCTCATCCTCGTGGAGGAAGGTGCATCTCTCACGGTTATCGAAAGCCATACGGGCAAGGGCGCACATCAGACGAACTCGTATGTCGAGCTTCTCGCCGCCGACAAGACGGATGTGACTTTGTTCAAGCTTCAGAACGAAGATCTCGCCACGCAGCATCTGGCCACTCTTGCCATGAAGCTGGGCGCCGAAGCCAATCTGACGACGGCCAATGTCAGCCGTGGTTCGGCGCTCGCGCGCCAGCAGATCTTCGTAAAGTTCGAGGGTGACAACACGAAGGCCTCGCTCAACGGCATTTCGCTGTCGGGCGGCAATCGGCACCTCGACACGACGCTTTTCGTCGATCATGCGAGCTTCAATTGCGAAAGCCGCGAGCAGTTCAAGCAGGTGCTCGATGGTGAAAGCCGCTCCGTGTTCCAGGGCAAGATTCTCGTCCGCCAGAACGCGCAGAAGACAGACGGGCGCATGATGATGCGTGCGCTCATGCTGTCGGAAGGCTGCGAGGCGGATCTGAAGCCCGAGCTGGAAATCTACGCGGACGACGTGCAGTGCGCACACGGCGCGACCTGCGCGGCGATCGAGGAAGATTACCTCTTCTATCTCATGGCGCGCGGCATTCCGAAGAAGGACGCCGAAGCGATCCTGATCGAGGCGTTCATCGACGACGTTCTCGAAACCGTGGAAGACGAGGCCCTGCGCGGCGAAATTCATGCGGTCACGCATGACTGGCTGCAGGCCCGGGATTGATGCGATGAATGCGCCGGTATTGACGAAGTCTGCTTATGACGTCGAAGCGATCCGCCGGGATTTCCCGGCGCTTTCGCTCGAGGTCAACGGCAAACCGCTCGTCTATCTCGACAGCGGCGCATCGGCGCAGAAGCCGAACCAGGTGCTCGATGCCATCCGACATTCCTACGAGTCGGAATATTCGAATGTGCATCGCGGGCTGCATTACCTCGCCAATGCCGCGACGGAGGCTTACGAAGGCGCGCGTGAAACGGTGCGCTCTTATCTGAACGCGGGTTCGACGGACGAAATCGTCTTCACACGCTCGGCGACTGGCGCGATCAATCTCGTCGCGTCGAGCTTCGGGCAGTTCGGCATCGGGGAGGGCGACGAGATCGTTCTTTCCCTGCTCGAGCACCATTCCAACATCGTGCCCTGGCATTATCATCGCGAGCGCAGGGGCGCCGTCATCAAATGGGCACCGATCCTCGAAGACGGCACCTTCGATCTCGACGCCTTCGAAAAGCTGCTGACGCCCAAGACGAAGATCGTCGCGCTCACGCATATGTCGAATGTCACCGGCACGGTCACGCCCGCGAAGGAAATCATCCGCCTCGCTCATGCCCGCGGCATTCCGGTTCTGCTCGACGGCAGCCAGGCTGCGGTTCACCTGCCGGTCGATGTGCGCGATCTCGATGTCGATTTCTACGTGGTCACCGGCCACAAGCTGTACGGGCCGACGGGCATCGGCGCGCTTTATGCCAAGAAGGAATGGCTCGACAAACTCCCGCCCTATGAGGGCGGCGGCGAGATGATCCGCGACGTGACCCTCGACACCGTCACATACGCCGATCCTCCGAGCCGTTTCGAGGCGGGCACGCCGCCCATCGTGCAGGCCGTCGGCCTCGGTGCCGCGCTCCGTTACATCACCGCCATCGGCCGCGACAACATCCTCGCCCACGAGAATGCCCTGCGCGACTATGCCCATGAGCGCCTTGGCGCCATGAATTCGATCCGCATATTCGGCACCACGAAGACCAAGGGCGCCATCGTGTCCTTCCAGCTCGAGGGCACCCACGCCCACGATGTGGCGACCGTTCTGGACCGCCAGGGCATCGCCGTTCGCGCGGGAACCCATTGCGCTCAGCCGCTTCTTGCACGATATGGCGTCACATCGACCTGCCGGGCCAGCTTCGGCATGTATAATACGGTCGAGGAGATCGATAAGCTGGCGATTGCGCTTGAGAAGGCGCGCAGCCTCTTCGCGTGAGTGAGAACATGAGCGACACCGCCACCACGAATTCGGCCGAGATCAAGGGCACTCTTCCGGCCAAAGAGCTTGATCAGCTCGCGCAGGACATTATCGGCGCGCTGAAGACGGTCTACGACCCCGAAATCCCGGTCGACATCTATGAACTCGGTCTCGTTTACAAGATCGACATTTCGGACGAGCGCGACGTCAACATCGACATGACGCTGACGGCCCCGGCCTGTCCGGTCGCCGGCGAAATGCCGGGCTGGGTCGAGAATGCGGTCGGCTCGGTCGCCGGCATCAGCCAGGTGAAGGTGTCGATGGTGTTCGATCCGCCGTGGGATCAGAGCCGTATGTCGGACGAAGCCCGCGTCGCCCTCGATATGTGGTGAACCGGCGGAAAAAGATTCCTGCCGCTTTTTTGCAAATATCAACCCGTTGTTTACCCAATCGGCCGCTAACTACGCACTCAAGTGTTCCGTTGCGTGTGAGTATAGCGATGCATCCGTTGGTGAATGTTTCGATCCGCCCGATGGCTCGGTTTGCGGTTCTCGGCGCCCTCGCGCTGTCTGCCTCGGCCTGTAGCCAGACGGATCGTTTCGCCTACGACCCATTTTCCAACCCGTTCAACGGTCGCGAGACGACGGGGTCGGTTGGGTCGGGTTCCACAATGAGCTCCGCGCCGTCCGGCAGCGTGTCTTCGCAGCCGCTTCCGCCTCCGGGTGGCTACCAGCCTTCCAGCTACAATCAGTCGAGCTATACGCCGCCGCCCGCTTACGCGCCGCAACAGCAGCCGCCGCAGCAGGCCTACGCGCCGTACCAGCAGCCGAAGCCTCATCAGCCGCAGCAGGCTCAGTCCGCGCCGCAGACGCAGTATAAATACAACAGCCAGTCCGGCTGGACCGCCGAAGGCGGCAAGACCGTCGTGGTTCAGGCGGGCGATACGCCCTTTGGCCTCGGCACCCGTCATGGCGTGCCCGCGAGCGCGATCCTGCAGGCCAACAATCTTCCGCCCGGTTCGGCTCTGACGCCGGGCCAGCGCCTCGTCATCCCGTCCTACAACGGCCAGAAAACCGCATCGAAACCTGCTGCGCCCGCCATTGCTCAGGCACCGAGGCAGGCGCCGGCGAAGTCCGGCGGTTCGCATGTCGTGAAATCGGGCGAGACGCTGTTTTCAATCGCACGTACTTATGACGTTCCGCCGCGCGATCTCGCTTCCGCCAATTCGTTCGGCCTCGATCATCGTGTCCGCATTGGCGAGCGTGTGAATCTTCCCGGTGGCGCAAGTGCTGCCAGCCGTCCGGTCCAGACGGCGGCGTTGCAGCCTCAGCCGCAGGCTCAGGTCGTCAAGCCGGTGTTCAAGGCGGAGGAGGAGAAGCCGGTCAAGGCCGAGCCCGTCCGCGCCGTCACCAAGCTCGACGATGACGCCGACACGTTTGCGCCCAAGGCCTCCTCGCCCATCGCGACCGGCGGTACGGATTTCCGCTGGCCGGTTCGTGGCCGCGTCATTTCGGGTTTCGGTTCGAAGCCGAACGGCCAGACCAATGACGGCATCAACATCTCGGTGCCTGAGGGTACGGACATCAAGGCTGCCGAGGGCGGCGTCGTCGCCTATGCCGGCAACGAGCTGAAAGGCTTCGGCAATCTGATCCTCGTCCGCCATTCGGGCGATTGGGTCACGGCCTACGCCCATGCAAGCGAGATTTCGGTGAAGCGCGGTGACGTGGTGCGCCGTGGTCAGTCGATCGGGAAATCGGGCAAGTCCGGCAACGTCTCTTCGCCCCAGCTTCACTTCGAAGTGCGGCGCGGCGCGAGCCCTGTCGATCCGATGGAACACCTTCCCCAGGGATAACAACGAGAAAAGCGGCGGACCTTCCGTTCAGAAGATCCTCTATCGGCCGGGCCACAAGCCCGGCCGTTTTTCGTTGGTGTCAGGACAGGCGGGTGCCGAGCTGGCCCGCAAGATTGAGGATGAACTGCCAGGCCGTGCGGCCGGAGCGGGCGCCGCGCGTCACCGCCCATTCGAGCGCCTCGGCCCGAAGATCGGCCGGGTCGATCTCCAGGCCGTATTCGCGGACATAGCCGCGGATCATGTCCAGATAATCGTCCTGGCTGCACGGATGGAAGCCGAGCCAGATGCCGAAGCGATCGGAAAGGGACACCTTTTCCTCGACAGCCTCTCCCGGATTGATCGCCGAGGAGCGCTCGTTCTCGATCATGTCGCGCGGCATCAGATGACGGCGGTTCGAGGTCGCATAGAAGAGAACATTTTCCGGCCGACCTTCGACACCGCCGTCCAGAGCCGCCTTCAGCGCCTTGTAGGAGCTGTCGCCGATGTCGAAGCTGAGATCGTCGCAGAACAGGACGACGCGGAAGGAAACGCCGCGCAGCGTGTTCATCAGCGTGGGCAGCGTTTCAATGTCGTCGCGATAGATTTCGACCAGTTTGAGAGGGTAATCGAGCCCGGTTTTATTCACGGCAGCGTGAATGGCTTTCACCAACGAGGACTTGCCCATCCCCCGCGCGCCCCAGAGCAGGGCATTGTTCGCGGGATAGCCTCGCGCAAACCTTTCGGTGTTGGCGAACAGGATGTCCTTGTTCCTGTCGATTCCCTTGAGAAGCGAGATATCGACCCGATTGACCTTGGGGACGGGGTGCAGGCGCTTTTGTGTGGCGTTCCACACAAAGGCATCCGCCGCGTTGATGTCGGTCGGTGGTCCCGGCGGCGGAGAAATGCGCTCCAGCGCCTCGGCGATGCGGGTGAGGGAATCGGCGGAGAGAGGGTGGGGTGCGGTCATGTTTTGTGAAATAAGCCGGGTACGGGTTTGTGTCCACGCTGGCGATTGCTTTCCCGGTGTCGCTCGCTATAGTCCGCGCCGCTTCGGGGGGTCATGAATTGGCCCGCCTTTTCTATGGAGATTTCCGATGTTCGTGACGCCTGCTTTCGCCCAGTCCGCCGGAGGGGAAGCCGGGTTCCTGATCTCCATCATGCCGTTCCTGCTGATCTTCGTGATCATGTACTTTCTGGTCATCCGTCCCCAGCAGCGCCGCGTGAAGGCTCATCGCGAACTGATTTCCGGTCTGCGCCGTGGCGATACCATCGTCACATCGGGCGGCCTCATCGGCAAAGTCACCAAAGTGGTCGATGACACCGAGGTTGAGGTTCAGATCGCCGAGAACGTGAAGGTGCGCATTGCCCGTGGCATGGTCACGGATGTCCGCGCGAAGGGCGAACCCGTCAGCGGCGAGGCCTGAGCGGCCTCCATTCCATGCTGCATTATTCCCGCACAAAGACCATCGTCACGCTGCTGGCCGTTGCTTTCGGCCTTCTGCTTGTCGTGCCCAATCTGCTGTCGCCCGAGACGCGCGCCAAGCTGCCGTCATGGGCGCAGCACTCCATCGTGCTCGGGCTCGATCTGCAGGGCGGTTCACAGCTTCTGCTGGAGGTGGACGGCAACGCGTTGCGCGCCGAGAGGCTGGAAAGCCTGCGCGATCAGGTGCGCTCGTCGCTGCGCGATGCGCGCATCGGCTATACGGGTCTCGGCAATGCGGGTGGCGGCGTTCAGGTTCGCCTGCGCGATGCCGGCGATCTTCAGAACGCGCTGACGCGCCTTCGGGAACTGGCGCAGCCTGTCTCGACCTCCGTCTTTGGCGGCGCCACGGCGAGCGACCTTAACGTTGCCAGCACGCCCGATGGCGTCATCACGCTGACGCCGACGGAAGAGGGGCACAATGCCCGCATCCGCTCGGCGGTCGATCAGTCGATCGAAATCGTCCGGCGCCGCGTCGACGAACTCGGCACCACTGAGCCGAGCATTCAGCGGCAGGGCGCGGATCGCGTTCTCGTTCAGGTTCCCGGCCTGCAGGACCCGCAGCGCCTCAAGGATCTCATCGGCACGACCGCGAAGCTGAGCTTCCGCATGGTCGATGTCTCGATGACCCCCGAGCAGGCGCTGGCGAACCGTCCGCCCGCCGAATCGGAAGTTCTGGAGGGTGCGGAAAATCCCGGCGAACGCTTTCTCGTGGAGCGGCAGATCCTGGTTTCGGGTGAAGACCTGATCGACGCCCAGCCGGGCTTCGACCAGCGTACCAATGAGCCCGTCGTCTCCTTCCGCTTCAATTCGACCGGCGCGCGCCGTTTCGCGACCGCGACCACACAGAATGTCGGGCGTCCTTTCGCCATCATCCTCGACAACAAGGTGATTTCCGCGCCGCGCATCAACGAGCCTATTACGGGCGGGTCGGGCCAGATCTCGGGTTCGTTTACGGTCGAATCGGCCAACAACCTTGCGATTCTGCTGCGTGCCGGTGCGTTGCCCGCACCGCTCACCGTCGTTGAGGAACGCACGGTCGGACCCGGCCTCGGGCAGGATTCGATCGAAGCCGGCACCAAAGCGACGATCTATGCGGCGATCTTCGTCGTCGTCTTCATGTTCGCGACCTATGGTGTGTTCGGCTTCATCGCGAACATCGCGCTGATCGTCCATGTCGGTCTCATTCTCGGCATCATGTCGCTCCTCGGCGCGACCATGACGCTGCCCGGCATCGCGGGCATCGTCCTGACCATCGGGACGGCCGTGGACTCCAACGTCCTCATCTATGAGCGAATACGCGAAGAGTTTCACGGCGGGCGCTCGATCGTGTCGGCCATTCAGGCCGGCTTCGACCGCGCCTTCGCGACGATCATCGATTCCAACTCCACGATGGGCATCGCGGCCGTCATTCTGTTCCTGATGGGCTCGGGGCCTGTGAAGGGCTTCGCGGTTGTCTTCATTCTTGGCATTCTGACCACCGTCATTACGGCCGTCACCATGACGCGCATGATGATTGCGCTCTGGTACCGCTGGACGCGGGCCAAGACCCTGCCGTTCTGAGGCGAGTGATATGAAGCTTCTGAGACTTTGGCCGGAGAATTCAAAATTCCGCTTCATGCGCTGGCGGCATTTCACGTTCCCGCTGTCGGCCGTTGTGTCTCTGCTCATCGTCGGCCTGTTCTTCACGCATGGGCTGAATTACGGCATCGACTTCCGTGGCGGCACGATGATCGAGCTGCAGGTGAAATCGGGCGATGCGGATGCCGCGGCCGTTCGCGAACAGGCCACCGGCCTCGGCTTTGGCGAGGTCGAAGTGCAGGAGTTCGGCAATCAGGGTGAGCTGTCCATACGCTTCCCGATCCAGGAGGGCGGCGAGCAGGCCCAGAGCAATGTCGTGCAGAAAGCGCGCGATGCGTTCTCTGCGGCCTATGATTTCCGCCGCGTCGAGACGGTCGGTCCGCGCGTGTCGGGAGAGCTGGTGCAGGCCGGAACCGTCGGCGTTGTCATTTCGCTGCTCGCCGTGCTTGCCTATCTGTGGTTCCGGTTCGAGCGCAATCTGGCCATGGGCGCGCTCATCGGCACGTTGCACGACGTCCTGCTCACCTGCGGTTTCTTCATCGTCACGCAGCTTGAGTTCAACATGACTTCGATCGCCGCGATCCTGACGATCGTCGGCTATTCGTTGAACGAAACCGTCGTCGTGTTCGACCGCACGCGCGAATTGCTGCGCCGCTACAAGACCATGCCCGACGTCGAACTGCTCGATCTGTCGATCAACACGACGATGTCGCGCACGGCCATCACCTTCATGACGACCTTCCTGTCGCTCCTTGCGCTCGTCCTGTTCGGCGGCGAGGCGATTCAGGGCTTTGCGGTCGTGATGCTGATCGGCATCGTCATCTGCACCTATTCGGCCATCTTCGTGTCCTCACCGTCGCTCATCTATCTCGGCCTGCGCCAGAGCGCGGCGCAGACGGCAGCGAGCGCGGCTCCGTCACGGCCCTGAGGTCATGGCCGAGCCCCGCGACACCGCCCATTTCCCCGGAGAGGCGCAACTCGACGCCTACGGCAATGGCGGTTTCCGGTTTGCGGACATGTCGCACAAGGGCTCGATCCTTTGCCTGCCGAGCGGTATCTGGGAATGGGGAGCGGCAACCCCCGCCGATATCACCGCCGAAAGCCTTGCGAAGGTTGTCGAGGAAGCGGCCAATATTGAAGTCTTTCTGATCGGAACGGGCGAAACCCACGTCCATCTCGATCCGGCGCTTCTGCAGTTCCTGCGCGAAGCCGGCCTGCGCTTCGATGTCATGGCGACCGGCCCGGCTGCGCGCACCTACAACGCTCTGTTCAGCGATCGCCGCAAGGTTGCCGCGGCGCTGATCGCGGTCGAGAATCCCTGATGACGGACACCTCCTCATGATGGACACCGGCGCCTTCTGCGAGCGTCTTGTCCGCGAGCAGGATCCTGACCGCTACTTCTCGACCCTGTTCGCTCCCGCCGAGCATCGCCCGGCGCTGTTTGCGCTCTACGCCTTCAATTCCGAGATTGCCCGCGTGCGGGACAGCATTTCCGAGCCGCTTCCGGGCGAAATCCGTCTCACCTGGTGGCGCGAGGTCGTCGAAGGCCAGCGCCGGGAGGAAGCAAGCGCCCATCCCGTTGCGGGCGCGTTGCTGGCCGCCATCGCGCGCTACCGCCTGCCGGTCAATGCGTTCGTCCGCATGGTCGATGCGCGGGTGTTCGACGTCTACGACGATCCCATGCCCGCGGAAGAAGACCTCGAAGGGTATGCGGGGGATACGGCGTCGGCGCTCATCCGGCTTGCTTCCATCGTGCTGGCCGACGGTGGGGAGCCGGGCGGGGCGGAGGCGGCGGGCCATGCCGGGGTGGCCTATGCCGTGACCGGCCTTTTGCGCGCGATGCCGTTCCACGCCCAGCGTGGGCAGGTCTTTTTGCCAGTGTCGGTGCTGGCCCGCAATGGCGCAAAGAGAGACGACATTCTGGCAGGGCGTGCCAGCCCGGCCGTCTATGCCGTGATGCGCGAGATGAGGGCCTATGCGCGCGAGCATCTTGCCCTGGCGCGGGCGGCGGGCGGGCAGATCAAGCCCGAAGCCAGACCCGCATTCCTGCCGGTGACGTTGTGCGAACCCTATCTCAGGCGCATGGAGCGGCACGGCTACAACCCGTTCCGCACCCCCATCGAGGTGCCGCAATGGCGCCGCCAAGGGGCGCTGTGGCTGGCGGCCCGGCGCGGCAAGCCGCTGGGCTGAAATGGGCCCTCAAAGCCTTGCGCCTGCTCAAGGCTGGGATTATCTGCTGATGGTAACGCCGGGGTGCCGCGCAGGCGGCTGAGAATAGACCCGACGAACCTGATCTGGGTTATGCCAGCGAAGGGAGCGTGACACGTGGATAAAATCATCGATCTCGAACGTCATCGAACGGCGGAAGGCCGTGCGGATGTCGCCATTATCGGCGGCGGCATTATCGGCCTTTCCATTGGCTGGAAGCTTTTGCAGGCGGGCAAGTCCGTCGCCATTTTCGAGCGCGACACCATCGGCTCGGGCGCAACGCGCGCCGCGTCGGGCATGCTGGCGGCGAATGTCGAAGTCGAGCCCGCGGAAGACGATCTCGTCCCCCTGACACTCGCAAGCCAGGAGCTTTGGCACGGCTTCGCGAGGGAGCTTGAGGCAGAATCGGGACTCACCGTCGATTACCGCGATCACGGCACGATGATCGTCGCTTTGTCGCGCGACGAGGTGGACCGCCTGCGCTTCCGCCAAGATCTTCTCACGCGCCTCGGCCTCACATCCGAATGGCTGTCGGGCAGCGTCGCACGCGAGCGCGAACCGGCTTTGCGGCCGAGCGTTTCGGGCGCCATTTTCTGCAAGCAGGACCATCAGGTCGATGCGCGCCGCGTTGCGGCAGCGCTTGCCGCCGTGTTCCGCAAGGCGGGCGGGCAGATTTTCGAGAACACGCCGGTGACGTCTCTTGAACGCAGCAGCGGCCGGGTCTCGGGCGTTGTTACGGAGGCGGGCGTTTTCTCGGCTCAGACGGTCGTGCTTGCAGCCGGTGCGTGGTCTCCGCAGCTTGTGCCCGGTTTCGAGCTTCCGGTGCGGCCGCTCAAGGGCCAGTCGCTTGCTGTTCGCATGGACAAGCGCGATCCGGCGCTGACGCACATCGTATGGACCGAGCAGATTCATATGGCCCCGAAAGGCGATGGCCGTCTCATCATCGGCGCAAGCGTCGAGGAACGCGGCTTCGACGCCGCCAACACGGCGGGCGGCATCTTTGCCCTTCTGGAAGCGGCGCGGCGTGTCCTGCCGTCGATCGAGGAACTGGCCATCGACGAAATCTGGACCGGCTTCCGCCCCACCTCGCTCGACGATGCGCCGATCTTCGGCGAGATTGGCGTGGATGGTCTCATCGTCGCGACGGGCCATCACCGCAATGGCATTCTGCTTGCTCCGGTGACGGCACGCGCCATATCGGATCTGATCCTGAAGGGCCGTATGGACGGCCCTGAGACGAGTTTCACCCTTCAGCGGTTCCGCAAGAATTCGGACCGCATGACGCATGGGCTTTGAGAACATGGAACTGACGGTCAACGGCGAGGCGCGCACCAGCCAGGCGGCGAATGTGGCCGAGCTTCTGAACGAGGAACTTGAGGAGGGCCACACCCGGCGCGGCATCGCTGTTGCGCTGAACGGGCAGGTGGTCCCGCGCTCCGAGTGGCAGGATGCGCGCATTTCCAAAGGCGACCGCGTGGAGATTGTCCGCGCGTTGCCGGGAGGTTGATAGACATGACGGATATGACGATCTTTGACGATCCGCTGGTCGTGGCCGGCGAGAGCTTCACGTCCCGCCTGTGGATCGGCACGGCGGGTTATCCGAACCAGAAAGTGCTGCTCGACAGCGTCAAGGCGAGCCGCGCCGAAATGGTGACGATGTCCATTCGCCGCGTTTCTCTGGCGGGGCAGGGCTTCGACACGGTGAAGCTGCTGAAGGACTACAAATTCCTTCCGAACACGGCGGGCTGCGAAACCGCGCGCGATGCCGTGCTGACGGCCGAGCTTGCCCGCGAGGCACTCGAAACCAACTGGATCAAGCTCGAAGTGATCGGCGATCGCGAAACGCTTTATCCCGACGTTCAGGAACTTCTGAAGGCAACGGAAGAGCTGATTTCGCGCGGTTTCACCGTCCTGCCATATTGTAACGACGATCCCGTGGTCTGCCAGCGTCTTGCCGATATGGGCGCCGCCGCCGTCATGCCGATGGGTTCGCTCATCGGGTCGGGCATGGGCGTCGCCAATCCGGCCAATATCGAACTCATCTGCAAGCGGTCGCCGGTTCCGGTCGTGGTGGATGCCGGCATCGGCACCGCCTCCGACGCGGTCATCGCGATGGAGCTTGGCGCATCGGCGGTTCTGCTGAACACCGCTGTTGCGAAGGCGGCCGATCCGGTTCGCATGGCCGCCGCAATGGGCCACGCGGTCGATGCCGGGCGTCTTGCCTATGTCGCCGGGCGCATTCCCCGCCGTGGCCGCGCTGAGCCGTCGAGCCCGCAGCTTGGCCTTGTCGGCTCATGAGCGGCCTCCCGCGCATCATCGTCATTACAGACCGCACGCAGGTCCAGGGTCTTCTCGACGATGTCGTGAAAGATCTTTGTACGGAAGCGGGATGCGCGTGGATTCTCGTTCGCGAGCGTGATCTTCAGCCGCTTGAGCGGCGAACTCTGGCGCTGCGTCTGCGCGAGATCACCAAGCGTTGCGGCAGCCATATGTCCGTCAGCGCCGATCCGCAGCTCGCCTCCGAGATGAACGCCGACGGCGTGCATCTGCAACGGATCGCGGACGTGGCTGAAGCCCGCAGGAAACTGCCGGACGCCTGGATCGGTGTGTCCGCGCATCGCATCGCCGAGGTCGAGGCGGCAAAGGAGGCGGGGGCGGATTATGTCACGCTGAGCCCGATTTTCCCGAGCGAAAGCAAGCCGGGATACGGCCCGCCGCTTGGCCTCGAAAGCATTCATCGGGCCGCGCAGTTCGGCATTCCCGTTTATGCGCTCGGCGGCGTCACGCCGCGTTCGGCCCATGCCTGCATCGAGGCCGGGGCTCATGGCATCGCGGTGATGGGCACGGTCATGCGCGCGCGCGATCCCTCCGCCATCATCCGCGAATACGCGGCGGCGTTTGCTACAGGTTCGGTGCGAGCCGGATAATCCGGCAGGTCTCGCCGGCTTTCTTCGCAACGTCCTCGGCAGGCCGCACGATCAGGCAATCGGCTTCCGCCAGAACGCGCATCATCGAGGAATCCTGACGGGCGAACGGCGTTGCGAGCGGCGGTTCGCCGTCCCGCAGGGTCAGGCGCGCGCGCAGATGATCCGCGCGCCAGTCATTGGCCGGAAGATCCGTTGCAAGGACGGCATGGTCCAGCCGGTGATGAATTTCGGCGCAGCCCTGAAGTGCACGCAGCAGCGGAACAAGAAACAGAATGCCGCCGGTGTAGGCGGACACCGGGTTCCCCGGCAGCCCGATGAAACGCATCGCGCCAAGACGTCCGGACATGATCGGCCGCCCCGGCCGCATGGCGATGCGCCAGAAATCCAGCTTCAGCCCTTCATTGACCAGCGCCTTCTGGACGAGATCATGCTCGCCGACCGACGCGCCGCCGCTTGTCACCAGAAGATCGGCGCCGAGATCCTGCGCCTTCTTCACCGCCAACTGCGTGTCGTCGAGCGTGTCCGCGACGAGGCCGAGATCGACCGGCACACCGCCGCACGCAATCACGAGCGCGGACAGCATCGCATTGTTGGACGCTGTGATCTGGCCCGGCCCCGGTTCGATGCCGGGCGGCACGAGTTCGTCGCCCGTCGCGACGATGGCGACGCGTGGCCGCTTCGCGACCTTCAGGTCGCGGCGCCCGCTGGCCGCCGCCAGCGCGAGGCTGCGGGGCGAAAAGCGCGCGCCTTCCGGCACCAGCAGGTCGCCATCGCGATAGTCGACCCCGGCCGAGCGCACATGTTGGCCCTTGTTCACCGCCACGGTCACGCGGACGCTGTCGCCCGTGCGCTCGGTGTTTTCCTGAATGAGCACGCTGTCCGCGCCCGAAGGAACAGCACCGCCAGTGAAGATGCGCACCGCCTGTCCCGCAGCGACCTGCCCATCGAAGAGATGTCCGGCCGCGGCCTCTCCGATCACGCTCAGGCTGGCGCCTTCCACGGCATCGTCCGCACGCACGGCATAGCCGTCCATCGCAGAAGATTCGAAAGGCGGCTGCGTGCGGCGCGCGATGATCGGCTCGGCGAGTATGCGCCCATACGCATCGGCCAGCTCGACCGTTTCCTCACCCAGACGCGCGGCTCCATCGAGGATCAGCTCGAGCGCATCTGAAACCGAAAGCTTGGGCTGTTCCATCAATCCGCGTTCCAATCGCCGCTGCGTCCGCCTGATTTTGCCAGAAGGCGGATGTTCTCGATCCGCATGCCCCGGTCGGCGGCCTTGGCCATGTCGTAAATGGTGAGGCAGGCAATGCTGACGCCCGTCAGCGCCTCCATCTCGACGCCGGTCTGCCCCGTCAGCTTCGCTGTGCAGACAATTCGAAGGCCCGGCAGCGACGCATCCGGCTCGATGTCGAGCGTCACCTTGGCGAGCATCAGCGGATGGCAGAGGGGAATGAGGTCGGACGTCTTCTTCGCGGCCATGATCCCGGCAATGCGCGCGGTTCCGATCACATCGCCTTTCTTGGCGTTGCCGCTCAATATCAGTTCCAGCGTTTCCGGCGCCATGACGACCTGGCCTTCGGCGCGCGCCTCGCGCTCGGTCTCGGTCTTGCCCGAGACATCGACCATGTGCGCTTCGCCGGTTTCGGTGATGTGCGAGAGCTTGGCCATCACTCGGTCGCCGCCGCAGCCGGGGCGAGCAGGGCACGCGTCGCAGTGGCAACATCGTCCTGCCGCATCAGGCTTTCGCCGACGAGGATCGAGCGGGCCCCGACCGCTGCCAGCCGCGCCACATCATGCGGCGTGAAGATGCCGCTCTCGCCGACGATGATCCGGTCTCTCGGCACGCGCGGCGCAAGGCGTTCGGTCACGGAAAGCGAAACCTCGAAGGTGCGAAGATCGCGGTTGTTGATGCCGATCATGCGCGCATCGAGTTCGAGCGCGCGGTCGAGTTCGGCTTCGTTGTGCACTTCGGCAAGAACGTCGAGATCCCAGTCCTTCGCCGCACGCCCGAGATCGCGCGCTTCCGCGTCGGTCACGCCCGCCAGAATGATGAGGATGCAATCGGCGCCCCAGGCCCGCGCCTCAGCCACCTGATAGGGCTCGTACAGGAAATCCTTGCGAAGGGCTGGAAGTCCGGTCGCCGCCCGGGCGAGCGTCAGAAATTCCGGAGCGCCCTGAAAGCTCGGTCCATCGGTCAGAACCGACAGGCACGCCGCACCGCCCGCTTCATAGGCTTTTGCGAGGGACGGCGGGTCGAAGTCCGGCCGGATCAGCCCCTTGGACGGACTGGCCTTCTTCACCTCGGCGATGAGGGCCGTGCCTCCAGCGGCAATCTTGCGCTCGAGCGCTTTGGCAAAGGGGCGAACGGCAGGCGCGTTCCGCGCCTCTTTTTCAAGCTCCGCAAAAGGCTTGGCCTCTTTCGCCGCAGCGATCTCGACGCGCTTGTAAGTTTCGATTTTCGCCAGAATGTCGGACATGCCACGGCTTGTAGCGATTTCCGCTCCGAAGCGGAAGCCGTACCCCGCTCAGGACGAGGTCAGGAATTCGAGACTTGGGCCAGCTTTTCAAGACGCCGCATGGCCGCGCCGCTGTCGATGCTGGCTCCCGCCAGAACCACGCCCTCGTCGAGAGTCCGGGCCTTTCCGGCCACGATCAGCCCGGCGGCAGCGTTCAGCACCGACACGTCCCGGTAGGCGTTCTGCGCCCCGGCAAGCACCTCCCGCAGCGCGGCGGCATTGTAGGCGCCGTCGCCGCCCTTCAGGTCTTCGGCCGTGCAGCAGATGAGGCCGAGTTCCTCGGGGTGAATGTCGAACAGGCGCACCGTGCCGTCCTTCACTTCGGCGGCGAAGGTCTTGCCGGTGCCGGTGATCTCGTCGAGGCCGTCGGAGCCGTGGACGACCCAGGCGTGCTCGGTCCCGAGCGCCGCAAGCGCATCGGCGATCGGCTTCACCCAGCTTTCCGCGAAAACGCCGACCATCATCCGTTTGACGCCGGCCGGGTTCGAAAGCGGGCCGAGGATGTTGAAGATCGTGCGCATGCCGAGCTCCACGCGCACCGGCCCGACATGCTTCATCGCCGAATGATGGTTCGGCGCGAACATGAAGCCGATTCCGGCCTCGTAGATGCATTCGGAAATCTTCTCCGGCGGAATGTCGATCTTCACGCCGAGCGCGGTCAGCACGTCCGCCGCTCCGGATTTGGAGGACAGCGCGCGATTGCCATGCTTGGCGACGGTCACACCGGCGCCCGCCACGATGAAACTCGCACAGGTCGAGATGTTGTAGGAGCCCGCGCCATCGCCGCCGGTGCCGACGACATCGATTGCGTCCGCAGGCGCATCGACGGTCGCCATCTTGGCGCGCATCACCGACACCGCGCCCGCAATCTCGTCCACCGTCTCGCCGCGCACGCGCAGCGCCATCAGGAACGCTCCGATCTGCGCGGGCGTCGCCTCGCCGGACATGATGATGTCGAACGCCTCGACGGCTTCGTCGCGCGAGAGCGGCTTGCCGGTCGAAACACGGCCTATGAACGGACGGAAACGTTCCATGGGATCAGGCTGCCCGCTTTTTCTTCCATTCGTCCGCGATCTTCAGGAAGTTCGCGAAAATTGTTGAGCCATGCTGCGAGGCGATGCTTTCCGGGTGGAATTGCACGCCGTGAATGGGTTTCGTCCGGTGCTGCAGGCCCATGATGAGCCCGTCTTCGGTCTCGGCCGTGATTTCGAGGTCGGCGGGCAGGGTGGCACGATCCACCACGAGCGAGTGATAGCGCGTCGCCGCGATGGGCTCGTTGATGCCGCGGAAAACGCTCAAACCCCCGTGCTTGATCGTGTTCACCTTGCCGTGGACCGGCACCGGCGCACGCACGACATCGCCGCCGAACACATCGCCCATGGCCTGCATGCCGAGGCAGATGCCGAAGATCGGCACGTCGGCGCCCGCCTTTTCGATCAGCTCGCAGGAAATTCCGGCCTCTTTCGGCGTGCAGGGGCCGGGCGAGATCACGATGGCGTCCGGCTTCGAGGCCAGAACTTCCTCCACCGTGGTCTTGTCGTTGCGCACGACCGTCACCTCGGCCCCGAGCCGCCCGATGGCGTGGAGCACGTTGAAGGTGAAGCTGTCGTAATTGTCGATCAATGTGACGCGGGTCATGGCGGGTAAATAGCAGAGGAGAAGGGCACTTGCCACGTCTGTGCGAATAAGCTCTGTCATGGGCCTGTCGCAAGGCGCTGATCTACCCTTTTTCCGATGACCGCCACCATGTCTTCCCAGACGCCTGAAGATACCTCGCCCGCTCTCCCAAGCCTTGCCGAGGCGACTTTGACCTGGGCGCGCATCGGCCTTCTCAGCTTCGGCGGCCCCGCCGGGCAGATCGCCTTGATGCACCGCATCGTCGTCGAGGAAAAACGGTGGGTCGGGGAAGAGCGGTTTCTGCACGCGTTGAACTATTGCATGCTGCTGCCGGGCCCCGAAGCGCAGCAGCTGGCGGTCTATCTCGGCTGGCTGATGCACCGCACGCTCGGCGGCCTCATCGCGGGGCTGCTGTTCGTTCTGCCCGGCGCGCTGGTCATGCTCGGGCTCAGCGCGATCTATGCGGTCTATTCCGACATGCCGGTGCTGAACGCCGTCTTCTTCGGCATCAAGGCCGCCGTCGTCGGCATCGTGCTTCAGGCGCTTCTTCGCATTGCCCGCCGGTCGCTGAAAAACGGCGTCATGATCGCGCTCGCGGCGTGTGCCTTCGTCGCGATCTACATCTTCAACGTGCCGTTCCCGCTCATTATTCTCGCAGCGGGCGTCTTCGGCTGGGTCGGCAGCCGTGTGTGGCCGGATATTTTCAGCCTCTCCGGCAAAAAGGGCGCCCAGACGGCCGGCCCGCCGGGCCTCGTGGATCTCATGCACGCGCGCGGCGAGCTTGCACATACGGAGCCGAGCGCAGGCCGCGTTGTCCGCACACTTCTGATCTGGATTCCGCTGTGGCTCGGCCCGGTTCTGCTGCTCTGGCTGCTGATGCCGGCGACTGTCTGGTCGCAGATTGCGGTTTTCTTCACCACCATGTCGGTCGTCACCTTCGGCGGCGCCTATGCTGTGCTTTCCTATGTGGCACAGGCCGCCGTCCAGACTTATGGCTGGGTATCACCGCAGGAAATGATCGACGGCCTCGGCCTCGCGGAAACGACACCCGGACCGCTGATCCTCGTCCTTCAGTTCATCGGCTTCCTCGCCGCGTTCCGTGCGCCCGGCGCGCTTGACCCGGTGGTGGCGGGAATCGTCGGCTCGCTGGTGACACTCTGGGTCACGTTCGCGCCCTGCTTCTTCTGGATCTTCCTCGGCGCGCCCTACATGGAAAAGCTGCGCGGCCATGCGGCGGCCTCGGCTGCCATGACGGCCATTACGGCGGCGGTTGTCGGCGTCATCGCAAATCTCGCACTGTGGTTCGCGCTTCACGTCGTCTTCCGGGAGACCTTCCGCATCGGGGAGATCGGCCCCATGCTTCCGGTTCCGGACAGCATGGACTGGCGCGCCGTTCTTCTCGTCGCGCTCGGCATGGTTCTGCTGTTCCGGTTCAATGCAGGCGTGCTCACCGTGCTCGGGATTTCGGCCTTCGGCGGCCTTCTGTTCAGCATGTTCTGATCGTCGGAAGCACCCGGCGGGACGTTCCCGCCGGATGTCCGTGTCGTTACTTTGCCGCTGCGATGCCCTTCAGCAGCACGTCGTGGAACTGCTCGGGGGCCTCGACCTGAGGCGAGTGGCCGAGCTCCGGAAGCTCCACCAGCTCCGAACTCGGGATCGCCTTTGCCGTCAGCCTTCCGAGCTCCGGATAGTTGCCGAGCGCCTTCGCAAGCTCTGCCGGCGCCCGGTTCGCGCCCGGCGCCGTGCGGTCCTTGCCGCCGATGATCAGCAGCGTCTTCGCCTTGATGTTCGGGAATTCGTGGATGACCGGCTGCGTAAAGACCATGTCGGAGGTCTGCGCCTGGTTCCAGGCGACGATCTCGCCGCCGGGGCCATTGTAAAGACCGGCGGCCATGTTCACCCAGCGGTCGTATTCCGGCTTCCACTTTCCGTCGTAATAGAATTTGAGCTGGTAATTCTTGATGCTTTCGGCGCTCGTCTTCTTCTCGCCTTCAAATGCGGCGTCGAGGCTCGCATAGGGCACACCCTTGGCCTGCCAGTCCTCAAGGCCGATCGGGTTGACGAGCACGAGTTGCTCCACCGCGTCCGGATACATCAGCGCATAGCGGGAGGCGAGCATTCCGCCCATGGAATGGCCGATCACAACTGCCTGTTTGATGTCGAGGGAATCGAGCAGGCCCTTCGTGTTCGCGGCAAGCTGCTGGAAGCTGAATTGGTAGTTTGTGGGTTTCGTCGATGTGCAGAAGCCGATCTGGTCGGGCGCGATCACGCGGTACCCGGCTTTGGTCAGCGTCGCAATGCTCGCTTCCCAGGTTGCCGCGCAGAAGTTCTTGCCGTGCAGCAGCACAATTGTCCGGCCGTTCGGTGTCTGGGCGGCCACGTCCATATAGCCCATGGACAGCTTCGCGCGCTGCGAGGTGAAGTCGTGCCGCTTCAGCTCATGCGGATACTCAAATCCCTCAAGCTGTGCTCCAAAGGCCGGTTTCTCCTCGGCCCATGCGCCGGATGTCAGCGCCAGAACTCCGCAAACCGCAACGGGAAGAAAACGCATCAAATCACCTTGTGCTTGTTGAAGACGGCGCGAACCTGCGAAAGCGCCGGGGGCTTTGCCAATCAAAGCTTGTTGAGCGCGATCAAGTGCTCGTGACAGACAGCGCCGGACCGACTGGAACGAACAGGAAAACTGTGCGAGATCAGGTTGCTCGACCGCGATCATGAAACGCCCAGCTGCCAGACCCGTTCCGGAAATCTCCAAAGCCGACGCGCGGGGCATGTTCATGCATGCGCAGCGGCTCGATCTCCGCACGCCGTTCGGCGCGGGGCCCGAGAGCACAAAAGCGGCGGTCGAACATCTCGGCTATGTGCAGATCGACACGATCCACGTCGTCGAGCGTTGCCATCACCACATCCTCTACAGCCGCATTCCCGATTATCGGCGCGACGATCTGCGAAGGGCACAGAGCGTCGACAAGACGGTGTTCGAATACTGGACGCACGCGCTCGCCTATGTACCGACGCGCGACATCAGCTTCTTTCTGCCGGCGATGAAGCAGCACCGCCTGACGCCCGACAAATGGTTCGCGTCGGAGGCCACGCAGGCCGATCTCAAAAAGGCCCTCGCGCGCATTCGCAAAGACGGTCCTTTGTCGATCCGCGATGTCGATGACGATGAACTCGTCGAGAAGGATCACCCCTGGGCAAGCCGCAAACCGACAAAGCGCGCGCTTCAACTCGCCTTCTACAATGGTCTCGTGGCGATCAGCGCGCGTCAGGGCATGCTGAAAACCTATGAGCTGTTCGACCGCCATTTCGGCTGGGACAAGCCGCCACGCCCGGCGAGCGATGCACAGATCAGCGATTACGTCCTGAATCGTGCTTTGACGGCTCAGGGCTTGGTCAGCCTGGATTCAATTTGCCATCTGGATGCCCGGCGCAAACCGGCCATCCGCGCGCTGATAGAAAAGAAGCTGCGGAAAAAGGAGCTTGTCCCAGTCGCCGTCGAGGGCGCCGACAGGACGGAGCATTGGCTGCGGCCCGAAACCCTCGAGAGCGGGCGAGGGCAGGAGAATGAGCTTGTCCATATCCTGTCGCCGTTCGATCCGCTGATCATCCAGCGCAAGCGCCTGTCGCTGTTCTTCGGCTACGATCATCGCTTCGAGGCATATGTACCGGCCGACAAGCGCGTGTTCGGCTATTTCGCGCTGCCGGTTCTCATCGGCGATGAAGTGGTCGCGGCCATCGACATGAAAACCGATCGGCAGAACAAAAAACTCCAGATCCGAAAATGGAGCTGGATCGGCGGAAAGTCCGCCGAGAGGAAGAAGATGATCGAGGAGGAAATCGGCCGCTTCGAGCGTTTCCAGCTCGCCGCGGCCGAAGATTAGGTCAGTCGCGGCCGAGTACGATCGTCCAGATCAGGGCTCCGATCCCGGCCCCGATGAGCGGCGCAACCCAGAACAGCCAGAGCTGCGGCATGGCCGCCGTGTCGGCAAAGAACGCGACGCCGGTCGAGCGCGCCGGATTGACGGAGGTGTTCGTCACCGGAATCGAGACGAGGTGGATGAGCGTCAGCGAAAGGCCGATGGCGAGCGGCGCAAATCCGGTCGGCGCGAGAGAATGGGTCGTGCCGAGAATGACGACGATGAAGAACGCCGTCAGCACGATCTCGACGATGAGCGCGGACCAGACCGAATAGCCTCCGGGGGACAGGGGGCCGTAACCGTTGCTGGCAAAGCCGCCGGGCAGGAAGTCCGGCTTGCCGCTGGCCACAGCATAAAGCACGGCTGCCGCGACGATGGCGCCGAAAAGCTGGGCGATGACATAAGGGATGAAGTCGCGGGCGGGGAGGCGTCCGGCCAGAGTGAGGCCGAACGAGACGGCGGGGTTGAAATGGCCTCCCGAAATCGCCCCGAAAGCATAGGCTCCCGTGAGGACCGTCAGGCCGAAAGCGAGCGAAACGCCCGCAAAGCCGATGCCGAGTTCAGGAAACCCGGCGGCCAGAACCGCGCTGCCCGCGCCCCCGAAAACCAGCCAGAACGTTCCGAGAAATTCCGCCGCAAGCTTGTGCGGCACCCTGATGTCTTTTGCCATGACCGCTTCTCCGTTGGTGTTGGAAGCGATCCGGATTGAACGCCCGGCAGGGACGGCAAGGCAAAAGGAAATGCGCGAAAGACGTCAGAATCTCGCGTATAAGTGGCGCGCAGGCGCTTTATTGGCCGCGTTTGGATTGGCTTGCAAAACGCACGGCTTCCTCGGCCGCGCGGAACTGGGCGCGCGCCTTGTTGAGGCACTCCTGGTTTTCGCTCTCGGGAACCGAATCGGCGACGATGCCGGCGCCGGCCTGTGCGTACATCCGGCCGTTCTTGATGACCGATGTCCGAAGCGCGATGCAGGTGTCCATCGAGCCGTTCGCGCCGAAATAACCGACGCATCCGGCATAGACGCCGCGCTTTTCCTTCTCCAGCTCGTCGATGATTTCCATCGCCCGAACCTTGGGAGCGCCGGACACCGTGCCCGCCGGAAATCCCGCGACGAGCGCGTCGATTGCATCGTGCCCGTCGGCGATCCTGCCTTCGACGTTCGAGACGATGTGCATCACATGCGAATAATATTCGAGGAAGAACTGGTCCGTTACCTCAACCGTGCCGATCTCCGCGACCCGGCCGACATCGTTGCGGCCGAGATCGAGCAGCATCAGGTGTTCGGCGCGCTCCTTCGGATCGGCGAGAAGATCGTCGGCCAGCTCACGGTCCTCCGCGGGCGTCGCACCGCGCGGGCGCGTTCCCGCGATCGGGCGGATCGTAACGACACCGTCGCGCAGCCGCACCAGAATCTCCGGGCTCGAACAGACGATCTGGAAGCCGCCGAAATCGAGGAAGACGAGAAACGGCGCCGGGTTCACGCGCCGCAGTGCGCGGTAGAGCGCGAAGGGCGGAAGCTCGAACGGCGCCTCGAAGCGCTGCGACAGCACGACCTGAAAGATGTCGCCCGCCGCGATATACTCCTTCGCCTGCGCCACCATATCGAGGAACTCGGCTTTCGACGTGTTCGAGATGAGTTCGGGCAGCGGATGATCGGTTGCGTCTGCATCCGGTTTCGTCAGCGGCTTGTCGAGGGCATCGACGACATCCGAAATCCGCTCCTGTGCGCGCATCAGCGCCGCTTCGGCGCTCAGGGCGGCGTCCGGACGCACCGGCGTCACGATCGTGATTTCATCCTTCACGGCGTCGAAGATCACCATGATGGTCGGGCGCATCATCAGCGCATCGGGCACGCCCAGAACGTCCGGGTTCGGCTCCGGCAGATCCTCCATCAGGCGGACCATGTCGTAGGACAGATAGCCGAACACGCCCGCCGCCATCGGCGGGAGGTCGTCCGGCATGTCGATCATGGATTCGCTCAAGAGCGCACGTAACGACTGAAGAGGATCGAGGCTTTCGGGCTCGAACGCGTCGGCATGTGTCGCGACGCGGCGGTTGGTGAACGCCTGTCGGCCGTCGGACCGCCACATCACATCCGGCTTGAGGCCGATCATGGAATAGCGCCCGCGCGTCGCGCCGCCCTCGACGGATTCGAGAAGAAACGCGTTCGGGCGTCCTTCCGCGAGTTTCAGATAGGCCGAAACCGGCGTTTCGAGGTCGGCGACCAGCGTCGTCCATACGACCTGCGGTTTGCCCTCCGCATAGACGGCCGCAAAGCTCTCGGGTTCCGGTTTGATGCGCATCGCGGGATTACTGCTGCACGCCGCCGATTGCGGTCGTGAGGGTCTGGTTGTTGATCGTCGCGCCGAGATCGTTCTGAAGCTGCGTCACATATTGCGTCGCAAGGTCATTATCGAGCGTCTGCGCGAGGCGTTCGGACAATTGCCGTGCGGCATCGCTCGCCGGATCGAGTTCGGGTGTGTCGATGCCGACCAGCTGGAACACGACGCGACCCTCCTCCGAATCGGGGGCCGAGCCGAAGCCGTTGCGCGCCGTCGCGAAAATGCGCGCGCCCGCGCTTTGTCCGAGCGCGCCGCCGGTGCGGTTGAGCTCGGTCAGCGTCTGCACCTGCGTGCCTTCGCGCGTGGCAAGATCGGCGAGAGTGAGCGAGCCGCCCTGCAGCGCTTTCAGCGTCTCCTCGGCCTTCGCATCAAGCCGCTTGCGCGCTTCTTCGAGGCGCCAGGCTTTCAGCACCTCGTCCTTCGCCTCATCGAATGTGCGGTCGCGCGCGGTATCGACCTTGGTCACGTCGAACCAGACATAACCGCCGCCCGGAACCTGCACGGCATTGTTCTCGACGCCGACATCCGACTCGAAAGCCTGCCCGATGACGGTCGGCCCTCCCGGCACGTTGACCGGGTCGGCGCCGATCTGTCCCTGTGCGTCCACGCCGTCGAATGTCTGCACGCTCAGGCCATGCTTCGCCGCGATTTCCGTCAGGTTCATGCCGCTCGCGCGGTCATCCTCGATTGCGTCGTGCAGCGCGAGGATCTTGTCGGCGGCGCGCTGGGTGGCGATGTCCTTGCGGAGTTCTTCCCGCACGGCGGCAAAATCCGGAACGACCGCCGGCTCGATCGTCGTCACGCGCAGGATGACGTTCGAGAACTGGCCCTCGACGGCGTCGCTGATCTCGTTCGGCGCGAGCGCAAACGCCGCATCGGCGATCTTCGTGTCGAGAATGTCGGCTTTCGCCACGGCGCCCATCGAAATGTCGCCCGCCGCAATGTTCTGCTCGGCGGCGATGTCTTCGAAGCTGGTGCCCGCCTTGATCTTGGCGGAAGCTGCCTGGGCATCGGCGATTGTCGGGAAGGTGATGCGTTCCAGCGTGCGGCGCTCGGGCGTTCCGAGCCGCTCCTTGTCCTGCTCGAAGCGCGCCTGAAGGTCTTCCTCGCTGACGGTTTCCTTGGCGGCGAGTTCCCCCGGAAGCGCGGCAAGAACGGCAAGGCCGCGCGTTTCCGGCGCGCGGAAGGCGCCTTTGCGCTCCTCGAAAAACGCCTGCAGCGTCGGATCGTCGGGCGCGGCGATGTCGGAGCCGTCCGAACCGGGCAGCACGACGTAATTCACGGAGCGGCGTTCGCTCTGGTGCTGGAACACAGCGTTCGTCAGCGTCTGCGGCGCCGCGACGCCGCCGACAAGCCCTTTGAGGATCTGCTGGCGCAGCATCATGTTGCGCTGGAGGTCCACATACATCGGCTCGTTGAGGTTGTTCGAACGCAGGATCATGTCGAAGCGCGTGGCGTCGAACTGTCCGTTCGGCCCACGGAAGTTTTCATCCTTCATGATCGCATCGGCGATGGCGGCCTCCGAGACACCGAGCCTCAGCCGCTTGGCCTGTTCCTGAAGTGTTGCTTCCGCCATCATTTCGCCGAGCACGCGGCGGTCGATGCCGAGCGAGCGGCCATCGGCCGGGCTGAGCGGACGTCCGAACTGCTGGGCCATGGTCTGGAGGGTGCGGTTGTAGCGGTCGCTGAAAGCCTGAACGCCGATGTTCGTGTCGCCGACGCTGGCAACCGTGTTCGAGCCGCGCATGCGGAACGCATCTTCCACACCCCAGACCGCGAAGCTGATGATGATGAGGCCAAGAATGACCTTGATAACGATGCCGGCGGTTTTCTTCCGCAATGAGCTGAGCATGGACCTGCCTTGGAGCGGTATGGGTTTTGCGGGCATATAGCCTGAGACGGGCTCATGAGCATAGAGGCCGGATAAAATCACCCGGAAGCTTGCCAGCGCATGGCCGAGCGTCACTTAGTACTGGGAACTAAAGGAGGAATCGCCCATGATACGCCCGCTTGTCGCCGGCAACTGGAAGATGAACGGGCTCAAGGCCTCGCTGGGCGAAGTCCTCGCGGTCGCGGAAGGCGTGGCCTCGGGCGCCACCGGTGACGCCGAGATGGCGATCTTCCCGCCGGCAACTCTGCTGTATGCGGCGACCGTGGCCGCCAAAGGCGTCGTCGCTCTCGGCGGCCAGGATTGCGCCGCGGACGCCGACGGCGCGCACACCGGCGACATTTCCGCCGAAATGCTGGCCGATCTCGGCGCAAGTTTCGTGATTCTCGGCCATTCCGAACGGCGCGCGGATCATGGCGAGACCAACGAGATCGTGAATGCGAAGGTAAAGGCCGCCTGGCGCGCCGGGCTCACGCCGATTCTGTGCATCGGCGAGACGCAGGAGGAACGCGATGGCGGCCAGACGCTCGATGTCGTCGGCTGGCAGCTCAGGGATTCGCTCCCCGAGGGCGCTTCCGCCGCGAATCTCGTCATCGCTTACGAGCCGGTCTGGGCCATCGGAACCGGCCTCACGCCGACGGTGGAAGATGTCGCGGAAGTTCACGCCGTCATCCGCCAGAGTCTTGTGGACCGGCTGGGCGAGGGGGCAGCCGCCATCCGCATCCTTTATGGCGGCTCGGTGAAGCCTTCGAATGCGGCGGAGCTTCTCGCCGTGCCGAACGTCAACGGGGCGCTGGTTGGCGGTGCAAGTCTCAACGCGGTGGATTTCCTTTCCATCGCTGGCGTGTATAAGGCCTGACAGATCGTTCTTCGCGCGCGGATGTCGCCGGGGGTGGCGCTTCCCGTTGCCCTGGTGTAATCAGCCGCGACTTCACTTATATCGGCCGTCATGCATACCGTTCTTATCGTCATCCACCTGATGATCGTGATCGCGCTCGTCGTGGTCGTCCTCCTCCAGCGCTCTGAAGGCGGCGGCCTTGGCATGGGCGGCGGAGGCGGCGGCTTCCTCACGGGCCGTGGCAAGGCGAACGCGCTGACGACCACCACCGCGTGGCTCGCGGCCGGGTTCTTCGCCACCTCGATCGTCCTGGCGATCACGGCCGGCACGAACCGCGTCGCTCCCTCCATCATCCAGCGCGCGGCGCCTCCCGGTGCGGCGGTTCCGCTGCCGGGCGAGGGCGGCAATCTTCTGGATTCGTTGAAGCAGCAACAGCAGGGCGCCCCCGCGGCTCCCGCTGTCCCGGCGGCTCCTTCGGCTCCCATTTCGGGCGCGCCGCAGCCGGCGGCTCCGGCACCCGCTCAGTAATGCTGTGGACGCGCGGCTGGACCGCGCGTCGAGGCTATCGTCAAATGAATGCGAGAAAGGTAAGGGTTTAAGCCCATGACGCGGTATGTTTTCATCACCGGCGGCGTGGTCTCCTCACTTGGCAAGGGTCTCGCTTCAGCCGCACTCGGCGCGCTTTTGCAGGCGCGGGGCTACAAGGTCCGCCTGCGCAAGCTCGATCCCTATCTGAACGTCGATCCGGGTACGATGAGCCCCTATCAGCACGGCGAGGTCTTCGTGACCGACGACGGCGCGGAGACCGATCTCGACCTCGGCCATTACGAGCGCTTCACCGGCATTCCTGCCTCCAAGCAGGACAACATCACGACAGGCCGCATCTATCAGGAGATTCTGGCCAAGGAGCGCCGTGGCGATTATCTCGGCGGCACCGTGCAGGTCATCCCGCACGTCACCGACGCCATCAAGAATTTCGTCCTGTCGAACAACGACGAATACGATTTCGTCCTCGTCGAGATCGGCGGCACGGTCGGCGACATCGAGGGCCTGCCGTTCTTCGAGGCGATCCGCCAGCTCGGCAACGATCTGCCGCGCGGCTCCTCGGTCTATATCCATCTCACGCTTTTGCCGTTCATTCCGAGCGCAGGTGAACTGAAGACGAAGCCGACCCAGCATTCCGTCAAGGAACTGCGCTCCATCGGCATCCAGCCCGATATTCTGCTGTGCCGCACCGACCGTTCGATCCCGCCGGACGAGCGCCGCAAGCTCGGCCTGTTTTGTAACGTCCGTCCCGAAGCCGTAATTGAGGCGCGCGACGTCGAGACGATCTACGAAGTGCCGATCGCCTATCACGAGCAGGGCCTCGACACCGAACTCCTGCGCGCCTTCGGCCTCGATTCGACCCAGAAGCCGGATCTCACCCGCTGGACCGAAATCGTCGACCGCGTGAAGAACCCCGAAGGCGAAGTCACCATCGCCATCGTCGGCAAATACACCGGCCTGAAAGATGCGTACAAATCGCTCATCGAGGCGCTGGTTCACGGCGGCATCGCCAACAAGGTGAAGGTCAATCTCGACTGGATCGAGAGCGAGATCTTCGAAAAGGAAGACCCGGTCACCCTGCTCGAAGATGCCGACGGTATTCTGGTCCCCGGCGGCTTCGGCGTGCGCGGCGTCGAGGGCAAAATTCGCGCGGCGCAATTCGCCCGCGAACGCCAGATTCCTTACTTCGGCATCTGCCTCGGCATGCAGATGGCGGTCATCGAAGCGACGCGCAATCTCGTCGGCGTCGAGAAGGCCAGCTCCACGGAATTCGGCCCGACATCCGAGCCGGTCGTCGGTCTGATGACGGAATGGGTGCGCGGCAACGAGCTCGAAAAGCGCGCGGCGGACGGCGATCTCGGCGGCACAATGCGTCTCGGCGCGTTCGATGCCGTTCTGAAGCCCGCCTCAAGGGTTGCCGAGATCTACGGCAAGACCGACATTTCCGAGCGCCATCGCCACCGCTACGAAGTCAATACGGCCTATGTGCCGCGCCTCGAACAGCAGGGCCTGCGCTTCTGCGGCATGTCGCCGGACGGCATCCTTCCGGAAATCGTCGAGCGCTCCGACCATCCCTGGTTTATCGGCGTCCAGTTCCACCCGGAGCTGAAATCGCGCCCGTTCGAGCCGCACCCGCTGTTCGCCTCGTTCATCGAGGCGGCGGTGCATCAGAGCAGATTGGTTTGAAGAAGCCGAAGGCGCGTCGCGTTGAATACGTCTCTTTTGAAGAGGCGTTACCCAGCATCGCACGTGTAGTTGAGCGGATTGTTTCTGAGTACCATTTATCACCGACTCATCTTCAAGAGCATCACTGGCACACTCTGAATTGGATCATCCGAGATCTAGAAAGATTCATTGTGCCAAACGCTTCGGTCGCCGCAGTTCGGGTGGCATGTGGGATGGATCTTCCTGATATTCGCAATTTTCGTTGGCGCGACCAAGCAAGGATGAAAGATCGCGCGAGAAAGATATTTCATTGGGAGCACTACGTGCCCGTAAGTGCGATTATAAAAAATCTCCTCGCGGCTGAGCAGTTGTGTTTGTCCGGGATAGAGGCCGAACTCGCTCGAATGGAAATCTGGTGGATACTGAAGGACGAAGATAAGCTCCTGCCCAAGCATGATCGGCCGGACTCTGTCCGCGCATATGAAGATAATAACATTATAAAGTTTGTCGGGGATTGGCCCCTCGGATCAATTACATGAGTCAAGTTGTTATCGGCTCCGTCTCTTTCGGCAACGATCTTCCGCTCGCGCTGATCGCCGGTCCCTGCCAACTCGAATCCCGCGATCACGCCTTCGAGGTCGCCTCGGCACTGAAGGACATCACACAGCGGCTCGGCATCGGGCTTGTCTTCAAGACGAGCTTTGACAAGGCGAACCGCACCTCCGCCAATGCCGAGCGCGGCATCGGTCTTGAGGCGGCGCTGCCGATCTTCGCCGAAATCCGCGAAAAGCTCGGCCTTCCCGTCTTGACGGACGTCCATGACGCAGATCAATGCGCGCCGGTCGCGGAAGCCGTCGATGTCCTGCAGATTCCGGCCTTCCTCTGCCGCCAGACCGATCTTCTCATCGCCGCCGCCAAAACGGGCCGGGCGGTCAACGTCAAGAAGGGCCAGTTCCTCGCGCCGTGGGACATGAAGAATGTCGTTACGAAGATCACAGGCGCCGGAAACCCGAACGTTCTCGTCACCGAACGCGGCGTGAGTTTCGGCTACAACACGCTCGTCTCCGACATGCGCGCGCTGCCGGTGCTCAAAGAGACCGGCGCGCCGGTCATCTTCGATGCCACCCATTCGGTGCAGCAGCCGGGCGGGCAGGGCACGTCCTCCGGCGGCCAGCGTGAATACGTACCTGTCCTTGCCCGCGCGGCAGTCGCAGTCGGCGTTGCGGGCGTCTTCATCGAAACGCATCCCGACCCCGACAAGGCCCCCAGCGACGGCCCAAACATGATCGCGCTGCGCGACATGGAAAAGCTGCTCGCAAACCTCATCGCCTTCGATAGACTGGCGAAATCGATCTAGCCGGAGAGACGCGCGTGGCCTTCCGATACAAATGGCACGTCATTGTCGTCCTGGCCGTCATCGCCGTCTTCCTCCTCGGTCAGGAAATCCTCGATCTCTTTTGGGCCGCGCAATAACCGCGACGGTCAGTGCCTCTCCCTCCCGTGGGACTGCACTTTCGGACCTAAAGTGAGCACACAGTTCGTCGAGACGCTGGGACCCCACCCGACCTCGCTTTCGCGAGGCCACCCTCCCCATGAAGGGGAGGGAGAGGGCGCTCGCTGTCAGGCCGAGGCCGATTCAGCAAGCGAGGCGGTCGTCTCCCTCCCCTGAATGGGGAGGGCCGACTCGGCAAAGCCGAGCGGGGTGGGGTGCCAGAGCTTCACAGATTCCCCCTCATCCTGAGCCGGACTCGTCGAAGACGAGCCGTGTCGAAGGATAAGCAGCAAGCTCAGAGGCCGCCGCCATCCTCCGACAAGAGCCCTGCGGGCTCGGCTCAGGACGAGGCTGTGTAGAGAAAATAATCCTTGACTTGGAACAAGGATTATGATCCTATATCCCCGCTTCTGATCACGGAGGGCGCTTCATGAGGCGTCGTGATGTGGATCGGAAGTGCGGTGGCCGGAAATGCGGGAAGACGTAGCCCGCAGGAACGGAGGCTGAAGAATGTGGAAGCCGGCGGAAAACCAACCGCCAAGGGAGCGTCTGGCCCCATCGCGTGCCAGACCCCGAGGAGGGCC